>Ga0299912_10000091_pt1 | contig 103402 bp, 173 predicted proteins | sample RVTome_2_FD_207667 | JGI IMG/M metagenome (GOLD analysis project Ga0299912, IMG submission 207667) | Soil microbial communities from uranium-contaminated site in the Upper Colorado River Basin, Wyoming, United States - RVT95D214 (version 2) ... | reverse complement strand
AGAGGCTATTTAATTCTGTCTCTGAGATGAAGGATAATATCTTCGGGGATACTTATATGCAGTTAATAGACAAGTATTATTCTCTACGAGGTAATATGTCGGAGAATGATGTAAAAAACTAGCTCATAGTGATGTCTTTTTAAATTTAATTGGCATCGCAAAAAGTTTTAATAACTTGGATACGTTATTTCCAGAAGGAATAACAAAGATACTAGAACTACCCTGGACAATAACAAGAGCTATAGAGCACGCTAAAACAGTTTTAAGTTGGTATGAGCATTTATCTGATGAAGACAGACCACCAAAGAGTATTTGGATGGATGATCAAAAGCTTAAAAAATGGTTTGATAGCAGGTTTGGTAAAAAGGGACGGGGTAATTATGATCAATTTGTCCAGGTGGATTAGAAAGGACTAATATGGAATACCTACAGAAAGTAGGTGAGTAATAATGCCGGATACAACACACTCATTTGTGATTTCGTTTCTTGCTAATATGGAACAACTTGACGCTGCAATAGCTACCCTACCAGCAAAAATGAGTCAAGCCCAACAAGGAGTACAGCAGGGATTAGCTGGTGGAGCAGCAGGGGGAAAGCAAGCTGCAACACAGATGTCGGCAGTAGGCAAAGAGGCTGAAAAAACTGGTAAGCAGGTAAATGAAGTAGCAGCAGCACTAAATAAACGAAATGCTGCTACCAGTAACTTAACAGCAACGCAGCAGAAATCCTTAGCTATAAATCAACAGGCGGCAAAACAACTAGGAATACACCCGGAGGCAATTACTAAGGCTAGAGAAGCAGCTAAAGTACAAAGTAAAGTAAATCAATATTTAAGAGATACTGGACAAGCGGGAGTAAAGGCCAAAAAAGGGTTTACCGATGCCTTTACTGGTGCGGATACACTAGGGTCCATTATTGGTAAGGTAGCTTTATGGACAATAGCAACTGGAGCAGTATTTGGTACGGTTAGAGCTGTTTCTGAATTAACTCAAAGGAGTATGGAATTAGAGAAACATTTTGCAGATTTAAAGCGAGTAATTGATGCGACTAATATGGGTAAAATAACAACCCAAATATTTGATATGTCTCACGCTTTTGGTGTTGCAACTACAGATGTCATAGATGCTACATTTGAATGGGGGAAAACTACAAGAAGTATGACAGATATAATATATGGGCAACAGGCATCAATACTGGCAGTAAAAGTTGGAGAAATGGAGTTAGCTGATTCTACTAAGTATTTAACGGCTCTTTATCATTCTATGGGGTTGCGCGGACAAGATCTTATAGATGTAGTAGACCAATTAAATGCTTTGCAGAATAAATATGGTGCAAATATTTCTGGTACGATGGAAGTATTAGCTAGGTCTGGTGGCATTATTAAGACCTATGGGGGGGATTTAAAACAAACAATGGCTTTATCTGCTGCTGCTTTGAAGATGACAGGAGAACAGCCATCTAAGGTAGCAACATTATTTAGAAGACTTCCCGAATACTTAGAAAAGAATAAAGGAAAACTTGCACTTTTAGGCGCAGAAATGAGCAAAGCTGATGGAACTTCTCTTAGTTTGGAAAAACGAATAAACAACTTATTTAAAGCATACACTAAACAAAATCAAGCAGGAAAAGAGGCTATTGTAAGATTAGCTGCTGAAGGAAGAAGTAGGGGCATAATGGCAACCCTACTTAAAAACCAAGATGTTTATATGGCAATGCAAAAAGAAACCTATGGAGCTGCTGGAAGTGCAGCTATAGAATATTCTTTGATAATGGATACCACCTCTGAAAAAATGGCAAGACTTAATGCTACAATAGATAGATTTGCTAGTGCATCTAACGTAACTAATCCAATAGGAGAAATGGTAGATTCTTTTGATGCCTTATTAAGAGCTGTATTAGCAGTTAATGATGCTGCTGGTAGCTTATTTGATACATTAAACAATATTCCTGGAAAAATTACTTTACCTATCCCAGCTCCAGGGGGGGTACAAGCGGGAGTAGGGGAAGTAGCCCAAATGGGCTATGCCGCAGGAACAACCGCGTTTATAAAAGGGCCAGCAGTTGTGCCCGGTAGAGCGGCGTCAGCATTAGATGTTGCTGGAGCACTTAGACCAGAAATTGCGGAAGCAAAAAGTGCAAAAGAAAGAATGGAAGCTTGGCAAAAACATAATAAGGAAGTCCTTAAAGCATTATTGGGAATAGAAGCTACTCCAGAAACAAAATCTAAAGTCGCAATGAAAAAATTATTAGATAATAGAGAACAAGCATTAGAACAAACAAAACAAGATATGCAGGCGGAACTTCAGGCTAAAGCAGTTTATATGGAAACGGAAGATAAGATTAAAAAAGAATATGAAAAGAAATCAGGAAAAGAATTAAGTGATTCAGGCGTAAAAATAGCAATGATAAAAGAGATGGGCAAGTCGGGGGATTTTAAAAAGTCTACTATAAAAGCAATGATAGAAGAAGAAAAAATGGCAGCTAAATTAGCTGGAATAGAAAACCTATCTAAAAAAGAAATCGAGGCTGTGGAAAATGCTACTATAGATTTAACTACGGCAACAAATGAATATAGTGTTGGATTAATATCCTTTGCTGAATACCAAGAAAATTTTAATAGGGCTTTAAATAAACTTCCAGAAGGTTCCGAGGAGTGGATTAAAGCAGTACAGGGATTTAACAAAGAACAAGCCGCTATTATTCAATCTAGAAATAATTTAGCTAAAGCCGCTGCAGAATATGCGGGAACAGGGGAATTAGAGTCTGCTATAACTACACAAAGACAAGCAACAGATGAATATAACAGAATTAAAAAATTGCATGATCAAAATAGGGCAACTGAAGAAGAATTAAATAATGCTAAGGCAGCTTCATATCAAGCAGGGGCAGCGGCTAAAGAGTCGAGAAAAAATCAAGTAAGGTCTGAAGAACAACTATCTTTAGCTTTTGCCAAAAGCGGGGTAGAGATAGCGGAAATAGAATTACAGATAGCTAAAAATGAGGTAGATAGGGCTGGGGGAGCAGTAGAAAAAAATAATGCTCTTAAAGTATTAGAGGACAAAAAAAGAGCTTATTTAGACGCTCAAGTAGCACAGCAGGAACTTTTATTACAAACGCAGGAATCCGCAGCTAGAACGGAACAAGAAAGAATAGCTATAGCTTTTAAAACAGCAAAATTATTAAAAGAAACAGCGGATACTTTTGAAGAAGAACAAGCAGCTCTTCAAGCTGAAAATGCTGCTGTAATAAAACAAGAAGAATATAACAAACAATTAGTAGAGGCTAGATTTTCTTTATCCCTAGCTAGTAGGAAAAAACCGCTAGAAAGAGTACAAATGGAAATACAGCACGCATATGAAATGCTTGCTTTAGAAAAAGATGAAGTAAAACAATTAGGTATTTTATCACGTATAGAAGAATTAAGGCTTCAAGAACACGCAGATTTGCATGATTTAGAGAAAGCTGTAGATGAAGCAAGAGAAGCTAGGATTCTTGAGCCTCTTGAAAAAGCTAGGGCCGAATTACAAAGATCAGAAGCAGAAGTTCCCTGGGTTAGAAATATGGAAGGGGAAGCACAAGCACTTAGACAAGAAACAGCAAATTATGAAAAAGCTAAACAGTTAAGAATGGATTACTATAACCAAGAAAAAACTATTCTTGATATGAGAAGAGAACTTGGGGAAATAACTGTCCAGCAACAGATAGAGGCAGTAAGAAAATTGGCTGAAGGTGCAGAACTTACAAGAGAACAAGGATATCAGTTAAGGTTAGAGCTAATGCGGCTTCAAGAGGAAGCTGAAAGTGAAAAAAGAGAAGCTTTTAATCTTCCTGGGATAACCCTGCCAACAATATATGAGATAAGAAGAAGTATGCAAGGCGGGTATCAACAACAGGGTGGAGGATATGTAGATAATAGAGAAGTTACTATATTTGTATCTAGTGATGTTGATTTAACTAAATTAGATGATGTTTTGTCTAAGAACGTTAACAAAAAAATAGCTGACGAAGCAAGAGCAAGAAGTCTTGTTGCTAGGAGGTACTAATGTCAGTTAAATGGTCACTTGGAGGTACCCCCCTCGAGCTAAATCCAATAGGGGAGACAACGGACAGAAGAAAAAGAATAAATTATATCGGTATACTTCAAGGTGAAGATGTATTACAAGAGGGAGAGCCGGAAACTCCCACTAAATCTTGTGAGATAGTGGCAATTTCAGAAGCAGCAAAGGAACAATTTGAGACTTGGTATAACACTAGCGGAACTCTTACTTTAGTAGATGATCATAATGATTCTTTTACTGTTTTAATAGAGTCTCTTAGTCTTCAAAGACAGTTTGCCACGAATACACAGCATTATTATACAGGTACTCTGGTGCTGCGTATTTTAAATTAAAAGTAGGTATAATGAAACAGGTGATATTACATGGCTAGGTTTCTTGGGAAATCTTCTTGCAGTATTCTAGTTTATCCAAGAGCTATAATAGAAGTAGAGCATGGCTTTCAACCAAATAATGGGATAAGTTATAGGGCTTTGAATCAAGGGGCCGTAGAATTAACTCTACCAAGAGTACAGTCTATACAAATAAATAAAGAGTATGCCTCTGATGCAGCTACCTGTGAAATAACTGTATTAGATCCTAATAACGAATTGCACCCACTAGGAAATGACGAAGATTGGGGAAATATTTCTTATCCGGCATTAGTGCCAAATACTTTAATAAAGACATATCAAGGATATGACACTTCTTTAGAAAAAACAGGAACTTGGTTAATTGATGAGGTAGTATTTAATAATCCTCCAGATTTGATTACTATTAGATGTAGAGATTTAGGAAAACTTTTACTTGAGCAAACGCTTTACCCCCCAATTATACCAGATACCTATTATCCTATTGGGTTTTGCACACAAAATGATAAACAGCAAAATGAAATATACAAAAATACAGATAGGTGGGTAGCCTATAATGATTTATCTGAAGTTGTAAAATGTGTGTTTAGAATAGCTGGATTGGATAGCTGGAATGTAGAATCTACTGGAGTTATGATTACTCTTGAAGAAATGTCTCAAATGATGCTTATTGATATCATAACAAGAGTAAAAGAGATAGTTGGGTATTCTTTGTATTTTGATGTTGATGGAATACCTCATTTTCAACACGCCCCAATTAGTGGATCGGTTATTCCTAATTCTCAGTATATGATAACTGAGGGTATCCATATAAACAATGTAAGTAGAAGACTTATAGATACTTATGCTAGAAGTAAACTTCTAGTTTACGGCAAAACTCTAGGAGGAGTTGGTAATATTAACATTATTCCCCCACAGGATATACAACATGTTGATTATCAAAATAGACAAATTACACATAATTATTGTTTTGGTAATAAATCAAAGCAATCTGGTGGGGTTTATCACTGGCATAATGACGATGATTGGAATAATTTTAAGTCTTGGGTAGCTGGAATGTCTGCTGGTGAATCTGATAGCTGGGACAACATATCTTGGATACCTACGGAAAGACGTGGAAGTGGTGCTAACTATTATGGTATGAAATGTTATAATGCGGTTAAGAATTTTCAGATTCAAGAAGGGCTTATTAGGTCATTTATAACAAATACCTCTGCCCCTGTGTGGGGGGACGAAATAATAGGTAAAAGCGGAAACTACTATAAAGTTAAAAGGTGGAGTTATGGAGGAAGATCTCCTTCGGATAGATGGGTAGGAAATTTCTTTACTCTAGCCGCTCGTAATAGATGGAATCAAATACACTCTAGAGTACCCACTTCTTGGGTAGAACATGTACCGGGGAGAACAGAAATTGATTATGATGAATTAAAGATAGTTAATGCAAGTTTTGAACCAAACCATTTTCTTACCCCAATGAGAGGACAAATAAGAATAGCAACTCATTCTGATGAAGCTCTTGAAAATGAGGGGCAATGTGCGGAAATGGCAAGGCTAATAGATTTTTGGTCTAATATACATAATAACACCATAAGTCTTACTGTGTATGGGGAAAATAGGTATGATGTTGGTCATATAGTGGATATTTTTGAAAATGGAACTAAGATAAATACAAAGGCATTGATAACAGGACTAAGTAGCACTATGAATCTGGAAAATGGGTCTTGGGAGATAACTTTAGATACTTTTGATTTGGAACCTCCGGAACCTGTCGGAAACGTAGAGCCGGGAACTCCCATAAGTTAGGAGGAGATTATAATAGATATACCAGAAATTTTAGACTTTCGTAAAGCCGAAGAGAGCAAAAGAAGTTATTTAAGAGAGCAGGTGAGGGAAGTGTATGGTTCCCTTAGATTTACTGGAACAGGGAATTCTTCTACTGATACTCCTCTTCTTCCATTTGGTTTTATTCGTTTTATGGAAAAACCAAATATTGTGTTTGGCTATGAGATAAAAACGGGAACAGTAACTAAAGTACAGCTTCCTCCTATTGGATGGAGAATGGATACCAAAGGTCTTTATGAAGCGGTGCAATTAAGAGCAATTATAGAAGCATCCGGAAGTTTTGAAATATATATTACATATAGAATGCAGGGAAAATGTCATTTAATGTATGAAAAAGGGGAAGGCTGGGATTAATGGCACTTTATGCTAGATTATATATTAATGGAGTTGTGCAAGAGCCCGATCTATCAATAACAGATTTTGAAATGGGCGGCAAGGGACTATATTCGGCTTGTAAATTTAGGATTAGCACGACTGCTACGGGGGATTTTGACATTGATATACATTACTCAATTCAAGCGAAATGTCATCTAATATTTGATCAAGATGGGTCGTGGAACTAGATGCCTTATTCAGTATATTCTGTCGCAAATACAGGTAGTGTCAACGAACGGTGTTTAGTCCGAGATAGTCAGGGCATACTGTGGTGTTGTTACCAGAATAAGGCAGTCACGTATCCCAGCACGTTTTTAGCACATTCTGACGATGATGGAGTAACATGGGTATCGGAATTGATTAGTCAGGCAGGTGTGAATCAGATTACAGCAGTAGCAATGGCAATAGATAGTACTGATGATTTACATATAGTCTATTATCACGCAGCAGATACCGGAGATGTATTTTATACGCGTTATAGACCAGGTGTCGGCTTTATTAGTTCTTTAACGCTAGATGCTAGTGGAATATACATAAACTGTGTTGCAGTAGATTCTGAAGATAATGTTCATGTTGTTTACGCGCAAGGTCAATGGAATAGTTACTCACTAAAGCATAGAATGTGGTCGAGCGCATTGAGTACGTGGACAGCAGTACAAACTGTTTCAGGAGGTATTTCACGGTCATATGATGCTGTAATAGCCGTAGATTCTAATAATTGGTTACATGCGATATGGACAACCCTTTCAGGGGGTACTACCGTAAGGTACAATAAAAGATCACCAGGGGCAACTGGAGTTTGGGGTACGTATGAAACAATTGCTTCCGGCTCTTCGGTCGGTACTCCTAGCATAGCAGTAGATGCGAGTAATGTTATTCATATTGTATGGGAAGTGGCCGTGGGCGCAAATAACTACGGGTATAAATCGGGTGTAAGCTGGATTTTTGAAATTACTCCTTTGCGTACACGACCATCAATATCTTGTTCGGCGGATGGAAAAATTGTTTGCATTTATTTGGATGCTAGTTTAGATATAAACTATATAGAAAGAACTGGGGCAGGTTGGCAATCACCCGAAGTTATTGAACTATTGGGTAATCCTGGAGACCCTAGTCTTATGTGGGCAAGATGGCCGGTAGTAGGTGGGGTTTCTACAAACGTATTGGCGAGTGGTGGAGCGGGGGTTTGGGATGATCCACAAAATGTTGCATACGATTTAAATGTACGTTTTTCCAAGTTTGGTGTTTGGCAAGAACCTCCAGTAGAAGGATCAGCTCAATTAAAGGGATGGACAACAAGTGTAGCAAATGAGGGACAACACCATAAGGGAGTACAAACATCTTGGTATAGACCGACAGTAAAAAGAATAAGAGGATAAAGGAGAAGATTATAATGATTAAAAGATTTATTAAGAGAATAGTTAAAGAAGTTTTGAGAGAAGTATCAGATACACCATTGGATGAGACAGGTAAATATGTAGTACTTAAGGATAAAGTAGTAACACTAAGAGACTTACATTCTCCAGAGTCTATTGGAGAAACAGTCACCAAAATAATTAAAGAACAGAGAGCAGTTAGAAGAATGGTTTTAGATGTAGATAAGCAGGTAGTTAGAATTTGGTAGACTTTATTTTAAGAAAAAGGAGATGAACTAGATGCCAGAAAATGAATGGGTGGGGGATTCTGGAGATTATCTTACAGATTACTTTGGTTTTCAAAGATTAAGAGGACAATCCCCAACTACAAATGACTATGCTTTTACAGATAGAGATAGAGTACTCTTAGATGCTCTACTTAATGTTGCGGTTAATTCTCATCAGCATACGGGGGATACTAGATTAACTAATCCTCTTAATGAAGCTACTCCCAGTGAAACTATATCGTTAGTGCAGGCAGCTTCCGGGGGAGCTATTCCCGCTGGTCTTTTAATGTGTTATAGAGTTTCTTTTTATGATGCTACAGGAGAAACAGTAGCTAGTCCAGAAGAAACTATACAGATGCCGGACCCAGTTTCTACACCAACACAACCAACATTAGCAACTACTACAACAGGAGGAACTTTAACAGCCGGATTTTATATGTATACTTTAAGTGCAGTAAAAAGTAATGGGGAGACATTTTCTGGAGACCCCGCAGCTATTGTAGTACCAACTACGACTTCTACTAATAAGATTACTATTACGTTTCCGTCAGCTCCTTCAGGGGCAACCCACTGGAATATCTATAGGAAAAAAGACAGTGGTCATTGGTACTATACACACCAAGAAGTCGTAGCTTCACCAACATATAATGATACAGGGGATGCAAATGTGACAGAGGGACTACCTTCGGCTAATACAACTAATAGTGAAAATAAAGTAACTATTACTCTTTCAGGGTATCCGGCGGGGGCTACTGGATATAGAATATATAGAACAACTATTAGTGGTAATTATGGGTCTTACTCTCTGCTAGAAGATAGTGATGTTGGTGACTTAAATCAAGAGGATATTTATCAAGACCCTGGGTATGGTATGCCATTAGGAGCAGATACTACATATGGTAGTCCTCCAAAAGTAAACTTAGCTTCAGAAGTACAAGGACATTTACCAACAAGCCACATAACTCCATTGGATGCAAATCTAGATTTTGCAAAGTATCAGGGGTTAAATCTAGTTTTTCATAGAGCATCAACAGCACCAGGAACACCCGCTACAGCACAGGCATACTGGGATAATGAAGACGAAATTTTATACTTATGGAACGGTGCCTCGTGGGTTGCCTTTGTTATAGGAACAAATAAAGTATGGGCTTCCCCTGTATTCTTTGTACCTGGAAGTTTATGGGATGATTCACTGGCTACACCAACAATCAAAGTGTGCAACATAGAGATACTTCCAGCAACAAACTTAACGATAGACAAGGTATATGCCAGAGTTAAAACAGCCCCAGTAGCTGGTGCGACGCCGGTAAGCTCTGGAGTTAGGGTAGATGTGCTTAAAAATGGAGTATCTATATTCACATCAGATGGGGATAAACCACTTATTGCAAACGGAACAAATGCAGATGAGTCAGCGACACCAACTACAACAGCATTGATTAAGAACGATATTCTCACAACGGAAATAGAAACAATAGATGATACACATACTGCTGCTGACCTGGGCGTTTGGGTACGCACGAAACAATCGCTGACTAGCTAAATAGGAGATAAAAATGGCGGCACAAACAATTGATGCTAATATAGGGACAGAGGGCGGAACACAAGAAGTTAGTCAGATAAAAGTTATTAGGGATAAGTATGGATATTTTTATTTGGCTTGGATGGACTATGATGGATCGTACAATCGAGTTTGGCTGGTTAAATCTTCAAATATTCTGGGTACTTCTTGGGGTATTCCGGTAGGTTTAGCTGGAAATAGCGCAAGCTTTATTTTTAATCAAGGTAATTATAGCCAGTTACGCCCTTCATTAGCAATAGATAATGCAAATGATCGGCTTCATGTTGTCTGGTCGGATAGGTCTACATCTGCTTGGACGGTTGCTTATTCCTGTTGTGTAGACTTGGATAATTTAGATGACTCGAATAGCTGGAAAAAAGCTGATCTATCTACACAAGGTTTTGATCAACCTAATAGTGGACCAGGAACTACTCAAATGGGGTACTATCCATCAATAGTGCTAACTTTCGATGGCAAACCTGCTTTTATTACTACAGGCTATAATGCATCTAATGTATTTACAGGCTACTACAATCGTTATAATGGAGGATGGTTAGGTAGTGCTGTAGCTGTTTTTATTAATGCTACGGGGGTATTTAATGTTGGAATAGCTATAGATAGTACTGATAAATTACATGCTGTTTATAGATCTATAGACGTGTTTTATAAGTCTTGTGCTTTTGCTGATGCGGATACAGCAAGTAATTGGAAAAAACGGGACGGAACAGCGGGAGAAGATACAGTAATTAATCCAAATAATGCGATTCCTACAGGGGAAGTTAAACTAGCTATAGATAGCAATGATAGAGCTTGGATAGTAGCGGGGGAAGGCACAGATTTAGATATTCATTATAATTATTCTACAGGAGCAACTACATGGAATAACGCTACAGGAACAGCACTAGACACAACGGGCAATCTTAAAGAACCTTCAATTGGTTTTGGATCAGATAGTAATATATATATTGCTTATGTTGATAATTCAAATAATGATGTGGTTTATAAAGCAAGTACAGTAGCAGGGACTCCTTCTTTTGGATCTAAGACAGTTATTTATAATGCTTCAGCTACACAATATTATCCATTGCTAGAAATGCGTGGAGAACTAGTAGACTATCTAGGGGTACTCTGGACTAGACTTAACGGAGCACAGTATGATTTAATGTTTGATTTGTTGTCTATTACAACAGCACCGGTACAATCAGGTATTGATCCTGCGACGGGGGCTAATAATGGAAATGTGCCTGTAACAATAACAGGGACAGATTTTAGGTATGGTGCCGCTGTTAAACTTACAAAACTAGGAGAGTCGGATATTAACGCAACAAGTATAGTTGTTAGCTCGGATACAGAACTTACCTGTAGTTTTGATTTAACAGGAACAGTGACAGGTACTTGGGATTTGGTTGTTACTAATCCAGCAGGTGGGACTTGTAATACTCCAGTGACATTTGAAATAACTGAATATGTACCCCCAGCAGGGGGAGAAGCTAGTGGTTTTTCTATTAATTCAGGAATCGGAGATTATTAATGCTATTATTAACATTAATATTAACAACAATAGATATATATTTAATTTTTGATTTTATTAAACATATGTCCAATCTTTTGTTATCAGCATATAAGGAAGGAATATGTGAATCATGTAGAAATTGCGAATATTTTGGTATTTGTAAGGGATTAACGGAGTTTAGAAAAGACATGTGTGAATTAAGAATGAAATATGATGGAATAAATACTTGACAGTAATTTTGTTTTTTGGTATAATAGTATTAGTCATAGGAAGTCCCCAAGGATTAAACTGTGACTAGGAAGCTGTATCCGAACGGCAAATGGAGCCGACAGGTGGTAGGCTGAGTAAACTAGTTGATACAGTCTTAGTAGGTTCGATTCCTACCAGCTTCCTAAAGTTTTTATAAAAAATACTTGACAAATAAAAAGTGCTGTGGTAATATAATAATTGAGGCTGTGACCAAATAGGGTCTAGAAGAATTTATCACTCTTCGTAGCTCTGTTAGTAGGTGTTGGTAACACCAAAATCAGAGTGAACCTGCCGAATTTATCTAAAGCAGGCAGCCTCAAATATAGCTCATCTATCAGGAGTAGAGCGAGTTACGAAGTTGTCATTATTTGGTGACTTCAGCTTAATTAGGAAACGGGGAATTTTTTGTATGAAAGAAATAGGAATTGACATTTGTATTATCAGCTATGAGCTATTAGATGAATTAAAAGATTTAGTAGCTTCTATAAAACAAAACACAACCCTGCCCTATACTATCACGATTGTAGACAATGCTTCAAAAAACAAAGAATTGATAGATTATCTGAAAAATTTGGCCTCCCCTAAAGTTGAAGTCATTTTTAATAGGGAAAATCTTGGGTATTCTAAGGCAGTTAATCAAGGAGTTAACGTAGGTAGGTTTCCCCATATATTAATTTTAAATAATGATACTCAGACGACAGAAGCATATGACAAGGCTTCTGTTTCTTTTATGCAAAAGCATAAGTCCTGTGGAGTATTGGGATATAAGCTTGTAGATAAAAAAGGTAGAAGTAAAGGATGTGGGGTAGATTTTAATAACACACTAAGGGGATGGAACAAGTCATTGGATTATGTGGACGCAAAGTATAGTAAACCAGAGAAAGTTAAATATATTGGGGGATCAGCGATTTTCACCAGAAGGGATGTTTTTGAATCTGTTGGAGGCTTTTGTGAGGAGATGCGTTTTTACTGCGAGGATCTTATGTATTGCTTGCAAGCAAAAGAATTAGGTTTTTCTACTTGGTACATACCACACATAATAGTACACCACCATGAGGCAAGTTTAGATTCTTCAAAAGACGCTACAAGGATAAGAAGAGCAGAATACTTTACTAAAAGTTTGAGGATATTAAAAAAATATTTTCCAGAAGAACCTGGCATAGCAAGGATGGAATAGTGATAGAAGTATGGTGTATAAAAATAAAACCTCACAAGAATACCAGAAAGAATGGAGATTTAATAATAAGGAGTATGTAAGAAAGTGCAAGCAAAAATACTATAGTGAAAATAAAGATAGGATTAATGAAAATAGGAAAGGCAAACCAATAACAGAAAAAGAAAAACAATATAAAAGTAAATGGTATTTTGAGAATAAAACTAGATTGCAAGAGCAAAAAAGGAATTACTATTTAAAAAATCAAGAAAAGTTAAAAGAAAAACAGCGACAATACCAAGAAAAGAATAAGGAAAAAATAAGTGAGAACAGAAAAATATTTGGTTATAATAAAAGACGTTGGGAAGAAAATCATATGCAGATGAGGGAGTATTGCCAAAAACGTAGATTGAGAGTTTTTAATCATTATAGTGGCAATCCTCCTAAGTGCGCTTGTTGTGGAGAACGAGAGATAAGGTTTCTTACAATAGACCATATAAATAACGATGGTGCAGAGCACAGGAAAACAGCAAATGTGGGTGGCGGGCAACAAATCATTGGTTGGCTAATTAAAAATGATTTTCCAGAGGGGTTTCAGATATTATGCTATAACTGTAATATGGCTAAAGGACACTATGGAGAATGTCCACACAAGGAGAAAAAATTATGCTAGAAGTTGCTGTGAGGATGGATTCAAACTACTTAAAATTCTGCAGATTCAAAATTGAACTCGCTTTTGTTGATACACAGGTGTTTCTTAGCACAAAAAATCGGGGGTATATCCAGAAGATTAAGCAAGAAAAACTAAAGGTTTTTTCAATTCATGCTCCACACTTCAAAGTAGCAGACCCTCAACTTGAATCTATTCTATACAAGCTTAAAGAATTAGGTAATGAATTGTTAGTGGATAACATAGTAATTCACCCCTCATTTGCTAAATTACATACAGATAGTACTCTACATAGTCTAGACTTAATAAAGTCGATTCTGGGGGATTTTAACATATGTATAGAGACTTTTGGAAGCAAGAAAAGATGGGGGTGTTGGGGAAATTTTGATTGGTTAAATCGGTACTATGGTTTTAGAGTATGTTATGATTTTAGCCATACTAGAGAAGATGAAGAGGATATTCACTATTATCTACCAATTATTTCAGTATTTCACTTTAGCAATACAGTTGGAAATAAGCAGCATTTACCTTGTTTTATAGAAAACGGTAGAATAGACTTTAAAAAAGTAATAAAGATATTACATAAATTTAATTGGAATGGGGTCATAACATTGGAATATCTTAAAGAGTACCATAATCTATTGGAACAAGACGCTCAAAGTTTAGAGGAATTGATATACGGATGAGTTTAGAAAAAGATTATTGGAAAAAATATTATCAAGAGCATAAAGAATCTTGCAATAAATCTTCTCATAAATATTACCAATGTAATAGAGAAAAAATTTTAAAACAAAAGAAGCAGTATGATAAGAATAAACATCGCTTGGGGCAGAATAAGTGTATTGATTGTAATATAATAATTGACGATAGATCTATTAGATGTTATAAATGTTCCAGTAACTTTAAAAAGAAGGGCGGAGAAAATAGTCCCCGCTGGAAAGGCGGTAAAACAACAAACCAAGGATATACTGTTGTATACACACAGGGTCATCCCTATGGCAAAAATAAAAATCGTAAGGTTAGCTACGTATTTGAGCATAGATTAGTAATGGAGGCGCAGTTAAGAAAAACAAACCCTAGGCACCCCGCTCTAATAGAAATAGCTGGTCAGCGATATCTTAGACCAAAATATGTGGTCCATCACAAAAACCAAAAACGAAGTGATAATAGAATAGAAAACTTAGAACTTTGGAGTCGAACCCACCCAATAGGCCATAAAGTTTGCACGTGTTGTGGAGGATTTGATAATTAAAGTTGACTATAGTTATGTTATTTGATATAATTATAGAAGAAAGTTACAGGAGCTTATTTATGAATAACACGAATAGAAAATTTACTGAAATTGTTAGTTCTATATTAAAACAACAGAGTAACTGTAACCATGATTTTGAACAAATTGGAGAAGAGCAAGAGGATATTCTTTTTATTGGGGACAAAAGACAGGTAACTGCTTATATTACACCAATTCTATGTAAAAAATGCCTGCTTTTTGATATGTTTAGTTGGAGTTAAATAGAATATCCCTGATTTAAAATAGTAGATATATGCTGTGGGGGTTTTAAATAGAAATAGCCTTTTATGATGGAATAAGTAAGGGCGGAACATATAATTGTATAAAGTATGCAAGAAAACAACTAGTGCCGATAATAGAAGTTACTATTTAAGGAGTAGATATGGAGTTTTTATTTGAGTTATTTACAAGTTATAAAATATTTTTATTCTTTAAATTAAAAAGCTATATAGTTATTTGTCTTATAGTTGATAAGAAAATGGGGTTTTTTTCTATATTTAATTATAAAGTATTCAAATCATGGCGCAGAAAAGGGGTATAATGAAATCTATAGTGCAGTTTGGGGGCATACCCTGGACTTTTAGGCAGCAGAGACCGCAAATGATGGCCAAACTATTGGCGAAACACTATCCTTTAGTATATGTTGACGCCAACCTTTCTAATGAGGGAGTAACTAGAGTTGGAAATCAGCTATATCTAGGTAGTCTTAGAGGAAGTGGTCTAGTAAGACATGCCCTAAGAATAGACCCAAAGGAAGTAGCTGATTCTTTAAATGCTGTAATGAAGATGTTAAATATAGATAAACCCATATTTTTATTCGATTATCCCTACTGGCAGCCAATATTAAAATATACTAAACCGTACAAGATATTGTATAACTGTATGGACGACTATACAGAGTTTAGTGATTTGAATGTAGTTAAAGATATAATAGATGCACAAGAAGTTGAACTATTTAAGTCCTCTGATTTAGTATACTGTACTTCTATAGGACTGTATGAAAAGGCAAAAAAGTACTCTGATAACGTAGTTATTATTCGTAATGGATGTAACTGGGAAAATCTTGGTATAACAAGTAGTAAACCAAAAGATTTACCATATGGAAAAATAGTTGGTTATGTTGGAGCTATTGCTGAATGGTTTAATCAAGAGATAGTTGCTAACCTTTCAGCCAAGCTTCCTCACTGGAATTTTGTACTAATTGGTAACTCTAGTGTTAATATCGAAGCCCTTAGAAAAAGAGAAAACATATTTTTATATGGGGAACAAAAGCATGAAAAAGCAATGCAGTATATGCGACATTTTGATGTGGGAATTATTCCTTTTAATGAAAATCTGCCAATTATGAAAGCTTGTAATGCCGTTAAGTATTACGAATATTGCGCAGCAGGTAAACCCATAGTTTCTTCTCCTTTGAATGAAATAATAGAATTAAAAAGACAAGGAAAAGTTATTTATATTTCAGAAAGTCTTGAAAATTGGCCTAATAGGGTACAAGAAGCTTATAAGGATTCTTTAGTGGAAGGTTTTTCTGAAATAGTGCGTAATCAAGTAAAGAAGGATACTTGGGACCAACGGGTTAATCATCTGGTTAAAGAAATTAAGAAGTTAGGATAAAGATGAACAAACTTGTTATTATTACAGGGATGCCCCATAGTGGCAAGTCTACTTTGTTAAAAGAATTACAAAGGAATCTTCCTGTAGCAGGTTTTATGTTTGATAATTTTCATAATATTGATAATATGTATAAGAAATTTCCAAGACTTGCCCCCGCAGGAATTGATTTAGTTAATAGAGCTTGCCAGATAATTTTTGGATCAGTATACTATACTTTTTTAGATATTGTAGTTGAGGGGGTAGACTTTATGTCTAAAGAAGTATTAGATATTTTTGTAGATAAGGCAGATAATCTTAACGTAGACTACAAAATTTTTAGACTAGTAATTAATCATGATAAGTGGATTAATCAAGTACCTGAAAAATTTCCTATGAGAAAAAATAGAAAATTTTATGAGAATTGGGAGAAATTTCCCAAAGATGAAAGACTAATAGAGATTAGTAATTCAAAATCAATAGAAGATTTTTTAAGGAGAGATAATGAATAAAGATGAATTAGAACGAGAAATTAAAGCTCAAGGAGTTTGGTATCATAACATAGATATTAATGGGGTAAAAACTATGGGGGATTCTAATTATGATCCCTCTGGAAGATTGGAAGAAGTGAAAGACTGGCTTCCTACGGATTTAAGGGGCAAGAATGTTTTGGATATTGGATCAAATGCTGGAGCCGAAAGCTTCTATTGTGAGAGCCTAGGGGCTGAGACTGTAGTTGGGGTAGAGCTTGGAGATTTATATATAAAACAAGCTTGGTGGGCTAAAGAAAAATTAAATAGCAAAGTACAATTTTTACATAAGGATATAGAAAAAGTAGATATAGACCCAAGTGTAAAATTTGATTATATATTATGTCTAGCTTTTATATACCACGTTGAAAATCCGATACTTGTATTGAGAAAGATTTATGACTGGCTTAAAAATGACGGCACACTAGTATTAGAAATTCAGTATATAAAGCATGATGGGCTAGAGGATGAGAGATTGTTAATATTTAAACCTTATCCAGCAGCATTGTTTATGCCCTCTAAAAAGGCAATGGAATCAATGTTAGAATATACTGGGTTTACCATAGAGAAGAAAAAAGAAATACTAACTAGGCGAATAATGTATTACTGTAAAAGGAAATAAGATGGCCACTAATATACAAAAAATAACTTGCTATAAAGCAAGACTTATAAACAAAGAGGGATTAAATCCAAAATTAAAAATGTTAGGGGATAAAGAATGGCTAAAAGAGCAGTATAAAATTAAAAATGCTTACCTAATAGCTAAAGAACTTAACTGCAATAATCAACAAGTATATTATTGGATGCAAAAGTTTAAAATCAAAAGGAGAACTAAAAAAGAGATTAATAATAACTATTATGAAATAGTCAGTTTATTTAATAATAAAGAACGGCTTTACCAAAAATATATAAGTGAAAAATTATCCCCAAAGGAGGTAGCTCAAATAGCCGATTGCTCTGCTGCAACAATTAGGAAAAGGTTATTCAGGTTTAACATAAAAGTTAGGTCATTAAGTGAAGCCAGCAAAGGGCTACGAGTTAAAGAAAAAGCAGGCGGTTGGAAGGGCGGAAGGATTAATAACTTAGATTATATACTATTGCATAATCCAGAACATCCTTTTGCCAGTATCCGTGGATATGTAAGAGAACATCGTTTAGTAATGGAAAACCGTCTAAGAAAAACAAACCCGAATCATCCAGCTCTAATAGAAATTGCTGGAGAAAAGTATCTTAGAAAAGGATATCAAGTACATCACATTAACGGAATTAGAGAGGATAACCGAGCAGATAATTTAGAACTATGTATTAGAGGAAAAAACCATCCTCCAGGACAAAGAAATGAAGATTTACAAGAGCAGATTAGAAAGTTATTAAAAGAAAACGCGGAATTTAAAAGACGAAAAGTTTGCACCTGCTGTGGAGGCATCAAGTGAAAAAAACAGTTAGTGTTGTATCCCCTTGTCTTAATGAGGCTCAGTTTCTGCCTTTTTGGCTAGAGAATGTAGCACCGTGGGCAGATGAAATAATAGTTGTTGATGGGGATTCCACAGATAATAGCATAGATATTATTAAAGAAGCACAAAAAGACTTAAATATAAAACTAATTGTAAAGCCACAGCAAGGAAACCCTTATAGCACAGATTGGAAAGAAGATGAGTGCAGAAACCTTCTTTTAGATAATTGTACAATGGACTATGTTTTATCATTAGATATTGATGAAGTCATAAGTGATTCGTTTAAAGAGTTTAAGGAGGGTCTTTATAGGTATGCATATGCTTTTAATTTTGTAAGCTTTTGGAAGGATTTTAAAACAGTGCGCCTTAATCATCCGGTGGACCCTCGCTGGGAAGGCCATCATCTTTGTTTGTGGAAAAATAACCCAAACCTAAGATATGTTGATAAGCACCATTGTACACTAGAAAATTTTGACAATAGAAGAATCACTTATGTGGATGACGTGGCATTGTTTCATATCCATTATGCGGTGGGTTTGAAATATAGGGATAACCGTAGGGGGGATGTTGGTTATGGACATACAGATTTAATAGATGGGGAACCTGACTGGAATTTCTTAAATAAAGGGGATTATGTGTATAAGCTGGTCACAAAACCCTATGAAGGAAAATATCCAAAAGCATTAGAAAGGGCAATTAAAAACCAAGGAGATAAATAATGTTTATAAGAGGTAGGAAGTATTTACTACAGGTAATTACTAGGATGCAAAGACAAAGATGTGTATATGACATGATGTTGTTAGCAGAGCCACCAAAATTTTGTGATTGTAAGTATGGATATGACGAATCCGGTGAACAAACAGGATGTCCAGAACTACGCTGTGTTTCAGAGCTGCTTAAACTAATTACAGATGAAGAGTATACAAAAATTATGGCTAGAAGATTACACATAAATTCAGGAGATTAATATGGGAACTCTAAGTTTTCCTAGTGTAGTATCAATAGAAAACAATTTATCTTGCAACGGACATTGTAGTTTTTGTATTAGAAAGCACATAACTCGCAAAAAAGGCGTTATGTCTATAGAATTGGCACAAATTATTGCTAATCAGCTAACTAAAGACACAGTTGTTATCCTTAATAGCTGGAATGAGCCGACAATCACTAATAATTTTGAACAGTTTCTTAAAATATTTGACAAACAGCAAATAATGTTTTATACTAATGGTAGCCTACTACACAGAAAAAGCTGTGTTACAGGGAATAGTCTTATTGAGGATATTGCCGAATCAAAAGCTATTAAAGCTATTTATATTAGTTTCAATGGGGGAAATAAAGATAGTTATGAAAAAGTTATGGGAATTGACTATAACAACTCTTTTTATAATGCTATGTATCTTTTTGATGCTGTTGAATTAAAGATACCTATTTTTATTACAGCAAATGTTGTAGAAGATAATAAAGCAAGTATGAAGTATTTATACAAATTATTTCCATATGCTGGTAGGATAGAAACGCACATACCCTGGGATGTTAGAGGGCTTCGTGGAAGACAACAACCAATAGATAAAGTTAAGTATTGCAATCGGCTAGACTACTATCTTTCGGTTGCGTGGGATGGCAAAGTACAAAGTTGCTGCAATTCTGTGAATAATGAGGTTGTCTTTGGGGATTTGAATATTCAAACTATAGAAGAGGTATGGAATGGAAAAAAAGCACAGGAATTTAGGGAATTGCACACAACTAAAAAACGAAGTGAAATACCCTTATGTGAGAGGTGTATAGGATAATGTATGAACATCTAGAATCAAAAGAAAAATATAGAGAATTTTATGAGCAACAAGGAAAGCAAGGATATAGTAATCAACATATTACTGAAGATTGGGGAAGGATTAAACCGCATATTCCTTATTATAAAGATGCTATAGTTTATGAAGCAGGGTCGCAGACTGGGGGATGTACAAAGATAATTGCTAAGTATGCTAGACATATTGTTACATGTGATATTTCAGAGAGTTATTTAACTAAGGCTAAAATTTATTTAAAAGACGAGATAGGAACTAAAGTTACGTTACAAAAAGATTTTGTAGAAGATAACTTAAATAGATGGACGGAATATTTTGATATTGTGGTTTGTTATGAGATATTTGAGCACGTTAAAGATGACAAAAGACTTATTGAAATAGCTTTTAAAGCATTAAAGAAAGATGGGATATTGCTGTTTTCAGTCCCTTTAGAAGATATTTTTCCTGACCCCTTGGGAGAACACATTCGCCAGTACAAAGTTTCTGATGTGTTAAAATTATTTGCTAGTCACGATGTTACAATTAGAATTGCCCCTGAAAAAAATCCAATTTGGATAGTGGGAGAAGCTAGAAAGGGGGTTATTTAAATGTCTACTAGAACAGAAGCATTAGTTATTTCTCAAGCTGCTGCAGCACAAATAAGATGTGCAGCTATGGTTGTAGAGAATCAATGCAGAATTGCCGAAGGAAAACAAGTAGCTTATGGAGAAGGGGCTTTTTTAGCTCTCATTGAAGAGTATAGTCTTGATTGGAATAATGTTATAGGATATCTTAATCAAGATATTTAGGAGAAAAATGGATAAAAGAATAGAATCTCTTAATAAAATACAGAAAGAGGCTTATCAATTTGCGCATGAAGGACGCATAGAATCTTATAAGAAGCTTATTCCCTGGATTCCTGAAGATGTAAAAACTTTATTAGATATTGGATCTGGTTATGGTAAATTAGCACCATTACTACCCGGTATTGAAGTAGTATCTATCGACATATATCCACAATCTATCGAAGTTTTTAAGGCAGATATGCACGATTTACCTTATGCTGAAGATAGTTTCGATATGATTTTTTACAGTCATACATTGGAGCATAGCCCTACCCCAGTACTTGCTTTACTAGAAGCATATAAAGTATTGCGGCCAGGAGGATATATATTGGCTATAATACCTTCATATATTGACAAAGTACAAATGGAGCATATAACTCATTGGTCGGTATTTCCTGTAGATACCTGGCTTGAGATATTTAAGAGATGTGGCTTTACTAAGTTAAGAAGAATGACAAATGGGTATTATTGGAAACAAGAGACAGGGAATAAGGTTTGGAGATTAGAGGATTTCTTTTTGTTTCAAAGAAGGAGACCAGTATAATGAAAATAGGGTTTTTTGTAGAGAAAGCTCCTAATCATTACTATGATCATTGTAGAGATTTGATATCAGTACTCCCTGGCAGGATAATTTCTTATTCTTCTGATATTTTATCTGCCCATAAAGATGCCTATATTTCTTCAGATATTTCTACTATACAGAAAGACTTATGGGGTACTCTAGATGCCGTGGTGTACCCAGGTGATGTACGGTTAGGGCTAAATTGTAAGTCAATATTTTCAAACCACGGGACTAGTGATAAAAAGTACCAACTAGGTCTTCCTTTAAAAGAGTATGACCTAGTTTTACTTGCTGGTCAAAGGGATTGGGATAGACTGAAGCAAAGAAATCAAATAGGGTCTAATTGTAAAATAACCGGCTACATGAAATTTGATCGTTTAAAGGATACAACTAGGAATAAGCTTAATGTTTTTGATAACCAAAACAAAACTATTGTATATGCCCCTACATGGGATACTAATTTTAGAGAAATGCTGCAGGTAATTAAAACATTATCTGAAATAGCTATTACTAAGAGGCATAATTTGATAATAAAACCCCATCCAGGGATGCTCACATTAATACAGCAGTCTTCTAATATTGACTCTTTGATTATACTTAACCGGCTAGTTTCAAATCATGACAATATTAAGTTAGTTACAGATTATAGGATACTAGAATATCTTGAAATTTCTGACTTGTTGGTTACAGGGGTATCCTCTGTAACATATGAGTCTTTGGTGTTTGCTATCCCAATTATTTTTACAAATGCCCAATCACTATTTCCTAATTTTAACGACATTACTTCAACTACCTATGCTTGGCAATGTGGATATGTATGTAATGATTTTGATAACTTAGATTGGTTAATTGAAGACAGCTTTAATAAACCAGAAAGATTTTCTGAACGGCGGAAGGAATTATTTGAGTATAGTTTTTATCGTCCTACAGATGGAAAATCCTGTTTACGTGCAAAACATGAAATAGAGGAGATGCTATGCGAGCAATAATTTTGGCAGCAGGAGCAGGCATAAGATTGATGCCCATAACAAACTATTTTCCAAAGTCTTTTCTAACTGTTGGAGGATATAATCTTATTGAACACCAATTAAAGGCTCTATATGATAACAGAGTATATGACATAGATATTGTAGTTGGTCATTTGGCTTTTATGTTTGAAAAAAAAATTAAAGAGTTTGTTAAATATCCAATGAGTGTGCGCTTAATCAATAACCCAAATTATTATGACACAAATACCCTATACTCACTTCAACTAGCCTTAGAAAAAGATGCCAGTACAACACTAGTAATAAATGGGGATGTCTATTTTAAAACTAAGCATATTGAGAAATTTATGCAAGCAGGCAATTATGTCGGAATAGATAGGGTAAGGAAAAAAGACTGCCAATTTTCAGGAGAAGAAGTAGTGGTTGATTTTAGTGACTATAATAGTTTTGGAAAAGGGTATAGGATAGATAAAATAGGCAAAGAAACAAGAGGCAGATCAGAAGCAATAGGAATTTATAGAATTGAAAGTAGTTTTACTGAATTATTGCTAGAAAATATGCATAAGATGCCTAAAAATAAATACTACGAAGATGCGATGACAAAGATGTTGCATTGTGAAAATATGCACACTAAAACAACTCCAGGAGTAATTGAGGTGGACACAGAAAGCGATCTTATAGAAGCTAATAGAATATACCAAGAGAAGAGGGATTAAAATTAGTTATCTGTCAGATGGAAAAAATAGGTACACATACCAGGAAATAAAAAATACACTAGAAACTTTTGTGCCGTGGGCCAAAAAGATAACTATTGATGAGTTTATTCCGATGATACAGGACATAACTCTGATTAATAATACCTGCTCTTTGTTGGATATAGAGGTTGAGTTAGAGATTAGACTAGCTGAACGCTTAGAGAAAACAGAATATCTAGTTAGATTATCCTCAGACGATGAAGCTAGAAGATATGTGGTTTCTCAGCTAGGGGTAGATAGAGTATTTAGTATAATAGAAACAAACAATACAAAGGATCTAGTTGTTAAGATAGATGAATATGACTTATTTTTGATGTGGTTACTCTATCTTCAAATCATAAACATGGAAAATTTTGAAGATGTAAAGGTACTAGCGGACAGTATTGAGTATATATTTAAAGGTTATAATATTGATATATCTAAGATTAGAAACGGGGGTAAGAATGACTCTAATAAATCCTCCTAAGTTTACTAGGATGCTGCAATTTCAAAAAGAGTATGATAACTGTACTTTATGTGATTTACACAAATCCCGAACGAACGTAGTTTTTGGAGAAGGAAAATTAGACGCAAATCTGATGTTTATTGGAGAATGTCCTAGCGCAGAGGAGGACAAGTTATCCCGAATTTTTATTGGGGATGCCGGTAGAGTACTAAATGAGTTATTTGAAGGCATAGAAATAGATAGAGAAGAAATATATATTACTAACATTTGTCTTTGCAAGCCATTAGGTGGTAAAGACCCTGATCAAGTATATATAGAAGCTTGTAGGGAACGGCTAACAAAACAAATACAGATAGTTAATCCAAAGATTGTCTGTGCTCTTGGTAAAGTAGCTGCGGAATGGTTTTTAAAAACTAAAAAGCCAATGAAAGAAAGACATGGAAAAGTATATAAAGGGAAAAGACTACTGTTTGTAACCTACCATCCGGCATATGCAGTATACAACCCCAATAATTTTCCCCTGCTTTATGAGGATTTTCAGAAGTTAAATAGACTATATAGGAGTTTGAAATGAAGATATTACTTATTGATATTGATTCAAAAATTCCAAATTTAGCTCTTATGAAATTATCTGCTTATCATAAAAGCATAGGAAATAAGGTATTTCTTAACGAATGTGAAAATCCTGATTTTGTGTATGCTTCTGCAATATTTAAAGGATCTTTACAAAAAAGCTTAAATTTAAAACATGAGTATAATTGGAAAATTGCTATGGGAGGAAGTGGGATAGACTTAAATAGAAAACTTCCAGATAATGTAGAGTATATAATGCCAGATTATTCTTTATACAGCATTGATTATAGTATGGGTTTTACCAGTCGTGGATGCATTAATAGATGTAAATTTTGTGTTGTGCCGGAGAAAGAGGGAGAGATACAAGACCATGCATCAATAGTAGAATTTATGAATGAAAAGCATAAAAAATTGATACTATTGGATAATAATTTTTTGGCTTCACCTAAATGGAAAGAAAACTTACAGTATATAATAGATAACAAAATAAAAGTTAACATAAGTCAGGGACTTGATTTTAGATTATTAGCAGAAGAAAATTCAGAAATGCTTGCCAATACAATGACTAGAAACCATACGTTTAAGAGCAATAAAATACATTTTGCTTTTGATGACATTAAATATAAGAGATTGTTTATAAAAAAGATGACTTTTTTATTAAAACATATTAAGCCCTATAGAATAATGATTTACATATTAATAGGATTTAATTCCATATTTGAAGAAGATTATGAAAGATTTAAACTAGTAAGAGATTTTGGTTTTGATCCCTATATTATGCCTTATAATAAAACAAGTAAAATTCAAAGTAAAAAAGAAATAGATTTTGCTAGATGGGTAAATAGAAGATTATATAAAGTATGTGAATTTAAAGACTATATGGGGAGAATTAAATGAAAATATTTATAATTTGTCCTGTAAGAAATGCTACAAAAGAAATAAGGGAAAAAATAAATAAGCATATAAAGACACTGGAAAACTGTGGATATTTTGTTTACTATCCTGCAAGAGATACAAACCAAAAGGATATTATAGGATTAAGAATATGTCAGGATAACAAAAAAGCTTTAATCGAGGCAGATGCAATACATCTTTTTTGGGACGGAAAAAGCCAGGGATTTTTATTTGACTTAGGAATGGCTTTTGCTTTAAATAAAAAAGTAGTTCCAATTATGCTTCCAGAATTAACAGAGAATAAAAGTTTCCAAAATATGATAGCATATTGGGCAGCTAAGGAGAATCAATGAGTATTTATGTATGTATTGATAGAATAGAAAATCCTGTCATAAGATTAGGAACCAAAAAGATTATAGATCAACATTATGAAACAATAAAAGAGGCCCCTGCCTCTGTGAGTGGAAAGCACCATCAAGGTGAGACAATGGAAGATCATCTCATAGAAACATTTGCTTTTGTAGAAATGCATATAAGGGAATTTAGTGTCTTATCTAATGAAGCTGATTTATTGAAGTCTGCTGCACTCTTACACGATATAGGAAACAGCAGATTGGTGGAAAAAGGGAATGTCAGTGCAAAATTGGGGACAGCAATTATTGAGGGGGAGAAATGGAAATACTATGACGCTACAGGATGGTCAAGAGATAATTCAAGAGCAGATATACATCCAATATTATCAGCAGAGATAATAGGAAAAAATTCTTTTAGAGGGTCTAATATCATTTCTATGCTATGTATGGTCCATATGAGCCATTGGGCTGAAAAATCTTGCCCTATTTCGGGATTTTTAAATCCTGAATTAAGAAGATTAGCAGATATCCTAGCTATGTCAGACTATTTAGCTTCACAGAAATCTATTAAAATAATAAAAGGAATCTAAATGGACATATTGCTAAATAAAGAACAACTGTATCAAGAATATGTTACTAATAAGATTTGTATTTCCAGATGGTAGGATAGAAATAATGAAAATTGGTATAGATGGTTAACAACTGTTAACCAATAGAAAGACGGTTAGCACAGATGGGATATCCTAGAATTGTGATTATGTCGCCTATTCACAACAAAAAATGGTTGTTGTCCTATTTTCTTAGAGCTATATCTAAAATAGACTATCCTAACAAGGAAACAATATTTTTATCAAATAATAATGATAAGAGCATTATTGCCTTGTTGGAGGAATATGGGGAAGTCTATGAATACAATGAAGTAGAGTCCACGGCAGAGCGCACAAGTGGAAGATATCATAGTCTTGTTAAGATAAGAAACAAGATGTTGGACATAGCTTTCAGAGACAATGATTTTGATTATATGTTTAGTTTGGATAGTGATGTGTTAGTAGTCCCTGAAATTGTTAAAAATCTTTTGAGCTTTGAAAAGGATTTTATTGGGGCCTTAGTTTGGAATGACTTGCACTTCGCTAGAAAAGATAAACCAAACCATATTGGAAACATAATGAATTTAAGGGGAGCCCAAAAAAATCATTTCAAACATATACAGCCAATTATTAGAAACGTACTAATACCTGTGGACATGACGGGAGCGGTAGCTCTTATGAGTAAAAAAGTGTATTTAAGTGGGGTAAGATATCAATATCATCAGCAAGGTGAGGACCCCGGATTTGCAATCGAGTGCCATAAAAGAGAAATACAGCAATGGTCATGGACATCTTTACAGCTTCACGCAATGACAAAAAAAGTATTGCAAGAATATATATTAGATGGTATAATAGAAGAGATAAAAGAAAAATAGTTTGCTAACTTAACTTTTGTTAGCATAAAGGAGTATTGATGAGGAGTAAATATTATGTGTGGAAAAGCTAAATCTCTACAACTAGAATCAAAAATAAAGCTTGGATACTTTGGGGGGTACTTACAAATAAAGGATTTAAAATATTCCACAGTTGATTATGATGACTATTTGGGAAGTATTTCAAGAGAAAGTATGTATAAAGAATTAAGTAAGTACAGTAAAGATACAATAATTAATATGATATTAGACTTTGTTGATACTGCCGAGGAAGTTTAATGAATATAAGTAAGAAGGTATCTGAAAAAATATCTTCTGTTTTACAAAAAGAATTGGTAGCAGTAACAACGAAATTAGGAAGAAACTCTTATACTATATCTACTTTAGCAGAAGAACAAAAAGTGCTTAAAAAAGAAAGAGTTAAATTACAAAGGCTAATAGCAGAAATAGAGGGAAGGCCAGAAACAGTCGATTGCTCTTCTTGTATTGCTATTTGTATTAAACAGGGTTATATTGGAAAACATTGTTCAAAAGCAAAGTTTTCTGGAATTGTTGGGAGGTAATTAAAATGAATTTTTCTACCTATCCTAAGATAATGGTTCTTGGTCAAAGGGGTACTGAGGAGATATTTAAAGACCAGGTAGAAGTTACTGAAAAATGTGACGGATGTAACTGTCGGGTAATGAATGATAATGGAAAACTTAGAGTCGGTAGTCATAAAAGAGAGTTATCTTTAGATTCTGATGTGCCGGATGCTAAAATGTTTACTCCTTTTACTAATTGGGTTAAAGAAAAAGAAGAAAAATTGTTAAAACTATTGCCCAGTGGAACTACACTATTTGGAGAAATGTGCCAAAACCATAACGTACTAAAATATAAAAATACTTTTCCAATTGTTTTATTTAATGTGGGTAGGATAGAAGAATATGGACTAGATTTTGTTAGTGCCGAGTTTCAAGAACACGAGCTATCAAAACTATCTTTAGAATTAGGGGTTCCACTTGTACCTGTGTTGTATAAAGGAAAAATAGGGTCTAGAGAGCAACTGGATAAGTTGTTAGATACTCAGAGTTTTATGGGGGGAACAAAAATTGAGGGAATAGTTATAAAAAACTATAACCAACTAAATCAATTTGGTCGGCCTATATTTGCTAAAATAGTGTCACAAGAGTTTAAGGAAGACCATCGAGATAAGCGGAAGTCAAGTAATACGACATCATTAGAAGAAAAGATTGTAGAAAAATACTTTAATGAAGCTCGTTTAAGGAAATCTATTCAGCATCTTAGGGAAGATGGTACTTATGATGGAAGTCCACGAGACATAGGAAATCTACTTAAGCATATTCCAAAAGATATTTATTCTGAGGCAAAGGAGGAAATTAAAGAAATGCTATTTGATAAATATTGGAAACAAATAAGCAGGATGATATGTGGCAGAATACCCCAGGCTTACAAAAACTATCTAGAAAAGGAGCTATTTAAGGAGAATAATGAAGGATAGAATAAAAAAGTTTCTTATAGAAAAACTGACTTTTGATAATGCTGAAGGAAGTTTTCTAATTAATGAAGACTTTGCGGAGGAACTTGCTGGGGATATTCTTCAAATAATAGCAGAAGAATATATTCATGTAGACAATATATATGACTATATTCAAGAAAATCCTCCAGAACAAGATGTTTAAAAGAAAGGAATATTATGCATATAGGTTGGGAAGCTGACCCCCGTTTTGATAAAGTTTTACTCGAACTAGCAAAGGAAAAACTAACCCAAAGAAAAATAGCAGAGGAGATGGCAGGTAGGTTTGGGTTAGGGTTTACTAGGAATTCTATCAAAAATAGGCTTGACCATATACAGGAGAAAGGATATATAGTACATAGGGAAACTGAAATAGATAGTACAGAAGAGCTATTTAACCCACAAAAAAATAAAAGAGAAGTTAGTCATAATGCTCTTCTTGTTACTGATGCCCTAAAGGGGGAATTAAAAGGAGCAAAGCCATATAAAAGGTTAGAAAAAAACAGTATTCATGTCAATGGGGATACTATGATTATTCATTTAACGGATTGGCATGTAGGAAAAGTTATTCGAGATGAGTTTGGAGCTATTATATACGATGAAAAGATATCTCAAATAAGAATAAATTGGCTTTTTAATCAGATATTGAGTCTTCTGGATTTACATATTAGACAGGGAACACCTATAAAAAATGCTCTAATTATGATAACTGGAGATTTGCCGGATGGAATGGGAATATATGCAACACAACAAACACAGTCAGAACTAGCCCCACCGTTTCAAGTAATGGTAGTAATAAAATATTTACAGCAACTAGTATTGTCTCTTTTAGAAAGAAAATTAGCGGTAGATATAAAAGCGGTAAAGGGGAATCATGGAGAGATAAGAGAGAGCGGCAAAGAGGTAGATCCTCTTGCTAATTGGGATATAATGGTTTTTTTGGTGCTGGATTTTTGGATGAGGTCATTGGGGAATAAAAACGTATCCCTTGAGTATTCCCAATTAGACTATCTAAATTTTAAGGTGCAGGGATGGAAGTTTCACATTAGACACTATGCTCCTGTGCAGCCGGAAACCCCTGCGGGTAAGTCTAAATTTTTAGGCTGGTATAAGCACCATCAATTTAATGCTTTTGCTTATGGTCATTGGCACCATTATGGTCTTTTTGATGTAAGCACAATACCAGTTTTCCGTGGAGGGTCACTTACAGGTATGGACGAGTTTTCTGAAGAGTTGGCTTCAGAATCAGATCCAATGCAGCTTGTTTTTGGTGTTAATAAAAAAAGGCCCTTAAGTTTTTTATATCCATGTGACTTAGGTCGTAAAGGACAGAGGTAGAAAGAGAAGGGAGAGTAATGAGTTTACAAGATAGTAATAGGTACGGAGATCTTGTATGTAAGGAATGTGTGCTATACTATGATTGTCTAATAGACTATAAGGAAGATTGTAGTTGGTGGCGTGAAGAGCTGGAGGACGTAAATGGTTAAATGCCCTATATGCAATAAGCAGCAAATAAGAAAACGAAAAACAAAAAAGAGTAAGACTATATACTATTGTACTGTATGTGATAAAAATTTCCGAAGAAAAATTATTAAATAGGAGAGATTTAAGTGAGTAAGTATGAATATTATTGTAATAAGTGCAAAAATAACTTTATACTGGACTATCCTTTCGGTAAGGCGGCCAAACATCCTAAATGTCCTGAGTGTAAACATAAGATAAATAGGGTATTTTTATTAAACTCAATAATCTTTAAGGGAAGTGGATTCTATGCAAGTACCAAAAGACGAGAACAGATAGAAAAAAACTGTGATAAAGTTGACAAAGATTAATAAAGTGAGGTTGAGATGTCGTTTGTGCTTGTGACATGGGCTTTTGGAAAATGGCATTATGTTAAATTAGATGGTGAGTTAGATAGTAACCCCTGGCTATATCAGTCAAGATGGGAAGCACAAAGAGTTTTAAGAGAAAGAAATATGCGGTATAATGTTTTTCATGAACCATCTGGGATATATGAACGAGGAAAAGAAATATTGGGTTGAAAATTAAAAAAGTATTCATGTTAATCAAACTTTTGAGAATTTCGGTAGTTTTGAAGAAGTTTTTAAACATGGTTTTTATTATATGGGTGGAAGTTACTGTGTAGCAGAAGTAATATAACATTAAAAGAAAGGAGATATTGTGTGTGATTGCTATGAAGCACTATGTGAGCATGAAGGATGTAAAAAGAGAATACCTATACATATTGCAGATTTTTGTACAGATAGAAAAAATGTAAAGGCATGGTGTACTAAACACATAAAAGAGGCTTCAATTAAAGCTACTGTCTATGATTTAATTGATGAGGAATATGATTTAGAAAAAGTAGCTATCTTAATCCTTGATAAGGATGCCTATGGCACACATCCAAATTGTAGTTATAGAGAATTTACAGTTATTTGAAAACAGTGCAAACTCATAGCTTGTATGTTTTGCACAAAAGAGAGGAGATGTTTAATATGACAATCATTGCTTTAAATGCCAGCTCACAGGGATTTAATGTTTCAGGAGATTGGAATGAGGCAGTGGGAACTAATGATATAGCAGAAAGAGTTGTCCGTTTGGGCAACAAACAAGGGCTAGACATCAGAAGTTACTGGGGAGGTAATCAAAAAACAGGATCAGGAAATCTTGCTGGTCTTAGAGACGCTATAGCAAGAGCAAAAAGAGATGGTGTTAAACTATTTCTTAGTTTTCATACAGATAGTGCCGGAAATAAGAATAATGATGGTCGTGGATATACCGGAAGCCTTATGCTATATAGAACTTCCGAAGGCAAACATTTTGGAGAGACAATAACTAAGAAAGCTTGTGCTGTAGCTAACGTACCTTTTTATGCTAGTAGATTAAGAACTGATTTGATGGTACTAAAGAATTTTTCTACAGCAGCTCTTATAGAGATTATGAATCACAGTGATCCAGACGATAGAAGACTATTACTTAACCCCGATTGGAGAGAACAGTATGCTAAGGGATTAGTTAATGGAATATGCGAATATTTGAAAGTAAATTATCAAGAACAAGATATTGAGGAGGATGATAATATGTCATTTCAAGCAATACCAACAATAGAGGATAGGGAAGACGGACGACATTTTTGGTATGACGGACTATCTACAGGAGATTTAGGAAAGCTAGGAATAGCTAGAGTATTTATGACGGTACGTTTGGATAAAGATGGTGTGGCCGGAAGTTATAAGTATGTTATAGCTGCCAAAGATAAGAAGAGAACAATTTCCTGGTCATTCTGGACACCCATTGAAAAAGACAACAGACCAGTTGAAGTTGAGTTTCCTCAAGATATAGGAAATTTTTCTTTACATTTGGTTGTTGGACCTATTGCCGGAGATCCGAGAGTATCTGTAAATCAAGTATATCTTAGATAATATTACTAGGAGGACTAATGACAAAGAAGAGAAAAAATAAAGAAGTTGGAATAACTAAAAAGAATACTGTAGGAAGTGCAAAAGAAATTAACACTATATTAGAGCGAGGGGTAGGGGGGGAAGCGGTAAAGGAGATTCAAAAACTTCTTAATAAGCTTGGATACTATGTCAACGAGAGTGGGATTTATAGTTTAGACACCGAAAATAGAATAAAACAGTTTCAAGAAGAGGCAGGACTAGAAGTAACTGGAAAAGTAGATAAGCGAACAAGAACAGCTATGAAAAACTGGAAACCCCCGAATAAAGAGTTTAAGTTTGAATATACAGAACCTATTGGATATGGATATGAAGGACAAGTAGTACGAGAGATACAGACGGCTCTTAGAAAACATAAATATCCTTTAGCAGTAGATGGAAGTTTCGGTCCTAGAACTAAAAGAGTGGTAGCTAGATATAAAGGGTCTATTGGTTTAAAAGCAGATGGAATAGTAGATGAGGAAACTTGGAATAAGCTAGGTATTTAGAGTTGTTAAAACTAGTTGAATATGTTATAATAAAAATGTGGCACAGAGCATGGTTGCAGCTTTGATGAAGGCAGACTGGTTCGATTCCAGCATGGAAATCAGGTTCGAGTCCTGACTGTGCCACATTATTTTATTTAAAAATTGGAATATAAAAGCTAGTATTTTTACAGGAAATATGTTACAATATTACTAGAAGACAGTAATTTTTATTTTGGAGGAGAACAGTGGAAGTAGATGAACTTGTAAAGAAAAGGGAAGAGTTATCTAAAGAAATTTCTAGTTTTATTCAAGAAAAAAAATAACAAATTTACAAGAAGGACAGGGATTCTTGTGCTTGATGTACATATTGATTTTAAGGTAATTGAAGAATGTGGGGTTGGTGTTACTGGATATCTTGTAGATACTGGGATAGATTTAGATATTTAAGGAGACAAAAATGAACGTAGATTTGGTTAATGTAGAACATTTGAGATATCTTATAGAATATTGTGGTGCCCATAGAAACTGTGGTGTTTGCATCTTAGCCAAATTTTGTAAAGATTTAGAAACTAAAACATTAGAACATATGAACCATCTAGAAAAAGCTTTTATTGAGTTAAGTGAGGAAGATATTTTAATGACAATCAATCTTAGATATTATTGCAAAGATTGTAAACTATGTCCTCCAAGATGTAATAGAAAAACGGAGTGTGAAAACCTTATGTGGATGATTATTGATGACCACAGAGCAAGTAAAAAACCTAAAACATTAGCAGGAGATTACGACGAAAATAGGTAGGTTAGACTACTATACGAATCTTCCATATCTTATAGTTGTTAATAAAATATCTGAACAAGAAGGTGGGGGATATATGGCATATATGCCTGAATTAGGGAGTTTGCTTTTTTGTGCTGATGGGGAAACAGCAGGAGGAGCGTTACAAAAACTAAATATTATTAAAGAAACTCTATTTAAACAATGGATTATAGAGAACTATACTCCACCAAAGCCAGGAGAAATTACACTTAAAGTAGAAATAAATAAGGAAGGTATTTACGAAGTTTGGGGGTGTCCTAATGAAAAGTAAGGAAGAAAAAGGCCGTACTCTAGAAGAAGTTATGGATAGATTAGATAAGACTCCAATGTGGGAAAAGGTATATTATAGTATTAGAAGAAAAGCTATTGGGCTATTTGATATAAAATCTCACTACAGACAAATAAAGTGGTTTATACAGAGAGGTAGGTATGGGTGGAGCCCTTATGACTGTTGGAATTTATGTTATTACCTAGCTAAGATAATTAGTGAAAGTACTGAATATCTTAAAGATAATCATATGGCATACCCTGGTAACGGGACAACAGATGAAGAATGGACAGAGATACTAGAGCAAATATCTAAATATTTTGCTAAAGTAAACAATGTCGAGACAGTTTATGACAATGTAGACTATAGGGATAAGAAAGCTTTAGTAAAAGCACATACTGAAGAAACTAAAATGCTAGAGGAAGCCCTTAAAGGATTTGACATACTAAAGAAATGGTTTTATTATTTAGGAGATTAAAATGGATGCTGATAATATTAAACAAATAAATCGCATAAAAAACTGTGATATTGTAATTGGCATACCCAGCTTTAACAATAAAGATACTATATCCAATGTTATTAATGCTGTTGATGAGGGTTTAATAAAATATTATGCAACAAAAAAAAGTGTAATCGTAGTATCTGACGGAAACTCTTTTGATTCAACCTATTGTGTAGCTAACAATTTGCTAACTATATCGGATAAGATAGTTACTAAGTATATAGGAATTCCAGGCAAGGGCTCTGCAATAAGAGAAATATTTGAGATTTCTAAAAGGCTAGGGGCAAAAGCTATTGTAACAGTAGATGCTGATTTAAGAAGTATTACACCAGACTGGGTATTTAATCTTGTAGAGCCCATTTTAAGCCGTAATGTGGATATGGTAACTCCAATTTACTACCGAAACAAGTATGATGCTACTATAACAAGACTATTCGTAAGACCTCTTATAAATGCGCTATTTAAAAGAGATTTACAGCAACCCATTGGGGGAGATTTTTCTTTTTCACAGAAATTTGTTGAGCATTGTCTAAAACAAAATGTGTGGTCAACAAAAATAGCTAAATTTGGAATAGATATCTGGTTAACCTCCACAGCTATATTAGATGCATTTAGTATGAACCAGGCAGCTTTGGGCAACAAAATACATGATGAAAAAGCTCCCACAGATTTAGGTAAGATGTTTATGGAAGTGGCGGATACTTTGTTTAATATTATTCTAGATAATAAAGATAAGTGGAAGGAAACTGGGTACCCTAGGGAAATACCAAAATTTATGGGTGTGCCAATAGATGTATTTGCTGTAGATAAGAGAAAACCGGATGTAACCTTGACAGTACTATCAATAATGAGTATACTTGAAAAAACTTTAAGTCATTTTAAAAAAATAACAGAAACTTTCTTAAATTTGGAGTCTACGGAGTTAATGCTTTCTATGATGGATAAACTATGGCCTACTATTGTATTTCAATTCATAATGCTGTATAATAAAAGTGATAATGCAGAGTTAAGTCAAGAAATTTTAAAGTTATTTGTAGCGTTTTACTATGGAAAATGTGTTAAGCATTTTGATAAAGTAGCTACAGAAGATATAAACCTCATTGAGACGAACGTAATCCATCAGTTCATAGCAGCTAGTAAGGAGTTTAGAGTATGAAATTAGTTAAAGGAAACCTTTGGGATTACCATAATGAAAACAATATTATCTGTATAACAACTAATGGAACTATAAAGAATAATGGGGAACTAGTTATGGGTAGGGGTTGTGCTTTAGAAGCAACCCAAAGATATCCGGAATTTCCCAAACTACTTGGTGATTTAGTAAAAAGCTACGACAACCATTGTTTTTTTCTCCCCCATAGGATTGTTAGCTTTCCTGTAAAGTATAATTGGTATGAAACAGCAGATTTAGATTTAATTAATAGATCTTCTGAGGAGTTATCTGAATTAATAGATAAGCTTTCTGATATAAGAATAGATAATATAGTAATACCTCGCCCAGGATGTGGTAATGGAAATTTGAAATGGTCTGAGGTAGAGCCTATTGTGTATTATAACTTTAGTCATGATGATAGATACAAGATTATTGATAAAGGATGATAAGATTGGAGGAAGACTACTATGAATAAAAATTTTAGAGTCGTATATCTTTAGCGGAAATATGGAAGGTAGGCCATATAACGAAGTAGCGGAGGAACGTAATTTAGCAAAGAAACTCTTTACTAGTGAGGGATTTGCTGTATGTGATCCATTACGGCATAAACATGTACAATTAAAAGAGGGAAAAACAGTAATGGATTTAGCTAAAGCTTCTTTTGAAGTACAGCAAATAGTTGCCAGAGACGAAGCCGATATTAGAGCTTCTGATGGGTTACTGGTATTAACAGGGGATACCCCATCTTCTGGAACTTGGTTTGAGTTTGCTTTTGCTCATTATGTAGTAAAAATTCCCGTTGTGGTAGTTGCGCCGAAACTAAGAGATCGAATGAATAAAAAAGAAGCTGCTTTTGAATGGACAGGTGCAAAAGCGTCTAAAGTAGTATCCAGTATAGAAGAAGCTGTAGTGGTTTTTAAATGGGTTTTTGGAAATCGCTTGTATTTACCCCACAGTGAATTGCAATTTTAGGAGATATAAGACATTGAAAAAGTATAGGACAATTACAGAAAAGCGATATGCATTATCCTCTATACAATGTGATAAATGTGGTATAACAATATTTCCAGAAGATTATGTTGAATGGGAAGAAGTTGTTAGTTGGCAAACAACTGGAGGATATGGGTCAATATTTGGAGATGGGACAATTGTCGGTTTTGATTTATGCCAACATTGTGCTAAAATAGTACTAGGTAAGTATATAAAAGAACGGAGAAGATAAATAATGAAAATATTTTATGGGCCAAGAGGTTGCGGAAAATGAGTCTGTTATCTATACTTACAGTATTGATTGGCCAGTTAATCCCAAACCAAAAAAAGGTTCAATGACAAAGATGGCAATAAAGGTATTAGATCCAAATGCCTGTGGGGTGCACCCTAATGGGTAAAGGAATCCAAATTATTTTTAAAGACGGAACAAAAGATTGGTTTGATCCTTGTGACGGGGTATATATTAGAACAGGGGATGTTTCTTGGATAACCAGGGAGCTACAGGAATATTCGATTAAAGTAGATGATATAGAATCTATATCTACTTATGAAACGGAAATGGATTAAAAACAAGATTTTCCAAAGGGCATATTCCTTGGAATAAATAAAGGATAAGAAATGAGGATGTTTAAAAGTGGCAGTACCAGGGACGATGATAAGAATAAAATTGACCCGGAAGGTTTTATGAATCCTATAGTAATTCAACGATATAGCGAGTACCTTCATAAGCATAGAATACAATCGGATGGAAAACTTAGAGATTCAGATAATTGGCAGCATGGTATGGGTTTAAGTGTCTATATGAAAAGTGGTTGGAGGCATTTTTTAGATTGGTGGTTAGAGCATAGGGGATTTGCCAGTAGGGAAGGGTTAGAGGACGCTATCTGTGGTTTGATATTCAACGCAAACGGGTATCTTTTTGAGGTATTAAAAAAAAGAGGCTATTTAGGAGGATAATGTGCTTCAACCATTAATTGAAAGTGATGTATGCTTTATTGTGTCAAGACTACCAAAAGATATAAGAGATTTACTTGTGAAGTATCCTACCTTAATGGTAGCCGGAGGATTTATACGCAGTACTATTGCAGGAGAAAGGGTATCAGATATTGATATTTTTGGACCCGGTAAAGATATGTTGAAATATGCCGCCCAAGAAATAGCTTTAAACCGTAAAGGTCGCATACACGAAACTGATAATGCTATAACTGTACTTACTTCTTCCAGAATGCCTCTTCAGTTTATTACCCGTTGGTTATACGAAACTCCAACAGGGCTAGTAGAGTCTTTTGATTATACTATTTGCCAAGCTGTAATAGGTCTGCAGGATAAGAAGTGGGTGGGTTATTGTTCTGATATGTTTTATCCAGATTTAGCCGCAAGAAGGCTAAACTATACGGCTCCAGACCGTAATGAAGATGCTGGAGGATCAATATTAAGGATGAGAAAATTTTTATCCAAAGGATATACAATACAAGCAAACAGTATGGCTAAAGTAATTGCTAGGTTAGTATATAAAATAGATTTCTCTAAGGTAACTACAGAAAAAGAAATAGCTAGAATACTTGTTAGTTTGCTTCGTGAGGTAGACCCACTTACAGTTATTGATGGCATAGAAATGATTGATGACCATGATATTAATGGGGTGAGATAATGAAGCTGCCAAAAAATATAGAAGACCAAATAAAAAAATTGAATATTATCGCTCTTATGCAAGGCGGGTCGCAGGTCTACGGCTGTGATACTAAAGACTCCGATATAGATCTTAAGGGCATTTTCTTACCTTCAAAAGAACAAATCTATTTAGGTAGGATACCCCGAAATATATCTTTAACTACCAAGAAAAATAAAGATGATAAGAACACAGCAGAAGATATTGATGTAGAATTATTTTCTATACATGAATTTTTGAAACTGGCCTGTGATGGGCAAACTATTCAGATGGATATGTTACATACCCCAGACGAGTTTATCCTGCAGAAGACCCCTATATGGGATGAAATTGTTAAAAATCGGTCGAAGTTTTATACCAGAAATTTGTCAGCTTTTGTTGGGTATGCCAGGCGGCAAGCTTCAAAATATGGAATAAAGGGAAGTAGGCTTAACGACGCTAAGAAAGTATTAGACTTTTTTAATGCAGTAATGCCCAAAGCTTTTGATACAAAACTAACTTTCTTTTGGGACGAATTACCTGAAGGAGAACATATACACAGACTAGATCCAAATCCAAAAGATACAAACCAGAGAAGACTCTATCAAGTATGTGGAAGATGTATAGATGAATCAGCTAGAATAAAGTATGCTTATGATATAGTAAAAAACTTTTATGATAATTATGGTGAGAGAGCAAGGCAAGCAGCAGAGAACAAGGGAATAGATTTTAAAGCTTGTAGTCATGCAATTCGCGCCTCTATAGAAGTAAAACAAATATTAACTGAAGGTACTATCATTTTTCCACTTAAAGAAGCAGGGTATTTGAGAGATATTAAGCAAGGTAAACTTCACTATCAAAAAGAGGTAGCTCCTGATTTAGAACGACGTATGGAAGAACTAGAGTTATTAGCAAAAGAAAGTAGGCTACCCGATAAAGTTAATAGAAAGTACTGGGATGAATTTATTTATGATGTAATTGATTACTTTATATACGAAATGGAGTCTTGGATTTAATAAGGAGAAATAATGAATATCCTACCATATTATTGTCATAATTTAGAAAAACAAGTAACTATAGAGTATGAGCTTAAAGAAGCTAGTGTGGTAAATATTGTCTGTAGTAATCATAGTAAATGTAGAGTTTTATCTATTTGCCCGTTCACGGAAATGGTGGTGAAAAAGTAATGAGAATAATATTTTTAGATATTGATGGTGTATTAAACACAGAACGTGCCAGAGTTAAGCTTCGTGATATTAATCAATGTGATAATTGGGATTATAATAATATTTTTTGCCAAAAATCTCTTGAAAACCTGGCAAAAATTAGGCACGAAACTAAAGCACATATTGTTTTACACTCTAGCAGAAGATTTGACTTGTCAAGTCATTCGCTGGATATTCCATTAAAGATTCAATTTATGATGTATGGGTTACACCCTTATTATATAGACAATACTCCAGCACTAACAGGAAACAAAGAGGAAGAAATTAAGGCATGGCTGATCTCACGGGAGGTATCCTCTTTTGTAATACTAGATGATGAGGCTGTTTTTAAGGATTTGGCTTCTAATTGGATAAGCTGTAACCCCCATTACGGCATAACTAATGAAGTAAGAGATTTGAGTATTGAGCTACTAAATAGAAAGGGAAAAAATGCTACTTAATACTCCTTGGGAAAAAGAACTAATGTCTTTGAAAGAAACAAAACTAGAATATATAAAGAAAACAGATGAGATAAGAGAGCAAATGATAGGAATGATTATAGAATACCTTAAAGAAAAAATTGGCGGGTCTAGAAGGGGAACCATAGATAAATGGACTATTTATTATCCTGGAGAAAGTGGGCTTTCTATTAAAGAAGTTAATAAACTACTAACAGACAGGTTTCCTGAGTATTATTGGTACTTTAGTATTTACAAAGATTAAGATTAGGTTAATTATAAAGCTTAGGTTTTTTTCTTACTTCATTTTTAATCTTACTCCACCGTACTTTATCATCTTGATCTCCAAATAATCGGATAGCTAAATCTTCTGCAGAAAATTCATGGAAATTAGAAAAGTATTTATGCAGGGGTCCATTAATATGTTTAATATATTGTCTAGTATCCCATTTCCCATGAGCTTTAAAATCCATCCAATGGTATAGCTCATGTACAAGAGTTTTTTTCCATGTCTTTTTATTACCCGCTAGATGGCAAATTTCTATTGGGCTATTTTTTCTATTCCAATCTAAGGTATTGGTAGTAGGAGATTTGCCAAATTCAATAATTAAAGGGTATTCATAAAGAAGATACCCAAGACCTTCCTCTTTATATACTCTATTAATTACTTCAATAACTTCTTTTCTTTTAATACTGTATTTTCTATTATTTTTAAGTTTAAGGTTTTTCATTATTCCTTCTTTAAATCAAAAATGGCTCTAATTCATTTAGACAAATAAACCTAGTTTTATTGATAACTACATCTCTGCTAACATGGTGGTGTCCAAATATCCATAGCTTAGGCTGATGCATAGAAAACATATGCTCAAGTCCAGTAGAAGTCTTAGTCTTATTTTGGATATTAAACATTATCTTTCTTGTGGTTTCAGGGCAGTCGTGGCTAACTATTACCCTTGGTTTTGCTTCCAGATAAACATCAATACATTTCTGCATTTCTTCATAATTCATTTCTTCTTCCGTCCACCAGCTAAACCCCTCAATTCGCCAAGCTTTGTCGATAGAATAGGCCCCTCTAATAGTCATAATATCCCCAAAGAAACTAAAGTCGCCACAACTATGGGGAGATTTTAAAAATGCTGGATCATCATGATTACCAAAGTTTACCTTATGTTTAGTAGGATCTAGGGTATTCAGATGCCAGTTATGGGCGGGAGCAAACCCAAAATCCCCTACCTGAATAGTCCTATCGTAGTCTTTGACTATACTAAAATAAGCTGCTATTTTTGCGTGACAGTCTCCGATAACAAGAATACTCATTTAATATCTCCTTATACTGTGGTGATATTTAGTATGTAATCCACTAGATTTATATATCCCTAAGTTATCTATTTTATTATCTTGCTTATTTTCAATACTGCCCAAGGGGTATCTAGTTCCTTTATGGTGAACTATCCATTTAGGGTTAAGATATTTTTCTCCGTTAATTTCTATTAAAGCTGGATGATTGGGGCACATCTCTCTTAGATACCTTTCTATTACTAAACGGTGTTCTAAAATATAGCTATAGCTAGCAGTAAAAGGATGGTTATATTCTTTAACTCTAATGTATCCTTTGCCAGTTAAATATTTACCCCCTTGCCATTTACCATTATTTTCTTTTACATTAGTAGAACGAATAAGGATATTAAATTCATTAAGTTTATTGGCTATTGTTGTGCTGCTACAAGAACATAGTTTTGCTATTTTATATGTGGATAATTTTTCAACGATATATTTTTGATATAACCAACTTCTATTTATTTTGATTAATTTTCCCATTTCTTATCCCCAACTATCAGAATGCTCATACTATATTTCCTTTTCAGCTTTCCTACAAATATCTGGACATCTTAATTGATAAACACACAGTATACAGCAGTTATTCTCTCGTATCGGACAAAAATAGTTTATATTTTCTCTATATTCACCTTTACTTAGAGTACAGTAGTAAGGCGAAATAGAATTACGGTAGGTACACTTTATCTTTTTCATTACATATCCTCAAGATAAGTTCCAGCGTCATTTATTGCGTCTTTTTGTATTTTTTCAAGCTCTTTAAGAGATCTTTCCCACCACTTAACTATTTGGTTTACTTGATTTACTTCAACTACTACCCAGTTAAGGTTTTCAAGAAAGAATAGCTTTTTAGCTAACTCTTTGAAATCAGCATAATCCTCAAAAGGTTGATGTCCTTTAGCTGTTTCAATTCTATATAGATGAGCGTTTCTGATTAGGTCTCCAAATTCTCTGATATATTCTTCGGTATTTCCGTTGGCTTCTGTATGCCCCACGTCTAGCGTTAGGCCAGCCTCGGTAGCCCAAAGAATTTTTTCTAAATTCTTTATTCTGCTTGTCCTTCCATCTCTTCGATTTTCAATATTAAGAGCTATTCTTTGATAGTTTGCAAAATCAGCGATTTCTACTAGCTTTGTTAGATTAATTCCTGCGGTATGTATAGTTATTTCCTTTATTCCTATATCTATTAGTCTTGCCATTTGTCCTTCAACATAAACTAAGTCGTGGCTTCTTCCTCTTGGTGGAAAACAGATATGACCTCTTATCTCCTGATTCTTTTCTGGTTCCACCGGCCATATTGGAAACTCAATACAGTCGCTTAAATCGCGGACACACAGTTTTATGCTATTCATTTTCATCTATGCTTCTTTAGATTTTCTTTATCAAGATAGTATTTTGTTATAACAGCACACTCACTTCCGTTTAGTCGGTGAATTATTTTAGCTTTATCTATACTATTAGGAAGTTTCTCTTTATTTTCACTCTGTATACAATTAAAACAGTGTCTTAACAAACCACCTATATATTCTAAACACATAATGTTAATGCTCCTTTCATTATTTCTCCCAGCTTAATTTGTGTTTTTTAATCTTTAATAAGAAACTTCTAGGTTCTATGGCCTCTATTTTTGCAGCTAGTTCTTCTTTGGTAATTTGATTCGTACCATATTGCCACAAGTACAATTCTACCGTATCTTTTTGATGTTGTAAATCAACATACTTCCATTGAAGATTATAGTTAACTTTATTTTGATATTCTATTTCTTTTTGAAGTTGCCGTATTTTTGTTTCCTCTTTTTTAGGTTTAGGCTTATTTTCTGTAGCTAATAATACAGCAAAATTAATAATAGCCACACAAAAAATAGTTCCTAATATTAAACCCGGCATTATCAGTAATAACTCATTCAATAGCCAACCTTTTATTTTAACCATTTTCAATTTCTTTCAATACCTTTGTGATGTGTCTTTTAGATTTTAAATGCTTTATGAGACTCTGGTTACTATCAAAACCTTCTTTACATAGACTGCACTCACCCTTTACCTTTATTCCAATAGAAATGTTACTAGCTAATATCTTATAGATCTTATTACAAAGTTTCCATCCATTATCTCTGGCAAAACATGTTACTAATCTAGAACAATAATAACAACAGCGGGTATGTCCATATTCACAAGGATACCGGCCACAAGTTTTATTATCTAACTGAGTACACTTAATCATAGTATTCTACCATTTTCAACTTAATCCTTCCAGTTTATGTCCTTTTGTGGATCAAACCATTTTTCTTTAGTGATATTCCCTATTGAGTATACTTTAAAATTATCCACTATTACTCTACAGTATTTTCCTTTTAACTCTTCCCAAGAATCTACTTCTATTACTTCTAAAACTTTTCTGATATACTCTATTCCTCCAGACACACCAATACGAGTATCTGCTTCTTTATCATATTCGTCTAAAGCATGTCCCCCAAAACCCTGACCACTACCCCCATATTCTAGACAAATAAAACAAGTAAATATTCCATGATCTTCTATTCCTAACATAGTACCTGTAATCTTAGCATTTTTAGTCTCCATTACTACTCCTTTTTATAATTTACATTCTTCACAGATTTCATCACAGGGTCCTTCACACTCAGCACAACAGATACCACACTTGCTGTATATTATTTCACAATCTACTGCATCCACCCCACTTAACCCACAAGGATACTCTAGTATATCTTTCATTATAACACCTCCTATCCTCTCCAACATTGCAAAGTCATTTGCGTCACTGATTCCGAGGATCTCTGCTATCTTTTTTCGTGGTCCCTCTTCGGGTAGTATGCCGGCAAAGAAAGGCCTGGCCTTTTTCCCCGAGAACACCTCGCTTTGGAGAGGTAGTGAACGAGAGAGAGGCATGGCACTCGGCTTTTCAAGCCATGTCTGATCGTAGGAGAATTGCAGCAAGCCACTATCGTCTTGTTCGAGGCTTCCGACCCTCTCGGCATTCAGATAAACGATCAATTTATCCATGACTTCTCGCCTTGGCCGGTGTCAACGCCAGGGCTAACAATCTGGAGCTTGAGCCCCAGGGCTTGGAGAACCTGTAGGATTTTTCCGATTTGGCAGGTTGGCTTGCCCTTCTCAAGGTCAATAATGAAGCGCAAACCCGTACCACAGGTCATCGCCAGATCCTTCTGGGTAACCTTCAACTGTCTGCGCCTTGCGCGAATAGCAGCGCCAAGCTGCTCTGGATTTTTAGTATTCATGTTACCGATAGGGAATATATCACACTATTGAGTGCCTGTCAAGCAATAACTTACCGTGCGGTAATATTTTGGCGAACGCAAGTCTTTTTGCTTCAAAGATTACCGAACGGGATCATTTGTGACTCAGAAAGTTGTCTGAGGGGAACGACAAGAGCTCTATGCTTCATTTGTCTCATCCCCTACTCCTTTTCTCTCTGTGTGCCGAACGCCTGGCGCATGAGCAGCGCAGGGATAGAAAACTATTTATATAACTCATTTGGATATCCTTTTATCACATAAGTTTTTCAAGTTTTGTCCCTCATAACTTATTAGACAATTGGGGCATTTTGCTATATGTTGTTGTGTTGGTTCTACTATTGTGTAACAGTTAGGACAAGTTATCCTAGATCCATTTATCCAAATACCAACACAATCGGAACCCTTTTTATCCATAGTATTTCCTAGAACTATGCTGTCTAGTGTATTTATTACTAACACCCAAAAGATGGTTTACTGCGCTCCTGAAAGCCACCTTTTTACCAGTTTCTTTATTATAATTGTCCAGGCTCGCAGCTCTTTTTGCAATTCCTACAGATTCTTTACCTTGGTCAAGTACAATACAAGCTGTAAAATTCCCATCAAACATATACTTAACTTCTATTTGATCAAGAGATCCTAATGGTTTATACACCTGACCATCAGCTACAGCTCTATTTTCTAGTGTGGTAGCCATTTTCTTTTCTTCTATAGCTAAGGCACTAAAACCCGTAGAATAGTTGTACTGTCTTGCAATAGATCCTACCACAGCATTATCCATCCACCCTGACATAACTAAACACTCTCCTTATAGATTCTCTTAACATATTTTACACTTACTTTATCAATCTAATCTTTAAGATTAGAATAATAGTTTAACACACCCTCAGCTGCTGTAATACTGTCCCCGGATATTGTTTCCGTTATAGTTGGAGACAAATGGTTATTGTATTCTATTGTTACTTCATAAACAGCTAATTCTCTAATCATTAAATCTCCTTTACTTTATCAGACTCAAGATAATCTAATCCCTTGTCTACTAGCATTCTACCACGAGGAGTTTTAACAATCAAGCCCAAATTCAGTAGCTTTGGCTCTATTATTAGCTCGATAGTGGCAGGATTTTCCCCTATGGTAGCTGCTATAGTACGAATCCCTGTCTTTTCCATTTTGAAAACATCTCGCAAGATTTTCAAATAGTTAATACAGGAAAGATCTATCCCATCTTCATTTACTTTTAAGAGAGAAAATACTGTTTGAACTGTTTCTTCATCTATACTATTTGATTCTAATGCCTTTGAAAGATTTAGGCAGTGCGTTAAATAGCTATTACAATCTCTAGGTATACTATTACTAACCCTAGCTATCAGCTCAACTGCTTTATCTGTAATATCAATATCATATTTATTTGCTCCTTGCAAGGTTACTTTTTTCATGTCTTCTAGGGTTAGCTTATCTAATTGTATAAGTAAAGAAAACCTATTTCTAAGCGGGGGGGTTATCTCCCCTATTTCAGTAGTACACCCGACCGCAGTAAATGAAGGAACATAACATCTTTCCCCATTAATAATGATAAAATTTTCTTCTAGTATAGAATAAAGTGTTTCTGGCTGTTTTCGGGATTGTAAGTGGATCTCATCAGCTATTAGTACAGAAAAACCGTCGCCAGGATACCGAGCAGGGATTCTAACTATAGAAGCAACCCATTCGTCATAATTCACGGGCATCTGACAATCAATTATAGAACCTTTCTGGTATGCGGCTATAAGCATAGCCAAGGATGTTTTTCCTGTCCCCGACTGCCCTGCAATTAAAACGTGGGGGAACGGCTTATTTTGTTTTTGACAAGATAATAGAGTCATCTGTACTAGATTCTTGGCATTAGAATTTCCGATATATGAATCAAAATCCTTGGGTCTCAACTTATTGGTTTGAAAAGAATAGTTTCCGCTTAAACTATTAAACTTTTCTTTTAACTTATCAAGATTAAGCATTATTCTTCCTTATAACTCTTTTGCTATGCTTTCAATTGTCTTTTTTCTGTTATATATTTTTGATAAAGCCAATCTTTATTTTTATACTCTGTTTTTATTCTACTATAGCAAAATATTGTACTACATCTATTGCATCGAGTAGATTTATTACTAATTAGTTTATTACAATCAACACATTTTTTATTCTTTGAGTAACTACGTTCTCTCATTAGCTTTTTCAACAGCTTTCTTTAGGCTTTTATCATTTGCAAGATTTATATAAATCTGAGAGGTTGAAATTGAGCTATGCCCAAGCAGTTGCATTATAGTAAAACCATTAGCCCCAGAAGCAGCTAATTTTTTGGCAAAATTGTGGCGTAGCTTATGCGGCGATACCCCTAGATATTTCTTAACGATCCTAAATATTTGTGAAGTAGAGGGAAAATGCTTATGTATCCCCAATTCCCTTTGAATGTCTAGGACTAATTTTTTATTGCAAGGTATTTCTCTTTCCTTAGAACCTTTACCGAATACAATAATACTTTCTTCTTTAAGATTTCCTAAAGTTAATCGACTCAATTCCCCTACTCGCACCCCTGTCTGCTCTAGAGTGTCAATAATTGTCTGATATAACGAATTTTTGCTTTTAAACTCACTATGAATAGGTCTTTTTTGAATTTTAGGAATTTTTAAAAGGACTTTAGGTACTTTGATTGACTTTAGGGACTTTAAAGTGTCTTTATCCGTATATTCGTTGTCATATAGCCACCGAGAAAAGGATTTATAGCAACTTAATGCTCTTGATCTTGAGCGAAGATTGGGAATATTTCCTAATGTCTCTAATACAATATTTCGTAGATTGTTATATTCAATATTTTCTAGTCCGTTTTTTTCCAGTTTGGAAATATCTGAACTATAGTTAATTGTCGTATATCTTGAAAAACCAATAACTTTCAATTCATTTAGAAATTCTTCTTTAAGATTCATTACTTACGCCTTTTATTAAATCTTTCTACTGTAAACTTTCCGCTTATTCTTATGCCGTTTTCAAAAAGAATATAGCCTTCTTCAACACCATGACCACAACAAGCAAACAAAACTCCTGGAAGATGTCCAAGACACCAATCATCACCACCCCTAGTTGGCTTTTTGCCACATAGTTTACAGGGCCTTTCTTTTGAAGGATTAATAGGGACTAATCTTTCTGTGTCGGCATATCTCCACCTTAGATCTTTGCCTGTTATTGTTTTATGCCCTCGATGAAACGAAGAGACCATTTATTTTATCCTCCTAATACTATTTTAGATCCTCTATAAAAGCTATACATTTTTAGCTCTTTTCTCTTGTAGCCAATTTTGAAACCACCCCTCAATTTGCTGCAGTACTTCAGCAGATCTAGCAGCAGATCTAGCAATAGACCAAGCAGACCAAGCAGACCAAGCAGCAGACTCAGCAGATCTAGCAATAGACCAAGCAGCAGCACGAGCAGCAGCATGAGCAGCATCAGCAGCAGCATGAGCAGCATCAGCAGCATCAGCAGCAGCATCCTTGGTTCTTTTACAAGGATTTTTCAAGTATGCCTTTGCTGCTTCTATGGCTTTTCTTGGTCTATTATCGTTTGGGTATTCCGTTTCAAAATTATCAATAACTAATTCAGCAGCATAGATAGCTATGGCTACAGAGTCTTTCTTTTTCCAAGGATAGGCTTCTGTAACCCTCATTTCAGACCAGCACTGCTTATCCTTGTGAATAATGCTATCTCCTCTAACCTCTACAATACAAAGATACCTTCCTTGCACCCAAGAAAATGCCTGTTGAATTTCTTTACTACAATGAAATCCTTTGTTACAAATTGACAATGGGCCGTCAATTGTATACCAAATATTCTTTTTCCAAACCTGATTTCCAAAACTGCTTTTCATTCCTGTTTTAAGAAATTTGTACATTATACCTCCTATTTTTTAACTTCTAATACTATTATACTACTTAGTGCCTATCTTTTCAAGCTGGTGCTCTTTTTTATAATGGTCATCTTTGTAGTAAATTTTTAAATTGATAAGCCTATTGTCTTGCTTATTTTTCCGACTACCGATGGGATATTTAATACCTTTATGGTGAATAGACGTATAAGAAGGAAGCTCAATACCTAAAGCTTCCTCAATTACTAGCTTATGCTCAAATCTTAATTTAGTTATCTTTCTCACTTGACCCCTTATATTTATTTTTGTCCTACCTGTTTGAATTCTTACTTTAACATACCCACATTTATCAGTATATCTTTTTCTACCTTTTTCGTCCCTACCAAGAAGTTTTAAGCTCATTCTGTAATCTTCTCTCTTTTCTTAACCTTACTAATAAACTTTTTATAGACATCCTTTCGGAGTTTTCTATTGTCTTCTTCTCCAAGTATTTGGGAGATTACTTTTCTTTTTTCGTTAAGGATTTCCAATATATCCTCCTCGATAGTTCCCCGAAATACCGGGAAATAGGCATTTATGCAGTTCTTTGACCCTATTCTGTGGCATCTGTCCATCGCCTGGTCGTGATCCGCTGGAGTCCATAATAGATTAATAAACAGGACTTTATCTGCTGCTGTAAGTGTAATACCCATACCGGAAGCCTTGATGCTCCCTAAAAACAATCTAATCCTTTCATCATTTTGAAATTGCCTAACCCGCATATCTCTAATCTTATCAGAGTCTTTTCCTGTAATGGTTACAGAGGAATCCTTATATTGCTTTTGAAGAGCATATAATGGAGCTAGGTACTGAGAGAATATTAGTGCCTTAGAATCCCCCAATTCTTCAATAAACTCTTCTACAAACTCTAGTTTATAGTTTGACAATATCTGTTTCAGAGTAGTTAGCTTAGTAAGATGAATAGCTGTAGAATCTCGCTCATCTGAAGGCAATTTTCCCTGCTCTTTTAGATAACCTATAAAATCATCATAGGCTTGATTATACTCTTTTATTCCCTCTGGGGGAAGATCCAAATAAATATCCGATATAAGCTTTTCTGGAAGATCCGGCAAGACATCTTCTTTTTTTCTTCTAATCATTACAGTAGATAGTTCCTCGTGTAATTCCTTTAGATTAGAGGCCCCGTTATAGTCCCAAAATTTAACATGGCTGCCATCCTTTTTATCAAACTCTACTAATTTCAAATCACAGTACTTAGCTGCAAACTCCCAAAAAGAACTCCACTTATCCTTATCTATAAAATTAAGAAGACTAAATAATTCAGCAGGTCTATTTAAAGCCGGGGTTCCTGTAAGAACTAATCTTTTATCTATTGTTTTTAGTTTGTGGGTTTCTTTAGTTCTGGCGGCGCGGGGATTTTTTATATGGGTTGCCTCATCCAGTATAACACAGTCAAAATTCTGCTTCAGTAATTCTTTTGTATACTTCTTTAAACTTGTATAACTCACAACCGTAAAGTCTGTTTGATTTTTAACATTTTCTTTATCCAAAAGCTTTACGCTTCTATTAGTAAATTTCTTTATTTCCCCGTCCCAAACATAGCGAAGAAAAGCCGGACATACTACAAGAGTCTTCAGATTATGCTGGTGACAATAAGCAATGGCTTGACATGTTTTGCCAATACCTTGTTCATCAGCTAGTAATACTTTACCATCAGCTACATTAATTGCGCTAACCCCGGCTTTTTGAAAAGGAAAAAGGGCTAGTTTCAAATCAATATTGAGTTTAGTAGACAGATTATTTTGAGTATTTGCTAGTTTTTCTTTTTGTGTAGCTAGTTTAGCTTCTTTTGTCAATAATTCCTCATATAGCTTAACGAAGCTTCCAGAAATAGGAAAATCTTTCAGATAATCAAGCAGGAGATTAATTGAGGATAGTTCACAGGGAATTTTCCATACTTTATTAGCTTTATCCCATTGGCGCACCGGTAGAGAAGACACTTTAGCGTATATAGTATAGTCCCAAGGAAACTTTACTGTTATCCAACGTTTTCTTAGCTCAATAACAGAAATAATCCTATCTGCTAATATCGCGTCTTCATCATAAAGAATTTCTCTGTCTTTTAAAACCATTTTTCTACTACTTTTTTATTAAATACTACTAGTTCCACAAACAAAGAATCTATAGTAATAGATAGAACAATTTGTTTTCTAAAGGATATCCAAATATGAAAATATCCACCAGAACCAAATAAACTAATACTCATATTCATTGTTGTTTCTCCTTTCGTGTCCCAGGCTGGACTCGAACCAGCACGACCTTATGGCCACAGAATTTTAAGTCCTGCTCAGCTACCAAATTACAACACTGGGACAACTCTATTATCGGCATTTTTTGTCTTAAACTTTAATTTTTGAGTAAACTTTTTTTATTGGTTTATAGTATTTTTCAATTACAAACATATAATCACCTTATGAAAATAGCCTATTTAAAACGTCTCGAAGGGCTATTATCTCACTATCAGATAGACTATTTTCTGTTTTTGTATACTTATTAATTATTTTGATTTTAGGTTTAGTTATTTCTAGTCTATTACCCATTCCAAGATCAAATACACTTGTTTTTAACGGGGTTGTTGCCGCAGAAATATTCCCTCGTATAAAATCAAGTCCTGCTGTAGTTGTAGGTTTTTCGTCTTCTACAAGCTTAAAGTCCGTTACACCCCAAGAGGCTATAACTTCTTCTAAATCCCCATCATCAACATGACCAATCATCCAACCATACTCATAGCCTAATTGGTCTGTTGCCATTACTCCTCGTATAACATTTTGGCAAATAAATACTTTAAGGCCATTAATAGATATTCTAGCATCATCAACCCAAGTTTCGTCAATAACACAGGTACAGCTTTGTCCATGCTTTAAATCTCTAATCTTCATCTTGCTCTCCTTTAGCTTTGTTAACTACTTTTTTAACATAGCTTACTCCGGCACTCCAAGCTTTCCAGGACATATTCTTATAGAACACTTTCAATGCACCTACTTTATCTAACATTATCAGTTATTTTGTTTTATTCCCAACTTTCATACTCTCCAATATAACTTATACCATATTCCGGATTCTTACAGTAAGCGGTTGTTTCTTTATGTTTTAAGAAACGTGCAAATCTTTCGGCTCTTCCCACAGTTTCAAATATAGGGCTATATTTAAAGTACCGTTTTAGTTCCTCCTTTCGTTCTTTACTTCCTTCGGGATAATAGTCTATATTACGTATTGCTTGAGAATATGTTACTCGAAAACCATCTAGAAACTTAGCTATATAAATACCGTCGTCAGTACTCATAGTTCCTCCCTAAAATAGCAGTACCTTAGAACATACTGGCACAGCATCATTTATTTCAGTTTTATCATACTCCTCTAAAACCCTACCCCCCTCTGTAAAATACTCTTTGACCATCTGTTTTTCATCTTCCAGGCGGCAAATAATAACTTCGTTTACATCTTGATATACAACCAGCGTACCATATTTTGATTTTGCCATTCCTAATTACCTCTTTTTTTATTCTAGCACACTATTTTAGGTTTGTCAACAGGTCTTTTACACTACCTTTTCCCACTAGATTTTTAACTTTTCTGATACATCTTCTTACCTCAGACTGACTAACCACCAACAAATTTGATATCTCTTCTTCTGTGAAACCGGCTTCTTTCCATAGTCCTATGTCAATTATTCGGAATCTTTCATTGTCTCTTATTGCATTTTCAAAATCCTGGTTAACCAAAAATCTAGGGGCTTTTCTCATTACTTATCCTTTATTTGAATGCACACCAAAACAAATACTCCTATTATACAGACAGTCTGTAATACGTCAACAAACCATTGTAAGTCCATTAGCCCTCCCCCAATTCAACCTTATTTACACAGAAGGTTTCCCCCAGGTTTATTCTCTCCGCTTGAGCTAATATCTTAGCCTCTATGGCTGTTCCAGCAGATATTACTATTTCTTTTTTATCAATAAATGAAACTACCCAGTTATGATTTTTCATTTCTCACCCCTACATCAAAATAGTAGTGTATGTCATTTACTCTAACAAAATCCTTTAAAGCCGTTATCTTAATCTTAGCAGTTTCTACTGCTTTTTTCAACTCTGCTATAGCTTCTTTTAGGGTCGGGGCACAAATATATAGATTAAAGTAGGTTTCTATTTTTATTTTAGTTTTCTTTCGTTTTGTCATCTCATTTTCCTTTCTAACCCAATAATAATGTCTCCACGTGGTTAGGCAACGCCCCAATCAACAGACTCACTGTAATAGCCATTACTTTCGCCATACCAGCGGATTGTGACATACCCCTTGATTGTTGCCAATTTATAGAATGTCCAAGTAAAACTCCGTTGGTCTTCTATAGAGAGGCCTTCGGGATTTTCTGACTGTGATGCTTCTTCCGCCATGAGGATAGGCGAACCAATCAAAACATTCAAATCACCAATGACATCTTCGACAGAAACAGACTCACAACAATCTTGGTTGTGATAGAGTTTGTATTTCTCACCTGTTTCGAGCGTGAAAATAATTTCATCTGAATTATTCTCCACGTTTGAGAGAACCTTGCCAACCAAATCTTCAAATTTTTTCATTGTTTTACCTCGTATCCAATAGTAATGGCACCAATATCTATTAAAGATCCTTTTTTCAACCTATAAACACGGTACCCCTTCCTTAGAAAAAAATATCCTGTTGGACGAAAAAAGATAAAAAATTCTAAACTACCTACTTGTTTTTTCATTTTAATTCTCCTCTATTATTTCTATAGCCGAATTTTCTAATAAGCCTTTTTGAAAAAACACTGTAGCGTTGTCTGCTAGATTAAAGTGAAGGTTTGTTAAATCCTTATCAAGAATTTCTCTGAACCTACCTCATCAGGTTTTGGGTTGTCGGCGACTATACTAGTAAACACCCTAACAGGACTATGCACTTTTATGATTAATTTCATTTTATACTTCTTTCAAATATTCTTCTAATCTTGCAACACCTTTTTTTGCTTCTACTTTTATTTCTTCTTCTGTTGGTTCCTTTCCATTGCATAATTCAAATAGTTCTTTTGCGTCGTTTGTTAACTGAACATAGTCTTTTTCAAGAAAAAAATCTTGGTTATAGTTTCTTGATAAAAACCCTCCCATTATTTCTGGCTTTCCTTTTTTCTTAGCTTCTAGTAAAAGTTCAACATAATATTCATTTGCTAACTCCTCTACTATTATTTCCGGCAAAGAAAGACTAAAAGCTATAGTTTTTGTAGATACCCCCTGCTTTAGAAGTCTAAATACTGGGTCTCTATACTTGTCTTTTGCTTCTTCATAATTATATTCCATTAGGCTACCAACTGTACCTTTCTTTAATTTTGTTTAATTTGATACTGACATTTTTACTAGTTACCAAAAATTAATTTTAAACTACCCTAGGTTATTCTTGCTGTTACATATCCCCTATAAAAATCTTGGGTCGTTACTGCTTTTAGATACCTGTCATATTGAATATTATAAAAGAAATCCATAGTTATGCCACTTGTACCATTACTGTTTTCAATTATTTTTATTGCTTCCAGTACTGTCCATTCGGGATGTGTCCACCCAAATTTCCGGCCACAAATACGACAAAAGATTAACCTGTGCTCCTGGATATTACCACAAGCATAACAGACCTTTCTACCAAACTTTCTGTTTAATATCTCTTCTATTACTATATAATCATTTTTCATGTTTGTATACCTATGGTGTATGGGGACATATTATCCCAGGTAGATACTTTTTGTCTTTTATCTCCTCATAGCTATAACTCATCTTAACCTCCACCTTATTATGTTAAACATAATAGCTGCTATAGAAATACCTATAGTTACACCGGCAATAAAGCTATTCCAATCAATCATTATTCCTCCTATGTTTTTCAACAATCCGCCCTGTAAACTATACCGATCCTACTTAGAGATGTTACCATATAATACTGACCTTTTTCCATTTTCCAGTATACACCGGGGCAACTCAATACAAAGTCTTTAGAGTACATTATTTATCCTTTCTCTTGGGATTTGACTAGCTTTATTCCAAGGACTATGCTTTCTTGCTAAACTGGTAAGATATTGAATTCCGCTTATTGCTTGCTTGCCAGACTTAGCATAAAAAGATATTTGAAATATTAAACTTCCCTTTTCTGGTAAAGATGTTCCAGCAATAAAATGATTAGGAAAATCTTTATCATAGGATACATAACCTTGATAGCCCGCTCTAATTGGAGTATGTATACTATCATACCCAAGCACCTTATTTTCTGAACAAAACTTACCATCTAAATCTTTATACATTAATCCATCTCCTCCATATCTTTTGCTGTTATTTCTATACAGTCAATATCTTTCATAAAATCCCCTAAGAAAATGTGCAAAAAAGGTAGATTTAACCTGGGCATAATTCCTCTAACTAGGGTATTACCGTAGTTATCTAAGTACTTCCAAACAGGAGCATTAAATTTACCGTATTTCCACCCATATTTTAATGTTTTAAATATTTGAATAGGTGTTTTTGCCATCCCCAGTCTATCAAAACCGCGAGGCATTCCAAGATAAAAATTCCCTACTCCTAATAGGCTAGTTCCTACGACATGATAAACACATCCTAAATCATCCGCATGTAAATAACAGGTAGTATCAGATCCAGTTACACAACCAGAACATTGATACCTTTCTACAGCCTCTTTTACCTTATTATCCATTGTCTTTCTCCCATAGCTTTTGATATCCATGTTTTTCCTTTCTCGGGGTTTCTTTTTTCTTGTAACTAATCAAATAGAACAATGGTTTCAAAATTGGTTACTTTAGGCATAATTTATCCTTTATCTCGGTTTTCCATATTTCTTTTTCCTCTTTTGTTCCAAACAAAATAATTGCTGTGTCTTGAGCTTCAAATTCCCCACTATCTTCATAATATTCAACTAAATTTCCCTTATAGCATACTGGAGAACCGAGTACTTCCTTTTGATGTTGTATTGCATGAACTACCTCATGTGCTAAAACCACCTTTTCGCTTGGTCCAAATCCTTTTTGTATGTTAGTTTTACTGAGTTTTTTAATTTTCTCTGGTGTAAGTTCAACTATATTTATGTGTTTAGTATACCGACCAAAAAAACCCCGGTTGGCATAAAATACAACAGTAACTTCAAGCAAATTACAGCCTAAATATTTTTCTACCTTGGCTACTATTTTTTCAATATCTTTTTGACTAAAGCTACTGTTTTTAATACCAGAAACTCTTACAGTACACATTTTAACCTTCTCTCAAATATAAATCAATACAAAGGTTTAATTTGGTTGTAACTTCTCTTAAATCGGCTGTTACGTCATCTATCACTTGTGGAAAACGCGCTAACCGCTCTTGTCGGTCTGGTAACTCTCGTTCAGACTTTGCCAACACGTCTTTCAATCCTTTAGAGTAACCGGCCAATTTTTCAAAATACACCCGCTGCAAACACTCCAGATGTAATATCTTGCTATACCGCTTATTTGTTACTAATTCACTAGGCATTTACTAGCTCCTTTGCTTTAGCGTACTCTTACACCTTTTTAATTGAAAAATCTCTTTGCTTTTTTAGTCTGCTTGTTTTCTTCTTAGTCATTATTCCTCTTTTCTGTTTAGTTGACTCCAAAGAGCTATTGCTATACCGATACAAAACACATGCCATCCAATCAAGATCATAATTCCTAACATTTTTATCCTCCTAATCTTACAGGCATTAACAGATATGAATAGTTTGTAGTCGATTCCAACAGGGCAGGATTTTCCGCTGACATTAGTTGTAGCGAAATTGTATCCCCTTCAAGTGCCTTTAGACCGTCAAGTAGAAAATCTGGATTGAAACCTATACAGACACTTTTATCTTGAATAGCTTTCATTTTCAAAATATTACTTTTTGATCTAGACATAGACATTTCTAACCCAACTAGCAAATCTGTATCATCTTCGATTGTAGCCGAGTACTTTTTTTCCAACTTTAGCAAGTTAGCTTCTTCTTTGGCTGTTTCTTTTGCAAGTCGAGAATTCACTTCTACGATGGCTTTGACTTCTTCTACAACTGTATTATCCTCTTGCTTCGCTGTAATGGTCAATGGGTAATACAGTTTCGTGCCTCCAGTTTCAAGTTGAACAAAGTAAGGATTTTCACTATAAGAATTTGCTCTTGGTGTTTCCAATATTGCACTTGCTCGTTCGACAGCGGACAGTAATGCTTGCCTATCGACTAGCACATCCAGATAGTAAAACTCTGGCAAGAGCTGTTCGTACTTCGGGAATTCTCCTTCTGCTAGTCTTGCTACCATCCGTGCATCTTGAGCGATAAATTCTATCCTTCCAGTTACACCCAAGTCTATTTTAATCAGAACTTCACCCTCTTTGCCCATGATTTTTAACAACTTTCTAACAGCATATGCTGGAACAAGCACAACTGGTTTCCTGTTCGTGAATACTTCAGCCTCATATGTTTCTATCTGATCTTGTGCAAGTCGATAGCTGTCTGTAGCCACTAAGTGCATGTGCATATCCTTGTACTTGAGCAAAACATTGGTTAAAACTTGTCGTGTATCATCTGTGCTAACAGCCGGAAGAACTCTGGTTAGTGCGGCGACTAAAGCTAGTTCGGTTACAACAGCTTGAAAATCTATTTTTTCTAGTGCCAAGCTAGGTGGAAAATCTTCGGCATTAAGAGTAGAAATATGCAATGCTGTATCCTTCGTAGAAATTCCAAGACTCCAAGAATCTTCTTCTTCAGCACAATAATGCAATTCTATTTCTTCGTTGGGCAGTGTCTTCAAAATCTTCTCAAGCGTTCGTGCATCAACTGCAAAACGTCCTCCAGGAAGATAATCAGAACTTAGCTGTGCATTTTCTACGCTGGTTTCTATCTCAACCTCTAAATCAGTTGACCTCACAGTGACTTGCTCACCGCTGACCTCAAACAAGTAACCTCCAAGGATAGGCAAAGGAGTTTTTTTGTTAATCCCATACTTTACCTTGGAGATAGCTGTTTGTAAATCCTTCTTGCTGGCTGTAAAACATACAGGCTTATCCATTATTACTTCTCCTTTACAGTGTTACCTGTTAGTATACTCACAACTACAGAATGCTTACATTCTAGGTAATGCCTAGATTCTTCTATATCAGTTATTGATACACATTTCTTATACGTCTTGCATTTTGGGCAAAAGTGATAATAACTGCCGTCTTTTTCACTATAAAACCAATCGCCCACAGTCACAGAATAATCATTTTTGCTCATAGTATTCTCCTATGTGCTTTAGGTACTCTACCATTATTTCATCCTTGGTTCGCGAACCGGAAACAGCATAACGCCATCCACATTTACAATGAGCTTGTGCGTCATGCAATGAGCCGATAAATAACTGGTGCTCGCCGGATGTCTCATACCTCTGGCAGGAATTAAAGTAAAATCCTTCATCTTGATACATTGTAGCTGATATACAGTTCCTTTGATGTTTGCAGTCATAGCACTGAGATTCTTTTGGTAAGTCTTTAAGATCCATTTTATTTTCCTCCTTTATGCCCACATACTGATTTTATTTTTACACTTCCAAGTAACTGAACTTATACTTATATCTTTTGGGTGCCAGCGATTCCAAACGCTAAGAAAAGCCACAACAAGCTCATTGTTCCAGTCTTTGGCATACTGGATATCTTGATTAGTTAAAGCTATTTGTATTATGCTCTGAATTTGTCCACAGGTAATTGTGGTATTATTCGATCTAGGGTCTACTGCACCGGAAATACTAAGTTTTCCGTCTGTAAACTTAATTTTACAGTAGATACTTTTTCTACTGTCTCCATAGGGAATTGTTCCTATTCGTATTACTTTATCTATTTTAAAGCATCTCCTCTATATAGATTCTTTGCCTTTACTTCTTCCATTGAAAGACCCATAATCAACCTACTTCCTTATCTAGTTTTGCTTGTGCATTCTCTATTAGCATTTTTTCTTGCATCCACAAATCTAAGCTGTGGCTGATAGAAGCGAAAAACTCAAATTTTGTTCCGTCCTCTAGTGCCGCCAACCACTTACCCCTTCTAAAACCATAACTTCCAAGAGGTCCACCAAATACACCTACACTTTTTACTATAGCCATTCTAATAAGCTCCTTCCCATGAGTACAATTCTAAATAGTCCTGGTTTTTGATATGCCTAGCAATATTTGTTTCTACTTCTTCTTGTGTTGGAAAATCTTTATCAGAATGTAAATTCCAGAAAGCAAACTCTTTTCCTTCTGAAGTATAGGCTGTTATACCGCTCCCGCCGAACCAAACAATTACAGCATCAAGTTGATCGTCGTACTTAACAAGTCGTGCTCCGTCTAGTTCCTTTGCTAAACTCATTTTTACTCCTTCTATTTTACTTGTACAAAATCTACTTCTTCTGAATAACATCCGTTTGATTCTCCATACCATCTTATGGTAATTGATCCTTTATTTGTTGATAATTTATAAAATGTCCAAGTAAAGCTATCTTGATATTCTTTACTTATTCCTTCTGGATTAGTCTGGGTAGTGGCCATTTCTGCAAGGAGAATAGGCTCTCCAATTAAGTCATCTAAATTTCCGCAGATATCTTCTACGGTAACAGACTCACATCAGTTTTGGAGATGGCATAGTTTGAAACATTCCCCTTCTATTGTCTCAAAAAATATTTCTTCTTTATCTTCAGATATAGTAATATCTGTTAATACTTCCCCCTTTAAAATATTAAATGCTAATTCCATTTTTACTTCCCCCTTATTTGCTTCTTAATTCTATTATCGGCAAGTTCAGCAAAAAGCTTTAGTTATACTCTTTCAGTAGTTCCCAGTGACTTTCCACATACCGTCTTGCAAATTTTTGATTTACAAAACCCGGCAATTCTTCAAAATGATTTTTCATAATAGGTTTGCCGTTCAATAATTTTGCTTTGTATCCCTTTTTGGTTTTCCTTACTTTAATATATCCTAGTTTCATTTGATTTTTCCTTTTCCGTTTTTTAACTTTTGTTTACTTGTTAAGTCCTGTTTAGTTTGTTAAAAATCACTTGGCATTTCTATTTAATTCTATCATATATAGGACGTTTTTTCAAGACATGTCCCTGCTTTTTATGCCCCGTTACCTGCCCGATATCCTGAGCTAGCTTGCTTACTGTTTGCCTGCATGTTTTTACTTCTCGGTTAACTAAGGCTGTTAAATCCGAAAAGGTAATTTCTGAACTATTCTCTAATATTTTTTGAATTATTGAAAACTGCCGTTCTCTTATTCCTGGCTTTTCTATTTTGGTTCTGTATTCTGGTAAATGGTCACTGCATGAAAGCACAAATTTGTTTTTGTGCAAGCAGTACCTTCTATAACAGTTTTCACAGCTTTTTTCTTGCATTATAACTCCTGATTATATTGTATTATTTTTATTATCGGCATAACCAGTAAAAATCTTTAACGTTACTCTAAGATTAGATTTTGACTAAAATTATAAAGATACATCGACAAAATCTCAAAAAACTTTAGTCTTTTCTGAAAAAATTTGTTTAAAATAATGTTAAAGATTTTCCTTGTTTGTGTCGATAACTAAAATAAAGGAGTAAAAAATGGGAAGAGATATAAGCCAAACAACATACAAAAAAGAAACAACGTGGTATAATAACCATGCAAAATTGCAGGATGAATTCAAAAAGAAGCACAATATTGATTTTTTAGCTATGCCGATATATTGTAAAGCTTTATTGACATTACCAGAATTTATAAGCAAGGAAAGCAGAATTCTTTCCTCTATACCTTGCAAAAGAAAAGAAGCAAAAGAACTTTTGAAAAAGTTAGATTCTGGAGAGCTTACCAGAAATGAGATTTATAATAGTCTAAAGGTTTTTGCTTAATTTGCCGATAATACTATTAAGAAGTAAAAAGCCGATAGAAAAGGAGTTTGAAAATGTGTAAAGAGTATAATGGTTACAAAGACAAGGCAACATGGCTGACTAATCTTTGGCTAACAAATGATGAGACAACTTATAATCATTGGCTACAATTCAAATCAGCTAAAGAAATTCAAAAATACGTAGAAGATCAAGTTTTTCAGGGAATTGAAAACGCAAGCTTGCGAACTGATCTTTTGCAATGGGCAGTCGCAATAGCAGATTATCAGGAGCTATGGGGAGTTTGCAAGGAAGCCCAAGAAGATTTGACAAGAAATAGTTAATTTTTCCTTCTTATGATTGTAAGCATAAAAAGAATTGTATAACGGCCAAAACATATCAAGATGAATCTTTTTATGTAAATAGTTGTCAACGATACGAAAAAAGGAGTTAAAATGAGTGAAAAGAATTTTAAGTGTGTAACAAATGGTTTTGATAAAGAACTAGTAACTAATATAGATGGGGATGACTTTGAAGAAGCAATAGAGATAGTAAAAGATGTTACAATTACATTAAATAATGAAAAGATGTACGAAAATTTTAAGCCGGTAAAAATTGACGATCTATATTTTATTAGACGTCAATTAAGAGATGCAATTGATAGGAATTTGAAGAAAAAAGATTTTGACAAAGATACATTAAATAATCTGTTGTTGGCTCAATATACAGTTAACCAAAATTTTTAGAAAAGTTGTACCGCCTCGTGGAGAAAAGAAGAAGGGACCGAAAATAAAAAATCGGTCCTTTTTTCATTTTAGAAACTTTTTGAATTCCTGTTCAGTTCTGTTCTGGTTGCTTGCCTACCTGAACTTGGGCTAAAGCTTACCTAGCTGAAAGCCCAAATATTTATTTGCACAAATAGACAAATTATCCTCTGCTGACAAGCTCAAATTGACCTCCAAGGTATTTTGACATATAAATATATTATCGACATTTTCCGGGCAAAACTTAATAGTTAAAACCAAAAATTTTGAGGCTCTTATTTGCGATTTAAGCCCTTGAAAATCTACCTTGAATACTAAACCATTAAGCATACCATAAAAACCTCTTAGAGTTGCTCTCAACGACTCATCTAGCAGGTATTGAACAAAACAGGGCAAAGCCTGGTAAAATATACACAATATATAGTATGCTGAGATAATCAAAACACAAGAAGTATTAAGACAAAAGCCCGGAAAAATAAAGGTAAATGGAAGACCAGCGTCGAATACTATATACAGGGCTAAAGTTTTTCTGATCATAGACCGATGTATATACTAGGAGGAAAGAAAATGGCAGTCAAACTTGACAAGGAATACATCAAAAGTCTAGAAAAGGGAACTAGAAGATCACAGGTGGTAACTATCGTCAATGGCAAACTGCGGGCGGTGGAAGTCGATCCAAACAACTATTTGAAAGAACTCCAAATCGCAAATGAACAACTAAGTAAAGAAATGAAAAGGAGGTAACAATGGAAAGCACAAAAGCAAAACGGCAAGCAAAAGTAAAAAAGCTTTGTCAGTATGTCATACCCTCGGAAGATTTTCCCGGTTGTCTAGATTGTCAGCATCCGGGAATGCTGGACTGCCGGTACGACGACTGCCTAGATTCATGCTGCTCCGATTGTAAGCACAAAAAAATCTGCGGGGAAACCTGTGAATTAGTAATTGACAAAAATCTTTAGGAGGTTTGAATCATGACACAAGAAGAAAGAATTAAAGCACAAAAGATCATCCACCAAAAGTTGCTACCGCAGCCGAACTACATTATCGAACTGTCAGAATTTGGGTTTCAGGTGAGAGTATCGGCGAATGTCCGAGGGAGCTTAGTCGTAAAAGAATACGGACTACACGAAATATTGGGGGGGGTCGAACACGTATAGTATCATCTCAGATAGCGAACGAACAACAGCACCATAATTAAGAGAGGATGAAAAATGGATCTCTATCGAGTGATTGACAACAATCAGCAGAGCAGATCTTGCCTGGTAATCGCAAAGAATGACAATACGGCGAAGGACATTGGAGCACACAAACTCAAAACCTGGAATATTCACATAACCAAGATCAATGAAAAACAGACCTATAATGTTGCCGACAGTATCAACATTATTAGGAAAATCGCGAACAGTTAGGAGGTCGAAAATGTATATACTTTGCGAGTGTTGCGCTGATATTCTTGAGGCAGGGGGAGACCCATACAGATAGAGGCAAAGCACGACGAACAATCAAGACCCTTAGAGTTAGCTTTGAGGGTCTTTTTCTTTGCCCTTAAGGGTAATATACCGGGGATATATAAAAGCCTGTCAGAATCAATATTAGAGACTCTCGGACAGTATGATATCCGGGAATCTCTTGGTTTCACATGAAACCGGCCAACACTAATAACAAGAGAAGAGAGAATACTAAACAGGTAGGGTAATACCAAGGCAAGAACAAAGGTAGCTTAGAATCAAGATCATTAAGTCTGAGGCTATGTAGGCTGAGAAGATTGCTATATGACAGTAGAACTGTTACATTAATAGTGTCAAGGTTTCGATTTTCATAGTCCAGCTTGTTAAAGACCAGGTCAGATGCATTATAATGCTTAATTATATTGCACTAGCTATTAGATGTACCCCCTATCATAGACATAACCAGGGGAAATAGGTCTCTCAGCACACTTTAGGTGTACAGACCTATCTTATGAAAAAACTGTATTTTAAATGTTAAAAAACCCCCTATTAAATGTAAAAATACCTTGATTAATAAAGATATTTGTGGTAGTATTAAATAAAAAGGAGAAAATTTAATGCTAACCCTTATATTATTTTTAGGAACGTGGGCCTGGAGTACTCAATTAAATAGTCAGAATGATAGAATGTGTCTTTTTTTGATATCTCTTCTACGTAGTATTATTTTTATGGTGGTCGATTTTATGTTCTTGATCCTGTGTGTGGGACTATTAAGTAAGCTAATATAAAGGAGAACTAATGGGGTATTTTGGTTTAACTCTTTATTTGGTAGCGGGGTTTTTAATTGGTATGCTTGCAGTAATGCTTAATGAAGAAGAAAATTACTCTAATTTTGATCTTGGAATGACTGTAATATTTCTTACTGCTTTTTGGGCTTTTGCAGTCCCTTGGTTAATTGTTTGTGGTATTGGTTGGTGTGGCCGTAAATTGGGGGGCTATTTAGGTAGATATCGACGAAAACCATTTTTTAGAGGGGGCAATTGTTAAGAATTACCACATAACTGAAAATAAAAGAATGGTTTAAAGACCATGACTCTATGAAGGATAAAATTTGTAGAGAAAACTGTTTAGGTGTGTGTATTGACTATAATAACAAAGTAAAATATTATAAAGGAAAGGAGTAATCAAAATGCCTAAAGGATTTCGTTGTGACAAGTGTGGGGAGTTTTTTGAACGGGTTTGTGTTACTGTTACATTCAAATATCAAGACAAACTTACAGATAATCCCCACTATAAAAAAGATCTTGCCCTTTGTAGTAACTGTAGTGATCATATCCTAAATAACTGTATTAATAAGGGGGTTTGTAAATAATAGGAATGTATGATAGAGTAAGTGATATTTTATACTGCCCTTTTTATGGGAAAGGAGGATAAGAAAAAATGGAAGTTGAAAAAAATTGGGTTATCAAGATAACTGAAAGAGAGAGGGATGCCCTAGATTTTTGGTTTGCCGCTTGTCAAGAAGCTGAAGTTAGTACTTGTATGTGTTGTGTTTTTCAAATAGCGTGTGCTAAGTTAGCTAGGGGATTAGATTTAGAGGAGGATTAGGCGCTATATTTATTTTATTGTTGGGATTTTTAGAGATCCTTACTATGTAGAAGACTATTTAGATTCTGGATTTTTTGTTTTTATCTGGCCGTTAGTTGTTTTGTTTGATTTACTTTGTGTTATAGATTGGTTGGCAAGTAAATTATCAAGCTTTCTAGCTGGGGTTTTTAGGTAGTCGCCGACGAGCTACGCTCTAAATGATTTAGGTTACGCGGTGCGTAATAAAATAGTTACAAAAAGCGTAAAGTATGTTATAATAGTATTAGGAGGTAAAGATGATTGCAATTATTATTTGTTTAGTTATTTGGGTGGTTTGTAGCCACCGAGAAGGTAAGTGGATAACTCAACATACCCATAGTAGAAGGAGGAAGTAAAAATGATAAGTAATAAAAACCTTGGTTTTCGTGTATTTTTTTATTTTAATACTCTTGGCAAAAGTGCAAAAATAGTCTGTGTAAATTCTGTGGGTTTAAAAAACCACCTAAAAAATTTTGGGTTCCATGAAGAATACCACGAATCCTTACACTACCATACAAAAAACAGAACAACCTGGGAAACAGTAAAAAAGGATGTTGACATAGTAGTAGAAGAAATAAGTAGAGAAATAAAATCCATAGAATTACAAAACCCCTCCCCTTATGATATAGAGATTATTACAAATACTGGAGAAATCTGGAGGAATAAAGAATGATAGTAAGAATACTGAATAAAAATAAAGAAATTGATATAGAAATAAAAAGGATTTCTTTGAATATCCCTGAAAAAGGGGTAATGAAACTAACTACAAAAGACAATAAAGAAATTATTATTTCCGCATCCGATTTTGTAGATATTGTTTGTGTGGGCGAGCGAGTAATGGGGGAAATATAATGACTGAAGCAAAAGCTTTAATTGAAATATCCCGTGCAATACAGCATCTAGCAAATGGTATATGGGCATTAGTATTCATTAGTTATGTTTGACTACTTTTCAATAGTATATTTAAATAGAAAGGAGTAATTTAATGGGAATGTTTGATACAGTAGATACTGTTTTATATTGCCCCTTTTGTGGAGAAGCTCAACCACTTAACTATTTTCAAACAAAAGACTTTGATTGCACACTAGAAAAAAGAACAATATATCAATATAAATCAGAAGGAAAAAGTTTTGAAATCCATAATACCTGTATTCAATGTAATAACTGGATATCAATTAATGTGGAAGGATAGTAATAATGGCTTTTCAAAAAGGGCATAAAAAACACAGTAGAAAAAAGTATGCGGGGGATAAACCTTATTCAAGATATCAATCTATTCATCTTTTATGCTCAGAATGTAGTGGAAACTCTAAATTGATACTTAATTGCCAAGGAACAGATTGTACAATTTTTGTTTACAGAACAGGAAAAAAGAATACAAAAGGCTATACAGGTAAAAAAATCTTTACAAAAGCATTAGCTATGAAAGAATTTTGTACCTGGTGCTGTGGAGGTTCCCCTTCTGTAAGAAAAAATTGTCCAGATAATTCTTGTCCATTTTATCCGTATAGAAATGGGAAAAATGAACCAGAGGGATATATAAGAAAAAGTATAGGGGAAAGAATAACTTTCTAATGTTTTAAAAGGGCCTATAGATATGCGTTTTCATTCATACAGGCGATTAAACAGAAAATAGGTAATATGATACTAGTAGACAAGAATGGACATTTAATTAGCTCAAATAGCGAAAAAGAGTTACACGAGTTTGCTAAGATAATAAAGCTAAAAAAATCCTGGTATCAAAACGGAAAACACCCCCATTATGATTTAACAACAAAAAAGAAAGTGTATGAAGCTATAGCCGAAGGAGCTAGAAGAGTAGACCCAAAAGAATTAATTAAAAAAGCGTGGTGGAATAAAAAGCCGCTATCGTCTAGTGGTTAGGATATTGGCCCTTCAAGCCAAAGACAGGAGTTCGATTCTCCTTAGCAGCACAGGGAAATAGAATAGTCCTGACGGTGTGCAGAAACGAGTAGCTGGCGTCTGTGGTATCAGGTAGTACAATGATTGTCACGAGCACCAATAAAACTGTACCTATTTCCTTAGCCGGGGTGGTGGAACGGTATACACGCTGGACTTAAAATCCGGTGGTCTTAGGCTGTGAGGGTTCGACTCCCTCCCCCGGCACCGGATAGTAGCTCAGGTGGTGGAGTCCCTGGTTTGGGGCCAGGTTGCTGCAGGTTCGATTCCTGCCTATCCGACTGTGAGCGTAGCTTATATGGTAAAGCACCAGGTTGTGGCCCTGGACTGAAGAGGATTCAAGTTCCTCCGTTCACCCCAAATAAGGTGAAACATATAAATTCAATATTTCTAGGGTGAATATAAATTTTTACAAAAAATGTAAAATAAAAGAACTTTTCTACACAAAAAGCTATTCTACAACAAAGGGAATAAAAATAGGTATTGTAATACAAGATTTACAGGGATTAAAAAATTTATATCCATAACTGTAATAAAAATAGATATTATACTTAAAAAGGAGAAATTAATGGTAAAAATTAAAAGAAATCAGTTAGTTAGAATATTTTTAAAAAATTGGCCTGATGACAGATTTGCTTATGAAGTTCCCTACAAAAACATTAGGTGGAACTATCCAACTAGAGGCTTTTTTACACTTAGAGAAATTGAAGAAGATTCTACTGCTTTATTTACCTACCCAGTATCTAGTATAGCCACATTAGAGAGTTTTACATATAAAACAGCAAAATAAAAAAGAAAACTTTCTTTTGGAGTAAAATAAAAATGAAAGTACAGTGCACTATCTGTAAAAAATTCTATAGAGTAAAATCAATAAAAAGAGCTAAGAAACCCCTTATTTGTAAATCCTGTAATCCCCCTCACGGTAAGCCCTGGTCAGAAGAAGATGTAGATAACCTAAAACGGCTTAGAAAGACTACTACATTAAGTATACCGGATATCGGGGATATTCTTGGTATGACTGAAAAAAGAGTTATGGATAAAATAGGCCAGCTAAAACTAAAAAAACCAAAAAAAGCGGATACTTATGGAGAAAGAAAGGCTGTAAACGATATAGTCTTGGTAAAAACTGCCAAAGTGGATATTAGTGTTAAAAAAGTGAAGAGTAATTACAAGACTGTGTGGGTGCCTTTAAAGGATCTTACTTGGTTTGTTTTGTGCGGGGAAATCCCCGAAGGATATAAAGTCAAAATAAAAGACTTAAAGAAGCCTCAAGATAACCTGGAAAACCTTGAATTAACTCTAAAATAACTGTATTTACCTTTAGTTTAATAAGAAAAGCCCCTATTAATTTAGGGGCTTATTTATTTGTCTAGATAGTTTAAAACTTATAACTTAAAAAGGATTCTTTTTAAAATTATGTCCCTCAATTGCTGCATAAATCATCTCATCACAATATTTCCATATTTTAGATAGTATAACATCTTTAACAGGTTTTTCTTTTTCTAAGCCTAATGCTTCTATAATTGTCAAAATTCTTCCACTATAGAACTTGAAGGTATTGACAATAAGATTAAAATATTCTTGCTTCTCTATCTCTTGTTTTAAATAGTCTTGTAATTTTCCTAGCACCTCCCCAACGATCTCATATATTTCTGATTCTACAAGGCTACTTGCACTTTTAGCCTGTCGATCTGATATATTCGTGGAATTAATAACCCTATTCGTTGCTCGAATAAAAAAATCTTTTCTTTCTCTAATAGCATCTGCTTTTTCTTCATAAATAGACTTATCTTCTGACATAACTAAACACTCTCCTTTGACTTGGACCATTTTTGGGCCAATTACTTAACTTTACTATCTAGACAAAACTTAACAAACTAAACATAACTTATCAACCTAGGCAAAACTCACTTATTCTGCAAAAATGTCGAATATAGTTTAATTATTTTTGCAATGCCTTCTATTGACATTTTATCCAAGTATTTTTCTATAAATTTCTTCATAATTTTCCGCCATTTTACTTATAGAAAATTTTTCAGTAACAAATTTAATACAATTCATTGGGTCTATTTTATCTAATCCTAGTTTAATTTTATTAGCAAACTCTGTGATACTTGCTTCTTTTGGTATAACATAACCGGAATAACCATCAGAAACTACCTCCGACATACTACCATTGTTGTATACTATTGGAATTGTCCCCAATGCTTGTGCTTCTACGGGGGCTAATCCAAAAGGCTCCGGCCAAAGTAACGGAAATACAAAAGCACGTGCTCTACTAACTAACTGCATTTTTTCACACTCTGTGATACCATCCAACAAAACAACGTTAGGTAGTCTATTAGCAGAATCTCTAATCTTATGATATAGTTCATCATTTTTAAATTGGGGTTGCACAAACATAGAGAGAATAAATAATTGGCTTGGTAAATGTTCGGCAATACGCAAAGTAGGCATAAAACCTTTTTCATCAAGAGGGCTATATCTATTAATGTTAGTTACATAATCAAATTTTCTAGCCTGTGCAAACTTTAAATACTTACTAAAATCAATAGAGTTATAAACCATCCCAACAATATTAGTGTCTTGTGGGTATCTATGTGATTGATCCATGCTGATAGCCACATAACTTCCTGATTGTGTGTGCTCATCAAATGCATTAGGTACATATTGTCCATGTAATGTTGTAACAACTGGGATACTTGTTGAATTAACTAGTTTTGTTGCTGTGGCACCCCCCATATGGTTATGTATAAGATCAAAATTAATTTTAGAACTGCTATCAGTTGTGTCCAAATAAGAAGTAATAAAGGATTCTGCTGCTTCTACCCTATCCTGTCCTTCCTTTTCCATCACATTATCTGGATACTCAACTATCTTAACCCCCTCTAAATATGACCCCGGACATCCTATCATAGTAACAGTATGTCCTTTTTTCACAAGTCCATTAATAAGGTGTTCCATTACAATTTCAATTCCCCCGTTAATAGCCTGATATAGGTATTGAATACCACGGAGGGCTAATCATTAATACCTTTAATTTATCAGACATTTGGCATCACTCCTTTCAAAATAAAAATTTGATAAGTTTTAATTATCCGTATTACTGTCTAATTCTAAAGCTATTTGACTTTGTAAAGAATCCAACTCTATCCAATAGTGCTGTAGCAGCTCTTTTTTAGTATTGAACCTTCTTTTACATACCTTACAAATTAATTGTTTACTCATCTTCTTCCTTTCTTATACTGCTAAACTCAGTATTAATTATTGCGTTTTCTATTTCGTCCAAAGCTCCCTCAGCTATACTCTTAGCTATTTTTAGATCAGAAATGTAGTTGAATCCCTTTTTAGCCTTAATCTTAGCACGCTCCAAAGAAGTCTTGGTTTCATAAGTTAGCAATATAGCGTATAGTAAACTATCATCCATTAGTTTCCTTTCAGTTGATTGCACTTAGCTTCTGGGTCTTTACGCCCACCCCCATATTTACAGTAATCACAATCAATAGTTGTTTCGTAATGGCAACCAAATTCATATCCCCAATCTGTCCAAGTCTTATAACCAGCACAACCCCTAGGAGATATCTTTTCTTCTATATCTCCTACTAAAAAATCACCCATTATTTCTCCTTTAACTCAACTATACACCTACGACCACATTTTAAGCAAACAAAAACACAAACTAACTCCGCCACTGTCTTTTTTAACTCGTCGGGACAGTATAGTTTTACGTCTGCCCCACAACACTTGCTTTTGTATTTTTTTGCAATTTGGCATATACCCATTTACTCCTCCAATATTAAAATCTGGTAAACTTAACCCTTTCTTTTAGTTTTTCTAACCCATCAGCAAATTTTATTAGACTATTACCTAAGTTTTTCATATCTTGTGCATAACGTATTTTATCTGATAGACCACCTTCAAGTACAAATTTAACAGCTTCCCCAACTTTTAACCCATTATTAGACCAAGTATCAATAACAATACCACTAGCTTTTTCAAAATCCTTTAATACTTTTGCATACTTTTCTTTACCTTCTTCAGCTAGTTTAAGCTCCCATTCATACTGCTGTTTAGCCTTATCGTACCCTTTAGAGTATTCAGCTCGTTTAGATTCATTAGACAACGATCTATCAACTAAAGCTCTAACAAAAGATGCCATAAATTCACGGTTAACAGGTTTTTTACCTTCGGCATGTAACATTAAAGGACGCCTAACAGTATGTAAAGTTTTGCCATCCTTAGAAGTATAAAGACCCCACTTATCCGGGAGCATGGCTTTAGTACCTACTCCGTGTGGACATACTATAGAGAAGGTATCCAGATAAGCAGCAAAATCAGAAAACTTATTTGTATCTCTAAGCTCGTTTCTAAGACCTGCCTTAGTACTTTTTATTTCCAAACCATGAATACCTAAACCAGTACTGGGCCAGGTATCAAATACAACAGCATCTAAGCGTCTACTATAGTTAAACCCAGCCCCATTATTTACTTGTAAAGCTACTATATACTGAGGTCTAGAAGATTTCCAGGCCCAATGATCTAATATAGCTTTAGTTAATGTTGATTCTGTCATCTTTTCCATATTGTCTTCCTGTCTTTTATTTTCTAAATGTCCTAATATGAATCCATGTATCTTCTTCGTTAAGCTTATGCTCTAATACTATTATCTTTTTACACTCTCTATATCTAAAAACTTCTTTGGTTTTTTTATATTCTCTTACAAAATTGCCTTTTTCATCTTTTTTGTATCCGTTAGTGGTTAGGTTTTCCTCCCAATTGGTGTGTATTCCTATTGGTTTAAGTTTAAAGCACACATTCTTCATCATTACACCCAATTCTTTTATATACCCCTTTTCCGGTATCCCTATATACAGTAACTCCCTTGCAGCCAAGCTTCCAGGCTGTTAAAAATATATTGCGTATATCCTCCACGGTAGCATCTTGAGGCAAATTAACTGTCTTACTAACCCCTGCATCAATAAACTTTTGCCATTCTGCTTGAATGCGCAAATGCCACTCTGGAAGTATTTCATGGGCTGTACGAAGATATTTACTATGGTTTCTTTTTTCTTTTATATCTCCTATACCTATCCGCCTTATATATTCTTTTGAAAATAGTGGTTCAATGCCAGAGGAACAATCTGAAAGTATTGAGAGGCTTCCTGTGGGTGCAATTGAGAGTACCGATGCAGATAAGGGGGATAATCTTTTTGCTACTGTTAGTATTTCTTTTCCAATAACACGAATAATTTCTAAAGATTCTTCTGAATCATACATAACACCCATCTTAATCAACATATCAGCAAACCCCATTACACCTAGACCAATCCTATTATACCTAGACTGTACTACATACATCTCATCAAAGGGCAGTACTGTATGCTTATTAATTTGTAAGAGCATTTTTATACCTATTCTCGTTAACTTCCTTAACTTAGTTATAGACAGCTTATTTTTGCTATTTAAACATTTAACTAAATTAATACTCCCTAAACAACAAGATTCTCCAGGGAAAAGTGGTTGTTCTGCGCAATTATGTGCAATAATTCCCTGACAAAAATTATATGGGTAATTTCCTAACATTTTAAAATCATAAACATCTTTGTTGCCTAGTGATTTAATTGATATTACTTTAAGTTTTCCACAGTATTCCTTTTCAAAGTGCCTTATTTTTTGGTTTTTCTTCTTACTTACAAAGCCTATTTTTTCCTTAAATAGTACTGTATTTCTCGGAGCTATCTGCAAATCATAAGATTCTTTTGATGTGTATTCTCCATTAGGCCAATTTACTATCATAGGCTTTCTAACACTTAACCAAGAGGGTATTCCAAAAGAAGCTAATAGTAACTGTACTTTTTTGATCATTTTTTTATTTGTTGCTTTTAAACAAATTTGACTCTGCCTACTAATACTCCCATTGGCTTCAAATAAACCCCTTAAAAAAGACGCTACTTCTGTAGAATTTCCATATAGAATATCCTGAGGAAGATCTCTATTAAATACCCGGGCATTTAAAAAATCTATACTAAAAGGAATTTTTTTCTTTGAAATATATAGAGACTTGCAACGTTGCTCATAAAAACCAAATTGTATTAACTTACCATAAATTTCTGTCTCTTTATCTTTATTAAGTCTTACTGATACACCATACCCATTTCCACATTTAAAACCGTCTCCAAATAAAAATCCCCTAATAACACTATTTTTATCTATTTTACTAGCTTTTCTATTTCCCAACCCCCAACAAAGACTTTTACCTAGAGTATGTCTAGCTTCAATAAACGACCCATCTTCTAGCATTATTTTATGGTCTGGAGTAAACTTTAACACCAAACCATTGTTACATGTCAGTTCTATTACTTCTTTGATCCCTGTTTTCCATGATTGCCAAGTTTTTCCTTGCATTTCGATAGGACATAGTTTATCATTATCTAATAATAATGAACCAAAAGGCTGACAAACATTTGTTGCTATAATTTTTTCATCGTAGGGATTATCTTGATTAATTCTATCAAAAAATAAAATCCCTGGGTCTCCATTTTTCCAAGCGGCTAAACAGATATAACTAAATAAATCTTTTGCTTTAATTTTTTGCACTATTTTATTTTTATCTATGACAGAGCGTAAAAATATGCTTTCTTCTGTAGTAACTTTTTCCATAAATTCATCAGTAACCATAACAGAAAGATTAAAATTATTTAGTCCGCCTTTTAACTTTTCGGTAATAAAATCTAGTATGTCCGGGTGATCATAATTAAGAGTAGCCATTCCAGCCCCACGTCTTTTCCCACTTTGTTTTACCGCTTCTGTTATGTCGTTGTATATTTTTAAAAAAGCTAAAATTCCAGAAGAAGTTCCTCCTTTAGATACTTTTGCCCCTTTTTCTCTAAGCTTAGAAAAATTAAACCCTACACCCCCGCCAAATTTATAGACAATAGCTGTTTTATGAATATTTTCAAAAATACTCTCGAGTGTGTCATCCACAGATAATACAAAGCAGGCTTTTAAGCATCCCTTTAACCCAGCCCCAAAAAGTGCTGGGGAGTTGGGCAAAAATTCTAAATTCTCCATTATAGACTTAAACTCCATATAATCAGATTCATTATCAGCTAAAGCCTTAGCTACCCTATCAAAAACTTCTTCCGGTGTTTCTCCATTACTACAGTATCTTTCTTTTAACAAATGAATAGCATTAGAACTAAGATTCATAATTACTCCATTATATTGTAAATGTACGTTTTTTCTTTAACTTCTCCTTCAGAGTCTATATAGTAATATCCCCTTAACCCAGAGCCTTTAATTAATTTTTTACATATTTCACAAGGCTCTATAGTACAATAAAGATTAGCTCCTTTTATTGTAATTCCAAATTTAGCTGCTTGAAGTATTGCATTTTGCTCCGCATGAATTGCTTTGCAGTTAACATAATTTACTCCATCCCACTCTTCTTTTGGTCTTTGACAGTAACCTATATCAATACAATGATTCTCTCCAGAAGATGGTCCATTATATCCAGTGGTTAGAATTTTTCCTTCCCTTACTATAATAGCACCAACTTGTTTTCTTATACAGGTGCTTCTTTTACTTATAGTTTTACACAAATCAAAATACCAATCAATTTTTTCTATTCTCATAATTATCCTAACCCTACAAACTATTGTAGGAATTCATACAATATATTGTAGTAATCTCTATTCTGGCTTTATCAAACCACTTTTTGGTACTATAAGCTTATTAGTTTCCTTCTGATTAAACTTATCTACCTCCTGCTCAAGGTATTCCCGACGTGTTTTAACCAGCCTATAAGCATACTCTTCTCCTGTTATGATTTCTTTTTCAATAAAAAGTCTGATTATAGCAGATACTCTCATTTCCAGCATACTAAAAGGATGTACCTGTATGTTAAGACCTTTATTAGCTAAGGATTGCGTTATGTCTGCTATTTTTTGATTTTCGTCTTTTATCTTTTTTCCCATTTCTTCAGAAAAGTCATCTGGTTTACTCATGGTGTACTCTCTCCCCCCTTTCCCAATAGCTGGGGTGCTCTAAATTTAGTTTTCTAAGTATCCACAGGGGTAAATCAATAGTCTCAGCAAAGTCAGCCTCTTGACACATAAATATTCCTTTCCAACAACTAACTCGATAACACTTATCACAAACAGTTACCATCTTGTCCTCATTCATTGTTATTTCTCCTTAATGATATAGTAGTAGAAAATTTACCACCCCCAATAAAACTGACGCTAAGCCCACTTTTATTCCCCCGCCTAGAATAGCTCCATAAATTCCTGTACTGATAAAAAACAAACAGGTTAAAAATACCATCATCCTATATACCATATTCGTTATGAACCTCCCATATTTCTTTTATTATCTCTTCCTTGAACTTACTATCTTCCTCTAGTTTTTTCATAGCTGTATTGTAAGTACCTATCTTTTCTTTGTTTCTCATATAGGTTTGTCCTGACTTCTTAAAAATCCCATAATCTTCTACTATATCTACTATATTAGCATATTCATTGATACCTTGTCCATAGTAAAGATTAACAAAACACTCTCTACCTTCCCCACCTAGACCTTTAGCTATTTTTATCTTACATCTTTGTCCGTATTTAATAGTACGAACCTTATTTCTTATTGTAGGATTTTTTGTGAAAGTATCCACCTTTCTTATATCAAGAATCAAATCAGAGTAGTGCCGAAGTGAGCGTCCCCCTGGCAGAGACTCGTTACTGCCCCAGGTTACCCCTATTTTTTCTCTTATTTGATTAGTGAATATTATTGTAGTGCCAGTAGAGTAAGCAACAGGTATAAGTTTTCTAAGAGCTTTTCCTATCATTCTAGCTTGAAGACCTACTTGAGCATCATCCATAGCTCCTTCTACTTCTTCCCTCGGAACTAAAGCAGGAACACTATCAACCCCCAGTATTTTTAGCTTGCCCGATCTCATTAAATGCTCGGCCATTTCTAAATTAGCCTCCCCCCATAATCCATGCAACAACCTAACTTCTCCTGGTTTAGTGCTAGTTCCACATAGATTAGCATAACTCTTATCAAATCTAAATTCACAATCACTATATCCAGAAGTTTCCCTGTTGTTAAGAATTTTTGATCTCTGAAAAGCTCCTATTATATGTAAAAGTAAAGAAGTATTGTGGCTAATAAACCCATTAGATATAAATGTATGTGTGTTTGGTAAAGTAAAATCATAAGTAAAATCCCTAGAGTGTGAAATTTTATTCACTTTTGAATAGAAATAACCTTTTTGGTATAAATTTACTAGATACTGAACTATTTTTTTTCCCTTTTTTGTTAATTGCTGTTGATTATATTCGTCTATAATTAATTTTAATCTGCTATATGTTACAGCAGCATTTCCTTTTTTATAATCATAAATAATCCTAGTCGTAGACTTTTTATTACTTAACCGACAGTTATCTAATACCTCCAATAAAGTGGCTAACTTCGGTATAGAATCTATGTTAGTATTCCTTTCTACTAGGCGTAATTTATTTACTACCAGCAACCTTTTTTTAGTTTTGTAGCCGATAATATTTAAGTACTTATCTACTTCTACCCCGCTTATTAGTATTCTCCAATAGTCATTATTAGGATAATTTTTAACTTTTTTAGCAGACAGTACAGAGATAACCCCCATATTTAATAGCATTAACTGAATTTCTTCAAGAAGTTTTTTAGATGCCGAGGTTACTTCTATTACTCCTTTATTTGTATTAATGCTAGATTCTAACTCCATATAGGCACGAATAAAATTTATCTGTGTTTTTCTATTTCCTAATCTGACTAATTTAGGAACTGTTTTATTCTTAGCTAATACATAGTCAATTCCATATTTGTTAAAAAACAGTGTACGTAATTTTTTACTATAGATAGAAGTTTCTACAGTATTTCCTCTAGGATATTTAGCTAACTCTTTTGGAATATAGTCGCTAACTAAATCTTCAAACTCCTGCAAAATTTCTTCATCGTTATTAGTAAACCCAATAAGATTTTTTGATCCTAAATAGCCGTCTGCAATAAGATAACCCAATAATGTAGCAAGTCTAGGAGAATTTTTTTTGCCAAATTGTTTTGTATTTCTGCTTATTACTACATAATCTTCAGTTGTAATATCTTTTAACTTTTTCCATACAATCATTCCTTTATGTATCACCCTTATTGGATGGTTGGGAGTACCTACAATTTCCTGTCCATTACTTGAAATAACCTTTACCACATCTTCTTTACCATTGGAATAAAAATGAGATACTCTCTCTAAATTATTATCCTCATTTGCTAACAAAATTTCCTTTTCAACAAAAATTTCTTTTTGCTCTAATTTTACCCCATTTTCCACAAAAATTTCCTCTACTGTTTGTATCCCTTTATCCGTTAAGCAGTAGGTATCTTTATGCAGGCATTTCCCGGCTCCTTCAGGGGCTTTGAGCATTACAACTCTTCCCTGGGGAATACCTCCATAGGGTATCATTAAATCTAGTGGTAGGATTTCTGTAGGAATATACTCAGAATGTGAGTAGTTTGCATCAGTGGCAGCACCCTCCCCGTAGAAATCGTTAAAAGTACTGCACATTTTATCTATATTATCATAGTCATCTATCTCTATACCCGTCTTCTTTTTTGACATTTTCCCTCCTTCTTTAACTTGTTGCAGTATTTTTTAAGTCCAGGAATTTTGTTTATTATACAGTCATCACATCTTTCATTTTCTCTTATTCCAATACAAGAATTAATATTTCTAAGATAGTAAGAACAGCCAGTTTTATTGCATGTCTTTTTATTTTCTGAACACTGTTTTTTTTCCTGCCTACTGGAAATAAAATAACAATCCCATACAGCCATAGCTCCTGTGTATAGTAATGAGTCGTTGTTATGTAATCTAGTGTTCATCTTTAGCTCCATTATTGAACATTTTTTGATACTTTCCATCATAAAACTGCATATTAGATTTCTTTTTACTCCCCCCAAGATAGCGATGAAAAATTATTTCTTGATCTTCAAGAGTATCTATAATGCCGTCAAACTTTCTCATGTTATTGATTCCACTAATTCTATGTAATTTTCCTCTTTTGATTCCCCATCTTCCAGCGTTTTTAATTAATTTAGCTACTCTAGAAGCAACTGCATAGTCATCTCCAATAATAAGAACATTTTTAAGAATATACTTTACTTGGTCTTTTGCATAGGATATCAAGTTATAGGCTAAGTCAAAAGCTTCCCCTTCAATTACATGAGAATTGTTAAGAGATATCTGATATAGAATAGCTAGTTTGATAATATACATTTTTAGTCTATTCCAATATCCCCTAAGAACATCCTCCTGAGAACTATTAACCAAGTCCAAATCATTATCGTATAAAAACTGGTTAATATCATCTTTAACTTTTGAAAGATCAGCCTCTGCCCTATTTTCTACAGCCAACACTGAGGATAAAAATTCTTCAATCCGTCTACCTTTTTTAATATGCTCTACAGATTTTTCTTTTACCCCCCTAAAATCTGGGATAGTAGAAGCGTTAATAAAAAGATATCTGCAAAGAAAACCTCCAGATATATCTTCATACTTAATATCTTTGGCTATCCATTCTGGAGTAGTGGCGGCTAGAATAGAAATCTGTGGTTTATGTATTTCCTTTGGCCCTTCCCCCTTAGAAACGGTTTTGTAATTTTCCGGGTTATCATAAATTTGGGTTAGTAGTTGCAAAATTCCAGCATATCTGCTCATTCTAGATTTAGCCAACAAAGAAGAAAATTCTTCAAGAATAAGAAGACCAGAAGGATAAGCAACTAGGCTATCAATAAGAGCTTCTCTAGATAGAAAATCATGTGGGACAAGAAGTCCATTAGACACTTTACTTAGAATCCTAGTTCCGATATTTATTGCTGATCCTTTACCTACACCGGATCCCCCTATTAACAAAATATAGATATTCGGTATCTTTTCCCCATCGTCAAAAAGATCAAACCAAATACTGTCTCCCACAACTACAGATAAAAGAGAAAGTATCGTCATTAAATGATATTCTATAGGAGAGGCATTTCTTTCGCTAGCGTAATCAATATAGTCTTTGATTACCCCCCTACTTGGTATACAATCATAAATAGAAAGCTCATTTTCATTTACTTCTTCTTTATCTCCATAAATTACTTGGTGTTTCCAGCACCTATGGTCACAAAATGGGGATAACTGATCACTGTTACAACCAGGAACAAAATATCCTCCAGAGTATACACTTTCTATTTTGTCTATAATAATATGATGAGGCATCGGAGGGTTGTTTTTCTTATTCCACTCCAAAAGATGTCTAGTACAATCTTCTTTAGTTTGCCCAATAGGGTCGCCATTCTGTTTAAAATAAGCTGCAAGAGTAAAAGCAGAGTTATCTCTGTACCCTTTTTTAACTCCTTTACTCATTTCTTTAATACAAAGAAGACTTTCTCCTGTTTTCTTAGTTGTGGTTTCATCTGGAAGGATGTAGCTATATTGTTTTATTATCTGATCTACTTTTTCCTGAGTTACCTTAGTTACGTTTATTTTATCAACAGGAACCCTATTAAAAGAGGTATCCATAAAATAAGAAGACTTTCTACTAACTTTATGCTTACCTAGTGGAAGTTTTATTAAATTACCAAATCCTTTCTTTTTGTTTGTGGTGGTCTGCTTGGGAAAAACCTCAACTAAAGACCCTATCTTGGATAACTCTTTTATGATTAGTCCTAAAGCTCTTGCTTTTTTAGCTAGTATTCTTCTTTGGAAGGGAATAAAAACATGGTATCCTTTACTACCAGAAAACTCTATGAGAAGATTATTTTCTGTAAGCCCTATCTGATTACAGGCACTTAAAATAGAGTTTAGGTAATCAATATTCTTATCATCTAAATCAATAGCGGTAAAAGAACACTTATCGTTTTCATCAACTACATATATACCAGCAGTTATCTCTTTATTGAAATGTTTGTCATACACTTTTACTGTTATCGGTTTTCTTATTGGATAATAATCTCCTATTTCTAATTTTCTTCCAAACTCGGCCTGCTCCTTTCTACCAACCTGTAAGGCATAAGCTGACTGTTTTCCACTAAAAATATATCTGAATTCAGATGATTTCATCTGCTTCCTTTCTAAAATTTTGATAGGCATCCCTTTGGTTTCCCTACGACTTCGGGATAGGTCGTTGCACCATGAGCAACTTATCGGCTTCGTAGAACAAATACCTTTTTATTATATGCCTATCAAACTAACCTACGGTGTTAATATTCCCCCTTCTGGTATAACTAATCCCATATACTCTGCTCTCTCTGTTACATCGTCTTTTTTTAGCATTTCCTCAGCTTTTGTTGTAGCGTTGATTCTACAAGCAGAGCAAGAACCATACATAAAATCACAAGTTTTCTTAGTACAATAAATATGTCCTATGGGAACCATCTTTACTATCTTTCCTTTTTTGTATATCGGCCTAATATAAATTATCATTCCGTTTAAACTTCGTTGTTTACTCGTTTTTTCAGCCAAGTTTTTAGGAAGACGAACAATAAACTCGTCATAATTAATGGGCTTACCTTTTTTAGTTACCAACATTACTTACCTCTCTTTACTGGACCTCTTTTTCTTGGAGTAGCTTTAGGCTTTACTTCTTCCTCCTCATATCCACCATCTTCTGGAATAGTGTCTCCTCTTTCTGTCTCTGGCTCATAAGAACCTTCCTCTTCTACTACTGGCCTACCAATATCTTCTCCAGAAAGAAAGCTTTTAGTCTTGTCCAAAATTTCAGCTAAATCAAGAGCCAATTCCTCAACAGTAGAAACAAGTTCTGGTTGGGTAAGATTTTCTAAGTCATCAAAGAAAAGATCTGGATTTTCCGTTACTGCAGCTATAGCTGACTTCATACAAGCCTGGGCTTCAATAGAATTTTGTTTATCTGGACTATCTACACCTCCACCGGATGCTCCAGATCTAGTTACTGGTTTATCTACCTCCTCCAAGATTTCTACTTCAGAAACATTTCTATACTGTTTATTGATAACATAAGTAAGTTTACAAACACATCCTTCAGCTTCCTGAGCAGTATCAAAAGCATCCTCATTTCCCTTATTATCCCATACCGAATACTGTGTACCTCCATCATCTTCAAGACCTACAAATTGTCCATTTCCTACCTCTACAACATTAGACTTTACTACATATACCTCTTCTGTAATAGGCTTTGGTTCTGATTTTGAACCAGACCTTCTTCCTCCGGATGATCCACCTCTACGAACTGCCATTCTAAAATCCTCCTTTAGTAATATACTCTTTTTTCTCTAATATATTGACAATCCCCCCTTAAAAAATATATGCCTATATTTATTATAGCATACTTTTAGCTTCTTGTAAAGAATCATATTCAATTTTTGCTTCTGCGGCCATTTCCTTATAATCTTCATAACCTTTACGAACAATAAAATCCCCTTTCTCATCAAATTCTCCGCACTTATTTTTTTCTAAGCTTGGTTTACATGACACATCACAAAAATCACAAAAATCTCCACACAACCAATGAGAATCTAGATATGCTTCAATAGTAGATACCGTTTTTTCCTTACCTGTTTTTTTATCTTTAACTTTCTTTTTCTTCTTACTAATTTTTATTTCTTTATCCATTACCTGGGGAAGATCTTTTCCTTTTGATTTTTCGTAGTTTTTCAAATGATTATTAAGAGATTTTATCATGGAAATAATCTCTAGTCTATCCTCTTGAGTAAATTCAAATGTAAACTGAAGAGGCTCAGTTTCTCCTCCTCGATTCATATAGATAACTCTACCCCTAGTAAACATAAAATCTTTTGTCTTCAAATCTCCAAGAGGATTTAATTTCATAAACCAGTTATTAAGGGCATAGATATATCCTAAACATTGATATTTGTTATATGGTTTAGGTTTTGTTAGTGGGTACATTGAAAACATATTTGGATGAGAAGCTTTTATCTCTACTATCTCAAAACCAACATCCCATCTATTAATCCAAGCATCCAGCCTTCCGGCCCAGCCTTCTGGTAATCCTTCATTTACCTTCAACTGATTAGATACAAGAATTCCTTTGTAGAACCAGGAATCAATAATATCATTTTCCATATAATCAGCCAAAGCAAATTTAAGAAGTTGTTTTCTTCTTTTCTTTGCATCCATTTTTTTCTGGGGGGCGTGTACCTTCTTTAGTATAGAACTTCTTTCACACATTCCAAGCATACTAACACCAAAATTCTTTGGAAGCCATTCTGATTTTTCTTTTGACTCCATATAAATCTCTGCTGGATCACAAACTGTGTTTTTGCTCATTATTCCCTCAACTCACTTTCTAATTTGATTATTATTGCTTCTAGGCTTTCTATCTTTTGCTCTAAATCTTCTTTTTCTTCTTCTAATCTAGTATAACAATCAAAACAATAAAAATCATCTGTTAGACCTCCACAATCAGTACATCTTATGTCTGACACTTTTCCTCCTATAAATAGTTTTCAGTATCCTTAATCCACTTATTTTCCTTATCGTCCCAAACCTTGTAAAATCGGAAATACATCACAAAAGCAAGCCAAAGTTTTTCTGCTGTTGCTTCCTTCATAGGAACTGTATTCATCTGCCAATGATTGAACATATTAAATAGTGAAAATACGTCCGGCGGATCTCCTTCAGGATCAACAACCAATTCTTGAAGTTGGTCTTGGCGAGGCAGCCAAAAACAAACTATACCATAGTCTTTATAATCTCTTGCTGCAAAAAACTCTTGGTTATCATAGGTTATCCATTCTGAATAGCGTTTATGTAAATCTTGAACTTCTTTAGCTTCCATACACATTTTCACATAGCTTTCCAAAAAATCCATTATGCCTCCACCCAATGTTTTTTCTTTTCCGCCTTCACCACAAGAGGTACTTTAAGCTTACAAACATTTTCCATAATTTCTGTCATTTCTTCTTTTACCTCATCTACAATAGAATCATGAACGTAAAGAAGTATCTCGTCATGAATATCCGCAGGCATAAATATCTTTTTCTCATCAACAAGATTAAAATAAATATCATTTAATGCCATCTTATTTATATCCCCCGTTGCTCCTCCTTGAATTACTGAATTTACACTTTGTCGTAAAGCTGCTTCTCTAATCCACCTGTTACTGCTGTAAACTTCTGGTATTCTTCTTCGTCTTCCTGTAAAAGTTACAACATAACCTTTTCTAATGATATTTCTATGTATTTTATCAATAAAACTTTTTACCCCGGGAAACCTAGAAAAATAGTAGTCTATTTTTTCTTTTGCTTTTTCTTCAGTACATTTAAGCATTATAGAAAGGTTATATGGTCCTTGACCATAAACAGTACCAAAATTCAGGGTCTTTCCCTCCTGTCTTTCATCTTCTGTTACACTACCATAATCAATATCTAGCATATCTGCTGCAACTAGAATATGAATATCTAAATCACCAGAACAATATCCCTCTATTAGTTTCTTATCTTCAGAATGATGTGCTAAAAGTCGGTATTCCAACTGAGAATAATCTGCTGAAACAATCCAAAAATCCTTGGGAGCTATAACTGAATGCTTTATAATAAAAGAATATTTGTATAAAGGATGCTTTGGGTCTTTCATTTCCTTCTTTAGATTTTGAAAATTTGGATTTCTGCTTTTCATTCTTGAGGTAACAGTCTCGTTTTGTGGATATGCCGGATAAATTCTTCCATCCGGCATTAAGTGTTTTTTTGGAAATGGCTTTAGATACATTTTATTTATCTGATCAACCGCACGATAAAAAAGTATCTTATCTATAAGAGATGTGTCTTTACCCTTTTTTATAAGGTCCTCTTGTACTAGTTTTAAAGTTGGAGTCCCAGTAGATATCTTTTTTTCTCCAGATTCTCCTCCTTTAGTTTGCCCCTTTATTGGGTATTTTAATTTATCATATAGTATTTTTCTCATCTGTGCAGGACTTCTGAGATTAAATGCTTCTCCCACTAACTTCTGTATCTCATTTTCTATCTTTTCTACATCTTCATTTACTTCTTTTGCTTTTTTAATCAAATAAGGAGCATCAATAACAATTCCTGTGCGATTCATATGGGCGGTGGCTAAAATATTTGGCTGCTCTATCTCATTAAATACATACAACAAATTTTGTTTTTTCAATTCCGGATAATAAAAATCAGCTAGATAATAAGGAGCAATAACATCGTTACCTCCATAAGCTACCCTATCCTCAAGGGGATATTCTTTAATATCCATCTTATCAAAATCAAGGGTATCATACTTCCACCCAAGATATTTCCAAGTCAAAGGCTTCAATGGAAGACCTTTTTCTTTAGTATTGATTCGATACTGAGCAAGACCACCCCGCAAATCATTTTCATCATATTCTCTTGCCATAGTTTTAGTATCCCAAATAGGAAGTTCCATATTAATGTTGTGCTTATAAAGAACATTAATATCAAAAGTAGCGTTATGAAGAATCTTTATTTTTTTCTTATCTTCAAGAATATCTTTAAAAAATGCAATAACTCGTTTTGTAAACTTGTTATCTTCATCAAGGCCCTCTATCCAAATAGCATGATAAGGAAAATAAATAGAAGCCCCAAACATCTTTGTAAACTTAACATGAACTCGATGTAATTTATCTGCTCCAGTTGTTTCCGTGTCGAAAGCAAACTTATTAACATTATCTTTAATGTGTTTATGTAACTTATCTATTTGCTTGCTTGTTGTTAGATGATGATATTTAATTTTGTTTAAAGGTATTTGCATAGTCTATTCACTTTCTTTTGCATTTTTCAATCTAATTCATCAAGATCAATCAAATTATCGCTATTCTCAACTAATTTATTTACACATATCAAATCATAGTTATCTTCAATAAATTTTATTGCACTATCCACTATATCACCCAAGTAAAAAGAAGTCATTTTATGCCAAGATTTTGTATCTTCTATTGCTGCAATTGCAATAGCTCTAAAATTCTCTTGAGAGTACTTTGCATGGGAATAGAAAAATATTTCACAATAATCTTCATAGGCCCCAACACAAAAACCATAAAAATAAGTTGCCATATCTTAAACCCCTAATCCTCTATTTGGATTTTTGCTCTTCCTTACTTCATTCTCTTTATCTTTTGGTTTTACAAAATCTCCAAAACGGCTATAAATTTCTTTTGCTCCAAGACTAGCAACAATACCAGAAAGGATATATGCTTCTATACTTGTACCATAAAACTTTACTCCTGAAAGTGCAAACACATTAGCGTGCAGTCTAATAGCATTATAAATAGAAAAAATCAGGGCTAAAGTTGGATAATAAAAATCTTTTCTTACTAGTAACCTTAAAGCATCTACTAAAGCATAAGCAACAACAGCAGTAACAATTAAAGTTAAAAAAGCTCCTAGCATCTTATATACCCCCCCTCAAACCTCTTGAAAAAACTTTAAAATTGTGATTTATTTTAGTGTTATTAGTCTCAATCTCTATTGCTACTAATATAGCAAATAAAGAGGTAAAAAACCCTGCCTCTAAATAAATAGCATAGATGAGTAGTAAAGTTAAAAACCATCTAATTACAGTTTGGCATACAGCCAATCTTTTATTCATTTCATCCTCCGTCACACCTACAATTTTTGTCTTTTTCCTTATCTTCAACTCCTGGCATATCTGTATCAAAATTACCAAAAATAGTTTTTCCTTCCATACCAGTTTCTACTTGCTTTGTCTTATTTCTTTTTAGCTCTCTCAAAATAGTTTGAATTAGTTTAAACCTCTTTCTCACCACAAACCTCCTTAGTAGTATTTCTTCCTCTAAAATCAAAACAATTATGACATGATAAACATTCAATATATTCTTTACCTTGTTCAGTTAAATTAACTTGTTTATTAATATAGTTTAGTTTACATTTTGGGCATATCCACATCCCAAGCTTTTTATTACTTAATGTCATTATTCTTCCTTAGTTTTTACTTTATCATAAATATTAATCATTATCAATATCCCATCTTGCTACAGAAGAAAAAACAGGTCGTGTAAAACACATAATAAGCCATACATCAAATGGATATTCTCCACCATTATTATCTATTATTATAAACCTAATAGGCTCATGTGGTATCCAAAACATACCTTGATTATAAGCATACTTAGCTGCGTCCATAATAAAATTAAAAACATCTATCTCATTATTTCCAGGTATTTTAGTTGCATCTTTTATTGTTTCATTTAAATCAGGAAAATAGTATTTCATTATTTATCCTTTCACTACAGCTAGTGGAGTTAGTTTTACTTCTATCTTAACAAGATCTTTTTGAGCTTCCATAACTTCATCAATATCCTTATATGAACTGGCCCCCCCACCTTTAAATTTATACACCAGTACTCCCTAATCCCTTATTTCCTCTATCTGTTGCTGTTAGCTCGTCCACTTCCCGTATTTCAAAGTCATATTGCTTTCTAATTATTAGCTGGGCTATTCTATCTCCTCTTTTAATATCATAGCACCCAATAAGGCCAACTACTACAAGAACTATTTCTCCCCGAAAATGGTTGTCAATTATCGCAGGGGAATTTACTAACGTTATCCCATATTCAGAAGCCAAACCAGATCTAGGAACTACTTCAGCATAGTAACCAACGGGCAACTCAATACAAATCCCCGTAGAAATTTTTTCTATTAACCCCTTACAGATATGCCGATTAACTGCACTATATAAATCAATACCTGCATCTGTAGGGTATACCTTTTTTGGTAAAGGAAGATTATTGTCTAATCTCTTAATTTTTAGTTTCCTATGCTGTATAAAAAACTCCCCGGGTACATCAATCATTTTTTCTCCTCTATCTCTATTATACCATATGCTTCATGTTAGTTGGGGTGACAAGACTTGAACCTGCTCCTCTGGTTTCTGTTTTAAGATATCTCCAGTGTGAATCCTTTTCACTACACCCCCGTTGGTTCCACCTAGACTTGCAGAGCTTTTCGCTTTCTGCCTCTAGGGACACCCATTATTTTGCCAACTTTCCTCTCATGATTAATCATAACACAACAAAAATTATTTGTCAACTGTTAGAGCTTTTTTACTCACCCATACTGCCATACTATTACCAACAATTACTTCTTTTATTTCTTCTAAATTTCTTGGGTCAATAACAATATAGTCTTCTCCAACTTCAATAAGATGACCATTTACTTTAGAAGCTAAATTTGCAGTGATTTTTTAAATTTTTTAAATTTTCCTGCATTAACATTTTTATCACCTCCATTTACTAAAATAACACAAATAGTTTTTTAAGTCAAGCATAATTTTGTGAAAAATTTCACAAGCCTAGTTTTAGGTTTTGTTGCATTCATTTTATTTTTGTCATTGTTTGAGAAACATAATTCGATTTTCTTATATATTATATATAAATAAAAATATACTCTTAAACTAATAATATTGCTCTTATAGAGCAATAAACTATAAAAGCTTTTAGTAAGCTTTTATTCTAGTATATTTTATATACTATGATTTCAAACAGCAAAATTTCAACAAAAATTAAACAAAGCACCAGGTAAAAATAGGTAAACTATAAAAAAGTAAAATTTGCAAAAATCAAAAAACTAGAAAACTAGCATACCCCCTGGGGGTATCTGAACAGTAGCTAAACTTAAAATCCCTGTTGATTTCTAGGTAAACTTTAAACTCCTGGTTAATGCTAAAGTTTTATGTTACTATGCAGGTGTAATGGCAAATTTACAAAAATAAGTGCTGAACTGTGACTTCAGCCTAAACCCCAGGTTATATACCCCTATATTTTTAGTCTTTTGCTATTTTAGCATTTATCATTAATGTTGTCAAGCAAAAACTCCGACATAAAGAAGATAGGTATGTTATACTTGAATAGAAGGACAAAAAATTATAGTATATAGGAGATTTGTTATCAAATAAAAAATATTTCTAGCAATGTAAACCAATTGTTGAAGTATGTCAAATGATTAGTAAAAGGTTTTCCTGGCCTCTAGGTAGGTGGCTTTGGGGAAAGTCAAGCGGTGGGGAAAAAAGGGGGCCAGGATAGTTTTTATGCTGAGAAAAGGATAATTTTATTATGGCAGGAAAAAGGGTAAAAGCTCCAAATGGCAATTTTGTGGCTTTAAGGGACAAAGAGGAAGTAGACTTTTTTAATGCTAGGGTTAGTGAATACTCAGAATTTCAATCTGAGCATCCAACTGATGCGGATATTTTAACTCAGATGATTTTTCTTCAAACTCTAAATTTTCGTTATATGAATATGCTTTCTGATATGGAAGATGATGAAATACTGGAGATTAAAGAGGTAAACAAGATGGTGAAGGAAAACACAGCTGAGATAAACAAATGTGCTGATCAGTTAAGACTTACTAAAAAGTACAGAGATGCCGGTAAAGAATCTATAGCTGAATTTTTAAAAGAAATACAAACTAGAGCACTTCTTTACAATGAGACAATAGATAGAATGGCAGATAAATCTATTTCAAACATGAAAAAAATGAAAACCATTTTAAGATTAAGAAAAGTTTGTGATCAAGAAGAACGTTTTAAAATGCATATTACGAATGATGAGGATATTTTCGTGCTCTTTGAAAAATTGATAGCAGAATTTGAAGAGATAGATAAACCTCTTCTAGAAGAACAAAAGTCTTGGTGGTTAGAAGGGAATAAATAATGCTTCAGCCACTAACAAAAGGTGAAAAAGCACTACTAAGAATACTAACTAGTGATATTCATGCCCCTCAATTTCTTTGGAAACAGCCAGATGGGGTTAATCCTTATCGAGTTTATGACTATCAATATTATTTTGATGATAATGATAATGTTTCACAGGCTGTTGCTAGTTGTTGTCGATCAGTGGGAAAAACAGAGAAAATTAAAAGGTCTTGTTTTACGTGGCTTTTTAGAAAGCCAGGAAAAGGTAAGTTAATAACTGCACCACAGGAAGTTCATCTTAATCCTTTGATGGAACTAATAATTGATAAGATAATGGATATTAAATTTACTAGAAAGCTTGTCAAAAGTATTAAAAGGAAGCCTTGTTATTTAATAAAATTTTTTAACAAAGCCTATATTGAAGGAAAAATACCTGGAACCAAAGGTAATGGGTGTAAAGGTTCTCATGTAGATTCAATCGAAACAGATGAAAGTCAAGATTACGTTTCTGAGGGGTGGGCCAATTTAAGGGAATGTCTTAACGAAGTTAAAGATAAGCAAATTAGGGCTTGGGGAGTACCAAACGGAGTAAGAAATGAGTTTTTTAATTTTACAAGAAGTCCAGAGTTTTCTAAGGTAACTTTCCCTGCTATGTATAAGCATACTTGGGGGGATAAAGAAAGAAGAGAAAAAATTGCTTTTTATGGAAGTAGAAATGCTCCGGGATATATCAGAAACATTTTAGCAGAGCCGGGAGCGGCTGAATACCTTCTTTTCTTACCTTCTAAACTTGATTTTTGTATAGATCACGGTAAAATAAGGCTAGATGGTACTTATGATAAAGACGATCCTAAATATACAGCAGATTATCGTAAGATTCAAATAATAAATGAAGATATTAATAGAAATATGCCTTTTAGTCATTATCTTAGATTTCCAGAGATACACTTAAAGTATAAGAGAGTTTGGGTAGGGGTTGATTTTGGTCATCATGGGGCTGACCCCACAGAAATTCTTATTTGGGCGGAAGAATCAAATAAAAATAGAACCAAGCTAATCTGTAGAGTACATTGTGAAAGAGTGACTGACGATGATCAAGCGGATATAGTGGAGTTTATTTGTAAGTTTTATAATGTTGTTGGTGTGGCATGTGACGCAACAGCACGAGGAGGGTCAATTTGGGAAAAATTAAATAATAAAAATTTAGGTAATATTATTTTATCCGGTTATAACTTTAAGTCAGTAAAAGAAATAACAAAAGATGTTAATGATAAGCCAATAAATATACCAATAAAGCAACTATCTGTAGAAATACTTCAGAATATGTGTGATCATAGAGAATTTTTAATCCCCTATGATGTAGATATTCTTGCTGATTGGATGGGACTGAAAATGAAACCTCTTAGCAATAATAAGTTTGATATTGTTAAGGATGCAAATTATAAAACTCATACATTGTACGCAGCAGCTATGATGGCTTTACAAAGAGAGGATTATAGACTTGGAAAACTAGAACAGGAAGATTTCTATTATGAAGAAGGAGGATGGGTTGAGTCTGATGGTGGAGGAGTACCAGGAGCATTTAATTAATAAAGAAAAAACAAGAGAATTAAAACTTAGAAGAACTTGGCAGGGAAAAAACCTGACTAATATTAAGGATAGGGTTAGGTATAACAGGAACAAGGATAAATTAGATTTCCAAGAAGAGATAGGGGAATACTTGGGGGATATTAATGACTAGTTTGCCAAAACCAAGCAAAAAATTAAGGGTTTCTAAAAAAACCCATAAAAAATATGCCTCTTCAACTAAAAGAAATTACTGGAAAGAAAGCGAAAGACAGGCGGGGGATTTTCTATTAGAGCACGACGACCCAGACCCTAAGTTTGCCCCCGCTTTAAGCAAGCGTGGAAGGGTGGGACACATTTGTGGATTAGAGATGGATGTAGTTTCTCTAAATTGGGTAGGAGAAAACAAACAGCTAGAAAAACTACCTAAATGGTTAACAAAGTATATTTTAAAGATTATGCAAAGAGGAAAGGATTTTAATAAGTTTCCTCTTTTAAGACTAGATGTAACTCAGGAAATAAAAATAAAAGACTTAAAGGGAATATTTAATCCTAAGAATAGGTCAATTGAGCAGTTATCTGAAGTAGAGCAGCGGCTAATAAGAAATGACATGAGGATAAATAGACTTCCAGATTTGGTAGTTATTCCTATGGAAGTATTAGGATATCTATTGGATAGAGTGAGGTATAATGGCGAAGAAAAAGAGTAGAAAGAAAGTATCTGCGGATATTCCGACAGTTGATGATAGAACTGACTGGGAAAAAGTAGAGGGCGGATTTGTAGAAGATATGTCTCTTTCTACAGTTCAAACAGTAAATGCTTTTAACCCTACTGAGTATCAGAGAGCTGAAGATCTTAGTATTTTTGATAAGATGAAGTTGGCTGGATCTTATTATACTACAGATAATGTTGTACAGAATTGCTTTACTAGCCAAATATCTATGGCATTTAATTCTCTTGAACATAAAACTAAAGGAGACAGTTCAAATATAGTAAAGAATTTTTATGACTATATCGCAAGTAAGCTTAATTTATTAACTAATCTTCGTATGTTTTATCTTGGAGCTTTAATATATTCTAACATGTACCCTATTTTCTTTTGGGAAGAGGTAGAGGTTCCTTGGGGGGCCAAATCTAAAAAACTTATGAAACTTCCTACGGGAATGTCTCTTATTGATCCTCGTTATGGTAGGGTTTTGGGGTCAACACTAAAGTACAACAAACAACTAGGTATGCGAATTTCCTCTAAGACAATGCATGATTATACGGAGGAAAACCTAAAAGAAGCAAATGCCGGTTGGATAAAACCCCCGTTTGAAGGAACGTGGGAACCGGAGAATAAGTATAATTATCGAAAGGATAACGCCCTTGATTATGGTGATAGGGTATTAAAACTGAATCCTGAAGTCTCTGCACATTTTAAATTTAGGGGACAAGACTACCAAAGATATGCTATACCACCAATGGCTAACTGTTTTGATTGGATTCAACGCAAAAAGAAATTGATGGAAGCAGATATGGCTGTTATTGATGGTATTATTAATATGATTTACTTGTTTAAAATAGGCACGGATCAGCATCCCGCTGACGGACAAAAAGGTAAAAATGAGGTAACAAGACTTAAAAATTTGATAGCCAATCCTTCTAGAACTTGTACATTGGTTTGGAACCATAGACTAAATGTTGAAGTAATCTCTCCTGATGCAGATGCTCTTTTGGACACAGAAAAGTATCAGATATGTAATGACAACATTCGTGAGGGTCTTGGTTTTGAATTTAAAAATACTCTATCTAGAGGCAGAAGAGATATTGATAAACTTGTTAAGATATTTTGTGAGGTTATTATAGCTGATAGACGAGATATTATTACTTTTTTTGAAAAAAATCTTTACGAAAAAATAGCAGAAGAAAATAGTCTTCCAGTATCTGCAAGTATAAAGCCTAATAGAATCGGCTTGGCTACTGATGATCTTTTGAAAGCTTTTGTTGGACTATTTTATGATAGAGGTCTTCCTTCTAAGAGAACTACAATGGAAATTATGGGACTAGACTATGAGGAGGAAAAAGAACTAAAGAAATCCGAAAAGAAGGATACTGAGGAGGGTATTTGGGATATACCGCAGCTTCCGTTTAGTCGCCCACAAACCGGGGGGATTAAATCTAGTGCGGAACTTGTAGATATGTCTGTTGATGACTATATTAGTGCAGTTAATTCAGAGGTTAGAAAAAAAGAAGTCCATGATGTGATAAAAGATAAACTAGGGGGATACTTTAAAGAAGAAGCAGAAGAAGATCCCGTGTTGGATGAAATAGTAAAAGAAACGGCCAAAAAATATGAAAAGAAAATGAAAAAACAAAAAGAGGATAAGTAATGTCAGATGCATCTTGTTTTGAACCAAAAGATGGTACAAGAGTAACTCAAAAAGAGTTTTATGATAATATGTGTAAGTTTAGGTTAGAATTACTGGAGCATATTGGAAGTATAACTAGTACTTCCGAAAAGCATACTGACAAGCTAATTCAACAGATGAACGAAAACACTAATGCTTTAGTGGGACAAATAAATGAAACTATGCGACTAGTAAATTGTAAAACCGACGAAAATGCTCAGGAGTTAAAGGACTATAAAGATAATGACAAAGATTGGAATTTTAAGTTAAAGTTATTTGCTATAGGATTGACAATATTTTTGTTAATCATATATCCAATTGCTTTAACCTATGTACCTAAGGCAATAGCCAATATTTTGTAAGGAGGATTTTATGCCATATAGTTATCCTAAAAATATACCAAGTACAGTTAAGAATTTGCCTGCAGGAGCACAAAAACTTTTTATTGGGGTTTTTAATAAAGTCTATAGTGATACTAAAGATGAGAATAAAGCAAGAATGGCTGGCTGGGGGGCAGTCAAGAACAAGTATGCCAAGAAAGGGGGTAAATGGACATTGAAAGCAGAGTTAGAAATATTACAGTTTAAGGTTAGAGGGTTTTCCTGCTATGAAGATTCGGACGGAAATACCCAATATACTGTTGATCTTAGTGGGGATGAGGGTAGTTTGTATCTTCGTTTTGATTCTGAGCCCCCAACCTTTTTATCTAAAGCGGGAAATGAGATTATAATTACCTTATCCAATGAAGAAGTAACCAGCAAAACTTCTGTTATGCCGATAGCTTCTGAATTTTACCCAGGTAATTTTATTTCTCATTCCATTACTGCAGTAGCTACAGATGATGAAAATAAAGCACAGCAAGCAAGAAGTAAAAAGTATGGAATTTCTATTCTTGAAGGTGGTCATGTAACAAAACCAAGCCAGTATGCTTCTGTACCAGATGGAAAGTTTGCTGATCCAGTTAACTATAATTATCCTATAGATGATGAGGCTAAGGCCAAAGCAGCGGTAAGATATTTTGGGATGCCAAGGAACTATGGGAGGTATTCTGGAAGTAATAGGAATAAAGTTTGGGGAAGAATGAAAAGGTTGGCTTCTAAGCATATAGAAGATATGGACAAAAACCCACCCTGGAAAAGAGGAAAGGAAGGTTAATGGGTAATTGGTTGGTCAGTGACAGCGATAAACTATATATTATAGCAGAAACAACTATTCTTAAAAAAAGACCTATTCTTTCAGAGAAAGCTGAGGAGTTTGTATCCGCGATTACTAAGTCTAAAAATGACGAAGATTTACTATGGCTTAGTGGAAGATATTGCACAGCGGACGCTAGAAATGGCAATGGGGATGGCTTTAAACTAGAGGACCTAGAAAAAATGTACGAATATGCAATATTTAAACCAGTTAATTGGCTACACAATGAAGATGAGAAGATTGGTTTTATTGTTGATAGTCAATTAAAAGAGGAAGGTGATGAAGTATATGTAGAGATAACTGGAGTAATTTGGTGCTCTACAGCACATGATATTAAGTACGCTAATTCAATAATTGATTACTTTGACAAAGGTCAATTAGGATTGTCGATGGAAACTATGGGTCAGCGGGTTATGTGTAGTCAGTGTGAAAAAATATTTCCAAGACAATCTGAAAATGCGGAAGATCCATATGGTCATTATTGTGAGCATCTGAAAGCAAGAAGAATGTCAGATGTCACTAGATGGATTTTAGACCCGGAATTTTGTGGGGTAGGTATTATCCCCGCCAGAGGAAGACATAAGCCAGCAGATAGTGAGGCTTGGGTTCATGAAATAGCCTCTGTAAATGAAAATGAGGACAATGGAAAGGAGGATACAGAAAACATGGGTGAAAAAAATGAGGTAACTTATAGTAAGGTACAACTGGACGAGCTTGTTGCTGCTAAGGAGGATTCTGTACGCAAGGAGTATACTTCTTTGGAGTCTGATCTTGAGACAGCTACGTCTGAAAAAGTTGATTTGGAAAAGTCAATTGAAGACTTTAAAGCAGAGATAGAGACAAAAGATGGAGAGATTTCTCAAGTTAATGATGATATTGAGTCTCTTAAAGCTGAGAAGGAGGATCTTCAGAAGAAAGTAGATCTTTATGAGCAGGAGAAGGCTGAGGTGGAGACGGCTAAGTTTGATGGTAGAGTTGAAGAGCTTAAAAAGCTTAATGACTCGGTAACTGCAGAAGTAGCTGAAAAACTTAGAGAGGATATTCTTGATGATGAGAAGTATGCTGGCGTAAAAGCTATGTTTACTAAGAAAGTTGAGAAGTCTAGTCATAATAAGCTAGATTTGGAAACACCAGACGATGAGCATGGGACTAGTAAGGACGCTGATTTAGTTAGAAACATGCTTCAGATTAAAGACGAAGATTAAGAAGGGAGGATGAATATAAATGTCTTATACTTTGAAAGACGGATTTTGCGAAATGATTGCTGTATCGCCTGAAGCAAGACGTGGAGATGTAAAAGCTAACACAGATTTGAAACAGGGAATGGCTGTTGTAGTTGTAAACAGTGCTGGTTCCGCTGTTGCTAATAAGGCTTCTGGTACAGGAGAGTATGATGTTTACTTTGCTAAGAAGTATGGTCGAAACGAAGTTAATCAGCTTTATGCTGGTAACAGTATTGAGGCTATTACTTCTGGTGAGCGTTTTGTATGCATTGGTAGAGGCTCTACTATTTCAATTGACCAGTATGTCGGCGCTATTGGTGATTATGATATTGGAGACTATCTTGAGATAGGTACTTCTGGTAATGCCGGTCTTGTTACTAACTATAATTCTACTCCTGTGGGTGATCCTGTGGCGGTTGTAGTTGGTAAAGATTACAATAAACTAATCATTAAAGTTCTGTAGGAAAGGAGGGAACTAAATTGTCTAAAGAAAAGATTAATGTAAAACAGTATATGGCGAATAAGATTGAAGCAAGTTGGAGTCCAGAGCAGAAGGAGGAGTATAAGGCAGCTATTGCAAGGATGTCTAGAACTCCAAACGGGCTTAGGGAAATTGCTGAGATTGTTGTTTCAGACATAACTAAGAAATATGATATGGTAGATATTGCGCAGCTTTTGGGGGTAACTAAAACTTTTGGTCTTGGTCAAGATCCTCGATTTAGAACTAAGAAAGGTTTGCGTGGAACTCTTCATGCTCATGGTAGTTATGCACAGAGAACAGAGTGGAGAGCTGAATGGGTTAATTTGACTACTGATCTTTTGTCTGTTAATCCAGAAGCACTTCTGAGTGACTTGAGATCAGGTAGAATTGGGTCTTTAGCGGAACTTCAGGCGGATGCTCTTGAATCTGCCAGGGATGTTATGGGTAACTTCATCTTTACTACGGTACAGGCTGGAGTTACTACGGGTGCCGGTACTCTAGCTAGTGGTAGTTGGATTGCAGCAGGGTCTGCTGCTACTACTGCATTGAAGACTGCTGTACGCTATGTTTCTGATCGTGGTGGAGCGCAGGCTATTGTAGGAAGATATTCTACTTTGGCTACTGTTTGTGATTTTGACCACGGATATGATCCGGAAGCGGTTACAGAGATTCGTTTGAAAGGTTCCCTTGGCACTTATCAGGGTGTGCCTATTGTTTATTTAGATCGTGTTGAGGATAGAAATGAACAGCAACTTATTCCCGAAGGTGTAATCTTTGTAGTACCTAAGAAATTGGGCGTTGTAACAGGTTATGTTGGGGATTTTGAAGTAGACGAAGCTAAAGATGCGGATACTTTGGTTTTCAATCTGCATATTCACCGAGATGTTGGTGTTGCTTTACTTCATGAAGATAGGGTTTATAAGCTGACTATTACTTAGAATAGGAATATGGAAAGTCGGGCAATAGTTAATTAAGGCTTTGAGGCTAAGTTGGGAAGTAAGCTTACTATTGCAAGTGAAGTGACCAACTATGACTTTTGTTTATCCGAAAGGATAGTTACCTTGAGATTTATCCAGTCTCAAGCTCTGATAGTTTCTGAGAAAGCTCAAAGAAACTTAAACAGACAACAGACGGTCATTGCCGAGGATAACAATAACTTCTTTAGAAAGGTGACTTAAATGTCAGTATTTGTAATTGATAATAAAGGAAAGCCCTTACTTCCTACTTGTGAAGCAAGAGCAAGAATTTTGTTAAAAAGGAATAAGGCAATAGTATATTCAGTTGAACCATTTACAATTCAATTAAAAAGAGAAGTAGTTAATCCAGTAGGTGTATTTAAAGTAGGAATTGATGACGGAGCAAAAAAAGTTGGAATATCTGTAGCCCATAAAAACAAGATAGTTTTTGCTGGGATAATCCAGTTAAGACAAGACGTACATAGAAAAATGCTTCAAAGATCCCAATATCGAAGAACTAGAAGAAACAGAAAGCTAAGACATAGGAAAGCAAGATTTTTGAATAGGGGCAAGAAAGGTTGGATATCCCCAACCATAAAGCAAAAGAAAGAATCAATATTGAGAGTAATTGATGATTTAAAGAAGAGATTAAATATTACAGAATGTATTATAGAACAAGGGCAGTTTGATACTTCTTCAATGAGTAGAGGATACCAATTAATAGGAAAAGAATATCAACTATCTGAGTATGAAGGAAATAACTGGAGACAAAAAGTTTTATGGCGAGATAAGTATATTTGTCAAAATTGTGCTAGCAAAGAAGAATTACAATCTCATCACATTATTTTAAAGTCTAATGGTGGAACTAATAGAATAAGTAATGGGATTACTCTATGTAAAAAATGCCATAGGGAATTACACGAAGGGGGGTGGAAACTAGACAAAAAACCAAGACATTTTAAGTATCCAACTCATTTGCAGCAGGGAAAACAATATTTATTTAACGAGTTAAAAAAGAGATTTCAAAGTGTAGATGTTTGCTATGGTTGGATGACAGCAAAAGCAAGGAAAGCATTAGGGTTAGAGAAAGAGCATTATCACGACGCTTCTGCAATGATTGGGGCAAATAAGTACTATTGTAAACCCTATAGAATAAAACCAAAAAGGACTAAAGTTTGGGAAAACAATCCAACAAAGACTTGTAATGAAAAGAATGGTTTTAGGCACATGGATATAATAAAAGCAAAACACAGAACTAGGGGAACTGTAGTGGGATCAATAAGAAGTTTAAAATCTAGGTGTATAACATTAAGAACAAGTTTTGATGACAATTTTCCCGTAAGTTATAATAAGACAAGTCTATTGTGGAGACCTAAAGGATTGATTTATTGTAGAAGTTAAAGGAAAGCTTAAGGAACTAAATTTTTAAAAGGAAAAAGGAGAGATTTTAAATGAGGAAACTAAGATTTTTAAACGTAAGTAATATGGATGTTACTATTATTGATATCGGTAGTAGGGGAGCAGAACGTGCAAAAATGACCTCCCCAGGAGAAAAAGTTAATATTTCTGATGAGGGATATTTTGATCAAATGGAGGATAATATTTTTAAACACGGGTATCTGGTTTTTGTTGGAAAAGGGGATTTACCTAATGAACTTGAGGATAATCCGAACCACTTGACGGATAAAGAAGTGGATGAGCTTGTCAATTTAACTATTAGAGACGCAGAAGCAAGAATAGATGAGATTGATTCTCCAATTACACTTAGACGGCTTTATGATAAAGCTCAAAAAAGAGGGCTTATGGAATATTTGAGTAATAAACTATTTAAAAATTTTGGTGTGGACTTGGATAGAGAGAACCAGACTAACCTTTAGGAGGTGTTTTAATGCCGGATATAAGAGGTATAGTTACCGAGTGGCTTTCGGCTATTAAGGATGCTATAGATGCTATTTCTGTAACGATAAATCCTGGAGATTTACAAATAGGTGCAGTAGAGCTTAAAGACCACGATAGTAATACTAGAAAGAAAATCACAATATCAGAAAATATTATGGCAGCGGATGATGTTGTTATTACCTATACTTTTTTAGAGGGTGGTACAGATAATGAACGAATATCTACGGCGGTATATACATCAGCTACAGTACATACTGGATATACTGTTACGGAAACATTCACGTGGGGAGGAACACCACCTAACCACTATTTAGCAGGTATAACTAGGGTATTATCATAAAGTTTAATAAGGAGGATTTAGGATGAAGGAATTAAAATTAGGTGTATGGGATAGGATAATACTAACAAATTTGTTATTTTCTGGGAGCGATGGTAGTGGTATGGCTAGTCTTAAAGATCAACGTACTATATTTAATCTGTTAGATGCGGGGATTGAAATTTCAAAAGAGGAGACTAAGAAGATAAATCTTAGACAAGAAGATAATATAACATTATGGAATAATTCTGCTAAGGATAAAGTTGTTAATCTTGAGGATGAAGATTTTGTATTTCTTAAAAACTTAGTTTATACTAGAAAATTGCCTGTTGATAGAAGAGTAACTAAATTGAAAGAAAAAATAAATATTTAAAGAAAGGCGGTGCAAATGGAAAACATATTTTCTTTGCACTCAAGTTTAAAGCATAATGTTAATCAGTTAAAAGGTTGGTCAAGTGTACAGCGGGATGTAAGTTTTGATGGTAATAGTTTTGTTGTAAAGCATGATACAGCAACAAGCGGTGAATATATTACCAAGTTTGGTAATGTTAATCGCGGGCTAATATTTGTCCGAACTGCTACCACAAGCGGGCAAGAATACCCAACCATAATGTTAATAAGACATGCAACTGGATGGGCAGTACCAGTATATCCATATGGAAACTATGCGTTATATCTTACTCCAAGTAGTATTTCATTTTATGACAGCACGGGCACTGCAGCTGGTAGTTTATCAATGTCGTCTACTACAGAAAATATAACAGCCTTTCCACAGACGAATAAAGATTTTGATGTTCGAATAACAACGGATGGTAAAGCTTTTAGGATACTTAGCGATGCTTCGACGGCAACAGCAAGTATCACTAAAGCCGGATATTTATCTTGTTTAGGGGCTAATTTTGGAAAGTCTGAAACACAAGGATTTGTTGTTGAGAACGATTCATCTTTTCCAGGTACTCCAGGAAATTACCAACTGTTTATTCGGTCTGATGAAGGAAAAGCATATTTTTACAATAGTGGTTTAGCTACTCCCGCTTGGCAGGAATTGGCTGGGGGGGTATCTGACCATACAGCATTAAGTAATATTGGAACATATACTCATGATCAAATAGATTCTCATATAGGAGACTCCACTATTCATTTTACGCAAGCAAGTATTGATCATGGAAGTATTGCAGGTCTTTCAGATGATGACCACGCACAATATTGTCATTTAACCAAAGATAGCCAGGTATTAGCTACGTCTAATATTCAAGACCCCGCATTGTTGTTTAAGAATACAGCAACAAGCGGTTTGAAATCAGGCATAGAGGTAGGTACTGACACAGAAGAGTTGTCAGCAACTGCTACAGGAGGAGATGTCGATTATATAACAGCTACAGAGATAGGCAGTCTTGCTGATAGTGGTTTTTTTGATGGATTTATTGTTGAGATAACAAGTGGAACATATATTGGTGAACGCAGGGTTATCATAAAGACTGTAAAGGCAAGTAACAGAATTGATGTAACCCCAAATTTTTCCGGTGCGATTACAAACGGAACTACGTTTAAGGTGTACAGCAGAAGTTTTGTTAGTCTTACATCTCGTGGAACCAGTCCTAATTTTACACCATCTAATTTTATGCGCGGGTTACACTTAACAGGGACAAGAAATACACCCCCTTTAATAATTTGGGAATGGTACGGAAAAGGTATTGAAATAAGAAGCACATATTCAATTGTCACCGAACTTAAATCAGGCACACTTTGGACTAATGCAACCACGCTATCACTTGAAGGCGCGCCAATTAAAGTAACTGATGGGGCACTGCATCTAGCTGAGCGAACTACGCCAACAGCCATAGAGAACTATGGTGCTTTGTATTTTAAGAGTGATAATAAGATATACGCTCAAGACGGCGATGGAATTGAGCATGAAGTAGCTTTTGTATAATGAAAGAGCTTATTCTTCTAGATAACAAGACAGCTACGGCGGGTATATAGCTATTGTAGCATATAAATAGTTTTAGGCCAGCAGGCTAGAGAATTAAAAGGCCAAGGAAAATCTATTTTAGAAAGGAGACAATATGAATCCAGATTATAAAGTTGGTGAGTCTATTGAAGTTTTATATGTACCAGGAAATTTTCAGTCTGGTCAAATAGACTGTAAAGTAGATATATTTGATGAAAATGGGGATATCCTAGTTGGATCTCCATTTACTATGATAGAAAAAGATGATGGAGTGACTACCCCCGAATTTATAGGAGTTTATGCCTATTCTTTTATTCCTGATGAAGAAGGTATTTGGGCGGCTAAAGTTTATCGTTTAGTTGAATTAGAAAAAAAGTTTGCTAAGGTTATAAAGTATAAAGTTAAACTAAAAGATATCACTGATTTGATAGATGATGTTGAAGATATTCAAGGAACAAGTTTTGATTCTGGGACAGATTCTTTAAAGGCAATTAGAGATGCAATAGATGAAATTTCAGAAGGTGGACAGGTATTATAAAACGAAGGAAAAATGGTTTCTAGGAGTATTTTTTATAAGTCTAAAAACAAAGAGGAAGGACTGTTAATTAATGCAGAAATTGTTTATCCTATTGATGAACAAAATATTATACCAATGTTGGAAATTGGTGGGGGTTTGTATAAAGCTACAATATCTTTTAATAACAATACTACCTATGTAGTTAAAATAGAGGATAGTTATAAATTTTATGAAATAGGGGATATTATACAAAACAGCCATGCTTTTATTAAAATTAAAAATATTAGCTTCAGTAATATTTTTGTATTTAATATAATAGAAGGAAAAGAAAGTGGGGTTTATCTAAAACCTAATGATGAAGCACTGATAAGTATATTAGCTTATAAATTACAAAAAGATGACAGCATATTTAAAGACTATATAGAAGTTATAGGCTAACAATAATAAATAAGAAAGGAGAATAAAATGGCTAAATGGACAGATGCAGGTGAAAATAGGGTATTAGATATTTTATTGGGAGCTACTCCAGTAGATACAACGTTATATTTAGGACTTTATCAAGATGTTGCAGAACCAGGAGAAACAGAGGCCCTTGCTGATTTAACCGAACCTTCTGGCAGTGGTTATGCAAGAATAGCATTATCTCGAGGTTCTTGGTCAATAGTTGATGATTTAGCGACTTATGCAGAACAAACTTTTACTGCAAGTGGTGGTGACTGGGGGGATATTACTGGAGCATTTATTACTGATGTAGCTTCAGGTACAAGTGGAGATTTAATTGCAGTACAAAGTTTTGCAGCAGCACGAACAATTAATGATGGAGATTCTTTAAAGGTTACACCAAAAATAAGAGCAGCGTAAAACTTATGGTTTAGGGTTTATACGGGATGAAAAGAAGAAAAAGAATGTTTTAAGATGTAAAACAACTATTTAGCAAGAAAGTAGAGAATAATTGAAAGAACTAACCAAACTTCGTCAATTGAATAGTAACAAGGAAGGTGATTAAATGGCAACAGGGACAATAATATTACCAGTACAAGCTGCTAAGTTACCTGGAACTAGTCCTGCTGTAATTGATGCAGCAGAAGGCAACTGGCGACTCCTATTTGATGATACAACTGATGAATCATGTCTGTGGCAATTTCGTATGCCCGCAAATTATGCCTCTGGATTAGTAGCCAAAATTCAATTCTCTTGTGCATCAACTCAAACAGGGACACTAACGGCTGCTTTTGAGACGGCTATCATGGCGGTTACCCCAGAGGATGCTGCCGATATTGTAACTGATAGTTATGACACAGTTAATGCTGGAACTCTTGTATTAGCAAATAACCAGACAGCAGGATACTTGAAGGAGATCGGCATTACTCAGACAAATGCTGATTCGGTAGCAGCCGGTGATTATTTCAAATTCAAACTCAATAGAGATGTGAGTGCAGATAATGTTGTAGGGGATTTGGAAGTAGTAGCAATTAGCTTAGAATACACTACAACCTAAGAGGAATTATGCACAGAAGACTACAAATTGGTTTAATAATTGATACCGAAGCTAAAGCAATCCAGATCAGAGATACTATTTTATCACGCCTTAGTTTTGCCTCTGACCTTTGGAAAGACGAGGATGCTGCTTATAAGAAGAATTTGGAGGCTGGTATTTCTAGAAATGAAGATAATAAAATAGTAGTCAACGCCACTTATCTTTTTTTAAGCAGCGCAAAAGCGGAAACAGTATTTAGCTGGATTAAAAACAATATCCCTATTGGTGTTTCTGGTGTTGTATCTCTCCACTTTTGCCCTGTTGAAGGAGAAATATCTGACTGGCTGGGATGCAAAAATGATCCAAGAGCTGATTATAGGGAAGTGAGTTTTTAATGCCAATATATTTTGATGGAACGGACGATCATATCACACTGGGTGCTGGTTCTACTTTGAACATACTCAGCGGAGAAAGCGTAACGGTGACGGCGTGGGTAAAAACTACGGATTCCGTGGGGCCAATTTTTAGCCTGAGAAATACTTCGAATGAAGCCCCTATTTTTTTTGTGGGCATAGGGGACAATGGGGCAGTGACATCGGCTGGACACTTCATACCTTTAATGAGATTTGATAGTAATTCTGGTACGGCTTATTTTTCCAGCACACAAGTGATTAACGATGGTGTTTGGCATTTTGTGGCTGCTCGTTTTGATAATCCCAATAATACTTTTAGTGCTTTTGTGGGCACAACAAAATATAGTATGGCTCAATCTGTATCAGGTGGTATAACTAGCAGTGAGGGTGGAAGGTGTATTGGAAAAGAAGGTTTGTGGGCGGAGGCTGGCAGGAAATGGCTAAATGGTGTTATTTCTGAGGTTGCATTCTGGAGAGGAGCCCTTACGGATGCTGAACTAAATTTTTTAGCCACCTCGAAGATCAAATATTTACCACTACAAATCCAACCAGCGGATCTAAAGGCATATTGGCCGCTTGATGATTTTGCAGACGGAGCAACCGCTTCTGGTGCTGGCACTATAATTGATAGAAGGGGTAATGGAAATCACGGAACCCCTACCAATTCTCCTGTTGGAAGAGCGGAAGAGGTTTTAAGTTACCCTGCTTGGCCTCAAGTTATTCATACTTATACGGAGGCGGGAGGAGAAACTTATTATGAAACAGTAGAGTATCCTGTACTCTGCTTATTAGAAAATAGTGACAGTATAGAAGCAAAAGAAGTAATAGAACTTTCACTAATACAACTTAATGAGAATACCAACAAGATTGAAGCTAAAGAATTAATTGAATATTCTATTGCTTTTCTTACTGAAAATGGTTGTGGTGTGGAATATCCTGAAGGGATAGAGTATCTAATAGCTCTTTTAAGTGAAAACATAGAGATTGTTTCTTTAATAGAAAGCTTGGAGTATTCTATTTCTCTACTTAATGAAAATGTTAATACTGTTGAGCTAAAAGAAGTTTTAGAGTTTCCTTTGGTTTTATTTACTGAAAGCATCGAGAAAGTAATTGTCTTTGAGTCTTTGGAGTATTTATTTTCTTGTTTTACAGAAAATCAAGATATTATATTATTTATTGAAAATTTTGAATATCTTATAAGTCTTATAAATGAAGATATTAATCAGATTGAAGTAAAAGAATCTACTGAATATTTAATATTTTTAATACCTGAAAACATTGAAAAGGTATCTTTAATTGAGAGTTTAGAACATCCAATTAGTTTTCTTACTGAAAATATTAATAATGTAGAATATATAGAAGTAGCCGAGTATTTATTTAGTCTTTTGTTAGAAAATATAGATACTATGGTTGGGGAGTATATTGAAATAGTAGAATATAGCTTATCCTTGTTTTCTGAAAACATTGAAAAAATAATAGTAAAAGAAATTATTGAGTATCTTTTTTCATTATTTACAGAGAATATAGTTACTACCATTTATTTAGAAGAACTAACCTATATTTTATCCTTATTAACTGAAAACACAAGTGCAATATCTTTTACAGAAATTATTGAGCCTATAATTAATTTATTGTCAGAAAGTATAGAAAAAGTAAATGTAATAGAACTAATAGAATATAGCATAACTTTAATAAATGAAAATACAGATAAAGTAACATATACAGAAGTAATTGAATATT
>Ga0299912_10000090_pt1 | contig 104643 bp, 196 predicted proteins | sample RVTome_2_FD_207667 | JGI IMG/M metagenome (GOLD analysis project Ga0299912, IMG submission 207667) | Soil microbial communities from uranium-contaminated site in the Upper Colorado River Basin, Wyoming, United States - RVT95D214 (version 2) ... | reverse complement strand
TCTTGGTCCATCATGGCTTTGCCTCCTTCTTCGTCCACAGCTGGGCCCTTAGGCGCTTCCAAACATCAAGAATGACGCGGCGGTCTCCACTCACGTCGACTGGAATCATACGCGTGACCCGATCGAGACTTAGCTCCCGCGTCCAACGGCCATTTCTTAGACGGTAACCGCTCGCCGCCGCGTATCGCTCGTACGGCATCCCGCCGCGGTCCTCGTCAGACCAGTTCATCATATCGACAGGCGAGCTCGGGTACGGCTGGTTGACGCACCGGTAGCAGTATGGGTCGCCGTCCTCCCCCCATTGGTATTCTGCCGGCCACAACTTACATGACGCGCATTCATCCAGCAGGTATCCGTTTACGAAAGACCACCCGATGAGTCTCGCGTCGCGTCGTGTAAGCGCGAGCATGTTTCGTTTCACGGCCTCACCCTGGCGCCATTTCTGTCCAGCTCGCCAACCGCGCTCTTATCCGCCAACTCATCATTGACGCGCTGCCGCTCGTCGAGCTTAGCGAGCCGCGCCTGCATCGCCGCAAGGTCAGCTCGGATCTCCGCCCGCTCTTCCTCGCTAGCGTCCTCGCGAGGATTGGCGCACGCCTCGCGAAAGATGCCGATTGTGGTCTCGAGATTTGAGCGGATCGTAGCCAACGACGGTAGCCCGGTGACTCGCACATCGTACGACGCCTCCTTCTCCCTATGCGCCACAGTCTCACCCGGCGCCATCTTCGGCTTGACGATGTGCGCCTCCTTGTCACTCACGCCGACGATCTCGACGTCGTCGAGTTCGCGGCAGCGAGTGAAGCCGCAGCCTCGACCCCACGGCATTGCCATCACGCCAAGCGCCTGAGGCAAGTTGTCCTCGTCGTCCGCCTCCCCATCCCTCTCTCGCCGCGCAAGCAGCCGGCGGCGCATCGCCTCGCGGTCGGATGACATCAGCTCATCCTCGCTTTCTCTTTGGCGATCCTGTCGGCGCACTTCTCATTGAAGAATGCCTCAAGCTTCGCCCGTATGCGCCCGCGGTCTTCGCCGGTGGCGGCAGACATGAACTCGGTCTGTCCTTCCACCCACATGTTCCGAATGCGTTCGACGTCGCTCATGGCTTCACCACCATCACCGGCACCTTCAACGGCACCTCAAACTTCTGCCCATTGATCTCGATCTCCCAGTGCCCATCGAACATCCGCACATGGCCAGGCTCAACCGGCGGGTAGAGCGTCAGCTTTGGTGCTGGCATCGCGGGCCACTTGCTCTCGTTCCACAGCAGCGTTTCGCCCTGCGTCAAACGGGGCGTCTTCCCGCTCAGGTCAAGCGGGTATTGAATCCCGCCCGTCGTCACCTCCGCCGCCTTCGCCTTACCCGCAAACAGCGTTGCAAACGGCGTCATCAGCATGCCCAGAATCGTTTCTCTTCGGTTCATGTTGTCCTCTTTTTCTTTGACCGCCATGTCGCTCGGCTTTTTTTGAGTTCGCCCGCGTCGATCGCTCGGGTAAGCGCCTCAGGCAGAGACCTCGCTCGGAAGTGACTCCGCGTCGATTTCTTGTCTCCGTAGACGGTGACGAAGACGTCCCACGAGAACCGGCACAACTTGTGATTCTTCAGGTTCATTGGCGCCGTGCGCGTGATCGTCACGTCAGGCCATAGAACAAGCGCGCGGCGCAGCATCGCTGTGACGTCGATCACGTTTCCTCCGCCATCTTCCCAACTCCGCCGGTTGTGAAAGTGACGCCGCCGACCTCCAACGTCACCGGCTCGCCTTCGACGAACGGTGGCGCCTTCTCGCCAGGAAACGCTTCTTCGTAAGCGGCACACTCGAGTTCGTACTGAGCCTGAGACAATCTGCTTTGCATCATCGAGTGCGTGAGTGACGCATCACTCCGCCGCGTTTCCGCGAGCTGAAGCGTCTGCTTTGCCATACGCTCGGCGCGTCGCGCCTCCACGTACCGCTGCCACAGCTCCGCGTTCACTTGCCCCTCATGGCCGGCAGCACAGGCATTGCCAACGGGTCAGGCAACCTCACACTCTCCGCCAACTCCTCCAGCGTCCCGACCGCCACCTGCATGCCGAACTTCTTCCAAATCCAATCCAGCACCCGCGCGCGCGTCGCCTCGTCGAGCCCGTCGAGTGACTTCTGTACCGTGTGCATCGCCTTCAATTCAGGGTCCATCTTTGCCTCCAATCAGAATCGTTTTCAAATCCGCACTCGGTGCCACGTGCCCAGACGCCACGCATTCCATCCAGTCGCCAAATGGCGCCGTCGTAAGGCTCACCTTCACCATCCTAATCGCCACATCGTGACTCCCGCGCAGGCGTTTCCAGTGGATTCGCTCGGTGCGCAGTGACCGCGCCAGTTGCTTCTTTGCGACGCGACGCTTTCTGCCGCGGCTCACCATCGCGCCGCGAAAACAATCACAGCATAGGCCCAGCAACGTCGGCAAGACGTTGCGCTGGTCGTACGCGTCGAGCACTGAGTTGCACTTCCGGCACTTCACGTCGGTACCCTCACCCCAATCCTTTCCAGCTCCACGTCAGTGCACCACGGCACATGCGCCGGCAGCCAATCAACGACGCGCACCGGAATCCCCCATGCCATAGCTTGCGCGTCGCCTAGCGGCCCGCGCATCGTCTCATCAGGCGTCATCGCCTTCTCCGCAATCCTAGCCTTCATCTCGGGCCACACGTCGTGGCGCACGTAGAGTATTTTCGGAGGCGGTCCGTTCTCCGTGGCGATGGCGCGCATCGTCCGATTGCAATCGCGAACCATCTGGAGCCAGTTGAAAGGCTTGGCGGGCCCGTTGCTGAAGGTGCCGTTCATGGCGTCGCCACCTCATTCCCATCCGCATCAAACCACCTCGCCTCGACCCACTTCGCCTCATCACGCATCCGTCGCATCTCTTTCCAATCGATCGTTGGCCGGTTCAGGCACTCTTCACTCCACCGCGCCACGTAGTAGCCGTCAACGCGCGACCTGCGGCGCCCGCAGAAGTCGGCGAACCACTCGACCGCCGGGCCGTCTTCGTTCCACATTCGCAGCGCTTCCGCGTGCGTGGCCACCGCGTACTGTTTGCAGAAACCAAGTACGCGTCTTTCGGCAAGGCTCTCTAGCGGCACGACCACGAAGTACCACTTGAGCTCCCACTTCGGAGCGTCGGCGCCGAAGTCGATTTCGAGCATGGGCATGCTGTCGCTCATCCCTTCGCCCTCATCCTCTCCGCATTCGCCCGCGATAGCGCCCTCGCCGCATCAGACTCCGCCTTCGCCTCAGCGGAGCGCGACACGAAGCGATAGCCGTCGAGGAACTCTCGGTGGTGATAACACTTGTACTCAGCGCCGTGGCCGTAGCCGTAGTCGGCGTTGATGAGGTAAGCGGTCGCGCCGCAGCGGGGGCAGGTCATGACTTATTCCCCATCGCCATCGCTGCCTCCTTCGTTTGTCAACTTCTCGATCGTCAACCGCACGCGGTCGCCGACGTCTAGCCATCCCATGATTGCGCTCACTCCGATACTTTGGCCTGGCTCGGCCTCAATCCAGCAGCCGTCGCTGTCGCGTTCGACGGCGCGCTCCCATACGCATGATCGACTCCCAGTCGTCGTCTCGGCCTCCATCTGTGGCCCAGTTCGGAAAGCCGCACACTTTTGCTCTCTCAATCGCGATCTGCCCCAACGTCTTCGGCGTCGCCGCGACGATCGCGTCTGCGAGCGTCATCACGTTCACATCGCAGCGCTCTCTAAAGCACGCAGCAGCCGACTTGCGGTCCAGGAATAGTATCGCCTCAGTCGGATCGCGGACGACGGATACCTTTCCGTCGAAGCTCGCGCCAGCAATGAAGCGCAGCCCCTCTGGCTCGAGGGCGATTACGAACCCGACGCGGTTCTCGTCACCCACGCGACGCCTTCTCTTCCTCGCGCTTCACGCGGTCGATCTCACGGCATAGAAACTTGATAGCTTCATCCGTGTCGCCCAGTGGATTCGTCTCTATCCCGTGCTTGCGGTTTTGCTTCCGCCACTTCGCCATGTGCGCGCGGAGTGCTTCGTGCGTCGTTTCAGCCATCACCGTCCTCCACAATCTTCTCCAAAAACACCGCCGCGGCCTTGTCGAACCGATCCTGTGCCGCCGTGCACGCCAGCGCGGCTTCTCGCCATGCGCGGTAGCCGGCGTGAATCCTACCGGCTAGCTCCACTGGTGCGCTCGGCGTCTCTCGTCCAGCGTCGTCTTCCGCGCCACAGCTGAAAGCGCCGTCGCCGGGATGCGACCAGTAGGCGCTGAAGTAGCCGGGCTCGTTCTCGCTCGGCCAGTACGCGACCTTGCCGTTTGCGTGCAACTCCACGTTTAGCTCGCACATCTTTTCGTAAGCCGCCTGTGATGCGCCCTTTCGGACGCGCAGTTCGCGACCTAGCGTGCGGAGTTCCGTTATGTCGTCAGCCATCTTTGTCCTCCTCGAACTGGCTGCACCCAAACTCTGGCTTTGTCAGAAGCGCCGCATTGTTGCACCCGTAAGCTGCCGCGAATGCGATCCCGTGGGGGTCGTTCGGCTCACCTGAAACACCAAATAGCTCGGTACACGAGCCAAATCCTGCCTTTCCATACTTGCGATCTCGCGCGTATCGCCGCCCCTCACATCCTTCCCTGGCGATCAATTCTTCTGGTGACATCCAATGCGCGCAGTGTCTGCAACTACCCAGCATGAACCGCCTCCTTTCCCTCGTGCCACACACACCCAAACGTCTCATGCGTCGCGACCCACGCAAACGCCTTGACCGGCAGCATTTTCAACACCGGCGGAAGCTTCGCGTCTCGGCGAGCGCTAGGCAGATGGCATGTTCCGAAGCCTTCCGTTTCACACGCCGGTACGACCCAATGGCGGCATGTGGCGCAGTGATTACCCATTCCTAGCCTCCTCCTCCGCCGCGTCCGTCACGTCTACGATTACTTCCGCCGTCGGCGCGTCGTCGGGCGGCAGCGCATCCGCCGCCATCCTGATCTGTTCAGCAAACCGGTACGACACCGCGCGCGATAGCGTGAAGTGGCCGAGCCCGATCACGTCGACCCTCACGGCGCGCAGCGTGATCTGGGACGCCACCAGGATCTCGGGCTGCATGTCGGCCGGCTGCACCGGAGTTAGCGGCGGTAGCGACGGCGGGCGGCCGGTGGGCTTGCCAAATAGGCTCATGCGGCCGTCTCCCTAATCAAAAGCAGCCGCAGCGCCAGCTTGGCCGCCGTCTTCGCGGCATCGACGTCCGACAGTTGTCTCTCATACTTGATCTCGCCGCGGTGGTAGACGCGCAGATCGACCTTGCCCCACGCGGCCGGCACGATCAGCACGAGCGCGTGCGGCAGGTCCGCGGTGTGGCCGGAAACGGTGTCGCCGTCTGGCGTCCAGTCGATTTGCAGTTCAGCCATTCGACGCCTCTTTCTTCAACGGCTCTATGCGGATCTTGACGCCGAACGCTGGCGACTTCTCCTGCTTCCTGACGAACTTCGTTGGGCTGTCGGGCGCATCGCTAACGCCCAGCCAGCGCGCCGTTGCATCTGTCGACGCTTTCAGCGCACCGAAATTATTATCGTCGTCTAATAACACTGGGCCGAGACGTGTGAGCGTCACAAGCTGATGGCCTATTAAGCCGTACACGCGCATCGCTCGATTCAATAGACGCACAATCGCTTCGTGCTCCATCTTGACCCTTCTGTGCCGCGCAAATCCGTTCTCCTGCTTGTTCAGGCTCTTGAGCCGAAGCGGGACCGTGACTTCGATGCCGCCGTCGACAATGCCGTATGCCGGCGCCACGAACGGCGTAGGCTTGCGCGGTCTCTTCGCTGCGGGTTTCGCCTTTGCCGCCTTGCGCGGCTTGCCCGCTAGCTTGCGCCACTCAGCCAAGCTGATTCGGTTAGCCGCCATCTTCGCCGTCCTCTCCGCCCATCATCTCCTCAAGCAGCCTTCGCGCTCGCTTGCGCTCCAAGTGGCCGCTGACCATCTGCCAAACGAACATGACCAGCCACGTCGATAACGCGAAGATGACGACGGCGTTGCTGGTGATGGTCATTGTTTCGGCTCCGGCGCTGGGTTGTTGCCGGTCGGCACGTTTGGCTGCGGTAGCGCTGTCTCTTTCAGAATGCGAATCGCCGCGCCGCACATCATGGAGACGTCGGCCGTGTGCCGTTGCAACGCTTCTTCCAGCGGGCCAGTTGTGCCGCACCGAATCACACCATTCGCGGCGGTAAGGCAAAGCTCTACCGCGGTGTCGAGAGCGTCAGCCTGCACCCCACGGATGAACTCTTCAAACTCGGTCGGCAAAAGATTTGGGATCCACGCGTTGTCATCGTCGCCTACCCAGTACTTGTCGGATACGCTATTGGCCAATTCTCTCGCCGTCTTCATGTCGGCCCGTTCTCCTCTTCGATGTTCGCCGCGGTCACAACCACGCAATCCGGCAACGGCGGACACTCGACCCACTCGCCGCCGACGTGCCGCGTGTACCGGGTCGCGCCCGCGGACTTGCCGAGTTGCCGGCCCGACGTGTGCTCGAGATTGCAATTGCGGCACCGCTTCAGCACCACGCCGTCGCGACAGTAAGCCCAGTTGTGGAGCCGACTGCGGCGCAGCTTCGGCAGTCTCGCGCCGGCCGCCAAGTGTTGGAGAAGCGGTCCGCGCCAGTGCGTGCCCTTGGCGAAGATCTGCGCGGCCTTCTCGCATGGCTGCGTCGATGTACAGCCACATGTCAACGGAGCATCGTTGCTGATCACGCTGAGCCTCCCACGGTGAACCGCACCGTCACTTCGCACGCGCGACCACGCGGCGTCGTAATGCACGCTGCGCCGTCGCTCTGCTCGTCGAGCATCCGCCACACCGCCGTCATGACCGACTCGATCCAGTCGTCGGCGTCGTCGATGACTGTTGGTCGTTTGATGATGGCGATCTGCTTCTGCACCGGCTTACTCCTTCGACGCTTCGGGCGACGCTTGATCTTGGGCAACTGGCAACTCCCGTAGGTTCATTCCAACTAGGATCTGTCGCAGCAGTCGCCGCGCGCCCGTTTTGCGCGGATGCCCCGGATGCACGCCCGTCTTGTACGGCTTGCCCTCATGAAACATCTGCCACGCGTAATCCGACACGTCCGCAAACTCATAGACGTTCGAGATCTCGAGCCGGCCGATCTCGCGCGTGCGGCGCTCGTCGCCACCTGGAACGATCTGGAGGAGGACGCGGAGCATCACGCCACCTTCGCCGGAACGTTCTTCAGCCACCATTCGAGGTCCGGCAGATTGTCGAACACCGGAATGCCGAGCCGTTCGGCTTCATTCTTCTCGGCGCGCGCGCCCGATGATTGCTCCCACCGCGGCCCGAGCACAACGGCATCGGATCGACGTAGCAACTCCAGCGTACCGGAGAGCCAGAACGCATCGTCACACAGCCCGTCCATGTGCGCCGAATTGCTGTGTGGAATGAGCGGGAATCCGCCAAGCTTCGCCACCTCCGCGCCGACGCGCCGCGCAGATTGGATGTTGCATTCGCGCTCCCATGTCGTTGGGGCTCTGTACGGCGCGGCCACGTAAACGATTCGCATCAGCAAACTCCTTTACCGCCGTTTGGCAACACCAACCGCAGTAGTTTGGCGTACTCATCTGCCTCCGATCGCTTGCCGAAACGAGCGATAGGCACTTCGTCGCCGTCGCACCACGGCGCATGCGCGATCTGCACCTCGTGCCGTCGCTTCAGTCGCATTGTCTTCGACCATGATATGACGCGCACTCGCGGATGCGGTTTATTCAACATTACGACGCCTTCCTCTCCTTCTCATCCCGCCGCACGTCGTCGGTGAACTCGCAATTTCCCGCATGCCCCGCTTCGCGCAAACAAGTCCCATCACGCCAATCCTGGTGCAGCGTCGCGCGCCACTCCGGCGAGCCGACGAATGTGTTGGGGCCGCGCGCGGCTTCGAATTCGTCGCATAGGACTTCGAGCTTGCGCGCTAGGCAGCGGACCGTGATGTGCTTGGCGTGGGTCATGTGAGCCCCAGCTTTCTTGCGGCAGCTCTCAGCTTTCGGATCGCTGCCGCTTCGATCTGTTGCACTCTCGCCCGCGTGACGCCCAACTCTGCCGCGATCGACTCGTGCGTCGCGCCGTCACCGTCGGCAACGCTGGCGCCGACCGCGACATTTTGGTGCATGCGTGTAAGACGGAGGCGGTTGTCGCATCGTTTACATCGCGACTGGTAGCCGTCCAGACGACGGACAACGTCGCCCGTTGGCTGACGCGGCGCAGCGCCGACATTTGCGCCATGCATCGCCATGATGAAGTTCCATTCCGTTTTGGTGAACGCGGTAGGCCCTATTAGTCGCGCCACGCGAACAAGGAGCAGTTCATACGGATCGTCTATCGGCACCTGCCTCACCTTCGTCCAGTCGCGTCGCGCTACTTCCTTCCACGTATTCTCGATCGCTGAGATCACGTCATGCCCCATGCCGCTCAGCAGGACGTCCCAGTATTTCAGCAGCCCTGAGATTGCGGCGCGACACCGCACGTCGTGCTCTTGCTGCGTGCCACGGTAGCGCGACACGCGCCCTTTGACGTAGTGGTGCGAGATTCTGCCAAGCAAGATCGGCCACGGCCGCGACGGCATCTCGTAGAGGTCGCGCGCGTCCCACAATTCTCCGATGTCCCATCCGCACACCGAACAGAGCTGCATGCAGTAAATGGCGCAATCCGACACGCCGTCAATGAACCTTTCCGTGTCCGCCACGTGCTCCTGGGCCTCGCCAAATTCCTCGGTCATGCCCGCAATCATGAGCAGACCGTCTGGCTTGCCGAAGTTCTTGAGCTGCCACGCGAAGGCGTCCGTTTGGATTTTGGAAAGGATTGCGGCGGTCATGACGTTTGATCCTCTTGCGCAACGAACGACACGCCGATGTCGTCGTCATCCGTGAAGTCGTGCGGCCCATCGTGCCCAGCTTCAAGCATGCACGTGCCGTTCTTCCAGTCGTCATGCCACGTGTTGACCCACGCGTCGGAACCGAAGAACGAGCCGGCACCGTGCTCCGACTCGTAGGTCTCTTCGGTGGCTTCTTTGCGGTCTTTCCAGCAGTGCAGAACGCGATCAGTCATTCTCCACATCCCTTCCCGTCGTCAACCCTGCCAACGTCCGCCAGCCCGCGCTCGAACTCCGACGGCTCTTCAAGCGGCTCGAGTTGCTTCGGCTGGTAGGAGACGACTGCCGGCGTGTCCCGCGCCCAATCGTCAGAATCCCAAACCGCAGTCTTCTCCCACGGCTTGTCGTGGTCCTTGAAGTGAACATGCATTTGGCAGTATCGGTAAAATCCGGTTGCCAACCGCTTCGCCACTTCGGCTTTCGCGTAGGCGATCGCGTCGTCGCGCTCGTGAAACATCGCCCACGGCAGAGATGCCGAGTCGAAGAAGCAGCCGTATCCGTATTCCATCACGCCGCATCTCCTCCGCCATCGCCTTCCGGCTTCTTCGGCGTCCCGCGGAACGACGACGCTCCGACCGCTACGCTCGCGGGTCTATCTGGCGCACTGACGCGCGCCGGCTCCGCCAGCGGCGTCGACAGGTCAACGACGAACGGCGCGTTCGGATTCGTGGGAACGAACGGTATCGGCGCGTCGGATCGCTTGATCGGCCCCGACTCGCTCCGCGGCTTGCGCGCCTTAACCGGCGGGATGCGGGCCGCTAGCTTGTCGAGATCCACCGTGAGCTTGAGCCCAACGGCGTCGAGCTTCGCGATGTCTCGCTCCGCGTCGTTGAGCCGAGCGTCCGCTCGCTGGTGCGTCAGCAGGTCCGCTATCGCGATGACGACCAGCGCCACCGTCAGGATGATTTCGATTGTGGTCATGCGACTTTCTCCTCGATGGCGACGACGATTGGCGCCGGCGCGCTGAGCATGAGTGGCTGTCGGCCGCGCTTCAGATACTCGGCTCGCCCGTACATAACGGACGTGTGATCGTGCCCAGTGAGCGCGCCGATATACGGGAACGACCAATGCGGGAATAGTCCGTAGAGTGCGGCCCACCAGGCGTGCCGCGCCAACGCGATCGGCTTGAGCCGGCAATGTCCGACGATGAGTTCGGGCGCGACCCCGTACACGTCGGCAGCCTTGTCGAGAAGCAACCGAGCGAATGGCGGGAGTCGTTCGATAATCTCTTGCGGTGTCATGCTTCCAACAACCTCCGTATGGCCGCCATCGCGAACGCGTTGTTTCGTAGCTTCCGCAGCGCCGTAGCCTCGATCTGCTGCACGCGCTGACGCGTGAGTCCCAACTCTTCGCCGATCTCCTCGAACGTCATCGCGGGCGTGAGCTCTTGCGGCGACAGTTCCTCGGCATCGTCCAGCCGCATCGCGATGAGGTGACGGATTGGCGCGCAGTCGCGACAGTAGTCGGCATGGCCGTCATGGTGCGACGGGTCGCGTCGGAACTCGGAGAGCGCCAGCACTCGGCCGCAGACGCCGACGCATGGCTTGAGTTTGGGAGCGGCCGTCACGCGAACATCCTTTCGGCGAGACGTCGGCCTTTGGCGCTGAGCACGCGCCCGCCGGATCGCTTCCAACGCAAGAGGCGGCGGCGATCCAGCGCCTCCACTGTCCGGCGCTCACGACCGACCGCGTGCGTGTGCACTGGAACGCCGTTCTTCGCGTGCCGGAATGCCCAGAAGAGTTCTTCCGTCATGGCCGGCGACAAGCCGTATTCCTTGCCGCGATCCGCCAGTTCTTTCGTGATCACTTCGCGCCTCCGAGTTCGAACAGGATCGACTTGCGAAAGAGTCGACGGGCCAGCCCACCGTCGTATGCCGCTAAGATGCCAGCTTCATCTAGCCACGTTGTCACAATCGTCAATGCGCAAGCAGCCTCGCGCTCGTGAATGATCTTGGCGACGTCGAGTTCTCCGCGGCCTTCCTTGCCGACTTCGTCGAGCACCAGCACGCTGGCGCGTCGAGCGCGCAGCACTTCACCTGGAGCGTCGGCACCAAGCTTGTGCTCTTTGCGCGAGATCGCGAGCTGCGGCGCGTCGGCGAAGTGAGCGAACCGAGCCCGCTCTAGCGTCTTCATGTCGCACGACATCGCCGCGCCGGCTTCGATGACCTCGGCCAGCATCGCCACGGCGAGCGACGTCTTACCGGTCCCTGATTGGCCCACGATCGTCACGGTGGGGTTTGCGCCGCCAATGGCAGTCCAAGCCGCCCGGATAACCTTCGGCGTCGCCTTGAGCCGTTTGGCGAGCTCTGGCGCGGTAAGTCGGGACCACCGGAACCGGCTAGGGATCGATTCTCTGGCACGGTTGAGCTCGAACCCGCGGCGCTCGTACCGCTCGGCCTGCGCGCACTCGTCGCACACGCAGACGTTGGCCGACAGCTCGCGCTCGCAGCGTCCGCACGTGAACCGGCGGCGAGCAGGAACAGCCGGCAGCTTGGCGATTAGACCGGCCTTGCGCGCGATCTCGTCGAACCTGGACATCATCGGACCACCGTCGGGGCGTCGTCGTCGGAGATGGGGAGCGGGGCCGGTTGGACGGCGCGCTGGACGCCGCTGCGTGGTGTGCCGTTCCCGCGCTCCCACCGACGGCTCTGCATGACCCAAGTCATCCACGACGCAGCCCAGCTTTTGGACGCGGTCCCTTTGGCCGTGTGGTGCGCCGCGAAGTGCGTCGCCTCATCGGCGATGCGCTCGTCACCCCAACCGCGCTTCGCCGCGAACGCCCGGTCAACGTCGGTCGGCGCCCACCCAGCCGGCAACCGAGACCCCCGCCCACCCCTCGCGCGGTTACTGGATCCATCTGGATCTCCGGTAGGATCCGGATCAGATCCAGAAAGAACCAGAGGGGAGATCCCGCCCGCGGCCGCGCGAGAACGCGAACCATCAGCAAACGCATCGCCAACGTGACCATGTAGTTCGTCTAACGTTCGTTGTTTGTGTGCGCGATCGTTCGCGCGAACATCTCGCATACGGACGCGCGCCCTCTCCTTCGCCGCCTCCTCGTCGTCGGGCTGGTACCATTCGACGAAGTCGTGGATCTGGTAGCCGCCTTCGACGCGCTCCAGGAGGCCGACGCCGCCCTTCTTGACTACGGCGCCAACGCAAGCATCAGCAAGCTTCTTGGCGAGCGCAGGCTTGATGTGGGTCGGCGGAATCGTGTGAAGCGAGCCCTCTTCGAGAAAGCCGTGCGTGCCATTCTTGCGTGACCACTGGATCGACCACATCCAGAACGCGGCAGCCTCGTTGCCTGCCTTCTGGCACTTGGCGTGGTCGCGAGCACTGGAGTCGAAGTTGGACGAAGTCATTGGATAAATTCCTCCGGCCGCTTCGGGCGTCGCAAGTTGCACTGAGAATGAGTCACGCGCAGATTCGACGCGACTGTAGGTCCGCCAAGCAGCACAGGTCTGACGTGGTCGAGGTGAACATCATTGTACTCGACGTCGCCACCGCAGATACCGCACAGTAGCCCGTCGCGAGCAACCACTTTTGCTCGCAGAGCCTTTGAGATTGGCTCTCTCGCTACGAGCTCGAACAATTTGCCTTTGCCAAAGACTTGCAGCGTGCGGCCGTCCACTACCCACAATCGGGCACGAAATAGTTCCTCTTCGACAGCTTCAAGGCATTCCGGCCTACTGAACATCCACGTCGCGTCCCTAGTTACAAGGCAGTCCCAAAGACTGAACTCGCAACAGTACGCGATTGAACTGATGTAGGCACGGAAACCAGCGTCGCTCCTATCGGTATAACGGTTGTCGTGCAACAGCCTCTCTCCGTCGATGCGGAAGCTAAGCATGCTCACCGCCCTCAATCACAACAACCTCAACCCGCGCGCCGCGCGCCTGCCGCATGCAGTCGCGCGTGCCAGGTCCGCCCGTGGGAAACGCCACGCACAGCTTCTCGGCGCCCAGCGACCCAGCCAGCGTGGCCAGGCGACCAACGCAGAAGCCGTTTCGCTCAGGCCCCGCACGCTTCCCCTTTCGCTCCCCTTCCTCATCGCTGACCGGATACGGCTCAACGCGCACGCCGCGGCTCTTCGCCCAATCGTCAGCCAGCCCATCGGCACCACAGAACTCCGACTTGCCGCGCTCGTGGCATCCGCCGTGGATGACGGCAAGGATGGGCGTCTCCGCGTGGACGCGGTCGAGCGTCGCATACAGCAGCGCTTCGTCGGCGAAGTCACGACCTCCTGTAACAAGAACGATCATGTCTCCAGCCCCCTCAGCGCCGTCCGCAACCACTGTCCAACGAGCTCCACAGCCTCAGCCTTGGCCGCCTCAGCGTCGCCAGCCATCAGACCTTGCATGTCGAACAACGGATACGCGGAGCAGAACCACCGGTCGGGCTCGTAATCCATGTGATGGTGCACGACGATTCGGACGTTGGCCGTGCGAAGAGTCCACTCCTTTGGGACGCGAAGATCCGACGGGTCGCGCTGGCTCCAGGAACTGGTGTCTTTCCAGCGATCCCTCATAGCAACACTCTTTTCTTCGCTCGCTCAATTGCCGCGTCCGCCCACGCTCGGGCCTCGGCTTGCCTGTTGGTGTCAGGCTCTCTAGTGAGCCAGCCACGAATGTTCTCGGCAACCGCTAACCCGTCCTTGAGCCCTGCGATATATGCGTCTTTCATCGCGGAATTGATCGCGTCAATGACGTGCGGCGGACAAGGGGGCGCTGTTCTCACGTCCCACTCTCCTTCCGCTCATCCGCCGTCAGCTCGCTCGACCTCTTAAAAAGCAGACGGACGAGGTTGACCAAAACGAGCTGGTCGCTTGCCTCGCGCTGACAGTCTCCGCACAAGTGCGAGATGCTGCCGTCTCGATTGATGACGTCGCTCAAATAAGTCGATTGGTGGCGCTGGAGGCAGCGGACCGGGTGGATCATCGGACGGCTCCGATCGTGTTAAGCAGCGGCGCGTCGCCGATGATTCGCGCGATGGCGATTTCAACGTGCTTCGGCTTGAGCTCAAAACCGATCCAGCGACAGCCCTCGGCGAGCGCCGCGATCCCACCGGTACCGCTCCCGCATGTCATGTCGAGCACGAGGCCGCCGCGACGGCACACGAGACGCGTGCACCAGCGGATCACGCCGACGGGCTTCACCGTCGTGTGCGTGTTCTTCCGCTTCTTCTTGCCGCGCTGGTAGGGCGTGTCGTTCGGCGTGTGACGCCCGTCGTCGACGACTTCCTCGTCCATCCACTCGCAGCCGCGCTCCCGTTCTGCCTGCGACGCTTTCGGCTCGTAAAAGAACGGCTCGTAGGGGAACGTGGTGAAGTAGCGAGAGGCGCCGCCTGAGTCTAGATGCAGGTTGTGGTACTCGCTGTGACCAAAATCACCGAACCCGGTATTGCGGTACACATTGCCGTAACTGTTAGGGCGACCGCTTGGTCCGCTCACCCCGCTCTGCCCATCCAACATCCCCACTGGGCACCCTTCGACGCAGCGGTAGTCGTCCACCGTCTCGAATCCGTCGCCGTCCGTGTGGTGCACCGGTGACGTCTCCGCGCCAGTGAAGAGCGAAGGTGGCCGGTTATCGTTCCACGGCGGCGCGACTTTGACTTTGCGGACACCGACGCGCTGGCAGCCTTCTGCGTGCGAGAGGATGAGATTTGCGGGCCAGCGGCCGGCATCTATTTCTCTCCCCTTACCTCCGCCACCATTTAGCCCGTCGCCAAAAACACCAACTGATGAGTCTTTTGGTGCATCAAATTTATGGGTGCCACCAATGGTTCCAACTCGACACGCGTCAACATTGATCGCGCCCGTTCCCCACTTGCGGACGTTGTGCTCGAATGTGCCGTCGAGCGGCTTCATCGCCATGGCGATCGGCTCATGAGATGGCTTCAGACCAGTGCCAAGACCCGTGGCAAGACGAGGTTGGCCGCACCTTCCACAAATCGGCCATGCTCCGCTAGCTTGTGACTCCTGTTGTCTGGCCAAAGTTCTAGGTTCTTTGGCGCGTTGTCGTGGGAGTCGTGGTTTTCGTGGTGAACTACCTCGACGCTCGTCAAGGGTCTGCCCACCAACCGCGCCATCACCAGTCGATGCTCCGCTATATACTTGTCCGGGCGCGCCATCGTCAGCAGTTCCGGCGGACACCGCACGTAGCGACCGCCCTTGTAGTTCCCGTGGGCCTTCCGAATCGTCACGCCACCCTTCCATGCCGGGTTGAGGGCTCCACGCATGTAAGGACGCGGCGGGCACCTCCCCTTCTGTGGATGGGCCTTGTTCCGGCAGCCCCTCGAACAGTACAGACCCTTCCCCATCGCCAACTGGTAAGGACGTTTGTACGTCGGACGACCGCACACGCGACACGTCGTGTTGGGATACCTCTTCACAACGACAGACGCCGTAGGCAAACTTATTGACATTCTGTCCTTTCGGCATTCCTTGTGCATATAACCAATCAATTTGATCACGAAACCAAGCGCCGGCGTCCTCAATCGCGCACGCCATACGGTGATAGGTGCGCGTGCCGCCGAACGAGAGAATGTGACCGCCTGGCTTGAGAACGCGCAGCGCCTCTTTCCACATCGCGACATCGAACGCGATGCCGGTGCGGTCCCACGTCGCTGACATGAATCCAATTTCGTATGGCAGATCGATCACGATGGCGTCGACGCAGTTGTCTTGTAGGAGACGGAGGAGATCGCGGCAATCGCCTTGCTCGACATGCCATTTGCGCTCACCTGCAACGACCTGCGCGATCTCCTTGGCGCTCATCTCCAGCCCTCCGCGAGCGCCGCCCGCAGCTTGCGCATGGCCGACGCCTCGAGTTGTTGGATTCTCGATTTACTCATCCCAAGCCGCCGCGCGATCTCGCGATGCGACAGCCCGCCCGTGCCTTTGGCGTTCACGCCAGCGCCGCTGGCTCTGTATCCGCGCATCCGCTCCGCTTCGCAGAGGCGGCACGCGGCGCGTCTCCCGCATGCGGACGTGGACTGAAGGCCGAAGCACGCGAGCGGCTTTGCGTCGTGGCACTTGGAACAGGTCTTCATCGCTTGCCCCGCTTACTCCGCACGCCACGCACGAGCTCACCATCGTCCAGCGGCACGATGTCCCAGGTCCGAGGGACGAACTTGCCATCGATGAGACGGAGGCGAGTTTTGCCAGCGCGGTCGACCCATGCCGACAGCGTCACGTCGCCGATCTGGATGTGCAGGTGCCGCGTGTCCATGCGCTCAAGGTGGACGGCTGGCGCGTCTCGGATGACGAGTTCATCAAAGGGCGGCAGCGGCGGTAGTAGCCCTTCGATACCCTCCTTGTCGTCCGTGTCGATCGCCCACCGGCGTGACCCAGACTGCGCGAGTAGTCTCCAACTATGGAACGGCTTACGCTTCGTCATCGCTTCACCAGAAAACGCTGGAGGAATTTGCGACCCCTGTATTGCAAAACAGTGCGGTGCTCATGCGGCGTGAGAGTGATTGGCGGTGCCGCGAGCCGCTCTCTCTTCATCTCCTGCCGCGCGAGCCGCAGGACGCCGACGAACGTGACGACGCCAGCGGCGATCGCGAGCGGGATGGCGGTTACGGTGCGGATCATGCGGTCTCCATTTCGATCGCGTCAGCTATCTCGCGCACCATCGCGCGCGCTTCGTACGTCGAACACGCGCACGTTTTTAGATGCCTGCCGACCGTGAACCACTGCATCGCCGGCCCGGCGCCGCCCCACGTCTCAGCAATGCGAGCGGCGTCGATGAAGAACTGCGCCTGCGCCTCATCGTCCAGTTCGCAGAACGCGGCTGCCAGTTCGGCGGGCGTTAGCTTGACGTTTACGGTGAGTTTCATCCTAGTTTTTCCCCCAATCGTGCCGAATAACCAGCACGTCATTGTCGTCAATGAGCCGCGGGAAATCGCCGAATATCGGCTGCGAAATCTCCGTGCTGAGGCTTAGGAACACCATCTCGGCCGGCACTCGCTGCGCGGCCTCGCGTTGCGCGATCTGGTACGCGATGGTGGCGTCGAGCGCCAACGCCGCGGGGGCCGGCGGCAGCGATACGCGTCGCGCCGCTTTCTCGAGTGCGAGGTCTAGACGATGCTGCAAGGCACACAGCCGCATCGCATTTTGCTTGCCCTGCTCGCGCGTAAGGACCCAGCCGACGAAGTATCCGGATACGCCTGCTGCGGCGATTAGAAGACACTCAACGTAGAACATCACGCGCTCTCCTTTTCAATCCCCGCCGCAATACCGTTGACACCACTTCCAAATTGGATTCTTTCGGGCTCCCCTTGCAGCAACCATTTTCTTGCCGACAGATTCTTCTCCGACCACGTTTTCAGATACGCCTCGAGTTCTTCGAACGCGCCTTCCTTCACGTCGAATCCCTGGTCATCCATGCTGTTGCGATCGTCGAGCGACTCTTCCATCGCCGTGACGATCCAGTCCTTCAGGTGGAAGGCGCTCGGCACGTGGTCGGACGGGGACGCGTATTCGCCGCGACAAACATAGAAAACATCACCCGGGCAGAGTTCCAGAAAAACCGGTGCTTCAGCGATGGCAGCTTCTCTGGTCGAGCAGCGCCCGTACCAATCGATCGCCGAGGCGTCGACAGAGTACCCGAAGACCGTGCGGGCCGTCATGAGGCAACCTTCGTGGCATGAGCGACAGCGTCGAGGGCGTCTGCGACATCGCGGAAGTGTTTCGCGAGCTGTCCGGGCGGGCGCTCAGCGAGTAGCTGTGCGGCTTTAAATTGCGCGCCTACCGTATTCGTCCGATCCCACCCGCGGGACCTGATCGCGACCGATTGCGCCGGCAAGCCTGCCTCAATCTCAAATGCGAGCACATTGCGGATGAGGTTGTCGTAGTCATTCGTCTTGTATGTGAGCTGTTGCTCGAAGCGGTCGCGCTCGCGCTGTGCTTCCACCAATTCGCCGCGCATCTTCTCGATTGCATCGACGCCGAACTCTTCGCGCGCTTTCTGGTGCGCTTCGTCGCGACCTGCGAGCCTAGCGGCCTCTTGCGTCGCTGCCGCATTGCGCAGCATGCTCGCAACGAACAAGCGATCCCACGGCTCCGGCGTCAGCCGCGGCGCCTCGCGGAGCATCTTTACACTACCGCGTGGACCTGGCGCCTCGAACGCGCCCCACGTTTGCGGAACTTCGGCAAGTTCCACAACGCCAGCCGGGGCGGCGACCCACCAAAAGTCACACCACTTCAGAATTTCTGCGGCTTTCTCTGGCTGGTCGAGTTCGTTCTTCCAGTCCTGGCGCGACACCTTGACCTCGATGCCGGCGATCCAAATCCCACGCGACGGCCAGCACGACACTACGATGGCGTCCGCTGACCTCGTTACCTTGCGGCTGTAACCGGTGCCGTTGCGCACTTCGTACAAGAACGCGTGAGCCGGTTCTCGAAACGGGCCAGCGCGGAGACTGGCCAACACGTTGCTGGATGTGTACTTCCGCTCCTTCATGAGACCCAACCAAAACTCTCGCGTCTAACAACGCGCCTGATTGTTGTCGCGCTCACGCCGTATTCGGCCGCCATCGAACGCCGCGTGGCACCGGTCGCTACGCGTTCACGAATGCGCCTCGCGTCGTCTTCCGTTAGACGGCCCCGACGTTGTCCGGAAAAGGACCGCGCCGCCATAAACGCAGAAGCTCTACCGTCCTCTTGCATGTGACAGCGACGGCATAGAAGGTCAACGTTGCGAGGCTCATTATTGAGCGTGTTACCGTCGCTGTGGTGCCGCTCGGCAGGCGACCTGCCGCACCGGTCGCAAGGGCCGACCCGTCGATAGATAGATCTCGCGCGCTCTCTCCCGGCCTGCGCCGACGCATGGTCCCCTTTCCACTGTGGGTTGACCTTGCCGCGCATGGCGCACGCTTGTTGCTTTTCTGATGTCTGCCAAGCAGCCAATCGATTACAAATGTTGGAACAGAAGCGCGGCTCTCCGTGCGATCGGATCGATCGGTTTAACTCGACGGTGCATGCGCACCATTCGCACCTAAATCCGACGTTGACTGGAATTAATTTTCCACTGCGGAATTGATCCGCACGGTCGCGAACTATGAAGTGCTGTCCGCGCCTTGAACCAAAGGGCCTGTCTGTGCGGCATCGCTTTCTAAGCGGCTCCCGAAACGGTCCGTTGCGCAGCGCCGCAAGGACGGCGCCAGAAGACACGGTGTCGCGTTTCACGCGCTCCTCCGTCGAATCGGCTTCGGGATTGGCCACGGCGTGCCGTCTGGCTGATTCAAGATCGATTCGGCGAACAGCGTGCCCGCCGTCCGCTTCGTCTCACCCGGCAACAGCGGACGCACGAACGACTCGCCGACGCGCTTGCCCTTCGACGTCTTCGCCTGCATGGCGACGAAGTCGCGATTGATGGCGCGTGGCTTGTGAGATTTCATTTGGCGCCGTCTCCAATGTCTTCGGCGCCGCACTCGCGACCAACGAACTCACGGCATTTGGAGCAGAACCTGGCTGTCCCGCGAGACTCGAGCGGAGCGTCACAACATGGCGACTTGCCAGCGGCGAACGCGGCGAAGGCGCGCTCCCACATCGCGTGGTCCGCAGCGACCTCTTCCGCCGTGGGATAGCGGCGTTGCTCGCAATTGTTCGGAATGTCGCCGCCGCCGATCACCGGCAAGCAGGGCAAGCGATACGGGCCTTTCTCCGGCACCACGCGCACCGAGCGCACGACGACGCCCGCCAGACAGGTATCGTGCTGGATGCCGCGAAAGTGCACGCATGTTTTTTCGGACTTCATCGCGCCCGCCTTCCTGCGTCGATATGCCGGCAGTCAACGGTAGCCTGCACATCCGGCGACAGCATGCGCGCCTCGCCCCGCGCACAGTCGGCTGCGTGGTCACTGTGCGGCACCGCCGGCTCCGCAAGCGCCTCCAGGACGGCGGACGCCAGGAGCTCGTCGGCGCGGTCGCACGCGAGGAAGAGGACGCAGAGGATGATGAGGGCGCGTTTCATCAGCAGCACCCTGCGTTTCTGAATACGAAGATCCGCTCTTCTCCCGGGTCGACGACGTCGAGTTCCAGCGTCGGGTCAGCGGTTAGTGCCGCGCACTTCTTTGGGCACGTCTCCGCAATGAGCCTTCTAGCGGCTTCCAGACCACGCGCGACAACCGTAAGACCGCCGTCGTCGTGGTAGCGGTCGCTGACGTAGTCGCACTCTTCCCAGATAAAGACCTTCACAACCGCCTCCTTCCCCGCGGCATTTCCCGCATCTCCAGCACCGCCAGCACGATGAAGATGGCGAGCCCCGCAACCGCAACGACCGGCGCAGCGGCGTCGAGCGCGGACGCGGAGACGATGTCGCCGGCTTCGAGGGTGAGGGTGAGGAGCGTCATGCCGCTAACCTCGCCGATAGCGCGTACGCAACCAAGCCAGCGACGCCGCCGGCAACGAAGTTCAACGGCGTCGGGATGAGCATCGACAGCGCACCCGCGAGGTAGAAGCCGAGGAGCGAATACGTCAGCTTGGCGTTGTCGTTCATTGAATCTCTCCCGCTCTCTTGAGAACTATCGCCGCGCGCCAGCCGTACTCCGCCAGCGTCTCCGCCGACGCGCGCGACCACATGCGCTCGAGAACTGCGGCCTTGCCGATGCCGCCGCGGCCGTCGTCGCCGACGCGAATCGCGTGCTCGGCGAAGTCGAGCTCGAAGAGACTGCGGGCAACAGCCGACGGGTGAACCGTCACGGATTCGAGGTGCCGCGTCAGCGCATCAGCGGCGGCTTTGATCGACTCCGGCGTTGTCGGCTGACACTTCGGCGTCGGATAGGTGCCGGTGACGTCGCCGTTTTTGATGAAGTCGAAGCGACCTTCCGGCGGCGGTTCGGAGATGAGACGTTGTCCAGATTCGCCATCGAACACCTTCAGTGCCGGCGCACGCTCCGTGTCGCGCTTCTGCCGTGCATCCCACTCGGCCGGGGGCACGACAACAGTTCCAAACTCCGACATATGCAGCGTGGATCCCCACCTCTCAAACATCACGTGGAAGTGGTCGCCGTCGTGGCGGTCTACGGCCCCGCGCTCACCGACTCGGCCGACAGAGTTCGGCTTAGGCTCGGCTAGAACAACCTCATCGCCGACCCGCGGACCGCGCTTCTCAGTCCGCAAATTGACGCTGCCGAGTTCCCAGGCGGCGCGCTCGATCTCCCACTCCACGCCCGACGAAAAGCGGGCAAGGATGGCGTCGCCGTCGACACGAAACACCGTAGCGAAAATCTCGTTGAGGCCGTTGCCGTAGGTGACAACGGCGCCGACTGGCGGCGGCTCGCGCTTCCAGTTGCCGCGCTTCTCGGCTGGCGCGGCTTGCGGCCAGCGGGCGTTGACGTTGCCATCAAGATCACGCGAGACATGGTGCCCGGTGCTGTGTTGCGCGCGGGTGCAGGCCCAAACTCCGCCGGAGTTGTAGCCAACAGAAGACCCCAAGGATCCACAGTAGCTGGCGCCACGTTCGGCACGCGGCTCGCTCTCCCGCCACGGGTCCTTGTCCGCCGCGATCGGGAATACGTCAACGTGGGGCTCTAGCTCGGTATCGTCAGTCTCCCATACGGCCGACGGTCGGAAGTCCTGCTCGTAGTCAACGCGCCCGCCGATGGTGGGGCGACTTAGGATCGTTCCGACAGCACCGGTCAGTTTTAGCCGTACGCGATCGCCAACTTGAAACGTCATCACTCGCCTCCGTCAGACTTCTGGCGCTGGCTGTCCGCGCCGCGGCTTTCGGTCACCAACCCTTGTGCCCGTAGATTTGCTAATGCGTTATCGGCAAGGTCGCCCGGCGAGAGTGCATGTGCGTTTCCGGAAGCAGCGAAACAGAATACCGTCATCGCGCCCATCCAATCTCGTTCGAGAATCGTTGAATCGCGGCACCGAAGAATGTCCGTCGGTCGTCGGGATGAAGTTTCACGAGCTCGCGGAAGAGTCGCTCGGCCGGGGCCGGCTCTGACCCGGTCATCTCGCGCACCGTCTTATTGACCTGCCGCTGGATGTCCCGCTTAGCGCGCGACGTCGCCGGTTTAGGGGCCGTCTTGACCACATCCGCCACTGCGATCGCGACCTCGGTAACCTTTGCCGATTCCTCCGGAGTAGGATTCTTGGGCCCTAGCCTCGCCGCTTCCTTCTGCCCGATGAGGTCGGCGCGGTAGAGGTCGCGTACCTGCTCGGGGGCACGGAGGATGGCGCGGAGGCGCGTGTCTACGTCTGGCGTGTCTGCATTCTCCGCACCGGGCGGAGAATCCTCTTTGGCCCCTGTGTGCTGGTTCGCCCCATTCATTCGACGGCGGTCTTCCGCCACCGTTCCCAGTTGCACCACCTTCTTGCCCTTGGCCGCCTCTAGGAATGGCCTGAACTCGTCCCACGGCTTACCGAGTCCGTACGGCTGCGGGAACGCGCAGAACTCATCCCAGGTGGAAAAGAACGACCCATCTGGCTTGCTCATGAGCGTCCACGCTCGGTGTTGGATGACCTGGTCGACGAACGCCTGCACCCGCTCTGGCGCCTCTTCCAAGCGCTTCATGGCGGTTTGAAAGTGCAGGCGGACGTTCTGCGCCCACTCGACCGAGCCGATCGGGGCGGACTCGCGACCTATGCCGGGATCAGCTCGCATCGCCAGTCGCCTCCGCCGAACCGACCCCGCCGTGGCCTTGTCCGTTGAACGTGTTCCAGTCCGTGTGGGTGCCAATCTCAAGCACCTTGTGCCACGGGAGCACTTCCAGTTCTGGCCACGTCTTCAGCGTGCGCATGATCAGCCGCGACTGCTCATCGGTGAAATTGCCGTCAACGGACGAGTAGCGCGTCTCTCCAGCCGACCCTTCAAGCGGTCGGAAGGTGGCCAACGGGTGAACGCGAATGCCTTTCGGCTTGCCGCGCGCCATCTCCTCCCAAGCAAGATGCTGTTCGGCCAATAGGCCATCTATGACCGCACGCATCGGCGGATCATCTGGCACATAGATGTACGCGCATTGCTGCTCCCACGTAAGACCGCAGGAAGGATCGAAGCGCGTCACGCGTCCGAACATCTGCTCTAGCCATCCAGGAGAACGGACATCGGTCAAGCAGATGAGATGCGTGCAATCCGGCACGTCCAGCCCTTCGTGGGCCATGCCAACCGTAACGAGAACATCGCCAACCCGGTCTCGACGAAACGCCTTCAGATGGCGTTTACTGGCCGCATCATCGCTTATGGCAAGAGCTACCTTGACGCCTAGCTGTTTGCCGACAATGTCGGCGATTGACCGCGCCGCCGATTGACTATGCGTGACAACGATCGCGCGGGACGGATAGGTCGTCCGGCGATACGTCGCCCACTCGGAAAGCCTGCCCAGAACGTCGTCGCGATAGTTGGGCGACAGAAGAAGCGTCTTGAGAGCCTTCGCGTTTTCCGACTTCTTGGCGCTCGACAGCGTGACGTTTTTGACGTTGCCCTTGGAGGCGTAGATCGCGCGGCCGTCGATGCGTTTGAAGTTGATAGGCAGAATGGCCTTTTCAGCAAGCGCCTCTCGTCGCGTGTAGGTCACGTCGGCAACGAGAGAACCGTCTTCTCGGTACGGGACCAACGGAATCTTTTGGCCACGCTCACGCCAAAGCGTGCCGCTGCCGACTAAAATCTTTTCAGCCACATCGGCGATCGGTTTAAGGCTTTGCCACCAAGCGGCGCCCTCCGCGATCTCGGGATCATCGGTCGGGCGCTCGGACAGGTGATGTCCTTCATCCAGAACAAGAAGAAGCCTGAAGTCCGCAACAAGACGTTGCCACCGCTTCGGCGCTGCGGCGATTGCTTGGTACGTAGTGACCCATCCAGAACGGGCAAGGATGCTCTCCTGGCCAGACTTGATTTGCTTCGGGTCGTCTATGATCGCGCGGAAAAGGTATTGCCCATCCGTAAAACCCTCTCGCACTTGCGAGCGAAGCGAGTCGCGCGGCACAACGATGAGAACTTTCTGAACAATGCCGGCCTCGAGCAGTTCGTGGGCAAAGATCGAATAGGCCCGCGTCTTCCCGCCGCCAGGCGTAGCGCTCAAAACGAAGGTTCGCTCAGTACGTCTGCCGTCGACAATGTCGACAGCCAACGAATAGAGCGACTCCTGAAAGCCGCGCATCGCCCCGTACTTTTCGTCGCTCATCGCGCGCCAGCCTTTCGCGCGCCCGGTTTCGACCTGATGCCAGACCGGCCAACATCGATGCGCGGCGACGAGCCGCCTACGCGCGGCATCAGGTTCGCCAGCCACGCGACGAACGTGACAATGACCTTCCGCGCCTTGTGCTCACGCACCATCGTGTCCGCAATCGCAAGCGACGAGACGAGCTTTTGCGTGGGTCGATTGCCGTCAGCGTCGCGCGAGAAGATGACGCCGACCCTGCCGCTCGGCATCAGAAGCACGCGTGTGCTGTCGCGATCCGTTGGCGCGTACACCGCGTGCGACGGCGGCAACGGATGCGGACGTAGCCCTATGTGCTTGGGGCGCTGTTCAGTACCTTGAGCAAGTGACCCAAGTCCGTTCAGTGTGGACTGAACAGACAAGCGATGGCTAAGTTCCCCCTTGTGAACCTGATGTGCAGTAGGGATTTTGGTGGACGACGACTCAGCGGGCATGACCTAACGGGGCTCCTTGATCGGCACAGCGCGGAGCCGTGCCGGCAACTTCGCCGCACACAAGCGGCACAACATCACGACGACTTCCAGCGGCCCGACCCGCACGCGCACGGTCGAATCAGCATCCGCATTCTCCGCGCACGACGCCTGGCACACGAACGGCTCCGCCTCGTGCCGCTCCGCAATCGAGAGACCGCGCAGCGGTCTCAGCTGCGGAATACGCACGCGGGCGGCGCTTGCGGGCGGACGGGCCGTTTCCGCAACGCGGCTGATCGGGCGGGCGGGGGCGCTGCTATGCCGCATGGCCCACCCTTGCGGTCCGCCGCGACCCAGGCGACCATGCCGACCCTGCCAAAGAAGGCAGCTTACGGAGATCAGAATGGGAACAACCGGCGAGACAGTTCCGAACACCGGCGTTTATCGCTGCGTTTGCAGCCGAAATCACACGAACCGAATCTTGCTCGCGCAAAACGAGCTCTACCCACCGTGCACCGAGCGGACCGAAGCCGGCATGTGCGGCGCCGCCGTCGCGTGGCAGCGCGAGCCCGCCCCGCCCAAGTCCGTGCCGCCCAAGAAGCGCTAGGTCGCCGGCAGCTCCAACGGCACCGCGCCCGTCTCCCGGTCGCGCCGGTAGAAGATCCGCAGCTTGCCGTCTGGACCAAGAAAGCCGACCCACAGCCGACTCGGCGGCTCCACGAAGCCGCACCACCGGACTGTGTCGACGTGCTCGTAGTACCGGCATCGCAGCGTGCGCATGGGCGGTGGCTTTCGGGTGGAGGGTGGGGGTCATGCGGCTTCTCCGGCACGGGTCCTGATGGTTGGATCTCTTCGGCCCTTCGCATACGCCGCTACCGTCGTGTACGAGACACCGAACTCGGCAGCTATCTCGATAAGGCGAGAGGAGTTGGCGCCGATGCTAAGATCGCAGATGGTCCGGCGCTCTTCAGCGCTCAGCCGCGCGCCAGTTCGTCGGCCCTTCGATGCGGAGTCCTGTGCGTTTTCAGTGGCCGTACCGAGAAAGTGATGATCGTCCCGGCAGCATGGCGGGTTGTCGCATTTGTGACAGACCTGTATATCGCTGGTGATTGGACCATTCAGCCGCATCCAAGCAAAGCGATGTGCGTAGTAGATGCGTCGATCAAACTGGAGAATCCCGTAGCCGGCCGGCAATCTTCGCCCTTGCCACTCCCAACATCCCGGTCCGCGCAGCACGTACGACTCGAACCGCTCGACGTTGACGCGGTTGATCGCGAAATGCGCGAGCGCCAGCAGGGGCTCGTTGTGCTCCCACTCGAGAGCAGCCTCGAGAATCGCGAACGAGCGTGCTGGCCAGGCGAACGACATCTGTCAGGCCGCCTTTCGTCGTGTGCGGCTTCGCCTCTCAAACAGTTTCCGGCGGACCTCCTCCGAGTGCGCCCAGCGCTCGACCTTGACAGACCCTTTCGTCGCGTCTCTTATCGAGACCGCAAAGTCGACAGAGACGCGATCGCGCAAGCCTCGCAGGTGGCGCTGCACCTCGATGCGATCGAGGTCGTGCTCATCGCAGAATCTGGTGATGCTGAGTCCGCGTGCGTCGAGCCATGCACGGAGATCCTCAGCGCCGCCTGTGATGAAAATCTCTCTCGTCTTGGCCATCAGACGGCGACCCTTCCTCTCCGGACCTTTATATGTCGCTTTATCGACCGTGTCAAACCGACCGGTGCATTTCGACACACGAGCCCCCATTTACACCGGTGTGTTAGGCGCTAGCGTCGGGCTCATGGACAGGCGAAAAGGGCTGAAGAAACCACCGGAAAGTGCCGCTCGCGTGCAGGCGCTTCTTGATCGACTAGGCATGACGCAAGAAAGTGTCGCGCTCGCGGCCGTGGCAGCTGGTCGCAGCTTGACTCGCAACGACGTCAACAAGGTCTGCACGGGGCTCAACCAGGCAACGACCGAGAAGATCCGCGGTGGTCTTGCTGCTGGAATGAAGCTGCACAGGCTCGCGCTGAACGACTACCTAGACGGGCGGATTTCGCTGGACGATCTTCTCCGTCGACAGACCGTTCGGCTTGTCGACCCGGAGCTCGCGACCGAGGCGCTGCGGTTTGGTGAGTTGCGCGGTTGGGATGTCTCAGAAAAGGAAGCCGCAGAAATCGCGGCGTCGACGGACAGCGGGCTGACGCCGATCGATTTCTCAGGCGCGCGCAACTGGCCGGCGTTCGGCGTGCCAGTAGACGTGACGCCGCGGTTCGTTACGATCGTCGCCTGGCTGTGGAAGCAAGTCGCGACAGAAGAGATGCGGCGCGAAGCGCAGCGGCTGTTGCGACCAACGATCCCGCCACACTCACCATCGAGCGCAAAGATGGGCAGCAAATAGTAACGCTGGCGAAGCGTGACAGTTTGGCCCGATAGCGAAACACGACAGGGCAACCGCTTGGTCGGATGCGACCGATCCGCAGTAAAACTTTGCCCGTCGGCAGGAATCGACTGGCCAGGTCGCTCCTACTTCTTTACGATGACATCGGGCTGTGACATTAGTCAATGAGGTGGGGAATACCTTCACAGAAGGTGCCGTCCGACGTTGGATGGCCGCGACGCCCATGTTCGGCAATGCCCGACGTGCGCGCATCGTCGCGTCGCTGTACGTAAACGCGCGCATCGTCCCACCGTGTTCACCGACCACGCTTGCGCGCGCGCTCGGGATTGACCTGCCGCCGGTACGTAAGACGGACGCTGCCCTAGGTGAGCTGGTGGCGTTTGCCGCGATTGCAAGGTCCGCTCTGCCGACACATCTGAAAGACTCCGGCGCGGATGTGCTGCGGCTAGCATTCGCCCTTGCGGCGCCCGATCCGATTCTCGAGCATCGCGCCGAAGACGGCGTCGAACCGGCGGTGCCCGTCCCGGCTTGGGTAATGGATGCCCTAACGAGAGGGAGGCCGGGGCCGCGCTCTGGAATCCGACCTTGCCCCGCTGGGTTACGGTTCATGAGAAAATAATTAGACCGGTCTTATTGACACCGGTCTTAATAGACCGTAGACTCCGATCATGTTCATCGGAGACGGGAGCCATGCCGAAGTACCTGACGAGACTCTGGGACGACTATTCGAAGATCGTGCTGTCCAACACCCGGGACTTCGATGCGCGCGACGAGAGCTACGAGGACAAGGTGGCGGACAAGGTCTGGTCGACCGTGTCGAAGCTGCGGGAAAAGCGAATGGCATTTCGCAACATGATCCGAGCCGAGTTGCGCGTGGCCCGCAAGCGCTCGCCGGCGTAACGACCGCCTGCGACTGCGGCGCGCTCCTCCCGTCGACCGGCGTCCCGGCGAACGAGGACGGGATGGCGTTGGCGGCGGGCGAGGCGCCCGCGATGGTGCTCGTGAACTGCAATGCAGATTGCCATACCACGCCGCGCACGTTCGCGCTGGCCGTGAGGGCGGCATGAGCGCCGTTGTTCGCTGGACAATGCCGTCTCTTGAGACGGTGGCGGAAGTTCCGCTGGCGGTCTTCTTGGCAGCGTGCGGACAACACTTCGACCGCGGCGGCCAAGCGGAAGTCGAACTCCAAGCGATGCGCGTCGGCAACGTGCTCAAGGTCGGCATGTCCAGCATGGTCGTCAGCGTCGAGAGGGTGCGATGAACCCCCGCGACCTAGCCATCCGCGCCGCCGTCAACACGCTGGCAGCTTGCGCGTGCTTGCTCATGCTGGTCGCGATCACGCTGCGCAGCTTGCTCATTGAACTAGCGGACGACGTCCGCGCATCACGTAACGAAAGTCGAAACCGAGGGGAACCCATGCTGAAGAACAAGACCGTCCGCGAGTACAACTCCACCACAGCTCTACGCATCCACAACGCCACGCTGGCGGCCAAGCACGGCGACACGTCGACGGCTCGCGCGGTGCTATCGGACGCGCGGCAACTGGCGACTGAGATTGCGATGCCGATGCCGCGGAGGCAGTCGTGAATCGCGTCGCAACCGTCACGCTCTACGGCGCCAACGACGGCGAGCTACAGGTCACGGCCGACATTGACGAAGACGGTAAGGCGTCGCTGTGGACGCGGCCCGGCGATCTCGACGTTGTGGAACTCGCATCGTGGATGGGGACGACGGAGCGGGTTGTGCTGCTGACGGTCGAAGAGCTAGCGGCACGGCAGGAGATGGATGCGCCGGCCGACGACGAGGATCCGCCGCGGGGAGCCGCGCGATGAGCGCGCGCACTTCCGGGCCGTGGCAAGTGTCGTTAGACGAACCGACACGCGTTCACTCGTCGGTCCCGAGTGACGCTAGCGTTGTCCGCTACGTAAGGTGCGCCGACGAGGTGAAGTCGTGATGTCGCGCGAGGAGATGGTCGGGCTTTGGGAAGAAGTGAAAGCCAATGGCCGCAAGCTCGACGGCTGCGAGCGACACACGTTCGAGGCTGTCGATCCTGAGAAGAAATTCGGCGGCACGCACCGCTGCATCAATTGCGGCGGCACGGCGGATACGATGGCCAGGCATTGGTACGAGCGCGGCTCTAGGCACGCTCTAGAGTTCGCCGCTCTGATGGTCGAGGCCGACGCATCGCAGTGGCACCCTGGCACTGGCGGCGAGGAAGCTTGCGCCGTGCACGCCGCGGCAATCCGCGCGCTGAAGCCGAAGGAGCGGAGGTCAGAATGACCATTGAGCTTGAAGATTCTCTCAGCGAGCGCTGCTACGAATCCGTTGTTCGCACGGCAAGGCGCGAAGCGGCGCGCTGTGAACGCGCCGTTGCCCAGGGGTCGCCGGTCGAGTTTTGGCGGAAGCGAATGTGCCAATACGCCGCCGAGCTGGAAAAGGCAGCGGCTACGCTGCGCGAAACAATCGCTGCACTTCCCAGGGAGAGCCACCATGTGCGGTGAACTCGGCGCCTACACGGACGTCGTGCAGCTGCCGCTTGGCGGGCGCGTACGGTCCATCGACCGTTGCATCCACCATATCGTAGCCGCGCTCAATGCCGGCGGTGTCGCTACGGTCGCGTGCTGCTGCGGACACGTGAAGAATCGCGGACGAATTGATCTTGAGGACGGGCGCGTTCTATTGATCGTGACTACGCAAGAGGCGTCGGAGCTGGAAGTCCTGACGTCGCCACTGGCGGCGGCCGAGGATCTCAGGTGTCCGCATTGCGACGAATCGCAGACGCATGAGAGCGCTAGCGTCGGCGACGAAGTCGTGTGCCCTGGTTGCGGTGAAGAGTGGAGCCTAATGCGCACTGATGAGCGCGCTGATCCGATGACGGAGGAGGATTTGCAGCGACTCCGGTCCTGGGTCCACGACCCGGACTACTGCGGGCCAGCTTCTGACATCGGGAAGGCCCGTATGCTTCTGAACGAAGTCGATCGTCTGCGCAAGCGGGAGCGCGACTTGGAAGCAAAGCTGACATTACAAGACAAGATTGCGGAAGAAAGTTGGAAGCGATGACCGGGCCCATGAAGCCGAGCGACATCATCACATGGCAGTATCGGCTTGCCGCTAAACAGAAGGTCTACGCTGTCTGTATTTGCGACGGCGACATCGATACCACTGGCAACCTGTACGACAGTCGTGAGGCCGCGCAATTCGAGGTGGATTTTTGTCGGGCTCATGGCGAAAAGCGAGCGCGTGTTTGCTGCCTTGGCAACCTGCATTCGGCAGAACTGTCGCGGGAAAGGTGGTGGCAGTTATGAGACCCAACAACTGGTCACCCGATGACAAGGAAGCGTGGGCGCAGGTCCGGCGGCTGGAGCGTCACGTCGAGCTCCTGAAGCGCGCCTGCGAACTTGCGCAAGGAGTGATCGACGCGACGCTCATCGAAGCGAAGCGCGGCGGTTGGGCTGACTGGAAACTTAAGCGGGTTGAGCTCGCACAGCAAGCACTGCGAGACGCGTTGAAAGAGGTCAACTGCACATGAGCATCGCAAGCATTGAATCGAGAGTGTTGCAGCTTCGGTGCGATCAGCGCGATTGTGGGGGCCACACGCCGACCGCGCCATCTCAGGATGAGGCAATGCGCTACGCCAGAGAGATGGGATGGCAGGTGGCCGGATATTCGGCGCCGCCAAGGGTGGGCGATGTCATCGGGCAAGAATTGGTTCGTGACTACTGCCCCAAGCACAGGAGCGACCGATGATTTCCTATGACGACGAACGCCTGGCCATCTTCTCGGACGACGAGGCCAGGCTCTTCGCCTACGCGTCGAGCGTGCTCGCCGAACTCAAGGCCGCGCGCGACTTTATCGCCGACTACGACCGCAACATCTCAACCGAGGCGCTGGCGCGCATCGTCAAGCGACTGCACAGCATCGACGTGTTGATTGCGAAAGCCGAGGGCAAATGATCATCCATGAATTGGACGAGATCGACGACCTGATCGCGCGCTCATCGCTCGGTACGCCGGACGTTGTAGCGGCTCGACGCCTAGTTCCCAGGCACATCACCGATAGCATCTTGCGGCGCGCGGATGAGATCCACCGGGCGCACTCCGAAGCCGATCGCACTGCCGTCAGAATCGAGCTCCCGTCGAAGAGCGGAGGCGCCATCTTCGCGGAATGCGTCGTCGTTCATAACGGCGACGACGTGATTGGCGTGCGGCTACCCGACGGGCATGGCGCACTCGCTGAGGCGGCTGGCATCACGTTGGATGCGGCGACGGAGTGGGAGGGATACTTGTGCATCCTGGCGCGGATCGCGTTCGCGCGAGGTGGGCGATGAAGGCCGCAGAACTGAATCTTATTCGTCTCGACGCCGCCGAATGGGCGCGAGGCCGCATGGATACCGTCGCCGGTCGCCACCGCGCTGCGCTTCTGGTCGAGGTCGACCGACTTCGCGCCTCACACAGTGAACTCGCAGAGGCGGCGCGTGGCGTCATGGGCTTCTGGGCAGAGCGCGAGTCGGCGAAGTTGACAGTTATTGAAGCTGACGAACTAACCGAACTTGAATGTCGGTTGATCGACGCATTGAAGGAGACTCACACATGAGCTCGGCCCACATCATCGCAGCCGCCATCGCGTGGTCAGCGCCGAACCTGCCGAACGAGACGGTGGCGCGGTACGCGATCGACATCGACAACGCCATAGAGGAAGACGAGCTCCCCTTGGGTTTCGCGATGGTAGCAAATGCTAAGTGGGAATCTAACTTTCGCCACGAGATCGAGACTTGCCAGTGCCCGAGGGTAGACCCGGTCTCGCGCAGACGCGAATGCGATTCCGACAAGCATGGCAGACCGACGGCATTCGGGCTGTTTCAATTGAAGGCCGACCGACTCGGACCGTACACGCCCGCGCAGGTCTGCGCGTCGAACGCGCTGTCGGCGGAGCGAGCTGCGGTGACGATGCGCGAGAAACTCAAGGCGGCGGGTGGCCGCTATTGGAAAGCCTTTACGCTCTACGTCGGAGGCGAATCGCTTAGCGTCGTCGGTCGCCGCAAAGACTTCGATTGGATGCGGTCGAACCGCGCAGCGCTCGCCGAAAAGGGCGAGGCAATGTGCCAGGACTGGTGAACCGGATGACCAGCCAACGCCAATACTTCCCCGGCGAATGGGCCGATCTGCCCGGCGGTGGCGGCGACCGCGCGTCGTACTACGCGAACGTTCCCGACATCAAGCCGCCGCCGCCAGTCCTGCCCCATACGTCGTTTGGGCGCTCGTACTGCAACGGAAAATGTTGCGGCGTGGCGACGTGCATCGTGATCGGCACGGACGAGAAGGCGATTCGGCTCGACTGGGCGGCGGCCGATGACGGCGCGTACGTGCTGGAACTGGACCGGCACCGACAACCGATGGCAGCAAAGTACGAAGAGCGGTTTCACGAAGGGTGGGCGCGGTATCGGGAGCACGTTTGCAAATAGGAGGATGAGATGTTGCGGATGATTGGTGGAAAGGGGAAGAAGAAAGACGGGTCGATCGTGTCGCTGCTGGTGCACGAGACGCGGCTGCGCATGTACTCGGACGCTGAGGCGGATGCCGCGGTCGAACGCTGGATGCGTGGCACCGCCGACGAGAATGACCGGCGGATTGTGGTCGATGCATTGATCGCGGCGGAAGCAAAGGTCAGGGCTGGCGCCGTCGTGTTGGAGCGGGACAGCGATGGACCGCAGGAAGGGGCTGAGGGACAATGAACACGAAAGACTACTGGGAGCTGCCCGAAGAAGAGCGCGCGGCACTCACGCAAGAACAGGTCGATCGGTTCGCCGAGTACGAGCTGATGGCTAAAGGCGTTCTCCGCACGTCGACGTTGGAGCTCGAAGCCGTGCCGGAAGTACCGGAGCCATCGCTTTCGTTCTACCGCGTCAGCCGCGACACCTGGCACAAGCTCGACATCGCCTTCCGCTCTTCGGAAGACGCCATGAAGTTCTTGGCGCTCGATCCTGTGATCGTCGAAACCAACTACCACGGCGGACGCACGCCGATCGAGTCAGCGAAGGCGTTTGGCAAAGACGCGACGGTCAGCGCGCAGAAGCTTCGATCCGAGGAAGAGAGCAGCGCAGTTCTGACGACCGTGAAGCGCGCTGCGGAGATCTCGGCGTCTAACGACAAGCGCCGCGAGGAGCACGATAAGGCGGTCCGGGCACAGGAGGAGGCGCTTGTCGACATGTGGACCGATTGGCGCCGTTGCCGCGACCGAGACGCCGCAATGCGGCGCATCGTAAAGACGTACGACGAGTACGTAGCGACCGCTGGCGACGGCGCCATAGCTGCCAAGTTCTTGCTTAAGGCGTTTCCGCGTGACCAGATAGAGGAAGCGTCGCAGTGGACCGGGCGGGCGATTGGCCTGCCGGATGCGTCGAAGGACGAGACCCCCAAGAAGGCATCTGCGCTCAAGGCTGAGACGCAGGACGACGTGGCGTTTTGATGCGTCACAAGCGCCGCCGCCTGCAACGCCAGCGCAAGAAGGTGCGGCTTGCGATTGTTCAAATGGAGGACTTTCGCGGCGCCATTAGGCAGTTTCACGCCGCCGTCCTGCAAACCAAAGCGACCCTGGTACTACCATGACCACCCGCCCGCCGTCCGACCAAGAGTTCGCGCTGAAGCTGCTAGACGCGCGCCGCGAGCTGCTTCGACTCCGCTACGTCGTCAAGCGTCTCAGCGAAGCGACGATGGTCAACGGGGCCGACGACATCGCGGAGCGCGCGCTACAGAAGGCGCTCGTGGCGCAGCACCGGCAGGCGATGCTTTGCAACAGGTTGGACGCGGTGCTTGAGCTTTCGGACAGGATAAACGAGGAGATCGCGGCATCGTGAACCTATATCGATTCACCAGCGGATCGTATTCCGATTACAGCGAACGGTGGTTCTCTCATCCTGAGAAGATGACGGTGGCGGAACTGAAGGCGCTGCTGCTGCGACATCTACCGCCGCTCCGTGCGGAGCTGGAAGCGTGGGAGGCTAGGAAGGAAGAGGCGGCGCGGCGAATCTTCGGCGTTCCCGCCGTCGATGTCGGCTGGGAGTGGCAACGTGGCAGGGTGAACCGTGTCATGAGAACGCCACGCGGCACGGCCGAGGAATACGATGCGTGGGTGGCGGAGTTTCCGTATGAGCCAGAGGCGACGAACAAGCTCCTAGCCGCGGCCGGATTTATCGAGATCGAAGCGCTAGTGACGTTTGATGAAGGCGATCGGTTTACCTGGCAAGACAGGCTTAGCGAGATCGAGCTGGAGGCATCCAAGTGATCACCGTCCAAGCAACTTTGATTGAGATCAAAAACGGCCGCGCCTTCATGGAGTACGACGGCAGGTGTTTCACGCTGCCGCTGCGGAAGGCGGAACTGGATCAATTGACCGGACGCGAGGGGCGCTCGTTCAGCGTGGAGCTCGTGGAGTCGGCGAGTCCGGTTGCGGAGGTGGAGCTGTGACCGCGCGCATTCTCAACTGCACAGCGGCGGAGTACCACGCCGACCCGCTGCCTACTCCGTCGCTCAGTTCAAGCATCGCCAACATGCTGATCTCGGCATCACCGAAGCATGCGTGGCTCGCGCATCCGAAACTCGGCGGCGCATCGTCGCGGCATTCGCGCTCACTCGATTCCGGGTCGCTCATCCATGAGCTTTTGCTCGGATGCGGCAAGGGGCTCGTGATCGTCGAAGCGGAGGACTTCAAGACGAAGGTGGCACGCGAAGCCAGGGACGCGGCGCATCTCATTGGCAAGGTGCCGGTGCTGCGCGGTGACATCGACGGTGCCGAAACGGTCGTGGAAGCGTTGCGCGATCAGCTAGACGACCTCGGGGTCAAGTTCGACGGAGCTTCTGAGGTGGCGGTCGCGTGGGAAGAAAAGACGCAATTCGGCGCCGAGGTGCTGTGCCGCGGGATGATGGACCATCTCATCGTCGATCGCGGAACTATCTACGACGTCAAAACGATCCGGTCGGCAAATCCGAAGGTCTGCCAGCGGCACATGATCGACTATGGATATGACGTGCAGTGGGCGGCATACACGAGTGCGCTCGGGAAGCTCGTTCCGAATCTTGCCGGCCGCACGGACTTCGTCTTCCTGTTCTGTGAGATTGAACCGCCGTACTGCATTACGCCGGTGCGACCGAGTGGGTCGATGCGACAGCTCGGGCAGAGCAAGTGGGATCGCGCGGTCGAGTCGTGGAACTTCTGCATGACTTCTGGAAAGTGGCGCGGGTACGCCGACAGAATAATCGAGATCGAAGCGCCGCCGTGGGCGATGGCGCTGGAACTTGGGAGTGACGCTGCGGCGTAGCTCCGTCTTTCACAACGCAACCGATTGGAGAAAAGGCCATGTCACGAACATTCGTTGATTCGCCGGCAATAAGAGAAAAAACACCCCTGTTGCTCGGCCTCATAGGCCCGTCCGGAACAGGCAAAACCATGAGCGCGTTGCGCCTTGGCACCGGCATTCAACGCGTCACCGGCGGCGACATCTTCGTGATCGACACCGAGGCGCGGCGATCACTGCACTACGCGCCATCTCCTGGCACAACAGCGAAGCCGCCGGAGACTTTCAAGTTCACACACGTCCCTTTCGGCGCACCATTCTCGCCGCTCGATTACCTGGAGGCCATCGAGCACTGCGCTAAGAAGGGAGCGAAGATCATCATCGTCGACTCGATGAGTCATGAGCACGAGTCGGTGGGTGGCGTATTGGAAGAACACGCATCCGAGACCAAGCGTCTGGCCAAACTGTGGGGCGTGTCCGAGTCGAAAGCACAGATGTCGGCGTGGAGCGAGCCGAAGAAAAAGCGCCGCCGCCTCATCAACGCCGTGCTTCAGATGGATTGCAACTTCATCTTTTGCTGGCGCGCAAAGGAGAAGCTCAAAATCAAACCAGGCAAGGATCCTGAAGCTCTAGGCATGATGCCAATCGCGGGCGAGGAGTTCGTGTACGAGATGGTTCTGAAGTGCCTTCTCATGCCGGGCGCGAACGGCTTCCCGACGTGGAAATCAGAATACGCTGGCGAGCAGATGATGATGAAAATACCGCAGCAGTTCCGGCATCTCTTCAAAGAGCCGGCCCAGTTGAGCGAGGACATCGGCGAGGCGCTGGCGAAATGGGCAGCTGGCGGCCCAGGCGAAAAGCGCCAGCCAGTCGACATCTCGAAACTGCTCGCGCAGTACGAAGCGTGCTCGGATGCGGCAACGCTCCGCGTTCTCGAGGAAGAAAGGCGAGCCATCTGGGCCGGCGCAAGCAAAGACGACAAGGCGAGGCTAAAGACAGCGGCAGACGAGGCAAGCAAACGCATCGACGATGCTACAGCTGCCAACGGTGGCGCAGAGTCAGAAGACCGGGCGGACATCGAATGATCTCATCAACTGTATCTGGCCATCTCGGACGCGACGCCGAGACCAAAGAGGTCGGCAACACCGTTGTCACGTCGTTCTCGATCGCGTCGAGCGCCTACCGCAACAAGGAAAAGGTAACCGACTGGGTCAACGTATCTATGTGGGGCGACCGCGGCGAGAAGCTGGCGCAGTACCTGACGAAGGGCGCTTACGTCGTGGTGCGTGGCCAGATGTGGGTCCGATCGTACGAGTCGAAGGGAGAGCAGAAGTCATCTCTCGATATGCGTGCGGAGGACATCGAACTCGGCGGAGGCGGCAAGAAAGACGGCGCGCAAGGTGGAGGCGGACAGTCGAAGCCGAAGCCGCAAGCGAAACGGCAGGAGCTGGCGGACGAAGGCCTAGGCGACGTTGGCGGAGAGGATGAAATTCCGTTTTGAAAACATGTACTAAGTGCAAATTTGACGAGCCGCTCGACGCTTTCTACCTCCAGAAAGCCAACAGGCGGCCAATCACGAACCTTCACAGTGTCAGTCAAGCGGAGCCGTGCCGCATGACGTCCTCCACCTTCGCCATCGACCAACTCCGCCGAAAGGCAACATCATCATGCCATCCCCCGAAGTTCGAATCCTCCTAGCAACGATCGTGGTCGCCGTCGCGTGCGCGCTCGGCGTCGTCAGCTGCATTGAGTATCTCAGCGACGATGCGTCGATGGTGCGGGAATGAGCCCGCTCGGCGTCGCCGCGGCGCTGCGTGTCGCGATCTGCGTCCTTGGCGCTGCGGCGCTGGCGCTGGCGGTTGGAGGCGGGTGCGACGCGTCCTGGAGCCGCCCGACGCCAATCGTCGCGGAGCCAGGTCTGCCTTGCGGCCGAATCTATCACCAATGCCCAAGCGGCGGTTGCTGCGCGGAGGATGAAGTTTGCCGGCCCGGCGGGTATTGCGCGTACGTCGGCGGCCCAGGTCCGTTTTGGGGGTCGCGGCGCGACGGCGGTGGTGAATCGCTTCGACCACAGCTGTCGCCCGTTGAGGCGCAGAAAGCGGGGCCGCGGTGAAACGCAATCCGGGAGAGCATCCGGACGACTACGCCATACGCGTCAAGGCCACTGCGTACGGTCGCAAGTACGCAGCTGAGTTCGTTGCGGCACATTTACTACGGATGGAGAAGCTAATCGGAACTTACGCCGACGCCGACGCGGAAGAACAACTAGCGCACCTGCGCGAACGCTTCTGGGCTGAGTTGTGGAAACCGAAAGCGCTGAGGAGAAAACGATGACCATGTACGTCTCCCACTGCGCCAGATGCCACTCCGTCATCGCGGACGATGGAGAGACTTGCCCGACCTGCCCGGGTGGCGCCATCTACGATCTAATCGCTAACGACGAGCCGCCGCGATGCGTTTCGCCGACCGGCCGCACGGACTGCCACGGCACGTACGTCGAAGGGGACGGCGACGGCATGCGTTGCGCGTTCTGCAAGGAGGCGGTGTGATGGTGGCGGCGTACTGGAGCGGAGCACTAATCGGCTTTCTGATCGGCGCCAACATCGGCGTTCAGGCGTTGCTTTGGTGGGCAAGAAGGCGGAGCGGGAAATGATCTACCTGCAAGATGAAGGCGTGACGGTGACCGATTCGGCGCTGGATAACGACGGCTCCGGCGAAGCCGTATTCATTCAAGCCGGCCGCGGAGAATCTGCGCTGATCAGCCACACCGAAGCAGACGCCGTGCTGGTCGGGCTGCTGCGGTGGAAGCTGGAGAGAGTCTGGAAGAGCTGGAGACAGATGCTCAATTGGGCGTCAAAAGAATACGACGTGTGGTGGAAGGAGCGGAGACGATGAACGCGGAGAAGCCGATGAGTGCTGACCAAATCCAAGATGACATGCTTAGTCAAGCTCTTCCGTACCCAAAACTTTACTCGTCGGAGTTCTTCGCGAGTCACTGTGAACGGCTCCGCTCCCGCAATTGCAAGCTGCTTGAGGCGATGAAGCTGGAAGCGAAGCACCTCGAGGTGCTGTCGCCGCTGGCTGCGGCTAACCTCCGTGCCGCGATAGAGGAGAACGACGATGGGAAGTGAGTCAAAGAACGACCTGACCACAGAAGAGCTTCGTAAAGTCTGCGAGACATACGACGAGCTAACCAAGCTCCGCGCAGAGAACGAGCGGCTTCGGGATATTGAGGCTGACGCGAAGATTCGCCTTGACGATAGACAGCAACGACTAGACGCGGCCGAGACCGAGGTCCGTAGACTGAAACGCCTCGTCGATTGTTACGGCCCGCATGGCCCTACGACAGATCTAGCGCCGTTGCTTGCCGAAAATGTGCGACTCCGGGAGGCTGCAAAAGATTGGAGCGCGGCGGCTTACGGCGTTGTCACGGGTGACATCGACGTGGGGCCTCGATCGACGGAGGCGTTTAAGCGGCTGGAGGACATGGCGCGCGATGCGCTGGGCGAGGGAACGTGAGCAGAGCGCTCAACAGTGCACGCTGTGCCATTTGCGGCAAGTGGAAGGACGGCGATATCGTCGGCTGCTGTCCAATATGCGGCAGAGCCGTGTGTCGGCCGTGCGCCGAGGCGCCTTACGAGTTTTGCTGCGACCGGAAAGAGGAGAACGACGATGGGAAGTGAGCTAACAGACGTGGCCGACCTCCAATCGGCGCTGGAGAAGAAGCACCAGGAATGGCGCGTTGACCAGGTTCTGCTGAAGAGCTACGCCAACACGATCGGCGAACTCCGTGCCGAGAACGCGCGGCTCCAACAACAACTGACCTACGAGAAAGAGGAGCGCGCTCAGGCCGAAGTCAAGGCGAACCTCGAGCAGGATAGACAAGGCTTCGTTGTGCGAGAGAACGCGCGGCTCCGGGAAGCTCTCGCTGGCGCAAACGCCTACATTCGCGGGTCGCTCTTGAACCGAGACGACGTGCTTATGGTTGCGCGCGATGCGCTGGAAGGCAAGGGAACGTGAGCATTAAGTGGGACTACCCGTACCACGTTGTATGCGACAGATGCGGTCTCCGCGGGCCGGGCTCTTATACAGAGTATGGTGCCGTCGATCTAGCGGAAGACGATGGTTGGGACATGGACGTTGCTCTTGAAACGGGCGGCGCTGACTTTTGCCCACAATGCCAGGAATGAAAGGTCCAGTCGCCGGGCATAAGACGCTGCGCGATGCGCGGAAAGGCGGTGGAACGTGAGTGAGCACGACGCATGGGTTGCTCTGATTGCCATTGGGGTCTGGGAGTTTATTTGGGGTTGCCGGCGCGCGACCGTTCGTCTCGCCAGGTTGCAACCTAAAGGTCCATCCGATGCCGAAGAGTAATCAATCAGTGTTTGCATGCTGCACCGGGCGCGGAATGCACATTCGAATGCAGCTCGCCAGGGCGGCGTTTTGGTTGTTTGAGCGCCTTGACCCGCCGATGCTTTGCACGGAGTGTGGGCGGCGTGACTGCACGTATCCAATGCCGTTCGTACGTTGCCTCAACTGCGACGAGAGCTACACGGGCATGACGCCGCGCGTTTGGAAACGCCTGGACGAGCTGAAAGGTCCATCCGATGCCGAAGAGTAAGTGTAGCCTATGCGGCGAATTGCACATTAGTCGAGCGTGCGGCGTTGGCGTGTTCAAGCCAGCTGAGTCACCGCCCGAAGTGCCAGGCGCGCGATTCCAGCGACGCGTTGAGCAAGCGGGTCCGCTGGACGTCACTGTGCTCGCTTCGTCGGCACCAGAACCGTCTGTGTGGGACGAGCGAACGACGTGCCCGCGGTGCGACGGCCGCGGAACGGTGGTCGTGTCTGAGCCTCAGGACGGAGGTCAAGACGAGAAGATTCTCACCGTCGCGCGCAGTCGTCACGCCTCCGGCCATGCCGTGGCTGGGAACATTCTCGGCGGGCTGATTCGCATGGTGGACGACCTGACCGTGGAGCGTGACGACGCAATTGCCAGCGACCTTGCCTCCGACGCGCAGTTTGCGAAGCTAATTGCCGAGCGAGACGAGCTGCGCGAAGCGCTCAAGGAATCCGAGGCGCGCGTATTTCACCCTGCCACGCAGAGCATCAACCGTATCGCCGAAGGCTTGGAGAACGTTGATGGGGTGATTCGGTCGGTTCAGTCGAGAACCATTGAAGAGCTGCGAGCACAACTAGAAACGGTGCGCACGCAAGCGAACGACATGGTCCGCCTGTTCGACGAGGTCGAATCGGAGCGAGACGAGCTGCGCTCGAAGATGGACTGCTGCCAGGATTTAGTTTGCGCCACGCCGCCTGGATGCGCCCGGCACTGGGAAGAGCGCAATCGCGAATTGGTGGCCGAGCTGGGTGAGTTGCGCGCGAAGCTGGCCGAGCAAGAGGAGTGGTACCAGAAGGCGGTATGCGAACGGGAGAATCGAACGGCTATCGCCGAGGCGAAGCTGGCCGAGGCGGAGGCAACGCAGGCGAGGACACATGCATGCAATGAGGCGCTCCTTGACCAGACGATGGACCAGCGAGAGCGCATAGATGAACTGCTCAAGAGCGTTGAAGCCGCCGAAGCGCGCGTGCGTACTCTAACCGATGCTTTGTTTGCTGCGACAGGCGGACACGTTGACCTCGACAAGCTGGAAGGCCGATGACCCCCCTCCACGTCTTCGAGTTCTCCGACTGCGATCTCGTCGTCGCGGCCGACGTCGCGGACGCGTGGACGGCGCTGTTCGAGCAGACGGGCGAATGCCGAGACAACTACGACGAGACGGACGACGCGCTGTGGCGGCAGTGGCCGGACGAGGAGGAGCTTGGGATGTGGTGTGACGAGGACGGTGACATCGCGCAGATTGACCAGGATGGCGCGGACGTCGTGACGCGGACCGCTGGCGAGTGGGCGAAGAGGTTGGGCGTTGGGTGGTTTGGGAGTACAGAAGGCTGACGCAACGGAAGATAGGAGCATCTACATGTCGAACTATGGGCAACACTTTTCCACGCTGAAGACGCCGCAGTCGGAGTCTGCGCGGAGCGACCAGAAGAAGAACTCCGCTGGGGGCTTCGCGTTCACGCTCGACAAGTGGGCGCGGCTTGATCGCTGGCTCATCTTGGGCGCTGACGGCGGGACCTACTACGCCTCTGAGCGGGCGCTCACGCGCGACAACGCGCAAGTCGTCCTCGACTGCCTCGCAGAAGACGGGGCGCGCACGGTCGCTCGGATCGTCGAGATTTCCGACGCCGGTCGCGCGCCCAAGAACGACCCGGCGATCTTCGCGCTCGCGATGGCGGCCGCTGATAGCAGGCCGGAAACAAGGGCTATTGCGCTTGCTGCTCTCCCGAAAGTCTGCCGCATCGGCACCCACCTGTTCCACTTCGTTCGTGACGTGGAGAACTTCCGCAAGTGGGGGCGAGGTCTGCGCTCGGCGGTTGCTCGGTGGTACACCGCGAAGGAGCCCGACAGGCTCGCTCAGCAGCTGCTCAAGTATCAACAGCGCTACGGTTGGGCCCATCGTGACGTGCTGCGTCTATCGCATCCGAAGGCGCCCACGCCGCAGCATGACGCCGCGTTCCGTTGGTGCGTAGGCGCCCCGATGGGCGAGCGCGGCATGAAGCGCATGGCCGGAAAGGAAGAGCGCGCAGTCCAGTACCCGAGCAGGCTGGAAGCGTTGCCAGCACTTCTCGCCGCGTACGATGAGCTCAAGGCGTCGCCGGATCCGAAGACGACCGCGAAGCTCATCCGGCAACATCGATTCACCCACGAGATGATCCCGACAGAGCACAAGAACTCGGTGGACGTGTGGGAAGCGCTGCTCGAAGAGATGCCGCAGACGGCGCTGGTCCGCAACCTCGCGAAGATGACGGCAGTCGGGCTCTTCAAGCCGATGGGCGAGCACGTCAAGCTGGCGGCCGGCATGATCGCCGACGCCGACAGGATCAAGAAGGCGCGCGTTCACCCGATCGCGCTCCTGTCGGCGCTGCGCGTCTATCAGCAAGGCCACGGGGATAAGGGCAAGCTCACCTGGGCTCCAGCGCGGGAGATTGTCGACGCGCTCGACGAAGCGTTCTACCTGGCGTTTCAGGCGGTGGAGCCGACGGGCAAGAACATCCTGATCGGCCTTGATGTCTCAGGGTCTATGGAAAGCGGCGCAATCGCTGGCTGCCCTGGTCTCACGCCGCGCGTGGCCAGCGCAGCGATGGCAATGGTGACTGCTCGCACAGAGAAAAACTGGCACATATTCGGGTTTACGGCACCGATGAACGGACGCGGGTACGGTGGCATGCATGGCGGCGGAGCGCCGGGTTTCACGCCGATCGATATCAGCCCCAAGCAGCGCCTCGACGACGTCATCCGCGCGATAGCAAAGCTGCCCATGGGCGGAACCGATTGCGCATTGCCCATGCTCTACGCAGCCGGCTCCGATATCGAGGTCGACATGTTCCAGGTCTACACGGACAACGAAACTTGGGCAGGGACGATTCATCCATTCCAGGCGCTCCGCGCGTACCGGGAGAAGCTCAGCCGACCAGCCAAACTAGCCGTAGTTGGCATGACAGCAACGGAGTTCACGATCGCCGATCCCAACGATGCCGGAATGTTGGACTTCGTAGGATTCGATTCTGCGGCGCCGGCCCTCATGGCCGACTTTGCTCGAAACTGACTATTGACAATTCGAAAGGAATGGGGAATATGTGTGTTGAGCGAGTCGAAGTTACCGGTTATCTTTGGGATGACTCCGGTAGCGCTCCTTATTCGCTCTTATGGATCCGTTCGTCTAAAGGCAGGACGCTAAAACCGGTCAGTCGTACTTTGCCCGTTCGCGGGCCGCTGAGTGACCGTTACCCATTTAAGGTAGATATCCCGGTTCGATTCCGGGACGGATCCCCGACGCGGGTCGCAGGCAGACTGTTCTCGCTAATAGAAATCGGTCTGCTGCCTCTTTATCCGCGCTGTTCGTTTTTTGGAAGCGGTAGCTCAGTCGGTAGAGCAAAAGAATTCCCGCAAGGGATATCGGTTCTCACATCTTTGCCCGGTGACGGGCCGGCCGAGAATCGTTACCGGATCTTTGGGTCGCAGGTTCGAGTCCTGCCCGCTTCCCACAAGAAGCCGCGTTCTGAGTTTACGCAGGCCGACAGGTTCGCGCTCCTCGCCGAGCTAGACGCCGTGCGGGCGGAGAAGGAAGCGGCGGTTGACTGGGCCGCGAAACTCGAAGCGGCGCTGAGCGGAATACGCAGCGAGAGCGGCGTGAAACCCATCGGGGAGATAATCCTCCACCGGCTCTTGGAGAAGCGCGATGCGCGTTGACCAATACGACCGCGTGTGGCGCGTGCGCACTAGGCTGGCCGAGCGTTTCGGGCAGAGATGTCGCGTCGTCGTGCGAGGCGCGCTCAACAGCGCGTTAGTTGAGTTTGCGGACGGATTCAGGGTGGTCACGTCGAGGAACTACTTGAGAAAGGCGGCGCCAGATGTCGTTCGCTGAACATCCGTCCGACGCAAGCCGGAACATGCGCGCAAGTGTGGAGAAAGAATAGGAGTTCATCATGTCGAACGGCTTTGACCGACTCGCCGCGATGCTGTTACCGCTCCTCGCATGTCCGGAGCCGGAACAGTCGGCCGAGTATTCGGCTACGCGAGAGTTTCCAGCGAAGATCAAGCAAGGGGAACGTCACTCCAAGATCAGCAAGACGCCATCTCGGCGTACGCGAAAGCACGCGGCCTAAAGGTAACGCGGTTCTATGTTGAAGCCGAGAGCGCAGTCTACGAGCGGATCGAAAAGCGAGAGCAGATCCAGCTTCTGCTCAAAGAGGCGCGCAAGGGCGACCTCGTCGTGTGCGACAAGCTCGACCGGTGGTCGCGCGATCCAGAGTTCACATACGGCAGCATCAGAAGATTGCTTGAGGCTGGCGTCTCGTTCTACGCCGTCGGCGACAGGTGCGACCCGTCGACCCGAGACGGTGACACGATGCTCGGCGTTCGAGTGCTCGTCGCCAGGGAAGAACACAAGCGCATCAAAGAGCGGACGGTTGGAACGAGACGTCTGCTGCGAGATCGCGGCTACTACATCGACGGACTCGCGCCGATCGGCTACGTGCGTCCGCCGCGCAAGGGCGTCTCTCGACTCGAACACAACGTGCTCATCGTCGACGCCGATGGCGCAGCGATCGTTCGCGAGATGTACCGGATGTGCATCCGCGGCGCGGCCATCGGGACGATTCTCGACCACCTCACGAAGACCTATCGTCATCGTGGCTGGGACAAGAAGCTCGTCAACAAGACGCTGCGTCACCGCATCTACCTCGGCGAGACGAAAGATACGCGCGGCGTTTGGATCAAGGGCATGCACGAGCCGCTCATCGACGCGGATGTCTTCGCGCGCGCGCAGGCAGCTCTTGATTCTCGGCGCCTCGTCGGTGCGGCGCCGCAGGCGGGGTCCCGCACCAAGGACTGGCTGCTTCGTGAGATCGGGCGGTGCGGAAGATGCGGAGCAAGGCTTGGCGCATCCTACGGCGGCGGCTTCTACACTGGCGCCAAGAACTACACTTACTATTACCGGTGCCATCGCGCCTGCCCAGGGTCCCACTACATGCAGGTCAAACACTTCGACCCATTGGTGGCTGACATGACGCTGGCTCGGCTTGTGGAACTGCGCGACGAGTTGGGCCGTGGGCCAGAGCCACAGAAGCCGGCTAAGACGGTCGACTTCGTGGCGGAGCGGGTCAGACTCCAGAAGAAGCGCGAGCGATTCCTGGAGGCGTTCTCAGACGCGGGAATGACCAAGGCTGAGCTGGTCGCATCCTTGGCCAAGGTCGACGAGGCGCGGACGCGGTTGGAGTCGAAGGCGGCTCAGCAAGCCAGGCCGTCGCCGCTCGAGAACGCAGGTCTTCGGCGTGAGGCGCTCTTGCGGATCGAGAACATCAAGACGATTTGGAAAAGGGCCGACCGACAGGTGCAGCGCGCGGCGCTTCATGAGCTAGCGCACGCGGTACGAATCGAGCGAGATCGCGATCCGGTGGTAGAATGGCGATCGGCTGAAGAGATCGCGGGAGATGAGCGGCTATGAAGCTTGCGCGGGAAAGCACACCCTTGGAGTCTGCGTGCCAAAGAATAAGTGAGATACTACGCGCCTTTGCACTGGTGAAATGGCGCAAAACAAGCCAATTCGTGTTGGCTAGCGGCGCCTCGCTACTCCTCGCCGGCTGCAACCCCGGCCCTAGTTACCAAGACGGCGCCATGGCCGGCTGCGTCTCTCGCTGCCGAGAGCGCGGCGCATCGTCTGCCATCTATCGCGTCTACGACGGCTGCGGGTGCGTCTTCGAACTCCGAGACGGAGGCGCACGATGAGCAAGCCCAAGCAATGGACCGTCAACCACCATCTGCCAGGTGGCCGCTACGGAAGCATCTCGATCCGCCTCAACGATGAGCCGGTGGCGAAGATGTGGGGCGACACGCCGAAGATGTTGCGGCTCGCGAAGCGCATCGTCGCGGCGATGAATGCGGATGACGTCTGGTGCGTGCAGTCTCGCGACCGCTGGTGCGCGACGAAGGACGGCCGCAAGCCGTCGGCGGACGCGACGTGCGATCCGACCGCGTGCGGCATGTACGTCACGCTTCGGTGGGGCAGCGCCAAGATGCGGCCGACATGTGAGCACTGTCTGGCTGCGCTCGGTGGAAGTTCTAAGGGCGGGGAGAAGGAAGCAAACCAATCATGAAACGAAGTCTGATGTTGTTGATGGTCACCCTGCTCGCCGCGTGCGGTAACGCGCCTGAGGCGACGCTAAACCAAGCGCCAGATGAGCAGGCGCAAGGGTTGACGATCGACTACGCGACCACGAATGGCTACGGGTCGATTCCGGCCGCTCCTCTGAGATTCTGTCGGCCGACATATTTTCAGGCATCGCTTGCGCATGCAGGGTCGGCGAATTGGCCGAACGGTGTAGCGAAGAGCGGTGCGACGTGGCTTGTGTTGCCGGGCAACTTCGTCGCTTCCCCGCAGGGCGGATATGGCGGAGGTGAATTCGCACGGGCTGGCGCACGTTGCGAGTCGTTCTCCAATTACTCGCTACCCGCTGGAGCATTCGGCTCGTCAGACACGAATCCTTTCCAGCTCTATTGGCCGCAGGGTGCCGGCTCGGGTCATGTAGATCAGCAGATCGACCTGTTTTCGTACCCTGACAATTTCTGCTGGATAACCGGCGTAAGTGGCATGTCGGCCGGCGGGGACGATGAAACCACGCTTGAGTACGTATCCATCGATCCTGTCGTGAACATGTGGAAGCTGCGCGCGTTCGGTACGCCAGCGCTCGCCGCATGGGTCAAGTGTTTGCACCCGAACCGCCCGTTCAACATTTGGCGCGTCTTTTCTGCTGGACCTGGTCAAACGACGAGAGGCCCTAGCACGGCCCGTACGTTTTGCGGTCTTACGCTGCTCCAGGGCAACCTGGACGATGCCTTGGTGCAGATTTACGCCGCGCAAGGAAGCTGGTGGCTATCGGTCACGGCGTACAACGACAACGACACAATCCCGTACGCAGAGATGTCGTGCGCGCAGTTCCCGTAAGCAGCGCGACGCGCATGTCGAGCGCGGCGTTGCTGTCGGTGCTATGCACGGCGTGTTTTGGAGAGTTGTATTATGTTGATCAACGATTCACGCCAGAAGAAGCAGAGCAGATCCGCGTCGGCGCTGCTCTGTGGGCGCCGACCGGGCTGCACCGCGATCTCATCTTCGGCATCGGGTTCTCCGACGTTGCCAGCGACCGAAACATGATCATCCGAAGCAACTCGCGCGGCGCCAGCAACATCGACCGTTACTTCCGAGACCACACGACGGGCGTGGCGGCACGCGTACACAGCCCGCTCGAGCCGACGAAGATCGTGATTCTGATGGACAAGCTCCACGGCGACCCGCTTCGAATCGTGTTCGCGCACGAGCTCGGTCACGCGATGGGGCTTGAGCACGTGAGTGACGAGCGCGCCATCATGGCGCCAAAGGGCAGCGACGCGTCGCTCAACTGCCTGACGAGCGAGGACATCGCGGAGGCGTGCCGCAATGGCTACGGATGCCCGTCGACGCGGCCGGCGGGATGTGAAACGGTGACGCCATGAAAAGCTCAAGAATCGCAGTGATCGCGATCGTGATGGTGGGCTGCTCCGAACTCGACCCCAACGTGGGCCGGCTCTACGTTGAGCCGGTTGACGTTGGTGACGCTGGCGCGGCGGAGGACGCCGTGGATGGCGACGACGATGAGCCACCGGGGACCGTGAGCTTCGCGCTGGATATCCGGCCCATCATCATGCGAACAAAGGACCAGGCGACCGCCATGGGAGTCGGACGCGGCTGCGCGCCGTGTCACCTTCGCGGAGTGACCAATTCGACAGGAACGGCGCTGTCTGGCTTTGACGTGACCACGCTGGGCGAGCTCCGCCAAGGCGGCGGCTCTACCGGTACTCGCATCATCGTTCCTGGCAAGCCCGACGAGTCGGCGATCGTGCAAGCGCTTCGCGGACAATTCGGATCCAACCGGATGCCCAAGGGTTCACCCTATTGGCAGGAGGAAGAAATGAGGCTCATCACGACGTGGATAGCCGAAGGCGCGAAAGGAAGCGCGAGCGAATGATCAAGAAATTTAGTCCAAAGAGTCTGCGACGCGTCCGGTTGCCCCCGGCCACTACAAAAGAAGCAGCGGTGATGTTGAAAGACAAACTATTCCAGCGCGCACTGGACGTTTACCGATCGGCCCGCATTACCGCCGAGTTGGCGTGCATGGTTGGCGCCTTGGGCTTTGAGAAGGGCGGTGATGTACATAAGGCGCATCGCGTCTGTTTTGCCGCCGCTGCGCGCGAGCTAAAGAAATGCGGAGTGCGTGACGTTGATCTTTTTTTCGACTGCTGCGTCGAAGCTGAGCGAAGGACCGGAAACGCGCTGTGACCACCGCCGTCCTACCCGGTCTCGAGCGCGGCAGCGCCGTCTTATCGCCATGCGGTCGCTATCGGTACGAACTCCACCGCGAACGATGGGCGGCAGGTCCGCGGCTGCTGGCCATCTGCGCGAACCCGTCGATCGCCACGGCGGACGTGAACGACGCGACTTGCCGCAAGCTCATAGGTTTCGCGAAGCGCTGGGGCTACGGCGCGCTGTCACTCGCCAATCTGTTCGCGTTCATCTCGACCGATCCGGCAGGCATGTATGCGGCTGACGACCCGATCGGGCCTGACAATGATGCTCACATCTTGGCGATGGCCGAGCGTTGCATGGACGTCTTCGTCGGCTGGGGAGACATCGGTCTTTACCGCGATCGCGACATCGCAGTGATGAAGGTTCTCGCGGCGACAGGAAAGAAACCGATGTGCATCGGAGTGACGCGAGCGGGCTCGCCTCTGCACCCTTCTCGTCCCGGGTACGACTCACCGGTGTCGCTCTACCGCGGCAGACCAGCATGACCGCAGTGCTGTTCGTGACCGTCGCAATGTCCGCCGTCGGCCTTGTCGGCACGCTGGCCAACCAATGGTTCGAGCGGCGACAGGCGCGACGCAAAAAAGTTCTACGCGCATGCTGTGAGGTAGATGCCTGTCCGGAGTGCGGCGCATCCACACCGTGTGATTGTTTCCTATGACCGCCGCCTTCGCCTCCCACTTCGGACCACGCTACTGGCTGCGCCTAGGCCGCGAAGCCGACCGCTGCAAGTCCGACGTGCCGGGCGAGAAGGTGCGGCGGTGGCTAAATGAGTAGAGTCAAGGATGGCGCTGTGATCCGCGCCTATCGCTATCGTATCTATCCTACGCGGGCCCAAGAGGCGCGCTTGCGAGAAACGATGCGCCTACTGTGTGAACTATACAACGCTGCTCTACAGGAGCGAAGAGACGCTTACAAGAAGCAGGGGCGATCCATTTCCGAGTACCAACAGCAGCTTGAGCTGAAGGAAGTTCGCGTTGTACGGCCAGAGTACACTGGCATTCACGTCCACCTGCTCCAGGACGCTATCACGCGTCTCGACCGCGCCTACCGTGCGTTCTTCCGTCGCTGCAAGGCCGGCGAGACTCCTGGGTTTCCACGGTTCAAGGGGCGTGGGCGCTACCGCACTTTCACGTTCCGTGACGCGATAAATCGCAACGGCGCTCGCCTTGTTGCTGGCGGAACCAAGGTGGAACTGTCTTGCATCGGCAAGGTCAAGGTTAAGCTGCATCGCCCGATCGTAGGCACGGTCAAGCAAGTCCGCGTCACGCTCGCCGGAGACGGCCACTGGTATGTGACTTTCGTGTGCGACAACGTCCGCGTCGAACATCTAACGGCAACAGGCGCCAGCGTTGGCATCGACGTTGGCGTCACCACTTTCGCCGCTCTGAGCACCGGCGAGACTGTTGAGAATCCAAGGCGCTACGAGTCCGCGTTACAATTGCTCAAAACGGCTGACCGTAAGGTCACTCGCCGCAAACGCGGTTCGCGTCGGCGTCGCAAAGCGGTTGTGTTGCTAGCGAAGCAACACGACCGCGTCAGGCGAGCTCGGCTCGACTTCCACCACAAGGCGGCGCGCGGCATCGTCGCCCGTTTCGATTCGGTCGCCGTCGAAAATCTCAGCATCAAAGGTTTGGCGCAGATGCGCCTAGCCAAACAAGTTCACGACGCCGGATGGGCACAATTCATCAGGATTCTCGCGTACAAGGCTGAAAGCGCCGGACGCGAGTTCATCAAGGTGGAACCACGCGGCACATCACAAGAATGCAGCGGTTGCGGCGCTACGGTTCGCAAGAGCCTAAGCGTTCGCGTCCACGACTGTCCGCATTGCGGACTCGTACTGGACCGCGACGTCAACGCTGCCAAGAACGTACAATCGCGGGGGCACCGCGATCGGGGAGGGGCGAGCTGTAAGCGCCTCGTTGAACCGAGAAGCCGTAGCGAGGCAGACAATGCTTCGTGAAGGAGTTGTCACGCAACCGCGCGTTCCGTGCAAAACGCACGCGCGGCTGATGGGATTGATCGCGCGGTGTCCGACATGCGGGAGGTCGGGGTGATGTTTCCGGTGGGCATGCTCGTTTGGGATAACGCCAACGAACCGGTGTCAATCACGCAGCAAGCTGCGACGCCGCGGCGCAAGCCGGAGACTGGCGAACAACTCGACGGCACACGTAAGCAGCGTGGAATCTTCGAATGCTATTTTTGCAGCAAGCCGGCGCACACGGTGACGAGCGCCAACGTGCCGAGCTGCGTTAGATGTGTTGAGCGTTACAGGAGGAGAGAGTAGCAATGCCGTTGTCCTCAATAAGGCAAGCTTGGTGCGTTCAATGCGGGTCAACGTTCCGGAAACTGTGCGCGAACGCGGCGACGTGCTCTGAAGCCTGTAGGAGCAAACGCAAACGCACGCTAGACAGCGCTCGCGAACAGACTAGAGAGCGACGCCGACCGATTGGCGAAACGCTTGCCGTAAGGCTTCGGTGCGAAGCGTGGGCGAGGAGGAACAGAAACTGCACGCGCCAAAACCATTGGCTTGCCGGCGCTCCTCCATACCATGTCCACCTTCCGGGATGCGCCATGACGGTGCACTATTCACCGTTGCCGCGTTGGCCCATCGAACTAAGAAACTCGCCCGCTCTTCATGGCGCGCTTACGGCTGTACTCGGCGCCGGCCACGTGCCGCGTATTCCAAACTTCTCTCTCGTCCCGCATGGATCCGGATGGGGAGTACACTGGTTCAGACAGGAAGGAATGAAGCTAGCAGGAAAGTCGGTACACGTTCCGTTGTTCGACCGGCCGACTACGCTAACGTTTGGACCGGCGTGGCGCTTTCGATCACCTGCGATCCAAAGGCGCGGGCGGCAGCTGGTTCGGCTCGACGCCATCACTCCGATCGTCATTCGCTCGGGCGGTGGTGCGTCGGAATGCGTTCGACCTGGCGCCGTCAACATAGCAAGCGCGATCGGTGTTGAGTTCGTTCGACGACTCGCCCCGTCAGAGGAGTGGGCGCGCTATGTCGCCAAGAGGATCTGCGTTGAGATCGTGTCACAGGACACGCATCCGGAAACGATACCATTCGGTGGTAAGTATGGGCCCGTGCGTGGGTGGAGCGGATCGCTCGTGCTTGAGGTGAACGCGGTTTCGCGGTGGCTGCTCGAGGCGGCGGCTAGGATTGGATTCGGAGGCAGAACGGCATTCGGGTGCGGTCGTGTCATAATAACGGACATGATGCTGTGATGATGGCCTCTCAACTTTTGAGCGACCGTCTCGGCGGGGCGAAGGTCGCCGACGCTGTAGAGCATGCCGCTGAACATTGCTGGGTCTGCGCCGGATCGAGCGTGTTCGGTGTTCCGGTGGAGCGGTGGCTAGGCAGTACGTTCGTCGGTCAGTCACGCGTTCGGTCGCCGTCCAGCGCACATGTTTGCGCTTCATGCGTCCACGTGATGGCCGGCCGACCGCCGGATACGATGCGCATGTATTCGTGGCTCGTAGATGATCGATGCGTGCTCAAGTTCAACAAGGGAAACAAGCCGGAGATGCGCGCGTGGCTGCGTGCGCCGAAAGAGGGGCCGTGGTTCGCAGCTATTGCTGACAGCGGCCAAAAACACGTGATTCCTTGGACGCCAGTGAACCCGCCAAATACACGGCGAGGCGCCATCATGTTCGAGGAGACGCTCGTAACGATTCCGATCGATCATGCGTCCGGGTGGACGCTTGTCGATCGAATGACGACGTTGCTTACGGCTGGCGCGACGAAAGAAGAAGTGGAGCGCGGTGAGTACGGACAGGGCTCATACCAACGGTGCGCCGAAGAGATTCGCCGTTTCGAGGAGAACTGGTCGGACAAGCGCCGCTCGCCGTGGTTCGCGCTCGCGCTATGGCTGGCGCAACGAGATGAAGAAACGGTCGCCAAACGAATGGAAGAAGAGAAGGCGGCGCGGGCCGCAAAGAAGGAGGCTCAGCGTGATAGAAGAAAAGGTGAAGGAGCAACTCCGAAGCGCGACGGTAGACGTGCTGCTCGAGATCCGAGCGGCATACCTGTCGACGCCGCACGTGAACGTGCTGAAACATTGGGAGCAGTTGCAGGACAGAATGAGAGCGGCGGCGCGGATGTCGTCGGGTCCGGAGGAGTGGGCGACGATGATCGCAAGACAGCTCCAACTGTCGGCGCCCAGTGTTCGCTATTCGACATCATTACTCCAACTGACGCACCTCGTGCACGAGCGCGGGTGCGCAAGTGAGTGGCTGGACCTTATCGAGCGGGAATACGCGTTCCTGTTGGTTTTGACTAGAAAGATTGCCGAAGAACGTAAGGAGGCTAGAGATGCACGAGATCAAACGGTTTGAGTTTTTGCTGGAGGCGGCAACGCCAATAGCGCACCACTCTGAAGTGCACGGGAACAGCGCCGTCGCGTTCCGTCGCAAGATCCGCATGCCTGATGGTGCGTGGGCGCAAGTGGCGTGCGTGACGTCGGACACGATGCGCCACGCTTGCCGTGAGGCCATCGCGTACGCGTTTCTCGACGCCGCTGGGCTGCTGGCCGACCCGTCGCTGTCGGAGGCCGCTCTCCGCCTTCTCTTTGCTGGCGGAATGATCACTGGACGTGGTGACGCCAGCACCATCAAACTCGACACCTATCGAGAGATGTGTGATCTCGTGCCGTCCCTGTCGCTGCTGGGCGGGTGCGCAGGCAATCGCGTCATCCCTGGGCGACTCGTCGTGGAGGACGCGTTGCTGGTTTGCGCGGAGTCAAAGCACCTTTTGCCAAAGTGGATCGTTGATCACGTAGGTCAGTTCGACACGTCACGCGCGCACATGGAACTAGAGCAGCGCGTGCGCATGGACCCAACGCTCGACCCAGGCAAGCGTAAGCTCCTATCTGCTGGCGCCGCTTCCGATGCGGAGAACCGACTCTTGCAGAGCGAAGCCGCGCACGATACCGACATCGCAACGGCGCGGGAGGCAACGAAGAGTACGATGTTGCCCCGCACGTTCGAACGCGTCGCGTCAGGCTCGCTTTTCTCTTGGGGAGTCGAGGCCACGCTCTACAACGATCTCGATGTCGACGTTTTCTCCACTACGGTGGCAGCAATGCTTGCCAACGCGCGCGTCGGCGGAAAGCGAGGAACAGGGCATGGGCTACTCCGCGCCATTATGGCCAAGGGCGTTGCCGTAAGTGCGCCGGCTGATAGGCTACACCCCATGGACACGACGGATCTTGCCGCGAAGACTGGGACCATGTTCAGGTCGCACGTTCAAGCCAGGGCGGCGCGCATCAAAGAGTTTCTCGCTACGGTGAATGCGTGACTCCGCTTCGAATCACGGCGCGGCTAGATGGCCCCATCTCGCTACGGGACGGGTCGTTACGCCTAGATGGTCTGCTCGCGTGGGCCGTGGCACAGCGCGATCAACTGCCACCGCCAGGATTCGGCGAACTCGCCGACATCGAGATCCCGGTTACGAAGGAGCCCTGCGGTAGGTTTCACCTGTGCTCGTTCGCTACGCCTAAATTCGACCAGCACGAGCTGCGATACGTCAACCGCAAGTTCCCGCTTGCCGAAGCGCAGGCAATGGGCGCAACGAAGTTCAGACGGATTCTGTTATCGGCAGGGCCAACGAAGTCGTACCGCTTGCCGAGCGAAGTAGCGTGGGCAGAGCGCGACGAGGTTGAGTGGTTCGCCATGGGTGACGCTGACGCCATTCGCGATCTGCTCACTCTCGTTCGCTACCTTGGGCACAAGCGTTCAACCGGGCGCGGAAGGGTTCGCGAGTGGGCCGTGGACCCGTATGAGTCGTGGGGAGACGGGTTTCCAGTCGTCCGAGATGGTAAGCCACTGCGCGCGTTGCCGGCGGACTGGCCAGGTTTAGAGGATCCTCCGCTCGCGTATGCAACGATCACGTTTCCGTATTGGATGCATTCGCGAGAGCAGCTTTGCGCGGTGCCGGGCTGACGAGCTTGCGCAGGTTCGCAGAATTCGACCGCGGGCTGTTCCGATCCGGAAAGTATTCCGCCGGAGAATTGAAGCTGGCATTGACTCATAACGCAATCCGTCGCGTCGTCGACCTCAGAGACAATCCTCGCCAACTGCTGGCCTCAAGCACCTACGCAAAGCTTGGCGTTGAGTACGTTCGATTTCCGATCGATGAGCATCTGGGATTACCAGCGCTCAACGTGCTATCGCTTCTTGTGCGTGGAACGCTCGTGCATTGTTGGAAAGGGTCGCATAGGACAGGCGCCGTTGTCGCCGCCCATCGACTTCACACAGGCTGGACACGATCTGCCACGTGGGACGAGATGCAGCGGTTTGGGTTTGGCGAATGGCGCAAACACGAAAGGCTAGCCGAGAGCGTTTTCGGTGCGTGGCGACCGTGCTGATTGCGTCACCGCGGCACACGCCAGATGACCTTGCGGCGTGGGAGATAGTTGAGAGGACAGCGCGAGCCCACGCGTCGTTGTCGCTCTACCGTCGTCACGTAGATAGGGCGCGCGCGGCTGTCGCCGAATTCGTAGCTAGGACGCGATGCTACGCGGGTGTCAGTTGGGGGAAGGACTCGGTCGTGATCGCTCACATGGTGTCCGGGCTTGCGGCGGAGGTGCCTGTCGTTTGGATCCGCGTTGAGCCTATCTGCAACCCTGATTGCTCGCTCGTGCGAGACGCTTTTTTTCAAACGTACCCGAGCTCAAACTATCACGAGATCGTGAGCCAGTGCATCCGCGACGAAGACGGCTGGCATGCTACGGGCACGCTTGAGCGTGGCTTCGCTGAAGCGGCGCAACGCTTCGGCGCTGCTCACGTGAGCGGCGTACGCGCCGACGAGAGCGGGCAACGCAAGGCGCGGATGCGCGCATACGGCGAGTCCAGCGCGTCCACGTGCGCGCCCATCGGGTGGTGGTCCGGGCTCGACGTGTTCGCGTATCTCGTCGAGCACGACCTGCCGATCCATCCGGCCTACGCGTGCTCGCTCGGTGGGCAGCTAGACGCGACGCGCATTCGCGTTGCTTCGCTAGGCGGGCGGCGCGGCGACGGACATGGGCGGGCGGAGTGGGAACGGCGATACTACGCGGTCGAGCTGCGTCGGTTGCGGTAATTCTGGCGCAATGGCGGCGTCTCACGACGGCGTCGAGTGGCGGTGGAGACGGCGATCGGTCAGAGCGGAAGGGAAGGACGTGGGGAGACTCCGCTGTTTCGGTTCAAGGCGTTTCGCAATCAAAACGTTCATCTCGAATTCAAGCGGCTCGACCTGCTAAAGCGATTCAACCAAATAGCTGGTGGCCGACGGCTCAAACCGAAAGCGTGCGCGGAGAACGAGGCCGAACAATGAACGACGAGGAATGGTACGCGATGTTTCGCAAAGGGCCGGCGCACTTGCGCGCGGAGATCGACAGTCTCCGCGAAGAAACCGAGCGCTTCCGAACGGCGATCGCGCAGTGGATCCGAAACGTCGAGGCCGTTGGCCAAGCCGGCGCCGCCGACATGATGCGCGCAGCACTCGAAGCACCAAACGCAAAAAAGCCGCCCTCACCCGAAGGCGAAGGCGGCTGAAAGTCCCGGCGGTAAGTACGTTTGGGTAGCGGCGATTACGCCACAGTATCGCTACGCCGTGAGGGGTAGACGAGCGCACGAACACGGCGCTAGCGTGGTCAGCAAGGGGGCACAGATGGACCGATCGCGAGCGTCGAGGACGCGGCCGAAGCGATCGTCACGGCGCCAGCTGGCGCTGAGTAATATCATGTGGTTTCAAGCACTTACGAATAATCGACACAACAGTCTTGACACCGCTAATAGCGGTGATATCTTGAGTGTTGTGAGGCGGCAGACACCGCCTCCAAGGAGAGATAGGCAGATGAGCAAATACAATCACGGCAGCGAGCAAGTCGAACTACTCGGCCAGGCGAGTCGTACGGAGGTCGCGCGGCTGACCGATGCCGCTGCGGCGCGATCGGCCGGCCGGTACCTGCTCAGTGAGTCGGAGGCCTCTCAGTGGGAGGGCCGATGGGTGTCCGAGGCCGACCGGCTCCGCATCCGCGGGCAGATTTCGACGCTCGCCCTCGGTCTCGGGTGCTCCACGCTGGTGTTCCCGGCGGGGACGACGGTGGCGCTATGACCACCGCGGCAAAGGCGGGTGACGTGGTTGGTGAGTGGACCTACCTCGGCGACGGCATCGAGGCGAAGGTGGACGGCAAGGAGGCTCTCGTCTCGCAGCCTGGTGACGCCGACGACGGCGAGGTGCGCGACCTGTTGCACGCAGTGCTTGGCGGCACTTGGTCCCGCCGATCGGATTGGGCGGCGGCCGCTGGCGAGGCCGATGTAACGGCGCGCTGGGCAGCCGAGTAAATCGTCCCCACGAGGTGGCCCCGGCGAGGCAGACACCTCCCGGGGCCGTGGGCCAACCCTGATAGGAGGATCGACCGTGAAGAAGCGTAGCAAAAAGGCCAGCCACGGCGAAACGTGGACGCAGGAGAAGCGGCGCGCGGAAGGTAAGACGGTCGTCGCGTCGTTTTCGCTGCACCCCACGGTCGCGATCCTGATCGGAGTGCTGGCCCAAAAGTGGGGGTGCTCGCGCTCGGAGGTTGTGCGGCGCGGAATCGACGCGCTGTGGTGCGGGTTGCCGTAACCAGTCACGGCCTCACGATCACATTCGAGTCGAGCGAGCCGTTGTGAGATCGATCTTTGGGAACAAACGCAAAAAGCCGTCCCCTGCGCAGGCCGATAGGAGTCGGACCGGCGCAGTGGACGGCGGATGATGCGTTGTTGCGGATTCTTGGAACCGTTACTTAGGCGGTATCGTCGGCGGGTCGGCCATTGGCGGAAGTGGACCACGTTGAGGCGTCATGCCGTGCGCAACGCGCCACTTGTCGTTACGCTCGACCGTCGTCATGCCGGCGCCTTGGCACAGTTCGCAGACCTCACCTTGAGCGGCGACGTTCTCGCACGCGACGCAGCTTTCGAGAGTGACCTGGCCGCAGAGATGTTCGAGCAGGCTTCCGGGTTCAGGTGGATCAATCACTTCGGAAAGCACATGGCCTTTGCACCGGTGACCTGTCCGGTGATTTCTAGCCGCATCTGCGATCCGCCGATGATCGATACTGACCCATCATCCAAATTGCCCGTTATCGCCATGACCAAACACACGCCGCTCGCCGAACTGTAGCTGCTGAACGGCGATGAGGCAGTGGTCGCGGTGATCCATTCCTGCCCGTAGAGCGGACGCCCGAGCCACGCGCAAGTCGTCTGTGCCGATAGCTCTCGAAAGCCCGTGGCGTTCAGCGTGTAGAGCCATTGGTTGCTCGTTACGTCGATGTCGGTCTTCTCGGACGCATGGGACATGCTCCACGCTCCCGATAGTCCGCACACCGAGTCCTGGTAGTAAGCCCCAATGCTGCCCGATACCGCAGACAGCATGCCGGTGCCAGACCAACTTAGCCAGTAACGACCGGCGATTGCCCCGCCCGATCCATGAAAGTTCGACCACGAGTCGCATTGCACATCCTGGGTCGAGGTGCCGAGCGCGGTGTTGTACGGGATAGCCGCGATGGCGCTCGTGTCTCCGCCGAACGCCGCGCCAGCCGCCGGGACCATCTGGCCAAGGCCACCGTTAAAGACCACGGCTCCGGCGTGACCGCCAGTCGCCCGCATGCTGGTCGTGTGGCAGTAGTACTGCGAGGCCGCCGGCAGATTGGTCCATCCGTTGACCGCGGTCCTGTAGGTGACGAGCGGTGATTGCGTTGACTCGACGCTTTCCACGTCGGCACCAGAGCAACCGAAAAGGAACAACGCGCACACGACAAATAGAATTGTTCTCATGGGGGCCAGGCTCCATCCATCCCCCCACGGTGGTGAAACGCTTTTGCTTACGGAGCGCCTATGCGGCGCGGTGATTCAGACGCTGCCGCTCGGCTGAGACGCGATCAGATCCGCGAGTTCGCAGCGGCACTGCTCGTACTCGTCCTCTATGCGTTTTCGCGTCTCTGGCGACACGCGTTCCTTGGCGAGTTCCCGGACGTAGTTGACGAGCAGCGTCACGTCAGCCTCAAGAACTTTGACTCGCATCTCGAGCGAGAGTTCAGCGCGTACAGCCATGGTCATTTGCGTCACGCGCCCACGTTGGGCTTCTCGCCCATGCCATCGGCGGTCATGACGAGGTCGATGTATCTGGCCCAATCGAAGTTGGGGCCAGGGTCTGTGTGACCGCCCTTTACTGGGAATGCCTTCGACACTGTGTCGTGGCCACAAATCCCACGCGCGCCTGACTTCAATTCCTCAGGCCCGATCCGCTTGATCGCGATGCCGTGGCGGCGGCACAGGTCCGCGACCAGCACGGCGGAGCGGCGCAGCATCGCATCGGAGTACGCGTCCGCCCATTGCTCCGCGGTCTGCGAAGCGCGCCCAGCGTGCTCGATGTGGATGCCTTGTCGATTCGCCCCAGGTGCTCCCCAGGCCATGTCGGTAGTATTGACACACTGGACAATCTCGTCGGCATCTACGTTGAAGTGAGCAGAGGCTTGCGGCGCCGTCGCGCCAGCGAACCAAAGCGCCACGTTGCGCGCGGTGTTCGGCTTTTCTTGTGATTCCATTGAATGGATCACGATCACGGATGGCTGCGTACCGTATCGGCCGCGCGTGAAGTTCTTTGCCGCGATGAACTCAGCCGGCTTTGCCGTCATGATCGGTGGCGACACAGGCCGCGGCGGAACCGTCGCGGTCGAGGCCATCTTCGCTCGCGTGAGCGGACCGACGTACCCGTCCGGCATCAAGCCGTGCGCGCTCTGCCACATCTTCGTCATCGTCTCGGTGTTGAGGTCGAAGCGACCCGTCGGGAAGATTCCTAGTTGCAGCTGCCAATCCGCAACGTCGTCGCCTAGCATGCCTGCGCGTAGAGTTCTTGGTGTGGTCATCTATCCTCTACTGCAATCTGAAACGACCGGTTGTCGACGCGTGGCGGCACGGACGACGTAGTGATCGAATTCGTGATCCTGTATTTCTTGCCAACGGTCCCGCCAGACAGCCATATCGTGGCGGCGCTCGCGCTGAAGCTTTCGCCGGTGTTCGTCGGTCCTGACGGGGCGATCGCCCACGTCGATATGACGATAGTTTCGCCGGTAGCGAGCCACGCCGACCAGTCGATCGTGTAGTCTAGGGTAGCGTCTGGGTCTTTGCCGAAGTTGCCGATCATGGAGACACCTGGATGCTTCTCCGTTCGCGCGACACGCTATAGCGGCGCGGTTCTCGCGGCACATCTGTGCGTCTCGGTTCAGTTGCAACGACGACGCGGCGCCGCTCTGCTGGCACTTCTATACGTATGCCCGTTGTGGCGAGCGCGACGACGCTTCGAATTTCTGCCGCGACAGAAGCCGTGCGGTATTCGGCCGTAGCCGCCGTCGATCGCTCTTCAGCCAAGACGGCGGACTGGCGGCGCTCTCGGTGCACTGTCATGCGGCGCGCGGCTGGAGCGCTCGCGTAAGGCAGATACGAGTCGGATCTCCCGATCGCGAACGCGGAGGACGTGGCGTGTGCCGCGCCGGGCACGTCCGCTAGTCCCTCGGCAGCAGCGAACGCGAGCGCTGCCGAGAACATTTCGGGCGCTGGGCTTACGTATGCCCCGCCAACGGCTTCGGCGGACAGGACCGATAGCGCGTCGAGCGCGACGACGAGCTCGACGAGACTGGTGCCGTAAGCTGCGCTTGGTCCTACCGCGGCCGGCGCAATCGGCAGCGCTAGAGCTGCCATCGCGTGCGCGGACGAAGTGGATCCGTTTACCGGCGCCGCCGTAAGGTTAGAAGTGGAATCCGCACTTGCCGTCGAGGCAGCATGCAGAACAGGCGCAGCGTACTCGTCCGCGCGGGCCGACGACGCTCCGCTGGCCTGACAGATTGCCTCAGCGGCAGACGATGCAACGCCAGTCGGCGCCGCCGTTGCGGTCGCTACTCCGCCAACGCTTGGCGATTCTGACCTGACCGCCGACCCCTGCGCGTATGCGGAGCTCTCGGCGCCAGCCGCAGATCCATAAACGTAAGCGTGCGCGGTATGGTCGGCGGATGTGCTCGACGCCGCCGATAGTGCTGGCGACGATGCGTAGGTAGATGCGCCAGCGCCGGCCGCATGCGAAGCCGCCGCGGCCTCGCCGATGCCTGGTACAAGTAGAGCCCCGGCGCCTGCCGCTCCAGACGCCGAGACGGCCGCCGGTGCCGCCGTAAGGTCTTGGGCGCCTGACCCGAACGCCGACGCCGCGCCGCCCGTCTGTGGGGCCGCGCTGGCGTTCGCCGTGCCATCCGCGGAGGATGTAGACTCGGCCGAAGCCGCCACCGCCACCGAGACGTCTGCGCGCTCCGCCGCCGAAGCGGAGGCGATGGAGCTCGCGGCGCCGGACTGCGGCAGATCGAGCAGCCAAGACGACGTGGCCGCCGTCGCCGCAACGGCTGCAACCGTAACAGGTACATCGGCGCCGCCGAGCGTGGCCACGAAACTCACCGCCGACGTTGTTGGCGCCGCCGAACTTACCGCCTGCCCAGTTCCGAGCGCTTGGGAGGCTACGGCAGCTTCGGACGCTACCGAATTGTCGACGCGTGGCGCCGCTGTCGCTTCCGCATCGCCGGCCGATACGGCCGCCACCGATTGAGCCGCTTGCGCGACTCCGGCCGCGGCAGATTCGCAACCGGCCTCGACCGGGATTGAAACGGCCGCTTGCGCGACGCCGTCAGCTGTCGCCGCGGCATTCGCGGTCGCCGGCTCATCGATGACGGTCTCGTCCTCGCCACCGCCGGCCTCGGCGAACTCAGCGGCGAAGTCTGGCGTGGCATCTTCGTCGAACCACTCGTCGGCAACGAGCAGCCGGTCGAATGCGCCGGGGCGAGCCATGTTAGAGCGTGCGCATCCAACGGCAAGCCGAGCCGGCCTTGGCGACGATGGCGCTCGAGGCGACCTCCGACGCGAATCGCGCCGTCACGTCGCCGCCAGTGCCAGCGGTTCGGATGATGCCCCAGAGCGTCGCGATGTTGCCGGCGGTTAGACTGGTCGCATTGCACGCGGCTGGAATGTCATATGCAGTCGCTGAGTTCAGGCTCGTCGTCGTCGCAGCGAGCGTGTATTCGCTGCGATAGTGGAGCAGCGATGGCGACGACGGCCCGGTGATCGACCAACGGGAGCCGGTCGTCGTTGCGGCGGAAGTGTAGGCGATGACGAACTCGAACCAGTAGGTCTCGTTCGGTGACGTCGGAAAGGCTAGCCCCGTCACGTTCGCGATCGTGTTCGCGACGGCGTTGTTATTGGTGACGTCGGACGCCAGAATGACCGTGTTGAGCGACTGAACGGCTGCCGCCACGAAGCCGTCGCTCCGCATGATGACGCGGCCGCGGTTGTCCCGCACGGTGAAGCCGTTGTGCTCGTCGTAGTGGAGAGAGTCGCCAGCCGAAAGCGTCGCTTTGACTAGCTCCATCGCGTTCGTGCCGTCGGTGTGCACTACCGTCACGTCGACGGACGATGACGCGTGCGTGTTCCGGACGGTGAGCGTCTTGACGGTGCGGAACGTGCTTGCGGCTGGCGATGCGACGACGGTCGTCGTCGTGGCCGTGGTGATCGGGGGCGTGTTGGTCCGGCCAGGCGTGACGGCTGCGGCGAGCATGTCGACCCACGACGCGTGCACGTGGACCGAAGATACGGCCTGGCCTGTGGTGACGCGGAGCAGGTCGCTCGTGCTAGCAAGGAGAAGCACGACTACTGCAACCGAATCGTCGTGCCGGTCTCGAGCACAGGCCGAACGTTCTGCGTGATCGTGATGGGCGTGATGCGCTGCACCGTTCCGTTTCCGACTGCCGTGATGTCGAGCGTCGCGCCGCCCTGCGTGGTCGACACCGTGAACGTGTTGGCGTCTGGCGCCGTCTTGATCCAGTAGACCGTGCCCTCCGTTATGCCGGTTGGCAGAGAGCCCGCCTCGTACTGCCAGAATACGACGCGGTCATCGACGATCATGCCGTGCGCGTTCGACGTCACGGTATCGCTTATCGCAGCAGTGAACGGCGTTGGAGCAGGACCGATGCCGCCGCGAAGAATCAGGTTACCAGCGCCCGACACGTCCGTGCCGATCGACCAAAAGAATGCGGTCGTAGACCCTACGTCCGTGCGCTTGCCGAAGCTGATTTCAGCGACAGGGCTTACGGTTTTGCCAGACGTAGAGAATCCGCCTGCGCTTCGCGCGATCGCTGGACGCGCGTACCCAGTGTACGTGATCTCGCTCGTGTTCTGAGAGCCGGCGTCTCCTGGATCCGCAGAATGCAGTGCGGGGTAAAAGCTGCCCGCCGCCGTGCTGTTCTGGATCCCGGCAGCATCACCGATATTCGCATGGTCGGCGTTCTGGAAATAGTGGTTCAGCAGGTTCGTTACGAACGCCGTTGACAATGCACTCATGGAACTTCTCCTGTACCTGTTGCGGACAACTCAGTGGCCTCCCCCGAGGTCGATGCGTCTACGTGAAATGCGTATTGAAACTATGAGGATCGCGTCACGATCCGACCGCGCCGATTCAGCCACGCTTCAAGCGCCGCCGTAGCCGCGCGCCTCGTCCGGCGTGTTGCTATGCGAACCTGCCGCGCCGCGTGTCCGCCGTGCCTCGGCTCAAACGCTACCCAGCGCCGCGGCCCGCGCTTCGTCACGCAGCCGGTGCCGGGCTTGCGGCGCTGTCTCAACGCACGCGGACGGTCCCGAACGTGGACCCGCCGAGCAGCCCGAACACCTGAAGCAGCCATATGAGCAAGACGAGAATCACGACGACTTGCAGCACCACCTTGACCTTCGAATGACGGAGTTGACCAAGTAGAGCAAGACGCCAACGACGATGATGATGAGAATGATACCTATGATCGACATGGTGGTACTCCCCCTTCAGACGCGAATCTCGAGCACGTGCACGTCGTGCGCTCCGACAATCACGGCCTCGTCTGCCCAAACGCATCCAGGAAGCCAGCCGCCGTCGGGCGCATGGCATCCGGCGAAGCTTTCGGTCCAGCTATTTTGCAGCAGATACTTGCGCCGTCCGTTGTACGTGCCGCGTCCAGCAACTCGTTGAGCGTGACCGTTCTCGGTGCCACCGATGAAGTCGAGCCCAAGAACGTGCTCCGGCTGATCTGGCGTTCGCTGTTGGTAGTTCAGGAATAGATCCGATAGCCCGGTTCCTACGCCGACGCCCCAACCGCGCCGTAGTGCTTCGTCGACCTGGTCGAGCACGCCCGACCCGAGTCCAAGGATGCGGTACCGCTTGATGTCCTTTGCAAGCCGCTTGTCGTCCGCGAACATCTCGTCAGCGAGATCGTCGCCAGCTGGCGCGGCGCCCTTGCCGGCCTCTATATCGTCGTAGTCTTCGCCTTCGCGGTAGGGATCCCAGCCGCGCAGCACGAGGCTGTCGACCGCGTACTCGAGCCGCGTCCCGATTTCGATTGCCTCGATGAGCCCTTGCCGGCGGCGAGCGTCGCGCCAGATCGACACGCCGGACGCCCACGTAGGTTCAGGCAGGTTGCCATCGTAGCCGAGCGCGTCGACGATCTCGGCGAACGTCTGTCCGACGCAGTCGGGGAACTTTGGCTGCGCTCGGATCCACCGGATCGGCTGAATGAAGTCTGACTCAGTCTCGAGCGCAGATGGTACGCTGGTCGCAGCGTAGTTGAAGTCGACTCGGTCGCGGTCGCGCGACTCTTGGCGGTCAGGATGTGCGCCCGTGAGGAACGTCATTCGGCACCGCCGTCGGCTGTCCCGCAGCACTGGCTACGGAACGCGCAATCGAGCTCCGAGCACGACGCCATGCGCGCGATGCAATTACTTCCCCACGAACGACCATCTGCGAGCGCTCGCTTGCACGCATCCGCGAACGGTGCGCCCGCAGGCGTCCTGGCCCACGGCGAGCCGTCTTCGCGTCTACAATCGAGCAGCGCTAGCCTCTCTTGCGCGTTGTCGCACGAAGCCATGGTCGGCGGGTGCAGCGGCGGCAACGGCGGCGCCGGGCCAGGATTTGGCGTAGGCGTCGGCTTGCTGCACGCTACGAGCACGAGCGCGACGACGAGAAGCCGAAGCCTCATCGGTCGGCGCCAGCGTCGGAGGCGCCAGCTTTTGCAGCTTCGAATCTTGCCGCGCGCGCGCTCATCGCCATGCCGATCACGGCCGACTTTGGCACCTGTTCCGTCGACCCGTCAGGCAGACGAACAACCAAAAAATTGCACAACTCTCCAGCCGTCTCGATGATTGGGCAGATGTACGGCTTCGCCGCGCATCCCATCACTCCAATCGCCAACACCAGCATCAAGGCCGGCGGAAACATCGGCGGCCTTACGCTCTTCGCCGTCTGCCCTACGACTTCTCCGCCACCGCCGAACTTTTGCAGTAGCTCGATCAGAAGCGCTGGCGCCGTCGTGATGAGCGCGGCCGTGACGGCGCCCCAAAAGTCACCGCCGTTTTGAACCTGGTCCGCCACTGTCGCGAGTGCGCCAAGAACGATGACGGCGGCCACACGCAGTTTCGCGGCCCAATACGGCAGCTTGACCGTTTCGTTACCAAAGAACTTCACCAGCACGGGAAGAAGCACGGCCGCTAGCATGACGGCCAAGTGCTTCGATCCTAGGTCGTTATGCAGCTCCCCAGTGGGAGCCGTATCTCCGGCCCAAACCTGCGAGCAAGCCAGTACCGATGCGGCTGCCAGCGGCAGCGCCATTGTGATTCGTTTCATCTTTAACAACTCCGATCAGTGGTGCGCGGAAAGTCTCCAAACGAGTTCGCCGCAGAATGCCCCCAGGAAAAGTACGCTCATCGCTATCGCGAACGCGCCAGCGGTGCGCATTGTCGTGAGTCTGTGCAGTAGATCGCTAATCCGATAGAGCTGCCACGTGACGCTGTGGCGCCACTCGGCGTCCGGCTCCGTCGCCCACGCGAGATCGCGCTCTTCTTCGTCGGTCGTCAAGGTGGGCCGATAGGGTGGCCGCTTCTGGTCGGTCATTTTGGTTCGGCGTCAGTACCCGGCGCCGCCGTGGTCTCGCTCGCGTGAATCTCGGCTGCCACTTCCGCCATCGCGGCCAATCGCATCATGGCAGACGACGCGCGCATCATCGACGACCTTAACCACTGCACCGCGGCGTACGAAATCTTGTGCTCGGCGATGATGAGCGCCTTCGGGCAAGAGAAGGAGATGCCAGCTAGATCGCAGTCCTTATCCAGGACGATCTCACCCTCCGGCAACACCTCGTAGACGGTCCCGCCGTTCTTGCCTGGGTACATGGCGGCATACAGGCGAGCCGCCGGCATGTTGGTCGTGACGTAGACGAACCGGCCGATCGTTTCGGAGGCGGAGCCCGACCAGTCGTCAAGCCCGCGGACGCCCGTCTCGACCGATGGCAGCAGGAACTCGCCGATCTTCAGCCCAGGATGCCCGCCGTGAAAGTAGGTGGGGCGATTCACACGGCCTCGCCCAGCTCGCGCCCGCCCGTGATGCTGAGAATTAGCGCTTGCGTCGTGACGGCCGCGCAAGATGCGGCGGAGCCGCCGAGGAACGCTTGGAGCCACGGGTTCGTCGACGCGATCCAGTCGATGCCGGCGCCGATGAGTCCGATGCCGAGCGCGGCCCAAACGCGGTACTTGGGCGCGAGCCGCAACGGAAACCACCGCACGGCGTGGTCATCCTTCAGCAGCCGCACAAAGCTCCACACGAACAGGTAAAGAGGCATCACCCACCAATGGGTCGCGACGAGTTGATCCATTGGTCTGTCCCCTTTGACCGTCAGTGCTTGTGCACGGCCGGCGGTAACTTCGATTCGATCTTCGCGAGCTTCAAGGAATGCTCGGCAAGCTCTAGCTCTATGCGCTTGTTGTCGTCGTGAACGCGGATGACTTCGTTCACGTACTGCTTGAGACGCTCGAGCGTTACTTCCGAGTTTGCCTTGACGGCGACAAGCTTCGCGTTCATCTCCAAGAGCACATCCAGCACCGTGACCTTTCGGTCCGAATCCGTATCGACCTGAACGCTGGTAAGCAGCGCGTGCAGTTCGTCTAGCTTGTTGAGTCGTTCGAACTCCTCCCGAAGAGCCTTCAGGTTTTGATCGAACACATCCAGTCGAAGCGCGACCTGCTCCGATATGCGGACGCCCTCAATGCGGACGCTGTCGCCATTCGATGCAGCATGCTCTGAACCATTGGGCCTGTCGGTGTCGCGTTCGCGGTCTGGGTTGGGCGGAGGCGGAATGGTGTTGTTGCGGTCATTCATCTGAGCGGGTCACTTCTACGGCACGCGCCGTTGTTGCGTTGCTACGACGGCGTATCAGCACCGTCTTTGCTATCCCCACCCACGTTCTACGGTCTCCCTTTTGCCTTTGCCGTAGGCCCAAATACCGGCGGCGCTGGCGTCTTCGTATTCGAACCGTGCATCGACATCAGAATCTCGTCGAGACGGTCAAGTCGCTTGTTCAGAAGGTTCTGCGGATCGGAAACTTTGGAATCGACAGCTTTGATCGACGACTTGAGATCGTCGAGTCGCTCCGTAAGCGATGGTGGTAGCGGCTTCTTACCGTCGCTCTCTGGCGGCAGGCACACCGGGTCCATGCGGTGCGTCAGGCTCGCGATGTCTTCTTTCGAAGCGCGGCTGTTCACCCACAGGACGACCGCGACTACGATTCCGCCGACGAACATGATGCCGCCGCCGATCTCCTTGGTTGTCCCCCACCCGCGCGCGTGACGATCGCGCCACGTTGGGCGATAGGAACGCGGAGGAGGAGGAGGACTCGAGTAGCCGCCTCCGCCTTCAAGTGGTTTAGGCGGCCACTCTTGGCGCGGCGGTGGCGTGCTCTGTTCAAAGCCAGGATGGCTGCGCCGCGCTGCTTTCTCTGCCGCGCGTTCCTTCGCCTCACGCGCCATGCGCGCAAGGTCGACCGGGTCACCTTCCCCCGGATCGTCGTATGACTTCGGCATTCAAGTCCACTACGTTTTCGTGGAAACCAAGTTCGGCGTGGCGTCGTTCCATGTTGCATCGATCGTTTCCGGCGCTCGGCCCGGAGGCACGCGGCCTGACTTACCGGCGATGACGGGATCGTAAGGGTAAGCCCAAAGGGTCAGCGTGCGGTGCTTCAGCGTCGCGGCGTAACGGGTCGTAAGCCCGATAGGCGTAGAGTCGCCAACCGCGCCAATGTTATGGAGCGGATAGCCGAAATCGGCATCGATCGCGGCGCTGAATGCGTCAGCTAGAGACTGGGCGGGGAACACAACGTGGGCCATTAGAAGCCTTCCAATCCTGCCTCCAGTGCCGTCGCGACACTGTCTGGCAACGCGCCCGCGTAGGCTACGATATCGGAGACGTCGCACGGCTGCGGAAACGTCCCGGAAGGGCCGGATCCGATGTGGATTACCGGCCCTGTGGGAGCGACAAGAGTTGTGGTTGTGCCAGATAGAGCCTGGTTAGCGCCGTCGATGCGAAGCGTCGGCGCCGCCGCCGCCGCCCGCCTTAATGTCACCTTCTCCCAGTTTGTGGTAGGCGCCCCGTCTGTCGCGGCAAATGCGCCAGGGTGCCCAACGCCTCTCGCGGCCCCGGCCGCCGTGACGTAATAGTAGTTACCGCCGCCGACCGTGCCGGCGTTTCCGAACAATATTTTTAACGCAACCGCGGAGTTCAGTTTAGCCGCTACTACCCACGAATATGCACCGCTGCCGAACATGTCGACGCCAGCTTTGAGCAAGCTGTCATCGGTGCCGTCGAAACGAAGCGCGGGTCGGCCGTTGTGACCATTTAGAATAAACAGCGGCTGCGCGGACGCCGTTACCTGGGCAACGTTATTGCCAGCGCCGCTCTGGTCGTTCCATTGCGCGACTGTGATGTCCCACGTGTTGTTGATATTGTAAGGGCCGACGGCCATCGATACCGAGAGCCCCGTCGTGCCGAGCGCCGTCGGGCCAGCCGCGGTGACGAGTCCCGAATTCGCTGGGATGTACGTCGTACCGTTGTCCTCGCTCCAATCGTAAGTGGCCTGACCTAGTCCTGTGCCTCCTGCCACAGACGCTATTCTGCCGCGCAAACCAACCTGGCGAGTGGCAGTGCCGCTGATCGTCCACGCGGGCGGTGTCGTTCCGCCGGTACGCAGCGTTGGGCCGTACTGAATCCCCTTGTCGGCGCGCAGCAAGAGCTTCAGGCCGTACTGCGCCGCGTAGTAGAGCGGGTTGCCATGATTGGCTCGCGCCAGTCCAGACGACTCAATGTCGAGCGAAAGACCAAGTCGCATCGTTACGATGCCTGCGCGACTTCCGGCAGCGCCTTCTCGGCGCCGTTCTGAATCTTCGCCTCAACAGCGGCGTCCTTCCACGGCTTCATCTGCTCGGCCGACTCAAGGAACGGCAGCAGGCAGTGCAGGATCTGCGGAATGTATCCGCCGCCGGTGGGGCCCACGGTGGGGCTCAGAATGATTCTCTTGAGCGCATTGGCGCGGTCGTCCTCGAACACCCAGTGGCCTCGCGCCTTGGCAACATCTGCTTGCGCCTCAATCTCGTCGTAGAGCTTGATCGCGAACCGCGACGCCTTGATGGGCTCCATTCCCTGCGTAAGGCCAGTGTCCGAAAGGCGTCCGATCAGAAACTGAAGGTGCGTCATCGGCTGTACAGGCTTGCCATCCGCGTCGAGCGCGGGCGTGCGGTTCACGTTGGTGAGTTGAACATCGGGAACGTACGGGAACGATTGCATGTGACTGTCCTCTTGCTTGGAAATGCCAAGCCGTTTGCGCTTTCGCGCGGATCTGCTGCTCACTCGCTATGAGTCGAGGTGAACGGGAAACTTGTAACGCGTGCCGTCGATGTAGACGACGAAGTATCTGTCGAGCGCGCCGCCGGCTACCGTCATCTCGCCGTCGAACGTGAACATCCGCTCGCCCACGGCGCCGGCTCCGAATGCCGTCTTGAATCCAGGGCGCCCGTCGTCGGAATACATGACGAAGCCACCGACAGGAAACCCGGCGCCGATGCTAGCAACCGAGCAATCGCCAACGAAGATGCAACTGGCGGCGGTATCGGCCGGCACGTTGGCAGCAGAAACCCCACCCGCCAACAGCCCTAGCACATTCTGGCTGTTGAACTGCGATAGCTGCACCATTGCGACGCCGCCGAGTTCCAGCACCACACCGCCAGGTATTCCGGCGCCCGAAGCCGGCCCGCCGCTGATGTGGACGTCGCCGCCGTTGGTGGTGCCGGCTCCGCCCTGCTGCCCCTCGAAGTTGAAGTTGTTGCCGTTGAGCCCAGCCCCCGCTATGTCGCAGTAGATTGTTCGGCTGCCACCAGCCAAAAATGAGCGGGTGAACACCACCGCAGTGTTGAGCGTTACCTGCGCCGTCGTGATGTTGACGTACTCAACGTCGGAAACGAGGAAGCTGTGGTAGCCGGGCGGGTCGCCACCCGCCGCTGGCGCCGGAACTTCGTAGATCAGATTTCCGGGAAGCTTGTTGCTGGCCGCGCTAGCGAACGGCGCCTGCGACTTGATCCGAAGATCCGTGCAAGCGATGTCGCCCGTGCGACCTTGATGCGAGATGACAGGCGAAGATGTCGACTCATCAAAGCGAAAAGTTGGTGAGTAAACGTGAACGATCGGGTTCGATGCGTCGAAGAACGTTACGACTGGCCGGCCGCCGGTGGTGAACAGCATGTCACCGTGACTGCCGCCGGCGCCAGCGCCGGTGACAAGCGATAGGTTGCCGCCCTTGGTGGTCGAGCTGCTCTGCGCCTGAACCGTCAGCGCGCTTGGCGTACCGGCGATCGTGGCCTGCCCGATGACCGGAGCCGATACCGACGACCCGAACTGCAACAGCGGCAACGTGACGGTGACCGATGCCGCCGTCACGTTCACGCCGCCTTCACTGGAAGACGCTTGAATGGCGACCGATCCGGATGCCGGGCCACCCCCTCCGTAGAGCTTGAGTAGACCTCCCGTTACGGTGCCGTCACCGGCAGCAACGAGTAGCCCTAGCCCAGTCCCCGTGGCGTCTTCTGGCTTGACGGTAAACGAAACCGTGGATCGCAGCTCCGCCACGCTCGCCAAAAGCCTGGTCGAATCGATGAAGAGCCCGCCGGATGTCGAACTCGACTTGATATCGACGCTTCCAGGCGTGACACCGCCGCCCCCGTAGAGCTTTAGAAGACCACCAACATCGCCGCTGCTGTCTCCGGCCGCGAAGACCGCGCCTGACCCAGTACCAACGACCGTTGCGGGTTTGATCGTTGTGCCGACCAGCGTTACGATGCCAGCGAGCCCCGTTAGCTTTTCTACGACGTTGCCGCTGCTTACGCCGGAGACGTCGCCTGCGAGCGTAACGGTGCCGCCTGCCGTCGTGGTCAACAACGGGACCCAAAGGCCGCCTTGCCCGACGTAGGCTATTCCGGCCGTCGCATTGGACGCAATAGCTCCAGTCGGAGCTGTACCGCTAGGCGTGCTCGCGAAGCCGTAGATGGCGTTGTTGCTCATAAGAACGCCACCGTTGCACCGTTGTTAGTGATCGACCCGTTGATCTGACTGTATAGAACGTCCTGACCGCCGACGAGCATCTCCCTTCCGGCGCCAAGCGTCTTGTTCACCGTCACGGACGAGCCAGCATCCACTATGAGTCTAGCGCCAGCACCCACCGTTACGCCGTGCGTTGGGTTGTTGGTGCCCCATAGCGCCGGTATCTCTGTGGACACTTGCGTGAGCCACACTTGGCATCCAGGATCGATCAGCACGACACGATCGGCGCCGCGATTGAAGATACAAGCGGTCCCAACGACAACACTTCCACGGTCGACACAAAAGATGGCGCTCGCGTCGAAGAGGTCGTCGAAGTCTAATACTGCGTTACTACCTCCGCGGACCGCCAGCGACGCTGTGTTGTCCTTGTGGCGACAAGCGACGAACCGTACGAGTAGTCCAGAGAGGACAACCGTGTTACCGCGGAAATTGCACTGGTAGAATTGAGTGAACCCTGAGCCAGCGAAGATTGACGGCGTCCAAATGTTGCATCTCCTAAAGAAGACGCCAGTGACGGTGGAAGAGATTGCGCTGCCAGTATCATGCTGCAAACCTGTATTCTCGCCACCGAAGTCCAGTTCGATGTCCTGAACGTTGACTTGGTTGAACCCGGCTCCACCGAATACAACTTGGTTATCGCCTGAGCCGAAACGCCAATCAGCACAATGCACGACCGGATAGGTTACGATCTCGAACGGGTCGCCTGCTTGCGGGGTCGCTCGCGTGAACCCAGTAGAAATGAAAGGAAACGGAATGGTGCCAGGTGTGGAGATTGACGCGGAAGTGCCGAATGATTCGTGAATCCACCAGCCATTACCGGCGCGGGCTCCTCCGCTTATGCGCATGTATCGGCCGGCGTGTGCGGCGAACCCTCCTGAGAGTCCTGTCGCCTCAACGAGGTTGAGCGCTTCGGATCCAGGCGTTCGGTTAAACGCTGTGAAATTCGTAAGCGTTCCTGATGCCACAACACTTGCAACGCCTTGAAGTGTTAGATTCGAATTGTTTCCGATGACGGCGTCGAAGCGCGCCGCGTCTGGATCAATGGTGTTACCGTGATAGGTGATCGTGGTGGGCTGACGAAACCATGCCGTCCCGCGACCGAGTCGCCGCGTAAGCTCTTCTGCGTCTCGCCACGCCGTGCCCGCCGTCGCGCCGTCGCCGCGGTTGTTGGCCGCAGCTGAATCAATGTGGATGGCGGCCATCCGCTCCGTGATGCTCACTACGCCGCCTCCTTGAAGCGCCACGCGCCGCCACCGTTGGCGGGCGGAAGTTCGTCGTCGCCGCTAGCCGCTGGCGTAGCGCCCTTGTCGAGCCAGTAGAGACGTGTTGGCGTTTGCACGATGCAGAGGATCCGATCGGCGAGTGGTGTCACGAGGAGCAGCTCGAGCGCCGGCATATCGGCCACGATCTGCACCGCGGTCGCACTCGGCGGCAGCAGGTTGCCAATCGGCTCCGGGTCCCACACGCCACCGTTCCACCGCATGACGTCGTTGAGGACGGCGCCGCCCTGCGCGATGTTGGCGAGCGGAAGGGCGTTGATGACGGCGTTCGAGTTGGATAGGTCGACGGCGCCCCACGCGGACGCGGCGAGACCGGTCGCGCGGAGCGATTGGCCGACCAGGAGAGCGCCGCCCGCGGGGACGGTGGTGCCGTGGATGCGCTCGACGACGTTGGTGGCGAGCGGGCCCGTGACGTCGCCTAGCAGCGTACCCGTGCCAGGCACACCCGGCGACCAGACGATCGTGCCGGTACCGTCGGTGATGAGCGTGTAATTGAGCCCACCGGGCGCGAGCTTCGTGACGGCAATCGCCGCCGCCGGATCGATGTTCGCATTGACCGCTAGCGTCCAAGCCGTTGCCGTCGCGCCCGCGTTGGTCGTCAGGACCGTGTTGGCAGCGCCCGGCGTAATGGAGCCGATCGGGACCGCGGTCCACGTAGTGACGCCACCGACGGTGCCGAGAAACTGCCCGTTGGTACCGGGTGCGATGTGCGTGACGGCGAGAAGCCCGTCTACCGCGTCTTCGTCGGCAAGATCGAGTTCGCCGAAGTCGCACGTCGCGACGCCAGTCATGCGGAGCACGGATCCGACAGCACCGCCGCCTGGCGTCGTTACCGCGGTGCCGTTGATCGCGTCAACGCGAAAGACGCCAGCCGTCGTCGGCACCGAGACGTCGCCTGATACCGTTGCCCAGGCACCAAGCGGCGTCGCATTGGTGACGTAGATCTGCCGGTTGGCGCCTGGCGCGATCGAGCCCGCCGTAACGGTGCCCCATACGGCAACGCCTCCGGCCGTGACGATCGCCTGCCCGTTGGCGCCTGGCGCGAGCTTGGAGACCGCAATAGCGGCAGCAGGGTCAACGTCTGCATCGACGATGAGCGAACTCGAAAAGACGCCGCCGGCGCTCGAGTGGACGACGCCAAGCCCGAGCGTCGACACCGTAATGCCGGTGAGGACGACGACCTGCCGCGCGAGCCACGACGCCCCGTCCCAGCCGAGCACCTGACCCGCTACGGTGCCGGGGATGAGGGAGATGGTGCGGTTTGCCGACAGGTCCGCCGACGCGCCGCCGTCGATGCGGATGGGCGTCGTCGTGCTGATCGTGCGCCCCGTGGGGACGCCCGTTCCGGTCGCGGGGGCGCGGCGCGTGAGCTCGTTGATCTTGATAACCCAGCCCCACTCGGCCGAGCCCTCAAGTTTCTCGTTGATGAAGCCGAGCCTTAGCCCCTCACCTGTGCGTACGAAGACGCCAATGGTGGTCGTGTAGGTGGGGTCGGGCTGGCTGTAGCGGTCCTCGCCGAGCGCCAGAAAACCAACCTGGGACTGAATGCCGAGCGCAACGCCGTCGTCTGGCGGCGTCGGTACCGTAAAGGTGGCAGTTCCGGAGATCGACCCAGCCTGCGTGATCGCCGGCGCCGTAATCTCCTCATCGGTCCCAATAACCGTGAGGTTCCATAGGCGAATTCCGGCCGAATCGATCAGTCGAAGGCTGACTACTTCCCCGGGTAGGACGTCGACACCGTCCTCGGCGGCCGCGACCCAGCCGCCGAGGGAGGCGCTGTTGAGCTCTAGAAGCGGGGACGCCATCGGCTCATCGGTTCAGTTGTCCTGGTCGCAATGGGGCGTTAGGTTGGAGCAATGAGGCTTTTTGGATTGCTGATGGGGGTTGCGGCCATTGCCGCTTGCGGCGACGGCGCGGAGACGAAAGACCTGTTCGGGGCGAGGGTCTGCGTCGCCGGCACGACCATCGAATGCGCCTGCCCCGGTGGCACCAAAGGCGCGCAGTCGTGCCGCGACGACGGGACAGGCTACGAGGCGTGCCAATGCGGCGGAGGAGCTGGGAGTGGCGGCAGCGCCGGGAGTGGAGCAGGCATGGGTGGCTCCGCTGGGACGGGCGGAAGCGGAACTGGCGGCGCCGGTGGCGGCTGCACGCCGCGATCGATGTGCCCGGCACCGGATCCCGACGGCGGGGCGCCGCTCTGCGGCATGCTCGACGACTACTGCGGCGGCAAGCTCAGCTGCGGGTGCGAGTTCGGCAACTGTATCGGCGGCGCGTGCGAATGCAAACGATTGCCGGAGTGGGACCAATTGTGCCGGTCGCAGGCGCGCGGCCCACTTGCGATGCAATGCGCAGTCGGCGTTAAACCGCCGGATGGATGCGAACTAACGCCAGGCGGCTTCGGCTATCCACCGTATAGCTTGTGTTGCAAGCACTAGATTCTGGAATGCCACAGCGTCTGCCATGCCGCGCCGTCATAGTAGAAAGCAACCGCTGGGTTCTCGCCGGCGGTGCCTGTGTTGTTGAGATTCCACCCGGCGACGCCACCGACGTTAACGGTGGTATTTGTATATGCGCTGAAGACGATGACGTCTCCCGTTACGGCGCCAGTTGTGGATAGGGTGTAGGTACGGCCTGCGCCGAGCGCGGGGACAATGAAGAGTGTGCCTTCGTTGATTCCTACGGTGGCGTTGAGGTCTGGCAGGTTGTACCGGCGGAACGCCACCCGCCCCGTTCCGCTCGGCGTCAAGATCCCGGTTAGCGCCACCGGCCCCGCCAGCGCAACCGAGCCAGCCGAAGTGAACGTGACGCCGGCCGTGAAGTTGGTGGCGTCAGAGAAACTTGCCGGCACCGCGCACGTGAGCGAAGACGAATCGAGGATGATGTCGCCCGATCCAATGTCGATCGAGATCGCGTCGACTGTGCCGCCGAACGACGCCGGCACGCCGCCTCCGACCTGAAACCCTATCGCCTGGCTGATCGTGACTTCGCCGAAGAAGTCGATGACGCCAGTGCCAGCGGCGGCAACGAAGTTCTTGTTCGCGGCTAGGGTGAGCGTGTCATTGAAGGTGGACGGATCGTTGAAGACGGCGAAGCCGTTGAACGTCGCCGTCTTGCCAGCTACGAACGCGATGTCTCGGTTGACGAACGTGTCGGCGTAGATGATGAGCTGCGAGCCTAGGTTATCGCCGATGCTGACGTCGCCCTCTAGGTTGGACGGGGCCGTCACCTTGATGCCGAAGGCACCGCCGATTTCGATCAGCGCGGATGGGTTCCATGTCCCACCGCCAGCGCCGTCGATCAGGTCGGGCCAGTACGCGTCTGACGCGTTCATTTGGGCGCTCGTGAGCTTCTCGAGAAAGCCCCAGTTCCCAGGTCGGATTCTTGCTTTTGTCATTGCGCTATTCGCATGGCGACACGTCGCCTAGGAGTCGAAGTACTCACCATCGAGATTGCCGTCCTCATCGAGATAGAACCCTGGTCCGCCACTACCGTCCCACGCCCAGTCAAGAGTGGTCCACGCCGCCATGTAATCGCGCAGGAAGAACTTCAATTGGCGCAGCCGATCAAAAAACTCGTGCTGCGTCATGCCGACGATCGCGTCGTAGCGAACCACACGCACGAGTACGTGCGCGATGCTTGACGTCCACATCGTCGGCTCGGATGGAGTGCCACCTGGCCAACTTGAATGGCCCGTGACGAGGTCGGCATACAGGACATCGATATACGCGCTGCCCATAATGGCGGCCGCCACTTCCTCGATGGTTCCGTAGAGAGATGCGCTGAGCGCAAGAAACTTGAGCGCCACGACGGCGCGGCGCGCGTTGTCAGAGTCGTTGCGATGCGGGCGAAGATCAAAGATGTCTTCCCACCGGCCCAGGAAATCCGTCATCTTCGCCGGATCCATCTGGTTGGCGAGACGCGCGTTTGCGCTCCACACGGCGGCGATGGCGCGGGCGTCCGCCGACGTCTCCGCCGTGACGGTGCTCTCGTCGGTCGTATCGAACGCCGTCCCGAGCCCCTCGTTGAGAGATCGGTAGATGACCAGTTGATTCGACGGTCCGCCGCCGAATCGAAACGGGAATGGGTTAAGACCGCCGAAGCCCATTCATGTCCACGAACAGAAGATAGGGATCGCGTTGAGCGCGTCGGCGGCGCCAGCGGCGTTGAACGTGCGGACTGTCATCGTGTTCGCTGTAAACGCCGACACCTTGCCGCTGCTAAGCGCTGTGTCGATCGTGCTCGGCACGTGCGGGTAGCGAATGTTGAGCGTTCGGAGGACGAGGATCTCGTCCGTCACGGTCGCCGGCCACGTGATGAGGTAGATGCCGGCGGCCGATTGCGTGACGACAGGAATGACGCCGGCAGATCCGCCCCACGTCGCGTTATGGTCGCTTACCGGAATCGACTGCGTGCCGGACGTGTACGTGAGCCCGTTGAACTTGACCCACGCTCGCGCGATCATCCGCGTGCACCCAGCGGTATCGCTCATCAGCTCGCTAGCGGCATCAGCGTCGATCTCCGTCGTCGGGTCTTCGACGGGGCGCTCGTTCGTGTACGGCCCCCCGTACGTGTCGGAGAGCGTGGCTTCGTCGGGCAAACTCATTTGTGGTCCTAGGGAATGCGGTCGAAAAACCCGAGCCTGGATGGCACGAACACGAACGGGCTATCCGCTGTCGTTGCCGGAACGCCGGGCGTGGTCGCCGAGCGGTATAGGTACTGGGCGTCCTCAACCTCTTCGCCCGAGTCGACGATCGGCTTGAGAAGCGAGCCCGTGATGTCGCTCGGCTGTTGTCGGTTGACGAGCGGCTGCCGCGCCGCTTCGGGCACGAGCGCGAGATTGGGATGCCACTGCCCAGGACCGAGGTCGCCGATCGCCGTCAGCAGCGCTTGCGCGTAGACTTCGTGATTCTCCGCGTTGGGAAACACGTAGTCGCCCGCGATGATGCCAGTGAATGGCGCCGACAGCGTAACGGTGATGGCGCCGGTCGTGCCGCCGTGCGCCGTCACGGTCGCCGTGATGATGGCCGCGTTTCCATCGGAGTACGAGACTGGCGAGAACCAAGCGATTTGTGTGACGCCGTCCTGGAGACCGTCGGCGCTTGGCGTCGTGCCAGCCTCGTCCGACGTGAGTATCAAGTGCGTCGAGTCGGTCACCGACAGGACCGTGCACCGCGTCGCTACGCCGTTAAGGATCGGCCATGGCCGCACGTCAACCCATCCGCCGCCTGGTCCGCCGGCGCCGGTTGATTCTGGCAGATCTAGCCCTATCGACACCGATAGGTTTACATTCGGCGTTGCTCCAGAGTCCGTTGGCGTCGTCGTCGTCAGGTTGACGTGTCCGCGCGCATTGAGCTGCGCCGCAACGGCAGCATGCACAAGCGTGCGCACGGTCGCCGACACCTCGCGCGTGAACCCGTTGACGACGTCGTACGTGAGCTCCCCTAGCAAGTTCAGGCCCACGGTCGCGGGGCCGTCGAGCGCCGGGTAAACGAACGCCGCCTTCACGCTCGAGCTTGCAGCTTTCGCCCACGCGATGATTTGCGACCAATTGCCGCCGCCGGCCGGATTGCGAAGGTGCGTGTAGAGCAGCGATCTGCTGTCTTCGTCCTCGTCCGTGTCGGCGCCGCCGATGAGCCCAGGCGACGCCACCGCGGCAAGCGGATCCGCGAATGCCGGCTGGTCGACCCATTGCAGGATGTCGTCTTCGTCGTGGTCTGTCGACTTGCCGGTCGAGACGCCAATGACAGGGATCTCGTCGCCGTCGTCGTAATTGCCGCCGACCGTGACCCGGTAGACCTGGCCAACGTCGTCGATGAGCTGCGAGTCGACCGGGACGAGCGTCGTCGTGCTCGTCGTCAGGATGATGTTTCCGCTAGCGCCGGCCGCAGTGAGAGGCGTCAGACCGTAGATCTTCAGGTGCCGCACCAGCCGCTCGCCCGTGGCGGTGTCTGGCATCATCTGATCGCCCATGATGACGCCGTTCCGGTACGCGGGAACAAGGTTCAACGCGAGTGCGCGGGCTCGCACGTAATGGTCGCTGTCGCGAGTCACGTTCGGGTTCTCTACGCCGCGCAGGATGAGCGCATTTCGCGTAACGCGCAGATTTGCGTTTATTAGATCGTCCACCGTGGGCGAGTAGAATTCGTCGATGTCTGCCATCAGCCAGTGATCGTGACTTCATCGAGCGGAAGCTCGATCGTTAGATCGGTGATTCGAACGCGCGTCACCGTCGGCATTCCGCCGTTGGGTTCGACCGTGATCGAGTCGATGCGGATAAACTCCTGGTCGATGAGCGGCTTGAATGCCTCTTGAACGCGCGCTTCCATTTCTTGCTGCAAGTTGGGCGTGACGTAGCGGGCTTCGTAGAAGCGATTGCCAATGTCCTTGGCGACCGACGATCCCTTCACCATGAGCGCCGCGATCGTGACTAGGTGCTGGACGTCCGGCATGCCCTTCGCACGACCGTAGGAGTCGTACTCGTATTTCGCTCCAGTGCGGATTGGTAGCAACGAGCTGCGGTCGCCGAACTTCAGCTTGCGGCTGCCGCGAATGACGCCGTGGTCGTCGCGGTAGACGGCGCCGCCTGGGATGGGGGCGACCACGGGAGTCCCGTACCCGTATGCGGATAGTCCAAAAGGAGACACGCCCATGCCGCGGGAAGGGGCGACCATCAGGCGGCCGTCCCGTCAGCCAGGACCCAAATGGTCCCGTTCCAGTAGATCGGCTTCCCTGCGCCGGCGGCAAGCGTCGTGTCGAAGTATGTGGTGCCGATGTCGAGGTTGGTGGTAGCTGGCCGCGCGCCTGTGGTGCCGGAGCGCACGATCCCGACCTGCCGCGTCACCGCCGACGCGTCCTTCGCCGAGAGGGCGCCTGCCTTGCTCAAGTCTTGGTAGAGAAACTGACCGATGCCAGGCGTGTCGATTGTCGCTGGCGCGACGTACGCGAGCGCCAGCGGGCCGACGAAGTACGCGAGTGCGACTTGCGGGATGGAGAGCGGTAGGAGGTACGTTGCCTCTACGACGCCGTCGGCGTCGAGCCCTTGCAGGATGACGAGCCACGCGTCGCTTCCGATCGTTGGCGTGAACGTCGGACCCGCAGCGGCTACGTCGGAAAGCACAGCCTCGCTGCCGGCCGGTCCCGCCAGCGACCACAGGTAGGCGTCGTGCGTCGCTCCGACGAGCGCAAGCGTGACGAGTGTGCCGGTGGTGATGCCGGTCTGCGGCGAAGCGAATGACGAGCCGCCTGCGGCATTGACGGTGGTGACGCCTTGCTGCGCGGAGATTCCGGGCACTAGAGTTCACTCACTTTCGGACAAGGCGGGATGAGACCGTCCACGTACAGCTGCACAGTGGCGATCGCCTCTTGGAATGCGGCCACAACGATCGCCACTTCGGCCGGATTCAGCGTCGTTGGCGGCAGTGGAATCGGTGGGAGTTGCGCTAGGATCATCGCGGCAATGTCGGGCAGTTGGCAGCACAGCTTCGGCTGCGACGGGAATGGGAACGCTGGCAGCGCGGGAATCAAAAACGGCAACGGCAGCGGCGGTAGCGGAAACGACGGTAGATCGATACACGCCATCAGGTAACGGTCACGCTGTTAGATGGGATGAGCGCCGGTGACGCGCCGAGCGTTGCTTGAGCCGTGGCGATGGCCGCGATGAGCCCTGGGCCCGGAACGGCTGGTAAGCCAGGAGCAGCGGACACGTAGGCTCCTGGCGCCAGGAGAGCCGCCAAAACTGTGTTCAGCGCGTTGAGGGCTAGAATCACAGGCGTTGCCTTTGCCGCCGCGTCCGCCGCCGCAGCGCGCGGGCCGAGCGCCACGATCGATGCCTCGATCTGAATCATCTTGGCCGACAGTTTCGCGTACGAACCAAGCGAGCTTAGGGGCGCCGGCAGCCCTCCGATGCCGCCCATGTCGAGGCGCGCACCGGAGAACGTGAAAAGGTGGTAGCCGGTCGCGTCGAACGTTTCCTTGCCCCATCCGGCCAACCGAGTGAATGCGGTCGGCGACATCCGTTCGTAGACGGTCTGCCCTGTGCTCAGCCCGGTCGTCGTCGTCATATGCGTGACGGACCCGTCGAGCTTGTAGAGCGTGCACGCTTGCGAGCCAGGGGCATAGACCGTTGTCTCGCCTGGCTGCATGTTGCCGGCGATGTCGCCGGTACGAATGTCGCGCCCCGCAACACCGATGAAACCGGACGACGTTTCGAAAGCAAGGATTTCTGAGCCGACTGGCGGTATCGAAACAATGCCAGACGTCTGCATGAGCGCCACGCGCTCGTCGTGCGCTACCTCGGCTTGCGCGTCGCCGATGCCAAGCATGACGGCGCCCGTGTCCTCGATCTTCGAAGACAGCACGTGAAACAGATCGAACGGTTCGGTCATCTAAAAGAACAGCGCGTTTAGCGGCAACATTTCTAGCTCAGTAGTCGTGCCTGTCTGGCGGCTCTTGCTGAACGTGCGACCCACGATCCAAAGCGGCCCGCTGAATCGAGAGCGGTCGTCCTGCACTGAGACGACCATGTCGATCTGCGGAATCACCCCGTTGTCGAAGCGGTGGCCCGCTATCACGTAGGTGGCGACGAACGCGTGCCTCTGGTGAAGGCTCATCTGACGACGCGCGAAGTTCTGTAGTTGGTCGATCGTCGTGCTCTCGTCGTCGCGCACATACTTCGGCGTAGAAACTAGCGACGCGAATGGGTTGACGAGCGTTACGGGCTCCGCCTTTACGCGTGTCGTCCACTTCTTCAGCTCTTCATGAACGACGAAGTAATCCTCGCTGAATGAGCCGTCTTCCGTGCGCCTCGGCTCCAGGGGTCCAGCGTGCCGTTTCTCAATCGCTGTCAACGGAGAGACCTTGGGCGGCGCCGGCAAGGCCGGTAGCGAGCCGTCTTCGTTGCGAAGCGCGCCTTGTGACCTGCTGAACTTGAATTCCCCTGTGGGGCTGAACTTTCCGGTGAAGTGGTTGTCCAGCACCACCTGCATCTTCGAATGCTGCACTTCGCGCGCAGGAATCTTGCCGGTCGCGATGATGTGGCTCGGTTGATCGGTGCCGTCCCTAACTATGCCGCCGCGGATAATGTTGTTGTTGGCGCCGCCGCGTTTGCGCCGCAGCTCCGCCGCTGGCTCTTGATCGTAGTTCGGTTTCCCAATGATGACCCCGTCGCCTTGCACGTTCGGCCACATCCACAGGCCTTGGCGCTGCATGATGCGGCCAAGAAACTGAAACATCGTCTCGCCACTATGGGGCCGCGTTTTCTGGAGCGACCATTGCTTAAGCGCTTTTGGCGCTGCCGCGCGCGTCTTTCGTGGAACGCTTGAGAGCTTCTTCGGTCTCGCGCCCTTCGGTTGCTTGAGTGCGCGATCCGCCGCAACGGAGCGATTCTCATCGTTGTCGATTGCAAACTTCGTGAATCCGTAAGGCGTCAGGAGGTCTGTCAGCAGGTGTTCCAGCGTTAGCTTTTCTGGGTATCTGCGCTTAGGGTCGATCTCGGATCGGACTACCGGCGCAAACACATCAAACCCGTTGACGACGACGACGTTTCCGGTCATGCGGTCGCCAGTCGTATCGACTACAGCGATGTAGCCGGCGCACTGAGGGGCGCCGTCGATGAGAAGCTGGCATCTCCTACCAGGAACCAGTATGTCAAGAATCTCGTCGGTCAGAACCTCGTCGCCGATGATGAGGTGGAACGCATCAGTGGGCGCGAGAAAGTGGGAGTTGACCGTGTACGCCTTGTATACGGTGATCTCAGTGTCGCCAACCCGCAGCGACATGACGCCATATTCGCCAGCTCCAACGGTCAAGCCGCGACCTTGTAGTACTTGACGCGAGCGCCCGCGGGAATCACCGGCTTCTCGAGCTTGTCGCGATTCAGACGGATCATGTCATCGAGCTTCTGGTCAAGAAGCTGCGCCAGTACCGCAAGCGTCGACGGCACGCGCACGAGGTATTCGCGGATCGCCTTGTGATCGACGGCGAACTTGCGTTGAAGGTCAAAGACCGTCGCGCGCAGGTGCTCCATGCCGTCGACGATTGGCCACCATCGGGTAGCGTTGAACCGCGCCAGCGCGTCTTCGAGTCGGTCGAGTTTAGCTACGATGCGGTGAAAGATGCCGCCGACTTGCTTCGATAGAAGCGTAGCGGTATCCGGGATCGCTTGGAGCGACCGCATCATGTCGGAGAAGGAGACTGGATCCTCCAGGAGCTCCGGCGGAGCCGGGAACATTATGACGATCTGCTCGTCGAGCTTAGACGCGACCGCGATGCCGGTAGCGACAGGCGAGTAGACCGAGATGGATCCAATGAACTCGCCGTCGTCGAGCGATTGCACCCACTCAACGTCGAAGTCACAACCGTCGCGCTTGTTCGGATCGTAGTTCCAATTGAACGTGCGACACTTTACGTTCAGCTTTCCTAGATCAGGGTGAACGAGTTCACCCGTCATCGCGTTGGCGCAAGCTGCCACGAACCTACGAAAAATGTCTGGGAAGAGTGTCTGACCTGCCCACTTCTCGCTCGGCGCTGCCCTTAGGCTATTTCGAAACGGAATCGTGGCCGTGATGACGAGGTTGTTCGCGCCCGTAGCCTCCACGTGGAAGCCGTCTTGGTCTGGGCGCTTGTGCTCGACCATATCGGTCGATCCGGACGTTCGCATGCCGAGGAGAGGAAACGGGATTCCGCGCCACTCGGGCCCGATGAGCTGCTCGAGGACATCAAGCGACGTCGTCATGGGTTACCGCGCGGCGCTACCGCGGGTCGGATCGCCAGGGTTCGTTGGGCCTCCGGTTGGCACTTCGATCGACGCAATCTCTTTCGCCTTCTCGTTCATCTGCTGAAGGCTCTGCTGGAGCGACTGTAGAACCGTAGTGAGCTTCTCCATTTCCTTAGAAGCCGCCACGGCCGTTGAAGACCCCATCGCTGTAGCTTCGTCAGGCGTGACAAGATCCGTATTGACGATCGTGCCCGATGCATTTCGGTGCTTCTTGTTAGCCGCGTCTCTTGCTGCGGACTGAGCGATCAGGCTCTGCACGTCGGCGAGCTTCTTCCGCTTCTCTTCTGGCGTTGCTTCACCTTCGGCGAGCACGTCAGACACTCTGCCCTCTGCGCGCGATTGGGATATCTTGCTGATGCCATAAAGCGCACCGACGCCAACTCCTAAAATGCCGGCGAAGCCAGCAGCCGTGCCAAGTGCCCACGTGCCGACTGCGGCGGCCCCTGCGCCGGTTGCTGTCCCTGCGCCAGCTGCCGCTGCGCCACCAGCAGCGCTCATGCCGGCGCTTCCTATCACGGACGCGACCGATGACGCCGCGGCCGGAACCGTAATGGCCTTGATGACAGCAGTTAGCGCGGCGCCAACGCCTGCGCCAATGCCAGCGGTCGCGATTTCGGCAACCAGCGCTGCGCCGACAAGCGCGCCGACGCCGACCCATGCCGACTGGTTGGTGAAAAACTTGAGCATCGACTCTATAGCGGGGATTAGCTCGATGAGCTTCTCGACCAGCTTCGGGATGAGCGGCCCAAGTTGCTCGTCGAATACCTTGCCAAGTTTCTCAAGCGCTACGTTGATCTTGCGCTGGCGCTCTTCCATCGCTTCGGCCGCGCCCTTGTCGATGGCGGACTGCGTAGGAGTGTTCGATTTAAGAGAACTGAACTGCCCGCGAATCGCAGCTTCCCCTGCCGACCCTCCGCCGGCATTGGCGTACGCTACCTGCGCGCCAATCGCTGCACGTATCGAGCGCTCACCGAAGAGCTCCTTGAGAATCGTCATGTTGCCGCCGGACTTGACGACAGACTCCGTGATGACGTCTTCAGCGTTTCTAAACTTCGTCTTACCCTTGTCTGCGAAAACATCCACGCCGATTGCCTTGAAACCTGACTCGTGCTTGGCCATGTCCGACGACAGACGCGCTACTGACTCCGTCGCCTCTGCCGTATCGGTGGCACCGCCGAGCTTCTTCGCGAGCTGCGCAATCGCGCCGAAGCTTTCGATGTTGCCGGCGAGACCGCCTTCGTATTGCGCCGCACTCGCCGCTAGCCTGCCGCCGTACTGCCCGAGGTCCTTGATGTCGATGGCACCGGCCATGCCCTGTCCGATAAGGGCGCGCATGACCTCCAGCGTCTTCTTCGGATCCTGAAGTTGGTTCTGCACCTCGGCTGCCGTGTTGCCAAGATCGGCGAAGTTCGTGCCGGTCGCGGCCGACATCTTCGCCATGTCCTCGAGCATGTTCCTAGCGGCGCCTAGATCGCCCGTCTTGCGTACGAACTGGTCGAGACCGGCAAGCATCTCCTCTGTGGTGCCGCCAGTCTTGATGGCGGTCGCCTGGGCGAGATCCTTTACCTCTTTGGAACTGCCGAAGCCGCCCTTGTTCGCGGCGCCGCGGAAGATGATTCCCGAAGTAGTTTCATCGCGGATACCCTTGCCAAGCGCGTCGGCGATCGTGAACCCGCCGCCGATCGCTGCGACCGTTCCGGCGATGCGACCGGCCGTGCCGAGTGCGCGGGTAACAGCGCCGCCGCCGGCGCGCCCGAATGAGCGGGCGCGGGATTCAGCATCGCGGACTAGGCGCTCGTGCGCCGTCTTCGACTCCTGAAACGTAGCCTTCTCTGCATTGGCGCGTTTGCGCGCCTCTTCGTTAAGAGAGCGCGTCTTCGCGCGCTCCTTTTCCTGCCAGCTTTTTACTTCGAGCTGATTAACGGCATTCCTAATCCGAATCTGCTCGCGCGCCTCTCGGTCAACCGCACGCGTCGCTTCGCGCGAAGACTTGTCTGCCGCCTTCGCCGTATCCTTGAAACTCTTATCAGCGGCCTTCGCTGCGCGGTCGTGCGCCGACTGTCCGGCGCGTGATAGCTTATCTAGCGAACTCTGAACGTTTCCGATCGCACTTTGTACATCACGGAAGTTTGGGACAGAAAAGAGGATTTCGACCGGGGTCGCCACTCTACGCCACCAGCCTGCCGAGCATCACGTACCAGTGCCTGTCGCGCTTCAACCGAGTGAACCCGTAAGGGCTAAGCATCTCGGCGAGCAATTGATCCAGCGTCATCAGAGGCATTCGTTCATGGGTCTAGAAATGCTGAAAACCCGCTACCGTGTGCTCGATGGGGCACAGGCGCGGGCAGAGTAGTTGCGACAATTGGATTTGAAAGCTACGCGTTCGTCATTCGCTCGTGCTCAAGGTAAGCTCTTCTGGCTGCGTACCAGGCAAAATACTGCCCATCGCTGAGCTCGGACATCGCGACACCAAATGCATGGTCAGGTCGGTCCATTGAGCCAACGAGAGTGAAGCTAAAGGGATGGCCGAGCCGCCCTCCCGAAGACGCTCGATCAGCGCTTCGCGCGCTGGCTCCGACAGAAACGCCGCGATAGGTCCGAGCTCGAGCTGGACGAACTCGTACGCGTTCATCAGCACACCTACCTCGTCGGTCGTTAGCCCGTTGCGCACGTCGCGCACGCTAGCCGCGGTAGGAAACAGCGGAAGAGACGGGTTCTCGATGCGCATGCACGCACGGAACAAGATCTCGCACGCGCACGCGTTCTGGTACACGGGCGAGCCTTCGATGCGCGCGGCAAGCTCCGGGTCGGACGCGACGAGCGTCTTGGCGTACTTGAGCGCCGCCGACTGCGCGGCGAGGATCTCGCCTTGCTTGAGCGGCCGCATCAGCAGCTTGCCCATCGGCTCACCCGTCTCCGGGTCAGCGCGCGGGAAGTCTACCTCTTTGGTCGGACGCTTCTGCGACGCAAGCTTCGTCCAAAGCTCGGACGCTGGAATCTGCTCTTCTTTGGTACCGACTGCCTGCACTACTGCCACTCGGCGAATTCGCACATCATCGTGATGTCGAGCGACGCTTCGCTGTTGACGGCTTTCTTGAACGTGTCATCGGTCACGAAGCCGGTCGTCGTTAGGGAGCGGTTACCGGCAAAGACCGTGAATGCCTGCGTGGACAGCAGCTTCATTACCTCGCCTGGGTCGTATTCCATCTCGACAGCCGGCACGGCGTTCGAAAACGTGATCTCCAGGATGGGAGCGCCTGGCGACATGCCGGCGAAACCCTTCGCCATCGTGAGCTGCACTTGAGCGCCGGTCTTTCTGGCGACCTGGACTGACGTAGCTTGGAGGAGCAGCGCGCCTTCGATGTAGACGGCGGCATTCGTATATAGCTCAGCGGCCATTCGTTGCTCCTCAGGAAGTAGCGGACGAGTTGTCGTCGACCGCGATCATGCTCTGGAGGAGCAGATCGATGACCTCCGCGGGGATACGGAGTCCGACGCGGCTTGTGACGATGGGGTCGCGCTCGACGATCGCGTTGTCGGAGATCTTCTGCGCGTGCTTCAGGTACTTGTTGCCGTACTTGAAGACCTTCTCGGTGATGAGCGCGCGGATCTGCCGCGGCGTGACGACGTGCTGCGCTGGCAGCGGTTCGCCGTCCTTCGGGTCATCGGCCAGGTTCTTGCCGCCGAATCGCTCCGAATACGTGGACAAAAACTCGTCGCACCAACGGTCGAGCACGGCGACGATATGCGAGGAGCGGCTGCGGTAATCGAACGCGGAGCCGTTCTTGTGCTTGGTCGTCGTCGACCAGACGATGTAGGTGCCTCCGTTGGCGCCCGTAACGCCAATCGGCATGAGGCCGTTGTTGAGCGCTGTCTCGATTCCGGTAGTGGTCGGCCAAGCGGAGCGGGTAAACGGGGCCGGGATGCGCCAGATTTGCGACGTATCCTGTCCTGCGATGACGCCGTTGCCGAAGCCGCGAAGGTTGTAGCTCCAAATCTTGTCTTCTTGGATCGCTAGCGTTGCGGCGACGTGCGCGGCAATCTCGCCAGCGGTCCAATCGGCGGACTGTAGCCACGGAATCTGCACGCGGGCATCGTTGATCGCGGCGTTGGCCGCGATGGTGGAGCCGGCCGCCTGGCTGCCGACGAAACCGGCTATGAGGCGCTGGCGGATGCCGGTGAGCGGGAGCGCCTGAGCCTTGATCTGAGCTACGGCATCGTCGAAATTGGTTCCGGAGACGTTCGAGCTCGGGCTGACGATGTAGTAGTAACGGCTCGGCAGAATCGTCGCGAGCGCGTTGGTCCAGCTGTCCTCGGTAGCGCCGCTCGTGAGCGCCGTAGCGACGTTGTTCGGCGTGACGGTGGTAGCGGTCGAGCCGTTCACGATCGCCATGCGGACGCGGATCTCGTTCGCTCGCGGGCCAGTGTTCTTCGACGTGAAAGTGAACGTGTCGGTGACGAACGCGACCGTGACGGGCAGGTGCGTGCGGCTGTTGATCTGGATGACAGCGGCCGCGCCGACTGTGGCAATCAGATCGCCGTTCGCGATCGGCGTGTCGATGACCTCGTCGCCAACCCAGCAGCGCAGAGCAGCCGAACCTGTCGACGTGTTGGACAGGACTACGGTGGTCGTGCCAGGAGTACCGGCTGCGTCGGCCGGGAAGATCATGTAGACGGGCGTGCCCTTGTTGGTCTGCCGGAAGCGGCGCCATAGGCGGTGCGCTTCGGATCCAGCGCCAGCGACGGCAACGACGTCCGTCTCCGACTGCACGGAGGGCGTGGTGTCGGGGCCGTAGATCGACGTGTCGACGGTGCCAGAGCCCGACGCCGTCTTGTTGCCAATGATGAGCGCTACGTATTGATTCGTGCCGGCGCCTGCGGGGCCGACGCCGAGGTTGAGCTCGAGATAGTCGCCGGGTGTAGCCCAGCCGCTCGGAATGCCGGTTAGCTCGATCGACATTGGCTAGGTCTTTCCCTTGCTTGGAGATTCTTGCGCGAGCGTCTTCTGCGCCTGGTGAAACGGCTCAGGCGCTTTCGATGGCGCCTTCAGCTCCGTCAGCAGATCGCCGTCTCGGAGGATGCGGCGGACCTCGCTCATGACTTCGATGCCGTGCTGCTCGACCGAAAACTCCGTCGGCTCTTTGGAGATCGGGTAGAGCTTCTCGAGGTCGGTTTCTTTGCGCTCGAACGCTTGCGCGTCGATGTCGCGGCCTACGTACTGTGCGACGCCGCCGTGAAGACGCGGCACGGGCACGAGCACGCCAGGCTTGGCGCGCACCCGAATGGGTTGCTGCATGTGGCTGTGTCCTCTTTGGGGTGTCGGTCAGACTTCGGCGTTGATGACGTCGACGGGATCGCCCGGCTGAACGGATTCGTCCGTGATCTTTGCGGCGGTGCCGGAGAGCGTTTGGAGACCGGCGTTCGGCGTCTCCATCTCCTGCTCGACCATCACGAGCTCGGCGAACCAGCCGTGGTAATCGAGTTCATTGGAAACATCCCAGCGCCCGATCTCCGACGAGTCGACCTTGCATGACGCCATCCCGGAGTTCTCAAGGATGCGCTCGCCGCTGTTGTAGGCGGGGTCGAACCCGTAATGCAGACGGTTCGTGATGATGTGGCCAACGGAGTTGAGCGCCGGCATCAGCTGAATCGCTTGCGCCGCGCTGAGCGGCGGGAAGATGTACGCGACGCCGATCCGCCAGGTGTTTTGGTCCCAGTTGGCGGTCTTCTGGGTCTTCTCCGCCCGCTTGCGGAATACGGCGAGGTGCGGGAAGTCGAGCTGGTCGACTTTGGAAATGCTCGACGGGTCGACCGAGCTCGTCATCTTGACGACCGCGTCGATGGGCGCGACCGTTGCCGCAGCGTCCACGAGCGCCGCGCCCATGTAGGTCGTCAGAACCGACTCGATGAAGTCGATCAGCTTGGCGACCGACGGATCGCATACCGAGAGAAGTCCGCCGCCCGATGGCTGCGTTAGAAGCGGGTAGCTGACGCCAGCAAAGTTGAAGGCGCCGTAGGGCTCGGTCATCGGTTGAAGCGGGCCGTGAGGTCGTCCACGCGGCCGCGTAGGCCATCGCGAAGCGCCATCTGGCCAGACGCCATTGCGAGCGGCGTGAACGGTCTCGCCTTCGTGCCTGGGTGGCGCACGGAGCGACGGAAGTAGACGGTGCCACCTATCTCGAACCGAAGGAACTGTGCGTTGCGCGCTCGAATCGTATGCGGCGCCGTCCCCTTCTCGATGAAGATGGCGTGTCCGACGCCGTTCGACAGGTAGCCGGAGAAGTTGTTCTGGCGACGCGTCGTGAACCCGCGCAGTAGCGCACCCGTGCGCGTCTTGGTCATCGACGAAACGGCAGACTTGGCGCCCGCTTCGGCTGCCTTGAGCGCGTCATCGATCGAGTCGTTCTGCGCCTTCATGAGTCCGACGAGCAGCTCGTTGAGTGCCCGCTTGACACCGTCCACCTTGACCGCAATCGTCATGGGTTCTCAGTGCCGGTTGGCTTCAGGACCAGGTACCAGTGCAGCGCGTGCATGGTCTCGGCGCCGACCATTGAGCACCACTGCGTCGTGCCGGTCGCGTCCGTGACGCCGTAGTAAACCTCGCGGCCCTGCCCCGCGATCTTCGGCGGAATGATGTCGTCGGCCGTGATGGGGCCGCCGGCGAACGGCGGCGTGATGGGTCCAACCCTGTACTGCCCCGCCTGGTACTTGCCGCCCGAAGCGACGATGTCCTTCTGCGTGACCGCTCGGATCTTGTACAGATTGCCGGCCGTGCCAGCGATGACGGTGTCGACCGTTGTCGCGATGCCAGGCGGGCCCACCTTCGTGCCCGACCATGTCTTGACGCGGACCGTTAGCGCTACCGTGCGGAGCGCGTAATCGTTTGGGTACTGCGTGCGAATCGCGTCGAGCGCGGCTGGCGTGATCGGTAGCGTGCCCATGTCAGTACACAGAGAGCACGGTGCCGCAGTTTTCCCCGTATATGGCTACGCGGACGAGGCTAGAAATCAGCGCTTGAATGTTTCGGTAGTCGAGGACGCGCGCTTCCTGCGTCGTCATCGTGGACCCTGATGGATGCCACTCAATCTCATCTACCTTCTTCAACCCGCCAGTCAGCAGCGACGATGCCGACGACGAGCTACCGCTCTGGATCACGCCCCACGCCTTGTCGGCCAGCCACAGCAACATCCGCAGCCGGCTGACTCCGCTCAGCACGGCGATCGGATAACCTGTCACCGGATGCGCGAATGCGAAGACGGCCGTGAACGTTGTTCCGGTCACGCTCTTGACGACCACAATTTCGGCGAGGTCGCCAACGTCGACGACGAGCTGCGTGTGGACGGCAATGCTCGTCATCGACAGCGGCGTCACGGTTGCGGCGCCGGCGGCAATAACAGTCGTCGAACTGGTCTCTTCGCCGGACGTCAGATACGGCTGAATGACGTCGTGGAAAAGCTCGTAGAACCCGTCTGGTGTCGACGGGTAGGCGCCAATCCCGATCTGACCGTATCCGAGATGAAATCGAAGCGATTCGATCTCGGCAGTTGTCAGTACGGACAGTGCCATCCGCTACCGCCGGCGGCACTGAATCGTTACGGTCTGGACGCCGCCGGCGCTTGTGCTCGCTCCCGCGATGAACAGGAACCGCAACTTGTCGCCGGGGTGCCCGCCGACGGCCGTGCTTACTGCAAGCGCTGGCGTGATCGTAACGCCGTGCACCGTCACGGAGTCGTTGAGCGCCGGCACGTAGGTGTAGTGAATGGCGGCGGCGGCGGCTGCCAACTGCGGGAACCGGTACCATTCCCGCCACAACGTCCCGGAGAACCGTTGCAGGATGACGTCGAGCGTGCCGCCCGTTGCGCCGACGAGATCGGCGTCGATCATGAACGAGTCGTAGGCGTCGAGGCCGGACGCCTCTGCCGTCGAGGCCGCGGTAGACGCAGCAGCCGGCGACGTCGCCGTTAGGATGATGTCCCTTACGGCCATGGCGTCCGGCTAGTTCTGCGAACCGCGTCGCAGGTATCGGTAGACGAGCGTCGCTGTCGAGCTCGTGACGGTGCCAGTCCCCTGCAAGCTTGCGCGGTAGAACTTCCACCCGCCGAGGTCGCCGACCGAATACGCGCGCGTCGCCGAGGCCGTAATGGTCTCCGTGATGACGGCGGAACCGATCGCGAGCGGGTAGTAGGTCGTACCGTCCATGCTCACGTAGTGCCGGATGATGACGTTCGTCAGCGATCCGAGCGTGAAATCGAGGAACACTGAGACTTTGCCGCCCCACGTCACGTTGAGATCGATCCGCTCAGCGGCCACCTCACCTGTCGTGAGAATGGCCGCGGCGCGCGCGGCGATGGCTTTATTAGCTCCACTGGATGCCATGGCGGTCCTCGCTTACTGGAACAGGATGCGTTGAACGCCGCGTGTATCGAGCGCCGTGAAGGCGTGCAGCGCGTACCAGATCGTCTTCGCAACCGTCTGGTAGTTGGTGTCGTCGGCGAATCGAATCATCGGCGACTTGGTGGTCTCGTCTTCCGCGGTGCCGAACCCGACGGCGCCAGGTCCGAACAGAAGAGCTTCCTGCACCGTCACGCCAGCAGGCACGACCTGCCCGTCATCCGGAACGGTGGTGCCTGCGGCGTGCGTCTTCAGGGTCGACACCTCGAAGATGTCGACGTCCTGCACGCTGGCGATGTAGCCGAACAGCTGGTTTCGCCCGTCGCGGTGCGTGTGCGACAGCTCGCGGTAGTCGGGGTCCTGGATCATGTCGACGTTGAACTTCGTCGGCACGAGCAGCATGTAGCGGCCGTTGGGGAATGGCTGCCACTCGCGATCGCTGAGCGCCTTGCGGGCGGCCATGATCATCTCGAGGTTCGCGACGTGGCCGGCGCCTGCCGTAAACGACAACGCGTTCGTAACGTCGTCCGAGTACGTGATGTTGGCGGTCTCGCGGAACTGATCGCGAATGACGGTGTCGAGCCACTTCACGTAGTCGCGTTTGTGGTAGCGCGTAACCTTGCTGACCAAGCTTTCCTTGGCCGCGCGGAACTTGTTGTCAAAGCCCCAAATCTCGTACGGCTTGACGGTATCGTCGGCAGCGCCTGGGCCGATGTACTCTTCGAGCACGATCGGTACTTCTTCGTTCTGAATGAGTTGACCCGACACCGAGATGGCTGCGTCCGTGGCAAGCTTTCGGCCCGCCTTCGTGAACGCGCCGCCGGTGGCCAGGTAGAGATCGCGATCAAACTTGATCGTGTCGCCCTTGCCCTTGCCGTAGTCGTCAACCGCTTTGACGGCGCCCGGGTATGCATCGCCGGCCCGGACGAGCTCGTCGAGATCCGACGGCAGCTCCGCACCCGCCGCGCCTTGCATGGCAAACGAGCGGAGGTTCGGCGCACCAACGGCCATCGCCTGGAGGCTCATGCGAGCGCCAAGTGCCATGCGCGCAAAGAAGTATTGCGGCTCTGGAGTCGTGAGCCGCATTGGCGACATGGTCGACTCCAAGAAGTCGACGTAATTGGAAGGGAGTGTTCCCCTGTTGATTGACGGCATATGGCTGTCCTCGTTGTTCGGGTTGCGACGATGTCAACCGACGGCAGGAGAACGGGGTTCGTTCGCTACTGCGTCGCTGGTCTGGATTGCTCGATGTCGATGGCGTGCGTCTGGTAGAAGATCGCGCCTTGGGTGTCGTTTCTCTTCTTGATGTCGAGATACTCGTCCCACTTCGTGCGGACGCCGCCGGGCTTCGGCGCGTTGGCCGGCGGAGCGGTCGTTACCGGTGCTGGCTTCGCGACCGGCGCAGCTGCTCCGTTCGTGCCAGCAACGGGTGCCGCGACCGAAGCGGCAGCGCCGTTCAGAAAGCCCGCCTTGCGCATCACCTGCATCATGCGGAGCCGCTCTTGCGCATCGCCCTTGGCGACTTCGTCGATCGCAGTCTTGGCGGCTTCCGGCAATCCGGTGAACTGCTCTTCGACCATCGCGCTGACGAGCAACTCAAGCGCGTCGGCCTTGCTGGCCTTCGGCTTCAGCTCGTCGCGCTCTTTCTCTATGCGCTGCTTGTCCGTGAGGTCGGCGTCCTGTTGGTCCTTGGCGATCTTGAGGATCGCCTTGACGTCCGACGGCTTCTCGAACCCGAGCTCTTTCAGCAGTTTCTTGACGCCGTTGGCCTCCGCTTCACGGAGCCGAGCGGTGAGCTGCTCGGAGTTGATACCGACGGGCGCTGGCGTTGCAGCGGGAGCCGCTGCGGCGGGCGGTGTTGCCGCTGGCGGCGTGACACCATTCGTCGCCGTATCTGTCGCTGCCGCGGGCGCAGCCGTACCGGTCGACGCCGGAGCGCCGTTCGTTTCATCAGCCATTTTGCTACTCTCCTACTCGCGATGTCGCTCGCGAGAGCGGTGGAGATGCGCCTTGTCGGCGCTCGCTACTTGTCTTCGTCCGGTTGTGCCCAACGCTTCGCCAGCCACTTCGCCAACGTGACGACTTCTTTAGAGCTCGACGCGATGACGCGATTCGCCAGCGCCTTGAGCGCCGGGTCTTCGATTTCTTCGAGCGCTTTCTTCGCGTCCTCGACGGCGTACTGATGGTGCGATAGCTGCTGCGACGCGAACTCGCGATCGGGATCGCGGTGCGGGTCCTCGTAGCAACCGGGGCCCATCATCAGGCTTCCGTGAACGCGACGAGAATCGCGAACGGGCGCGACTGCGCCGGGATTGCAGCGGCCGCAAGCTCGGTCGTGAAGTCGCCGTCCGTAATTTCGAACGTGACGTCAGCCGACGAGATGGCGACCGTCTTCAGTCCCATGATGGTGCCGGGCGCGCTCGCCTTGGCGGCAGCGTTGCCAGGCATCACGCCGATCATCGTAACGGTCTTGCCGTTGCGTCGGCTGTTCTGAATGAGCGTCGGCACGCCAACGAGCGAACTGTTGGCCGATTGGTCGTACGTGCCCGACATCGTGAAGAGCACGTTCGCAACCTGCACAGAGGTCACGGCGTCCGATTGAAGCGTGTTGACCGTGTGCACGGTTCCGCTGGTAAGAGCCATCTTGGAATCTCCTCAGGTCAGCGCGGTGGCGCTGGGTTACTTGTCGTCGCCCTTGTGGGATTTGTGGAAGGAGTGAGCTGCCTTGTCGGCAACAGCCGCCGCTTCCTTCTTGTCGGCTGCGGCTTCTTCCTTGGCGTCTTCACGAAGCTCTCGCTTCGTCTTCACGTGCTCGTCGTCGGCCGTGCATTCCTCTTGGCCGTTGACAGGATCGACTGCCTTCGAGACGCCCGGCGCAACGATGCGCGCGCCCGTTTTGGTGCAAAAGTATGCCGGCATGTTTGCCTCCGATGTGGGTCAGTGAACTGCGGAGATGGTTTCAGTACAGCGGCACATTGCATGCGCGCTGCCAGGCTCTTGGCCGCCTGGGTAGGATTCGCCGACGCGGACCGATGTGCCGTCTAGGCCGCTGCACACGTCGCACGTGCGCTTGTCGAGCGTCGCGTCCCACGTCTTCATGAGCACGACGCCGGCCCGCTCGGCGCGGCGCTCGACCTCAAGTGTCTTAGCCGCGTTGAAGGCTTGCGCGTTCTCCGTAGCGGCAATGCGCTCGAGCCGGTACGCCTGCTGCTTCGCGGCCTCCGCGATTGACGCCGCTTTTTCCGTTGCCTCTGTCTTCGCGAGCGCTTCGCCGTACGAGCGCGCTACTGCTTGCGCCCTGCGGATGTCGACCGCTTCTGCTACGTAGCCGGCGGCGTGCTTGTCGAGCCCGAAGAGCCCAACTGGCAGCTCTCCGCGGATGGCCTCGTTGACCTCCCGCGCTGCCGCCGAAATACCCGCGTTGCTAGCGTCGATTCGGCCCGCCAGCGTGGCGGTGAAGACGCCTACCTCGATGCCGTCACGCTTTCGCGTCGGCAGCAGCAACGCCAGCGCTACCGCCAACTCCAGACGCCGCTTTGTCCGCTGCTCCGCCGCCAGCATCTCCTGGTGCGTTTGCGTTGCTGCCATTCATGCTCGAAAGGGCGTGTTCGATCGACAGCTGCTTCTTCGACTCGTCGTCCGCTTCCTTCGTGAGTTCCTTGACGGCCGCGTCGACATCGTCAATGGCGAAGTACGAAGCGATGAACTCCGTGGCCTCGCGCGTCGGGATGATCTTCGCCTCGCGCGCCTTCGCGACAGCCTCTACCCCGACCTTGATCTCGTCGTTGCTGGGGCTCATGTAGTCGCCCCAAATCGGCACGAGCTTCGGCGGCACCCAGACGGTCTCGCCGTCGAAGTTGACGTTGCGGCGCGACATGATGTCGGCCACCTGCTGCGCGCCCGGAAGTAGAATGCGCTCGCCGCCCAGGATGGCGGTCATGCGCAGCATCATGTTGAGGATGCACGCTAGCCCGCTCTGCCACCAGGAGGGACGTAGGTCGTCCACCAGGCTGAAGAGGTCCTGGAACACCATGGCCAAAAACTTGGCCGACATGGCGCCGTGGCCCGCTAGCTTGGTCGTGTCGACCAGCACCACCGACATCGCTTCCAGCAATCGGCTGCGGATGTCGACGACGTGTTCGGTCGCGGCCTCGAAAGCCTTGCCGGTCGTCTCGAGCAGCCCGAGCCGCACGTCCTTGCCGCCGTACGACCACATCTGGTCGGGGCCCGTGGGACGCGCCGGCACCGTCTCGGCGGCTCCAAACGGTGGCGCACCGGGCGCGCTGTACGGCATCGTCGGGTAGGCCTGCCGGCCAGATTGGCCGGGTCCGTCGCCCTCTTCGACGCCCGTCTCCCACGGCTGCGGTACACCAAAGATGACGATGCCGCGGTGGCGCTGCGAGAGGGCGAAGTTGAGCGCGTCGAACTCGTCTTCGAGATCGGCGTAAATGCTGATGCCGTCGATGTCGCCGCTGCACTGCTCCGCCATGTTGCGGATCCAGACGACCGGGCAAAAGCCCAAGCCGTGCGCCTTCGACAGCGCTTGGTTGACGACGAAGTGCGGTGTTTTGCCGTTGTCTTCTGCCGGCGTGTCGTCGTAAACGATGACAGCATCGGCCGTGAAGTCGCGGCGGAAGAAGTGGTCTTTGTACTCGGGCTTCCCGTTCTTGTCGGGAACCATCTTGGAGAATCGGTAGCACCAGACGAGCGACTCGACGTCGCTGCTCGGGTCGTCGTTCTTGAACTTGGGCCAGCAATCCTTCGCGTGCGCGAGGTCGATTGCGAACTTGCCCTCACGGACCGCCAGCATGGCGACTGCCGTTTTCGCGCTGAGCCCGTGCCGCAGCAGCGTCCGCATGGTGGGCCGAAGCCCGCACTGCTCCGTCAGCTCCGCGATGTAGCTGGTCGCGGCGGCCGCGTCCTCCTTCGAGAACTGGAGGCCCGCTACCGCGTCGTTTGCGGTCGCCTCATCGACCTTGACGGTGGGGTATTTGCCCTCGCCGAACGTGTACCGTACCGCCTGCTGCACTGCTGCTTTCGGCAGCGGGTAGATGACGCACGGCGCGCGCTCGCGCAGCGGAACCGCTTTGCCGCTCGAGCCGCCAACCTTGCGACCGGTCCAGAAGTCAGGACGGTCGCGGTACTGGGTGCCGTCATAGTAGGCGCACAGGCGCGCGATCGTGCGGTACCGCTCCGTCTCGCTGAAGAACTGCGGCGCGATCGGCGTTTGCACCGGAGCGAACGATACCGACTCGGCGGCGGGTGCTTGGGTTTCGGCCATGTCGGGTTGGCCCGTGGGCCGCTAGGAGCTGCGTTCTTCGAGGCTTCTCGTGTTGCGCTTTCCCGCCCTGGACCGTGGATCGAATCGGTTAAACAGGCAGTAGCGCAGGGCGTCGATCGAATGGTTCCAGCGGTCGAGAATGTCTTCGAGGTAGCGGTCCTTGTCGCGCGGGTCCGCTTTGCGGCGATACTTGCCGAGCTCAGCGATCAGGTTCACACACTTCGGCGAGACGTAGAGGCGAGCGAACCGCGAGCCGTCCTCACGCTCGCGAATGACGAAGCGATCCGCAACGGCGTTGATGCCGTCCTCGATCGAGTTGTCGACCTCCTGCACGCGCGCGCCGGCATTGAGCCGATAGGCTTCAACGGTGCCGGGTCTCGACGGGTCGCCGTAGAATCGGTGGTTGGGGTACCAACCGGTCCAGCGCTTGAGCTGCTGGGTCCACCAGCCCTCAAGGCGGTGGCTCTCGTAGACTTCGTCAATCACCCAAGCGGTGGCGTCGTTCCCGTGGCCAATCACGCCGACGAGAAGCAAGCACCCTGGGTCCTCGGTGCCGTGGTCGCACCCGATGAGAATCTCTGTCCACGTGACGTCTTGCGGCGGTGAACGGACATGAAAGCTCTCGACGAAGACGTCGCCAAAAACAAGCCCCTCTGCGGAATCTGGATCGGCGAGCCACTCTCGCTTGAATATCGACGGCGGCGTTGTTGCCTTGGCTTTCGCCACGGCAACAGGGTCAACCGTCTCAGGCGTATCAACGTATGTCGCCAGAAACGGATAGATGCTGGCGTAAGCCTTGGTCTCTTCCGGAGACAAATCCGGAACGGCTTCGCCGCGTCGAATGCGCTCGCCGAGTCTGCCCCACTTGAGTGTTCTAAACCACAGACCGTGACGCCCACGCGTGGGCGTGCCGGCGATTAGTTCCTCGCCAAGCGACCACCGCGCGCTAAGCCACGGTATGGCCACCGAATCGTAGACGGATGTGTCGACGTCGTCGCCTTCGTCGACAACCAAAATGTCTGCACGGATCCCTCTGGCGGTCTTGGAGTTCGCGTCAGCCGCGGGGAACGGCATCAACGTCGACCCGCCAGGAAAATCGATATGCCAGGTTGCGCGGTTGACCTTCCCGCCCAAAAAGCCGTATTTTCCACCTGGCTCAAGATCCTGAAGGATCGAGGCCCCGTGGACATCAACAAATTGTTTTCGAGCCGGCATTAGCCATGCGATGCGAACACCGCGAAACGGCTCCTGCGCCTTCGTTCTAAGCTTCCCGTCCCATTCCGCCACGCGTAGCCAACACACGGTGCGGAGAAAGTGAGACTTTCCAGTCCCTCTTCCCCATCCGAGAAAGATGGTCCGGCGCTCGCCCATCGCACAGAACGCGCGATGCTGTGGACGGTTGAACTTGACCCCTACGTCGACGGTTGGCAGACGCCGACTCCGCGACTGACCCAGTCAAAGACTAAACCGTCGCGCTTGGAACTGTTGCAACTGCCGCACGCCGGAACAACGTTTTCGCAGTCGTGTTGTCCGCCACGGAACAACGGCCGAAAGTGATCCTGCGTCGGCCTGTCAGTTGCGACCAGGCAATATGCGCACAGACCACAGAACTCGTCCAATCTGCCGACCCAATCGAAAGCAGTGAGTTGAGACGATGACCCGGCAATGCGGGCTCGACGGTTTCGACACGCCGCCTTAACGTTCTCCGGATGGCGAGCGGCCCAATTCTTGGCCGCTTTACGAAACACCTCTCGGTGTGACTCTCGCCACTCGACGATCTTGGGCTTGTTGGCCTTTGCCCACTTTGCAAAGCTGGCTTTGACCTTGGCAGGGTTAGCGGCTCGCCATCGGTCACCTAGGGCCCGCATACGACCCGGGTTGGCCTTTGCCCACTTGCGTTTGCCACGCCGAGCTGCCGTTGGATCAGCCAAGAAGTGGGCGCGATTGTCTGCGTTCTTACAAGGCTTGCATCGAGACGACAGGCCGTCTTTCTTTTGCTTGTCTCGATAGAAGTCTGACGCGGGTTTCTCGGCAGCGCAGCCGGTGCAGCGTTTCATGACTCTGGTTTAGCAGGGTCATCGGGCCCCACCACTGTGATTCTGACGTCCCTGGCGTTTAGAACCTCGCCGCTCTTCTCCGCCTCGAACCGCGCCAACGCGTGCGCGTTCTTCTCAGCCTCCAGCACCAGCTTCCCGTAGTCGGGCCGCTTGTCGATGATGGTGACGTTGGCGCCTTCGCCTACGACTTGCGGCACTTCGCTCTTCGCCAAGAACCGCTTCAGCGCCTTCTCGAGTACGCGGTGGCGAGCAACTACCGCCTCCTCCAGGAATCTCGCGCGTTGAACGCGGCGCTCTTCGGCGAAGGACGCGTCCAGCTGTAGACGCTGCGCTATCTCCCTACCGGTACGCTCGGAGATGCCGACTTTGCGAGCAGATTTCGAAGGATTGCCGCTGCAAACGTAGTCTGCGCGGAACTCCGCAATCGTCTCTTCTGATGTAGGTACTCCTGCCGGCACTTTGCTTCTCCCTTTACGGCCTGTGTCGCCAGGTCGAGGCGGTCGGGAGGCGCTTTCGCGCGGTTACTGGGTCAATTCACGTCTGGCGTTTCCACCAGTCGTACATGTGAGCTTGCAGAATCGAGACGGCGCCGATGAGCGTCGAGAGACTCTGTCGCGGTCCGGCGGCGAATTGATTGCCCACCGATCCGTCAGAAGTCTCGTACGCCAGCGCTATCTGCGTGATGTCGCCGCGCTTCGCCTGAACTAGAAGTTCTTCGAGCGTCTCAACCACGGTCGGTGCCGATGACTTGCCGTCACCATCGACCGCCGTGAGCTTCATCACACCCCGCAGACGACGACGAACACGATGGCGAGCAGCCAGAGCGGGAGGGCGTCGAGGAGGCGGGAGATCACGAGGTGAACTGCCAGCCGACGAGCGCGTCCTGCGTGTACGAGCAGATGCCGTTGATTGGCGCCGCACACCCGGTCGTGTTGTCGGTTTGGCTGACCGTGATGGTCGCCCAAGGCTGCTCGATCCAGCTTGGCATTGGGTACGTCGGTGCCGGCCAAGGCTGCGGGTACGGCATCGGGTAGAACGGCACCACCGGCGCAGCGCTTCGGCCGCAGTGCGGACAGTAGCCGCACGCCGGGCAGGTTTGCTGCATCGGTCCACCGGTGAACATTGCGCCGTCCGTGTTGATCATGTAATCACTTAGCCGGTTCCTGCGCTGGAATCGAAAACTCTCGGCATGTGCAGTTGAACTCTTTGCACCAGCGGGGTCCGCGCGCATGCGGTGGATACGCGTGCCGGCGACCCTGGTGGCCGCACTCGGCGCAGTCGAGGTCGAGAACGTTTGGGGTGTCGGTCGTCAACGTTTACCGCGCCGTTCTTCGCTCAGCCTGACCGCGTGGATCTCGGCAGAACTACTGCGCTGCCGAATCGGGATCACGTTCCCGGCGCGTTCGGCCTTCGGCTTCTCGCCGAGTCGGTCGGGGTCGTCGTAGAGCATTTGGCTGAACTCTCGCCAGTCCTCTTCGCCTTCCAGGGTTGCGACGCCGTCCGCTGCCATCCGCTCGGCGAGTGGCCGCTTGGGACGGCGATGCAGGACTTCGGGCTGCCTGGGGCTTGGGACTAGGCGGAGGTGGTTCAACTGAGTTACGAGGTCGTTTCACTGGCGCGCACACCGCCTGGGCGGCCGTTACGCTTGGAGGCTTGCCTCCCGGAAGTTGGTGCACCGCTGCTACCCGTCAGGGCCTAGGCCGTTTTCGCGGCTGCTCGCTGGCGCGTGAATGCTTGGCGTTTTCGCTCACCGGTCTGTCCGGGAGGCAACGCGCGAAGCATGACGCCAATGGTGCGCCGAAAAACTGAGTTATCAAGCCCCACGGTGCGTCACCTGAAAGATTCTTTGGAGCCAATCACTCGGCTTTTCCGTTCGGCTCGGGACTGAATGGGACACCTAGCTCCCGCCGCGCGACCATGCGGGCCTTGTTCCACGCGATTTTCTGACGGCCGCGCCAGTCTCGCAGCGCCGTCGGATAGGCAATTACGGAGTCGCAGTAGGCCCAAACTGGGAGCGGATCCTGCTCCCCTCGAGCGAGCCTATCGGCGAGCCGCTGGACGGTCTTCACGCTCGTTCCCATCGCGGTGGCGATCTGTTTCCAGCCCGTAAGCACAAGCTCGTCCTGGTCCCGGTCGGGCGGCTTCAAGCGACCTCCTCGCCGGGCTCGTCGTCATAGCCGAGACTGACCACCTTTGGTGCTCTCGTTCTTTTCTTTGGCTGCGCGGCGGCATCCGCCTCCTCTGCCGTCTCATCGGCTTCCCGCATCGCCTTCGGCAGCTCCGTTACGGCTTCGAACGCCTGGATGGCCTCGCTCGCCATCTTCTCGGCTTCTTCTCTGGCCAGTTCGATGAACTTATCGTTCTTTTCAATGCGCCGCAGAATCCACGTTTCCAGCGTGACCCGCTTGTGTTCGGCTTCCTTGGCCATCGCGGTCGCGTGGGCGCCCGTGGTTCGGTCGAGCCGCATGCACAGGTCGGCGAGCTCGTACCCCCACTTCGTTTCGATCTCCGGCGCGTATCGCCTAGGCACGCAAACTACGTTCAACACGGCGTAATGGGTCGGGTGCTCTGCCTTCAGACGCAGCATTCCGGCGTGCACACGCCTGTACCGGCGAACCGCCCTTAGCTGATCGTCCGTTGTCTTGTCAGGCTGCATGCAGCCCTTGGTTTGGCGGCTACTGCCAGGACGAGCCGCCGCGCCTCCGGTCGTTCGCATGATGTAGTCCACCAGCTTGAGCAGCTTCGGGTCTCTCTTGGCGCGGTCTTTCAGCGCCTCGAAATTGTCCCAAAGCGCCACAAGTGGCTGCCCAATCGTTTCAGCCTGTGGCTCGATGCCGTGAGTCCTGAAACCCATCTCTAGCTCGCACCACCGAAAATAGAAGACCGCGTCCAACCCGCCCCATGATGCGTACAGCCCTGGGAATCTGCGCGCTTGGTGCCGCATCGGCCGCTTCTTGCCTTCTTCGCTGTGAACCGCGGACTGTTCGATCGCGGCTTTCTCTCTTGCTGCTCGATTACCCATCCGAACCTCCAGTTACGCGACCAGCGCGTCACCGATTTGAGACAACCGAATAAGCTACGTACGCTCTTCCCTCCGAAGCCTTGCCGCCTTCGACCTGCCCGCTGCGACGCGCGCCAACAACCCTTCAAGCTTCGCCGGCTCAGCGCCGAACCAAAGCGACAGACTCTTCACGTTCTTGCGCGAGTTACAGCTTCGGCACGCTGGCAGGATGTTGCGCCACACGTTTCGGCCGCCAGCGGCGAGCGCCTTAACGTGATCGCGCGTGAGACGATTTGGCGTGGCTTCGCAATAGACGCACCTGAAGTCGAAGGCGCGCTGGATGGTTAGCCACTCGTCATCTGTGACTTTCCAGCCGCGCTTCGCCTGCGCTTGCAGCGTCTCGGCGCGTTCCCGTTTCGACCCGAGCCAGCCGCGATCAAGACACAGCGTAGCCGTCGGACTCCGAAGCGTGTCTCTGACGGCACCGCCAGGCGCAACCATGCCGACGGCGTCTTCGTCGGCCATCCATTCGGCTACCTGATCGATCATGCACCTGTCACCGACGTTGAAGTAGTCCGGCGACTCACGCGGCACGATCTCGTCAAAGCGGACCGTACCTCTTACGTTCTCGATTGCTGCCATCCACTAACTCCCGCCCCGCGCCAGCGCGGAGCCGTCTGCGAATACCTACTTCTTTAGCACAGCCATCTCAACATCTACTCCACGCCTGCCCTGTCCCGACCAGCCATACCTCGCCAGGCCGAACCGAACCCGGCCGCGCCTAGCCTAGCCTGCCGCGCCAAACCGAGACCTGCCCGGACGCGACTCGCCGGGCCCTGCCCAGCCGTGCCACGCCTGCCATGCCGCACCAAACCACGCCACGCCGTGCCTAACCGTGCCCAGCCGCGCCTGCCACGCCCAACCATGCCAAGCCTCGCCGTGCCCGGACAAGCGCCGCCGCACCGGGCCGAACCGTGCCACGCCTGCCTTGCCCTGTCGCGCCGAGCCGCACCTAGCCGGGCCGCACCCTGCCGCGCCGAACCATGCCTGCCTTGCCATGCCATACCGGACCGAGCCTTGCCCAACCGAACCGTGCCTGGCCGCGCCTGCCTTGCCTGCCACGCCGCGCCTGAACATGCCAAGCCATGCCCCGCCGGGCCCTACCTTGCCTGCCCCGTCTGCTTTCATCCAACGTCCGCGATCGCCACGCTGGCCAGATATTCGTTGAGCGCCGCCTCAAGGTCTTGGACCAGTCCCGCGACCTCGGTAGATGTGTTGCGACTGCGCGCGAGCCACGCGAGCTCGCCGACGGCATTCTTTACCATCCGGATCTTGTGACCTAGCGCGTTCGCAAACATCGGATCGTTCGCCAAGACGTCGTCGGTTAGCACACGGCTTCGTGTCACGCTGCCATCGGTCTTGACCAACCCATTTGGGACGTAGATGAATTCCGGGACGCGGCGTTGTTCGTCTCGGTTCCCGTTTTGCTGCCCGATGTCGACCGTGCGGATGCACCGGATCATGTTGCCAGTGACGGTCACGCGTTGCGCGCGTGCCGCCTTCGCGTCGTCCCAATCGTAGAATTGGCGTAGCGGGTGATTGGGCGTTTTCTCCACTCGGTCGAATACGAGCTCCTTGTCGAGTGACGCGACGTCCGTCTTGTTCGCCTTGGCGATGCGCGCTAGCTCCGCGCCGATGATCTGCGCTTCGTCCTCCGAGTAGCCTGACGCGACGTATCTCTTGGCCATGGGCGGCGCCGGCGGCGACGCCTTGGTTATGTGTTTTTTCATGCCTCAACCTCCGCTTGCTTTTTGGTCTTCTTCCCATTCGCCTGACCGTTGACGTGACCGGCGACGGCCATCGCCTTGGCGGCCACATCGGATTTGACCTCGCCCATGGAGAACGCCCGCAGGAACTCAGGCGGAATCTTGTACTCCTCCTCGGGCACGGAGTTCTCTTTGAGGATGCGCGCAATCTGATCGTTGCCCAGGATCTCGATCGTGAACGTCCCGTACTCGCCGCCGCGCTCTGGTCGCATTTCGCACAGACCTATGCAGGAGCCAGCTCCTTCGAGCGCCGCCACCACCTTGTCAGGCGTCAACGGGCTGTTAAACTGGACGACGATATCGAAGTGATATCCCGCCGGGATCACGGCGCGGGCGCGCATGTCTGGGGAGCCGTTATTCGAAGCGATGCGGCAATCCATTTCCATCGGCTTCTTCGTAACGATCGGAGCCGTATAGCCGACGACACGAAGCGAACGCTTCAGATCCGCTTTGGTGACAGCGCCCTCGGTTGCGATGGCGCCGTCGATCGTTGCTGCCTTCACGATCCGACAAGGCATCGCGACCTTGCCGTTCTCGTTACGATGGTACGATTGCTCGTATTCTTCCGTGAGATCCTTGGCGCCTCTCGGCTGACTCTGGCCTACCGCTTTACCAACCATCTGGATAATGGCCTTGGTCGTCCAGCGGTGCATCAGGAGCGGCGACGTGCCGACCACTCTAATGGCCAACTGAACGCCGACGGCTCGGCGCTTCTTTAGCGCCTCGGAAGCCTTCATCGCCACAGTCGCCTGATCCAACTTCTCACTGCTCTGCGTTTTCTTTCCGAATGCCATTGTCGTTACCCTTCCTTGCCCTTTGGGCCAGACTTGTAATGCCACGAACTGAACGTTTCAGTTAACCATTGCCAACATCACGCGCCATACGCGCAATGCACAAATCGACATCTCTCCCTACTTCCTCTCCGCTTTCGCCAGCTCCAGTTCGACCGCGGCAACGTGCCCGATGAGCTTGCCAAGCTGTGCACCGATTCGCGACACGAAGCCGAGACGCTCTAACACCCTGCACTCAGGCATATCGGCCAGCAGCTTCACCATCGTTTGGATGTCGGCCGAGACGAACTCTAGTTCGCCATCCGATAGACGTTCAGGCGGCGGCGCGGCGGTCATCGCTTCTCCCCCACGCCCGCGCTCTTCTCGTCGGCGACGACGCCGCCTTCCGCCTTCACCTCCAACGCCTCCAGCGTGCGCAGCAGATCCTCGTGCTCACCCATGAACACACGCAAGGCTTCGTTGAACCGTTTCTTACCGGCGATCAGCTCCGCCATCGCTCTCGGCGCCCGCAGGCCCCTCGTCTCGCATTGCAGTCGATTCATCAGCCGCGCGGTCTCGCTCCACCCGAGAACGTGCGCGAGTGAATGCAGGATCTGAACGGCGCGCTCTTCGTCTTGGTCCAT
>Ga0299912_10000089_pt1 | contig 105279 bp, 105 predicted proteins | sample RVTome_2_FD_207667 | JGI IMG/M metagenome (GOLD analysis project Ga0299912, IMG submission 207667) | Soil microbial communities from uranium-contaminated site in the Upper Colorado River Basin, Wyoming, United States - RVT95D214 (version 2) ... | reverse complement strand
AAAAACTTTTGAAAGGGTCATGGTCAAGTTTCCACAGGAACCGGCGCAGGCAGGGTCGGCTCCGGTTCCGCCTCCCGCACCCCCCCCCCCCCCCCCCGCCCCCCCCCCCCCCCCCCCCCCCCCGGGGGGGGGGGGGGGGGGGGGCCCCCCCCGCGCGGCGGCAGCCGCGCGTCTCAGCCATCGGCGTGGCACACCCCCACCCAACCTCCCCCTCAAGGGGGAGGGGTTCCTGATCAGCTCCTTGCTGGCTTTGCTCGCGCTGCTCATGGCCGCGCCGGCGAGCGCGCACCCGGCGCCGTTTTCCTACCTCGACCTTCGCTATGACAAGGACGGGCTCGGCGGCACGCTGGCGGTGCACGAGATCGACCTCGCGCACGAACTGCGGATCGCCGACCCGGCGCTGCTGAAGGACGAGGAATACCTCGAGCATGCGCTGCCCGAGATCGGTCCGGTGCTCGCCGCGCGGATCCGGCTCGCCGGTGATGGGCCGCTCGACATCCAGTGGACCGGCATCGAGCCGATGGCAGGGCGCGACGCGGTGCGGCTGACCTTCCGCGTGGCGGGCAAGCCGGGCGGCAAGCTCACTTTCGACAGCGACTTGTTCCCCTACGACCCGCAGCACCAGACTTTCGTCAACATCTACGACGGCGAGGCGCTGCAGCAGCAGTGGATCGTATCGGCCGGCAGCGCGCCGCGCGTGTTCTACCGCGGCAATGCCGCAGGCGCGGCGCAGGTGCTCAGGACTTTCGTCCCCTCGGGCGCCGAGCACATCTGGATCGGGCCCGACCACTTGCTGTTCCTGCTCGGCCTGCTGCTGTTCGGCGGCGGCTGGCGGCGGCTGGCGGGGATCGTCACCGCGTTCACCGTGGGCCATTCGGTCACCCTCTCGCTCGCCGCGCTCGAGCTCGTTGCGCCGCCGGCCTGGCTGGTCGAGCCGGCGATCGCGCTGACCATCGTGGTGGTCGGCGCCGACAACCTGATGCGCGGGGAAGGGCGCGACATCCGCATCTGGCTGGCCGGCGTGTTCGGGCTGGTCCACGGTTTCGGTTTCGCCGCGGTGCTCAGGGAATTCGGCCTGCCGCCCGAGGCGCTGGGCTGGTCGCTGTTCGGCTTCAACCTCGGCGTCGAGCTCGGCCAGCTGGTGGTGGTGCTGCCGCTGGCCGTGGTGCTCGGCGCGCTGTGGCGGCAGCGGCCGCGCGCGGCGCGACAAATTGCGACCTACGGGTCCATTGTGGTCGTCGCCGGGGGTGTCTATTGGTTTGTCGAAAGAGCGTTCTTTCCGGGAGGGATACTATGAAGCGCAGCCTGATCCTGTCCGCCATCGTCCTGGCGGGCGTCGGCGCGGTCGGCATCCAGCAGTTCACCCACGGCACGCCGGCCATGGCGCAGGGCGCCCAGCTGCCGGGCATCGAGCCGATCACCCACGTGCGCGACAACGTCTACAAGATCTTCGGCGCCGGCGGGAACACCACCGTGTTCGTGATGGCGAACGGCGTGGCGCTGATCGACACCAAGCTGCCCAACAACGGCGAGGCGATCCTGGCCGAAGTGCGCAAGATCACCGACAAGCCGGTGACGCTGATCATCAATACCCACTCGCACCCCGACCACATCGGCTCGAACCAGTTCTTCAAGGACGCGCGGCCGAACGTCGAAGTGGTGGCGCAGGACAATTCCGCCGCGCGCATGGCGCAGGCCTCGGGCCCGTTCCCGGCCAACCCGGCGACCAGGAGCTTCACCGACAAGCTCACGCTCGGCAGCGGCAAGGACCAGATCGACCTCTACTGGTTCGGCCCCGGGCACACCAACGGCGACACTTTCGTCGTCTTCCCCGCCGCCAAGACCATGGCGACCGGCGACATCATGGCCTGGTCGATGGCCCCGCTGATCGATCCGGGCTCCGGCGGCAGCGCGCTCCACCTGCCCGACACGCTCGAGAAGGCCGTCGCCGCGATCAAGGACATCGATAACGTGGTCGAAGGCCACGGCTACGTCGACGACTGGCAGCGCTTCGTGGACTTCACCCGCTTCAGCCGCGCGCTGGTCGACGAAGCCAAGAAGGCCGTCGCCGCGGGCAAGGAGCCGAAGGACGTGGTCGCCGCGCTCCAGGCGAGCGGCAAGTTCGCGCTGTTCCTCGGCGATAAGCCGCTGCCGGGCCTCGAATACGGCGGCACCGGCCGCAGCCGCGCGCAGATCAACGCGATCATCGCGATGCAGGAACTGCGCGGCGAGAAGCCCACGCTGATCATGAACCTGCCGCCCGACCAGCAATAGGGGCGATCGAGGGTAGCCACCCCTCATTCGTCATTGCGAGCGTAGCGAAGCAATCCAGGGCGGCACTTGACCTCCCTGGATTGCCGCGCCGCCTGCGGCGGCTCGCAATGACGAATGCGGGGCAGGTGCGGCCGCTATTTCGCCAGTTGCGCCGGGATGAAGTCCTCGCGCACCGCCTTTGACAGCAGGCCGATCGGCAGCAGGCCCTGGCCGACGACGAAATCGTTGAACGCCTGGCGGTCGAACCTGTCGCCCAGCGCCAGCTCGGTCGCCACGCGCAGGTCGATCAGCTGGCCGTAGCCATAGTAGTAGCTGCCCGCCTGTCCGGGGCTGCGGAAAGTGTAGCGGTCGACTTCCTGCTTGACCATCGCCGGCGAGAACCCGCCCTCTTCGGACAGCACCTTGCGCGCGGTCTCCATGTCGGTCAGGCCGAGGTTGAGCATCGGATCGAGCATCGCTCGGGATGCGCGCAGCAGCCGGTGCTGCAGCGCGATCAGCTGCCCCTCGACCGGCTCGTAGGGCAGCATCTCGGCCTCGGCATAGAGCGCCCAGCCTTCGACGTTGACGCTGTTGAAGGCATAGAGCGCGCGCGCCTGGCTGACGCCGTTCTCGACCATCTGCGCGAATTGCAGCTCGTGGCCCGGGCGCCCCTCGTGCGCGCTCAGCGTCCAGGCGGCGGCGGCGAAGTCGAAATCGTCGTACTGCGCGTCGGCGCCGGCCGACGGGTCGGCGGTGCTGAGCACGAAGGTGCCGCGCTCCCCGGTGTTGCCGATCAGGCGCGGCGACAGCATGTGCGGCGCGGGCTGGGCGGCGTTTTCGGCCGGGCTGCCGAGGCGCATCAGCACCGGGTAGTCGGGCAGGGTGACGATGCGTTCGCGCGCGGCGACCTGCTGGATCTCGCCGAGCACGCCGGCATAGTATTCCTCGAGCTTGTCGGGCGCGATCTTGGTCTTCTTGAGCTCGGCGATGACCGAGGGGTAATCGGTCCTCTCGAAGCCGTACTTGGCCGCGACCTGCGGCGCGAGCGCCTGCATCTGCGAGCGGATCTCGTAGAACCCGCGGCGGGCGCGGGCGACGAGCTGTTCGGGCGGCAGGTCGATGCCGACGGTCTTGAGGCGGAAGGCGTAGAGCTCGGGCGGCAGGCGGAAATCGTCGCGCGCGGCGGGCAGCACGCTGGCCCGCTCCCACGCGGCATAGTCGCCCAGCTGCCGCTCCATCGCGTCGAGCGCCGGGCCGGCGCCTTCGACCTGGTATTTCTCGAACAGCGCGCGGATGCCGGCGATGTAGGTGTCGGTCTTGCCGAGCGTGTCCTCGACGCGGCCCTTGTAGGGGCCGACCTTGCCCGCGCCCTGGCTGTCGGCCCAGCGCGCCCTGGCCTGCTCGGTCAGCGGCGTCGACCCGGGATAGAGCCCGGTATAGCGTTCGAGCAGCTCCTTCGCTCTGGCGCGCCGCGCGGGCGCGACCTGGTCGTCGAGCACGCCGTTGAAGTTGCCGAACATGATCTGCGGCACGTCGTACCAGTCGAGGGTCAGGCGGTCGCTCAGCCGCGTCCCCTCGACGTCCTGTCCGATCGAATCGATCAGGATCTGCAGGTCCTGCCTGACCAGCGGGTCGCTTTCGCGCGCCTGCGCGGCCTGGAACTCGGCGAGCTTGGCTTCCTCGGCGGCGATGAAGCGCTCGGACAGGTTGGGGCCGAGGTCCATCGCCAGCCCGTCGAACTGCTCGAGCCCGGTCTGCGAGGCGCCTTCGGGCTGGAATTGTCCCTGCAGTTCGAGCAGCTGCAGGGTGTAGGCATTGCTCTTTTCGACCCACCCCTGCGCGTCTTGCGCGAAAGCGGGCAGCGGCGCGGCGAGCAGCACTGCGGCGGGCAGCAGCGCGCGGACGATCTTGCGGTACATGAATTGGCCTCCCGGTCCGGAATGGCCCGCTATTCCACGTCCGGACCCTCGGGGCAAACCCGGCGCTCGACGGGCGGCATTCCGGCCTCGACGGCGGGGCTCAGTCGAGCCGCATGACCCAGCCGTGCCGGTCTTCGGCGGTGCCGCGCTGGATCGAGACGAGCTTTTCGCGCAGGCGGCTGGTCGTCTGGCCGGGGCCGCCGCTGCCGATAGTGAATTCGCCGTCGTGGCTGGCGACCCTGCCGACCGGGGTGACCACCGCGGCGGTGCCGCAGGCGAAGCTTTCGGTCAGCTTCCCGCTCTCGGCGTCGGCGCGCCACTGGTCGATCGAATAGCGCTCCTCGCGCACTTCGAGGCCTTCCTCGCGAGCGAGCAGGATCAGGCTGTCGCGCGTGATCCCGGGCAGGATCGTGCCGGTCAGCGGCGGGGTCACGAGGCTGCCGTCGTCGAACACGAAGAACAGGTTCATGCCGCCCAGCTCCTCGATCCACTTGTGCTCGGCGGCGTCGAGGAAGCAGACCTGGTCGTGGCCGCGGGCGACGGCATTGGCGTGCGGCACCAGGCTGGCGGCATAGTTGCCGCCGCACTTGGCTTCGCCGGTGCCGCCGGGCGCGGCGCGGGTATAGTCCTGGCTGACCCAGATCGACACCGCCGGGGCGCCCGACTTGAAATAGTTGCCCGCTGGGCTGGCGATGACGAGGAACTTGTAGTGCAGTGCCGGCCGCACGCCGAGAAACGCCTCGTCGGCGAACATGAACGGGCGGATGTAGAGGCTGCCGCCGTCGACCGTCGGGAACCAGTCCCTGTCGGCCAGCACAAGCTGGCGGATCGCCTCGACGAAGGCGTTCTCGGGCAGGTTCGGCATGGCCAGGCGGTCGGCCGAATGGTTGAAGCGGCGCGCGTTCTCCTCGGGGCGGAACAGCGCCATCGTGCCGTCGGCCAGCTTATAGGCCTTGAGCCCTTCGAAGATTTCCTGCGCGTAGTGCAGCACCGCGCAGGCCGGATCGATGCTGAGCGGCCGCCGCGGCCCGAGCGTGGCATCGTGCCAGCCGCGCCCTTCGCTCCAGTCGATCGACACCATGTGATCGGTGAACACCTTGCCGAACCCGGGATCGGCGATCGCGTCCGCGCGGCTGTCGCCGGGGACGGGCGCGGGGTGGGGGATGCGAGTGAAATCGATCGGCTGATCGCGCGTGGCTAACATCGACTGGTCCCGGTTGCTCGTGGCCTCGCTTGTACTAATCTTTCAAAAAGTGCAAGCGAAATGAAATAAATGGTAAGTGTTGCAACTACCCTCGGTCGCCCTAGCGCTAGCCGCGGTGAATTTGAAGGGGCTGGACAAATGAGAAGGGCGGCCCCGGCAACCCGAGAACCGCCCTTCGCATGGTCAGCGGCCGGATCGGCCGCCCACGAAGCCTTTATCGGCGAAGGAAATGATTACCGATAATGCTCCGCGAGGGTCGTCACCGACCTCCCTGCTGAACCATGAGACATCGGATCACCTCCTTTCGCGCTTGAGAGCCAGGCCGCCGTTTCACCTTTGGCCGGGACCCGCGTGTACCGCTGGCCCTGGTGCGAATGTGAGTCGTCCGGCGCGCGAACGCAAGTCTTGCATTTCAGTTTTTCACTGTCAGAATGAGCCGCTTCGGGCCTGCGCCGGGGAGCGTGGGCTTTTTTATTTTCGCCTCAGGCGCCGGCGCGGCCCATCCGGGCCATTTTGATTTCGCCCTCAAGCGCCGGGCGCCGCCCATCCGGGCGGCTTGGCTTTCCTCGCATAAGCTCGGGCGGCCGTTCGGCCTTGCGGTCCGCTGGTCGCGGACCGAGTCAGCGCTCAACGTCATTTGCCGGGAATGGTTCGGGCTGCGACCAGCAGCCCGCAAGCGCGAACGCGCGCCGGCCGGCCAGGCCGGAAGCCAAGGAGCCCGGATGGGCTCCGCCCGGCGTTTGAGGCGAAAGCAGAAGATATTCCGGCGTTTGAGGGCCAAACAAAGGATTACCGGCAATCCTGGATCACCCGGGTGATTTCCGGCCAGCTCGGCGGATAGAGCGTCGCCTCGCCGGGGACCTCGACCGCGAAACGGCCTTTCGAAAAGGCGATCGCCTCGAGCAACGGGTCGGCGGCGTTTAGCGACGCGTGAACCTCATCGCCAGCGAACCCTGGAATGGCTGTAAGAGTGCGGTCCTGGGTTTCAGTTTTGATTGTGATGAGCGCGGGCGGGGAAATTTTTGCGCCGGCGTCCAATCGCTCCAAGGTCACGCTGTGCTCATCTGGCCTGCAACTGATGATGAATAGAGGACGGTCAGCCGTCAGGCCGAAACTTGCCGATGTCCCGCGCGGCCGAGAAGCATAGAACCAGTCGCCCGGGGTCTGCGGCGCGTCCATCCAGTTGGCATAGGCCGGGGCCGGGGCGGGCGCAGGGGCGGGCGCCGGGGCCGGCATCGGCGCGGGAGCGGGCACCGGCTCTGCCGGCGGCGGGACGCAGGCGGCCAGCGCGGCCAGCGCGGCGATGGGAAGGGCGGCGAGGAAGCGTTTGTTCATCGGGCCTCTCTGGCGGAACGGCGGGATTGGCTCAAGCGATCCGGAACGGCTAAGCGCACGCACATGGCGAAACAACGCATCGACCAGCTGCTGGTGTCCCGCGGCCTCGCCGAAAGCCGCGCCCGGGCGCAGGCGCTGGTGATGGCCGGGCTGGTCTTCGTGGGAGATCGAAAGGTCGACAAGCCCGGCCAGCAAGTGGCCGAGGATGCGGAAATCACCGTCAAGGGCCGCGACCACCCGTGGGTCAGCCGCGGCGGGATCAAGCTGGCGCACGCGCTCGACCATTTCGGGCTCGATCCCACAGGCGCGGTGGCGATGGACATCGGCAGCTCGACCGGCGGCTTCACCGACGTGCTGCTCCAGCGCGGGGCGGCGCACGTGTTCGCGGTCGATTCGGGCACCAACCAGCTCGCCTGGAAGCTCAGGCAGGACCCGCGCGTGACCGTGCTCGAGCAGACCAGCGCGCGGCTGCTCACGCCCAGGCAGATCGACCGGCCGTGCAACTGGGTGGTGTGCGACGCCTCGTTCATCGGCCTTGCCAAGGTGCTTGAAGTTCCGCTGAAACTCGCCGCGCCCGATTGCCGCCTCGTCGCGTTGATCAAGCCGCAGTTCGAGGTCGGCAAGGGCGAAGTCGGCAAGGGCGGCGTGGTGCGCGACCCGGCGCTGCACGCGCGCGTCTGCGGCGAAGTGCGCGCTTGGCTGGAGAGCGCCGGCTGGACGGTCGACGGGATAATCGAGAGCCCGATCACCGGCCCCGAAGGCAATGTCGAATTCCTGATTGCCGCGCGGCGGGGGAAGGGCTGAGCCGTCCTCGTTGCGCCGCAGCATCGCTCCCGCCAATATCGCTCAATCCGAATCGAAGGAACACGGTCCCCATGAACCGCCTCGCCTCGCCCGCGCAATTGCGCGCCAGCTTCTTCCGCTGGGCGCTGTTCCTCGTCCCCACGATCGTGCTGCTCGGGTTCCTGTCGGGGCAGGTCGCCGGGAGCACCGCGCAAAACCCGTGGTTCGCCGGCCTCGCCAAGCCGGCGATCTACCCCCCGCCGGCGACCTTCGGGATCGTCTGGAGCGTGCTCTACGCGATGATCGGCCTCGCCTTCGCGCTGGTCTGCTCGGCCTGGGGCGCGCGCTTCCGCGTCCCCGCGATCCTCGCCTTCGTGGTCCAGCTGCTGGTCAACCTCGCCTGGAGCCCGGTGTTCTTCGCCCTGCACGAGATCCGCTATGCGCTCGCCATCCTGCTGGCGCTCGACCTGGCGGTGCTGGTCACGCTCGTCCTGTTCTGGCGCGTGCGTCCGCTCGCGGGCGCGATGCTGCTGCCGTACCTCGCGTGGATCCTGTTCGCGACCGTGCTCAATTGGCAGTTCCTCGAGCTCAATCCAAAGGCCGACGGGGCGCAGGTCTCGAACGCGGTGCAGCGCATCGAATTGTAGCTTGCCGGGCGCGGCGACTCGTCGCACATAGCGCCGATGCAAAGCGAAAACCCCCTGCTCGCCGACTTCGTCAAGCTGGCCAACAGCGCCGCCGGCACCTTTGCCGGCATGACCCGCGAGGCGCGCGAAGGCGCGCGCGAGAAGATGAAGGAAGCCCTCGGCGGGCTCGACTTCGTTTCGCGCGAGGAATTCGACGCGGTCAAGGACATGGCCGCCAAGGCGCGCGGACAGGCCGATGCGCTTGAAGCCCGCGTGGCTGCGCTGGAGGCGAAGCTGGCGAAGTAGATCCTCCCTGTGGCCGCGAAGCGGTCATGGGGAGGGGGACCGCGACACCGCAGGTGTCGTGGTGGAGGGGCCCGGTGCGCCATCGCCCCTCCGTCACGCGCCTGCGGCGCGCGCCACCTCCCCATCGCTGCGCGACAGGGAGGATTTTCTCGCACTGTTCGCCTAGAGCACCACTCATGCAACTGCGCGCCCCCGCGATCCTGCTGGCCGCCCGTCCGCACGGCGAGACGGCGGTCGTCGCCCGGCTGCTGACGGAAGAGGCTGGCGTCGTCGCCGGCTATGTCGCGGGCGGGCGCGGGCGCAACCTCAGGCCGGTGGTGATTCCGGGAAACCTCGTCGAAGCCGACTTGCGCTCGCGCTCGGACAACCAGTTGCCGTTCGCCAGGCTCGAGCTGGTCGAGAGCCGCGGGCCGTGGCTCGGCGAGCCGCTGGCGGCGGCGGCGATCGGCTGGGCCTGCGCGCTCACCGCCACCGCGCTGCCCGAGCGGCACGCCTATCCGCGGCTGTGGGAAGCGCTCGGCGGCTTGCTCAACGCGATCTGCCATGCGCCCTCGGCACGCGGCTGGGCGCTGGCGCTGGTCGGCTACGAGACGCTGCTGCTGCGCGAGCTCGGCTACGGCGGCGGCGCGCGGCCCGAGAGCGAGGAACTGGCCGATATCCTCGCCGCGATGGACGCGCTCGCCGGCCCGCTCGACCACTACCTGCTTGCCGACCGGCGCGGCGATGTTATGGCCGCGCGCTCACGATTGCGGGAATTGCTTGGACGAATGGCCTGACCTTTTCGTTCGTCATCGCGAGGAGCGAAGCGACGACGCGATCCAGGGCCTCTCCGCGATCCGCCCTGGATTGCCGCGCGACCTCCGGTCGCTCGCAATGACGAAAGAAGGGATTGGCGATGAAGATCGCGATATTGCCGGGCGACGGGATCGGCCCGGAAATCATGGCCGAGGCGAAGAAGGTGCTCGACGCGCTGGCGCTGCCGGGCGTGACCTATTGGGAAGGCGACGTCGGCGGCGTGGGCTACCGCCGCCACGGCCATCCGCTGCCGCCCGAGACACTCGAGATGGCGAAGGCCGCCGACGCGGTGCTGTTCGGCGCGGTCGGCGATCCCGAATGCGACGGGCTCGCCCGCCACTTGCGCCCCGAGCAGGCGATCCTCGGCCTGCGCCAGGCGCTGGGGCTGTTCGCCAACCTGAGGCCGGCGACGATGTTCGCGGGGCTGGAAGAACTGTCCGCCCTGCGCCCCGAGATCGCCCGCGAAATCGACCTCTTGATCGTGCGCGAATTGAACGGCGACGTCTATTTCGGCGAGAAGGCCATCCGCACGCTGCCCGACGGGCGGCGGCAGGGGTTCGACCTCATGTCCTATGCCGAGGACGAAGTGCGGCGCATCGCCCATGTCGGCTTCCGCGCGGCGCAGGCGCGTAAGGGCCGCCTCACCAGCGTCGACAAGGCCAACGTGCTCGAAACCAGCCAGTTGTGGCGCGAGGTGGTGATCGAGACGGCGAAGGAATACCCCGACGTCGAGCTCAGCCACATGTACGTCGACAACGCGGCGATGCAGCTGGTGCGCAATCCGGGGCAGTTCGACGTGATCGTCACCGGCAACCTGTTCGGCGACATCCTGTCCGACCAGGCGAGCATGTGCGTCGGCTCGATCGGGCTGCTCGCCAGCGCGTCGCTCGGCGAGGAGCGGACGGAGTACGGCACCAAGGGGCTCTATGAGCCGATCCACGGCAGCGCGCCCGACATCGCCGGGCAAGGCAAGGCCAACCCGATGGCGACGATCCTTTCGGCGGCGATGATGCTGCGCCATTCGTTCGGCCGCGAGGCCGAGGCGGCGCGGATCGAGGCGGCGGTGGCGCGGGCGCTGGCCGACGGGGTCAAGGGCGCCGACCTGGGTGGCAAGGCGGGGACGAGCGCAATCGGCGACGCGGTGGTGGCGAGGCTCTGACCTGGTCCCCCTCCCGCTCGCGGGAGGGGCTAGGGGTGGGCCTGTCCGCAGGCGGTGGTCGCTCCCACCCCCGACCCCTCCCGCTCGCGGGAGGGGAGGCAGGCGCGCAAGCTTTTGTTGATATTTACCATATATCCGGCGAGTTGATGGACATGAATCACGCCGAGATCGCCTCCGCCATCGATGCCGCAGCGCGGTCCGCCTACGGACCGCTCGAGCTGGCGATCGTGCTGCCGACGCTGAACGAGAAGGCCAATATCGCGCCGATGGTCGCGCGGCTGGAAGAAGCGCTCGGGCCTTCGGGCTGGGAAGCCGTGTTCGTCGACGACAACAGCCGGGACGGCACCGCCGAGGAAGCGCGCCGGATCGGCCAGGCCGACCCGCGCATCCGGGTGATCCAGCGGATCGGCCGCCGCGGCCTCGCCAGCGCGGCGATCGAAGGCATGTGCGCCACCGCCGCGCCGTTCGTGGCGGTGATGGACGCCGACCACCAGCACGACCCGAAGCTGCTGCTCGACATGCTCGCGGCGGTGAAGTCGGGCGAATACGACCTCGCCTACGCCAGCCGCTTCGCCGAAGGCGGCACGGCCGAGGGCCTTTCCAGCAAGGGCCGCGAGAAGGGCTCGCGCATCGCCAACGCGCTCGCCCGCAAGCTCACCGGGACCGAGCTTTCCGACGCGATGAGCGGGTTCTTCCTGCTCCGCGCCGACCAGCTGCGCAAGCAGGCCGACCGCCTCTCGGGCATCGGCTTCAAGATCATGCTCGACATCCTCGCGACCGCCGAGCCGCCGCTCAGGGTGAAGGAATTCCCGTTGCAGTTCGCTCACCGCGCCGCAGGCGAGAGCAAGCTCGACCTCGGCGTCGCGCTCGATTTCCTCGCCGGGCTCTACGAGCGCTGGCTCGGCCGCTTCATCCCGACCCGCTTCGCGCTGTTCGGCACCGTCGGCGTGCTCGGCATCGGCGTGCACATGGCCGTGCTCACCCCGCTCTACAAGCTCGTCGGCACGCCGTTCACCTTGGCCCAGTCGATCGCGACACTGGTGGCGATGACGTTCAATTTCTGGCTCAACAACCTGCTGACCTACCGCGACCAGAAGCTCGCCGGGGCGGAGGGGCTGTTCTACGGCTGGATCAAGTTCTGCCTGACTTGCGCGGTCGGCGCCTTCGCCAACATCGCCGTCGCCTCGATGCTCGATGCCAACGGCTTCCACTGGTACGCCGCCGCGCTGATCGGCATCGCGATCGCCTCTGTGTGGAACTACGCGCTGTCGAGCAAGTTCGTCTGGGGCCGCTTCAAGTAGCTGGGGGATCGCTTGCGCGCCGGCCGGCGCGCGCTAGAATCGGGCACCCCTCTTTTCGCAAAGTTGCCCGGATGCGCATTTTCCACCTTGCCCTGCCGCTCGCGGCTGCCATGGCGGGTGCCGCCATGGCCCAGCAAGCGACCGACGACCCCTATATCTGGCTCGAGGAAAAGGATTCGCCTCGCTCGCTCGAGTGGGTCGAGGCGCATAACGCGAAGACCGTCGCGGCGATCGGGGCCGATCCGCGCTACCAGGGGTTTCACGATACCGCGCTGGCGATCGCCACGGCCACCGACCGCATCGCCTACCCCGCGTTCCGCAACGGCATGCTGTTCAACGTCTGGCAGGATGCCGACAACTTCCGCGGTATCTGGCGCTACACCACGCTCGACGATTACCGCTCGGGCGAGCCGCACTGGCAGACCGCGCTCGACGTCGATGCGCTGGGCCGGGCCGAGGGCAAGAGCTGGGTGTGGGGCGGTTCGTCCTGCCTGCCGCCGAAGAACGAGCACTGCCTGGTCTCGCTGTCCGACGGCGGCGAGGATGCGACCGAAGTGCGCGAATTCGATTTTTCGACCAACGGCTTCAGGCAAGGGGGCTTCTTCCTGCCGAAGAGCCAGCAGGCGTTCGACTGGGAGGACGAGGACCACCTGCTGGTCGCGACCGACTGGTCGGGCGACGACCTGACCGCTTCGGGCTATCCCTATATCGTCAAGCGCCTGGCGCGCGGCGAGCCGCTCGCGGCGGCGAGGGAGCTCTACCGCGGCGAGAAGAGCGACGTCGGGGTCTTCCCGAGCGTGGTGCGCGACGGCGAGGGCAACCGCCTGACGCTGGCGATCCGCGCGATCGACTTCTTCCGCTCGGACTATTTCGTGCTCGACGGCGACGGCCTGCGCCGGCTGGCGATCCCGCAGAAATCGGCCGTGCCGGCGATGGTCGCCGGGCGAGTGATCGTCCGCATCGACGAGGACTGGGCTGCGGGCGGCCGGGAATTCAAGGCCGGGTCGGTCGTCTCGCTCGACCTGGCGGCGATCGAGGCCGACCCGCAGGACCTCGCCCCGACGCTCGTCTGGGCGCCGGGACCGCGCGACGCGATCGAGAGCGTTTCAGCGACCAGGGACCGGCTCCTCCTGTCCACGCTCGACAACGTGCGCGGTCGGATCTGGTCGCTCGCTCCCGAGCCCGGCGGCGGCTGGAGCACGCGGCAGGTCGCGCTGCCCGACAACATGGCGCTCGGGGTGATCGATGCCGCGGGGGATTCGAACCTCGCCTTTCTCACCGCCACCGGCTTCCTCACGCCCGATTCGCTCTACCTCGCCGACGCGGCGGCCGATTCCGCTCCGATCGAGCTGCGGCGCCTGCCGGCCCGCTTCGACGCCTCGAAGCACGTCGTCGAGCAGTACGAGGCAGTCTCAGCCGACGGGACCAAGGTGCCCTATTTCGTGGTCCGCCCGAAGGACGCGCCGCTTAACGGCTCGACGCCCACGCTGATGACCGCCTACGGCGGCTTCCAGGTCAGCGTGACGCCCTATTACTCGGGCCCGACCGGCAAGCTGTGGCTCGAGCGCGGCGGCGCTTTCGTTATCGCCAACATCCGCGGCGGCGGCGAATTCGGCCCGGCGTGGCACGAAGCCGGGCTCGGCGCCGGGCGGCAGGTGATCTACGACGACTTCGCGGCGGTGGCGCGGGACCTTTCGGCGCGCGGCATCACTTCGCCCCGTCGCCTCGGCATCTACGGCGGCTCGAACGGCGGGCTGCTGGTGGCCGTGGCGATGATCCAGCATCCCGAGCTGTTCAACGCGGTCGCCATCCAGATTCCGCTGCTCGACATGATCCGCATCGCCCAGATCGCCCGCGGCGCTTCGTGGCAGGGCGAATACGGCGACGTGGAGACCGATCCCGAGGTCCGCGCGTTCTGGGAGAAGACCTCGCCCTACCGCAACCTCGACCCGCGCGGGAAATACCCCGAGCCCTACATCTTCACCACCACCAAGGACGACCGCACCGGCCCGCAGCACGCGCGCAAGTTCGCCGCGCGGATGGAGGAATACGGGCTGCCGTTCCTCTACTACGAGAACACCGAGGGCGGGCACGGCTCGGGCGCCGACGCCCGGCAGGCGGCGGTGATGACCGGGCAGATGATGGTCTATTTCAGCCGCAAGCTGATGGATTGACCGCGGCGCCTCAGCGCCAGCCGTCGAGCAACATCCACTTCTGGTACGCCGCCTCGCCGGGCAGCACGGCGGCGGTGAGGATCGGCCAGAACCAGGCGAACAGCGCCGCGCTGGCGGCGAGCGCCAGCAGCGGCGCGATCTTCCGCCCGCGCCGCCACATCTCGTCGAGCGCCAGCGCCAGCGCGCCCGCGAGGAAGCAGCCAGGCAGCAGGTAGTGGTAATAGAACTGCACCGGCTTGGCGGCGACGATCCAGGTGCCGATCGCCACCAGGTAGAGCGCGAACAGCGCCAGCGCGTCCATGCGGGCGCGCAGCAGCCCGGCCCACCCGGCCCAGCCGAGCGCGCCGAGGCCGAGCCACATCACCAGCGGGTTGCCGACCAGCAGCACCCCGCGCTGCGCCCCGTCGACATTCTCGTAGAGGTACCAGATCGCCCGCGTGTCGAAGACCCACTGATACCACACGCTCTGGTAGGTGTGCGGCTTGAGGACCTGCTGCTGGAGGTCGAGCATGTGCCGCTGCAGCTCGACCAGGCCGCCCGGCGCGAGCGCGTCGCGGGCGTAGAACATCGCCGGCAGGAAGGTGAGCGCGTAAGTGGCGAGCGGCAGCGCCCCGAGCCACAGCGCGGCTTCCCAGATGGTGATCCCGGCGACCGGCGCGCCGCGACCCGAGGCGAACGCGCGCCAGCCTTCCGCGCGCGCCCTCACGGCGAGGAAGGCCACGCCCGCGGCCATCGCCAGCGGCGCCGCGTTCCACTTGGCCGCCATGGCGAGCCCGAACGCGATTCCCGCCACCGCCAGCCGCCGGCGCCCGCGCTCGTTCTCGCGCACCGCGCCGGCGAGCGCCCACAGCGCGACCAAAACGAAGCTCGCCATGAACACGTCGAGCATGGCGATGCGGCTCTGCACGAACAGCGGAATGGCGGTCACCAGCAGGAACCCGCAGGCGGCGGAGGCGAAGCGCGAGCCGGCGGCGAACCACATCGCCCGCATCGCCGCGAACAGGCCGAGCGTGCCGAACAGCGCGGACATGATCCGCCAGCCGAACGGGTTGTCGCCGAACAGCGAAATGCCGAGCGCGATCAATTCCTTGCCGAGCAGCGGGTGCTCGACGTTGGCCGGTCCGGAAAGCGCGATCAGCGCGCGCGCGGCGGGCAGGTAATGGACTTCGTCGAAGAACGGCTTCGAGGGGATATCCAGCCGCACGAGGCACAGCGCGAGGAAGCCGAGCGCGATCGCCGCGTGCCAGGCCATCGGATCGCGCGGGTGGTCGGGCGCCTCGCTCATCGCCCACGGCTGTTAGGAGGCCGCGCGGAACGGAGCAAGGTCGCGCTTGCCCCGGCTGGCCCCTGACCCTAAACCGCCCGCGCGATGAAGAAGACCACCGGAACCGACCGCTCGATCACCTCGAAATGGCGCCCCGCCACGCGCGCGGTGCGCGCCGGCACCTGGCGTTCGGAGCAAGGCGAGACGAGCGAGGCCTTGTTCCTCACCAGCGGCTATTCCTACGACGATGCCGCGACCGTCGCCGCGCGCTTCGCCGGCGAGGCCGAGGGCATGACCTACTCGCGCCTGCAGAACCCGACCGTGGCCATGCTGGAAGAGCGGATCGCGGCGATGGAAGGCTCCGAAGCGTGCCGCGTGCAGGCGAGCGGGATGGCGGCGATGACCACCGCGCTCTTGTGCCAGCTTGCGGCCGGCGACCATGTCGTCGCCGGGCGGGCGGCGTTCGGCTCGTGCCGCTGGCTGGTCGACAACCTGCTGCCGAAATTCGGCATCGAGACCACGGTGATCGACGCGCGCGACAACGCCGCGTGGGAAGCGGCGATCCGGCCCAACACCAAGGTGTTCTTCTTCGAGACCCCGGCCAACCCGACGATGGACGTGGTCGATCTCGCCTTCGTCTGCGGCCTTGCGAAGTCGAAGGGCATCGTCAGCGTGGTCGACAACGCCTTCGCCACCCCGGTGCTGCAGCGCCCGCTCGAATTCGGCGCCGACGTCGTCGCCTATTCGGCGACCAAGCTGATGGACGGGCAGGGCCGGGTGCTCGCCGGCGCGGTGTGCGGCACGAAGCAGTTCATCGACGAGGTGCTGCTGCCGTTCCAGCGCAACACCGGGCCCAACCTGTCGCCGTTCAACGCCTGGGTCGTGCTGAAGGGGCTCGAGACGCTGAGCCTGCGCGCGCACAAGCAGAGCGAGAACGCGCTCGAGGTCGGCCGGTTCATCGAGGGGCGGGTGCCGCGCATGCTCCACCCCGGGCTGCCGAGCCACCCCCAGCACAATCTCGCGCTCAAGCAGATGGACGCCGCCGGGCCGATCTTCAGCTTCGTGCTCGACGGCGGGCGCGCGCAGGCGCACGCGGTGCTCGACGCGCTGCAGCTGATCGACATTTCCAACAACATCGGCGACGCGAAGTCGCTGATGTGCCACCCGGCGAGCACCACTCACGCCAACATGGGCGCCGAAGCGCGCGCCGAAATGGGCGTCGACGAAGGCATGCTGCGCATCAACGTCGGCCTCGAGGACCCGCGCGACCTGATCGAGGACCTCGACCAGGCGCTGGCCAGGGCGGGGCTTTAGGCCTGATGACATTCAATCGCCCCCAATTCTCCTCCCCCTTGAGGGGGAGGCCGGGTGGGGGTGTACTGCCCTTGCGGGCGTCGGAACCCCCACCCCCTGACCCCTCCCCCTCGGGTAGGGGAGATCGACGTAATTTCATCCCGCCCCAGCGCGCGCCAGGAACCCCACGGTGCGGGCAAGGATGAACCAGCCGCGACCATTGCGCGCGGCGCCGAAATGGCTACGCTGCATCGCATCATGATCAATGCGATGCGCCGCCTGTTCCAGCACAACGCGACAACCGACGGCGTTTCGGTCCGCGTCGCGGTGACGTTCATGCCCGAACAGTCGCGGATCGAGGCGGGCAAGTGGTTCTGGGTCTACCACATCCGGCTGGAGAACGGCCGCGACGACACGATCCAGCTACTCACCCGCCACTGGCGAATCACCGACGGGCGCGGGATGGTCAACCTGGTCGACGGCGAAGGCGTGGTCGGCGAGACCCCGGTGCTCGCGCCGGGAGCGACTCACGACTACGTCTCGGGCTGCCCGCTGGCGACGCCGTACGGCTCGATGGAAGGGCATTACACCTTCCGCGACGGCGAAGGGCGCCTGTTCGAGGTGGCGATCCCGTTCTTCCCGCTCGCCGCGCCCGCCACGGCGGATTGAGAGTCTTTTCGCCCTACCGCCGCGCTGCCTGAGGGCTCAGGCCGCCCCGATCAGCCCCAGCACCAGCGCCGACCCGATCGCGAACATCAGCGCCGCGACTGTGCCGCGCACCAGCCCGATCGTCACCTTGTCGATATGGCGAGCGGCAATGAAGGCCCCGGCGAAGGCCGCCAGCGTCCCGGCGGCGACCAGCAGCCCTTCGCGCCCTTCGGGGCTCAGCCCCGCAGCGTCGAAGGCCGCGAAATAGGTCCCCAACCGCGCGAAATCGACCAGGATGGCGATCATCGCGCCGGTGGCGATGAAGCGGTCGGGAGCCAGCCCGGCGCGCAGCAGGAAGATCGAGCGCAGCGCGCCCTGCTGCCCCGTCAGCCCGCCCAGGAACCCGCTCGCAAGGCCGCCCAGCGGCATGTAGCGCGGCGGGACGCCCAGCTTCTGGAACCGGGGCAGCATTTCGAGCGCGGCGAACACCACCAGCAATCCGCCCACCACCAGCCCCGCTCCCGATGGGCCGAAGCGGCGGCCGAACGCCTCCCACTCGAAGACGGCGCCGGTATCGCCGAGCCGCGCCAGCAGCCAGGCGCTGAGGATTGCGGCGGGAACGGCGGTGATCCCGAAGGCGAGCACCGTCCGCCAGTCGGCGCGCCCGAACAGCAGCGCGCTCTTGAACAGGTTGTTGAGCAGGTGGACCACGCCGGTCGCGGCGACCGCGATGGGCACCGGGAAAAACAGCGCGAAGGCGGGCAGCAGGATCGTCCCCAGCCCGAAACCGGAAATGAGGGTGAGAGCCGAGGCGAGAGCCGCGACGATGACGACCAGCGCTATGTCCATGCCTTGCCTCTCGCAACTCTCCGGGCGTGCGTAAGCGCCACTGGCACGAAAGCGAGGGCGATGGCTGCACAGACGTTGCCCGGCGTGAAGCCGGTCTGGGCAGTCGCGGGCGCGGCGGCGACAGCAAGCGCGGCCGCGCCGATCGAGGAAAATTTCACCGCGTCCCTCTCATCCCTTCGTATTGGGCGGGAATACAGCGCCCTACGGAGGCGGGCAATATGCTCCCTGACGGTCTGCATTGGCAAAACCGCCGGTCCGCCCTAAACGCGCAACCGCCATGAAGCGCACGCACCTGCCCCTGAACGCTCTGCGCGTGTTCGATGCCGCGGCGCGGCACTTGTCGTTCACGCGCGCGGCGGACGAGCTCGCGGTCACCCCGGCGGCGGTCGGGCAGCAGATCCGCGCGCTCGAGGACGTGCTCGGGGTGGTGCTGTTCCGCCGCACCAGCAAGGGGCTCGAACTGACCGACGAGGCCGAGGCCGGGCTCGATCCCTTGCGCGAAGGCTTCCTGCGGTTCGAGGAAGCGGTCCAGGCGATGCAGGCCGGCCAGTCGAGCCATTTCTACACCATCGCCGCGCCGCGCGAATTCTACGCCCAGTGGCTCGCCCAGCGCCTCGCCGCGTTCCGCCGCGCGAACCCCGAAGTGCGCTACCAGCTGATCGGCGGCGACGAGGTCGATTTCACCGAGGCCAACCTCGACGTCGCCATCCGCCTGGTCGAAGGGCCGGGCGACCTCGAGGGCGTGCAACTCGCCCCGGCGCAACGGGTGGTCGTCGCCGCGGCGGACGCGCCCGACGAATGGATCGCCTGGCCCGGCGCGCCACTGCCCGAAGGTGCCGAGCCGGCGATCCAGGCCGGCAACGCCGGGCAGGCGCTCGCCAGCGCGCTCGCCGGGCTCGGCAAGGCGATGCTGCCGCTGCTGCTGTGCGAGGAAGCGCTCGAGGCGGGCAAGCTGGCGATCCTCGAAGGGCCGGAGGAAGGCCGCCGTGCCTATTGGCTGGTCGCGCCGCGCCCGCAGTGGCGGCAGAAGAAGGTCAGGGCGCTGGTCGCGTTCCTCGCCGGCGAGGGCTGACCGCCTCGATCATGGTTACGATTCCACCATGCTCCTGTTAAGGATTTTTTCGCATCCCGCGAATACTCCGGATGCAGGAAAACAAAAAAAGGGGGTCACGAAATGGATCAGCGAGGAGCGGGGCGCAATCCGGCCGAATTCGCAGCCCGGTGCCTGTCGATGGGGAACTCGACCGGCGCCAGCCTGCGTAACATCTCGAGCAACGGATGCTTGCTCGAAACCGCCGAGATCCTGCTTGGAGAGGGCAACCCGGTGCGGATCAAGATCCCGGGGATATCCTCGCTCGACGGCAGGGTCGTGTGGGCCGAGGGCGCGCGCGCCGGGGTCGAGTTTTCCGCCGCGCTGCACCCTGCGGTGGTCGACTACATCGCGCTCAAGACAGACGCCGAGGGATGCGGCGGGCCGGGACAGGACCAGGCGCTGGCCGGTTAGGCCGCGCCGCCAAAACTCATCTTAGGTTCAGGTTTTCGCTGGCATGGCGGAGCGGGAACGCAGGCACGCAAGCTGCCGCGCATGTAGACACGGGATCGCACATGCACTTCAACAGACGCCACTTCCTTGGCGCCGCCATAGCCGCAACCGCAGGGGCTTCGACCGGCCTGGGGGCCGAGCCGAAGCGCTTCGGCCAGCTCGAACTGCCCCCGGCCATCGCGCCGGTGCCGGCGGAGCCGGTTCGCGCCGCAATGCCGCCCCTGCTGCAAGAGGCGCTGGCGGCGCTCGACCGGCATTCCACGCGGCTCGCCCGGCGCGACCGCATCGCGCTGGTCGATTTCTCGGTCCACTCGCGCGAAAAGCGCCTCGAGATCGTCGATGTCGAAGGCGGCAGGGTCATGCGCACCTTGCTGGTCGCCCACGGACGCGGCTCGGATCCGGGCAACTCCGGCATGGTCCAGCGCTTCTCCAACGACCCGGGCTCGAACGCCAGCTCGCGCGGGGCCTACTGCACGGCGGCGCCCTATTACGGCAAGCACGGCCGCTCGCAGCGCCTGATCGGGCTCGACCCGGAGAACGACGCCGCGCTCGAACGCGCGATCGTCCTCCACGGCGCGGGCTACGTCACCGATGCGATGGCCGAGACCAGCGGCCGCATCGGCCGCAGCCTCGGCTGCTTCGCGGTCGAGAATTCGGAAGTCGACCGGACGATCGAGCTGCTCGGCGAAGGGCGCATGCTCTACGCCGGCAAGCCCTACTGACCGGCCGGGGCCGACCCGCCGGCCGGCCCCGCCGCCGTCACCCGCTTACTGCGGGCGGGCGGGAGGCGCCGGGCGATCGTTCGCCGCCGGATCGTAGTCGAACTGCTGCGCGAAGCGGGTGCGCGAATCCTCCTGCGCGGTCTCGGGCCGGGCCTCGCCCCGGGCGATCGCCGCGCGATGCGCGCGCGACGACTGGATGTAGCCGCGCACCGCCTGGTTGCCTTCGTGGCAGGCGTATTCGAAGAACTGGTAGCCGTTGTCCTTGACCCATTCGAGCCGCGCGGTCCACGGCGCGGTGAACACCTCGGGATCGTCGTAGGTGATCTGGTAGGTCAGCGCGTTCGGCCCGGTCATCGTCAGCCGCTCGACCGTATGCGCCTTCGTGCTGGTCGGAATCGTGTTGAACGGCGGCACGTGCTGCGTCGCCATGTTGAGCGGGCTGGCCGCGCGCTTGAACGGGTTGTAGCTCGCCCCGTCGCCCGACTTGATGTTGCTCGTCTCGATCACCAGCGTCTTGCCTTCCCAATGGCCGCGGCTCTGGCCCATCCACGCCTCGACCGCGCCGGGCCATTGCGGCGAATTGCCGAGCGGGACCACCCGCGTGCCGAGCATCTCGAGCGCGATCACCACGTAGCCGGGCGACTGGAACACGCGGATGCCGTTGTTGTAGCGGAACGGGAACATCGAGGCCGGGAAGCCGCGCGAAACGCAGCGGTCCCAGCTGTCGAAATCGGTCACCCAGTCGAAGTCCTGCTGCGGCACCCAGCCCGAGCGCCCCGCCTCGTAGAGCTTCTGCGCCCCGGGCGTCAGCGCCGGCAGCTGGCCGTCCTTCGGGCTCACCAGCATCGAGGTGCGGTGGCCGAACGAGGAAGTGCGCAGCCAGTCCGCCAGCCCCTGCGTGCCGCCGACGTTGAGCCCCTGGCCCTCGTTCGAGAAGTTGGCGTCCGAGCGCTCGGCGGCGGTCACGCGCCGCTCGAACTCCTCGTCGGTCAGCCACACCCGCTCGCCGAACACCTTGGGCCGCTGGAACAGCACACGGGCATTGTTGGTGTATTCGATCTGGTAAGTGGCGGAGAAATCCCAGTCGCCCCACGCGGTCTTGCCGGGGGTGTAGTCGGTCGGCACCGGCGACAGCTCGGTCAGGTCGGCGGGTCGCTGCTGCGCCGAGGCGCCGGCCGGGATGGCGAGGAGCGACGCGGCGGCGGCAAGCGCGCAGGCCCCCGCGGCAAGGCGTGAAGGAAATGTGCGGCGCGTCATGGGGCAGGCTCCTCTCCCGGTGTGCTTTGCGCGCCTGTCTATGGACTTTTTGACTTTGTCTCAAGTTCGTTGACGCCGCCCGCATCCTCTTGTGCCAGCAACGCCTCGTTGGCGGCCGACCGGGCGCGCATCTCGTCGATGAAGGCGTCGATCGAATCGAGCACTTCCTGCTCGCTCGGCTCGTTCGCGGCGATGTCGGCCAGGACTTGCTCGCGGATCCGCTCGTAGGCCGGGTGGCCGGGCTTGAGCGAGCGCCAGTCGTCGCCGTATCGCCCGGCCCGCCGGTTGCGCAGGAAGAACATCACCAGCGCGTCGTTGAAGCGGGTTTCGTAGCCGAGCAGCCGGCCGCCCGAAACGACCATCCGCTCCTCGCCCTCGATCGCCCGGGCGAGCGCGCAGTCCTCCAGCCGCGCGATGCCGCGGTCGATGGCCGCGTCCCACGCGGCGTGGAATTCCTCGCCGCCGGGCTTGTTGCGCAAGCGATAGAGCGCTTCGGTGGAGGCGCCGATGGACCGCGCCGCCTGCATGACGATGCCGCTCTCTGCCAGCGCGGCGATAAACGCCCGCTGCCGCGCCGGCGTGATCGCGGTGTGGCGGGGCTTCTTGTCCTTGGACGGCACCGGCTTGAACGAGAGCAGCGGATCGTCCGGATCGAGCGCCTCGCGGCGAAAGGCCATGTACGACGCGCCCTGGCGGGGAATGGCGCGGGTGCAGGTGGGGGGCTTGGGAGGAAGGGATTGGTCAGACACAGGGCTACCTCGCTTTGAAGCGCTGCAACGGACCGCGACCAGCGGTCCGCAAGGCCGAACGGCCGTCGGGCGTTAGCCCGGTAGCCAAGCGAGCCGGATGGCTCGCGCCCGGCGCTTGAGGGCGCAAACAAAGAGAATCGCTGGCATGGGGCGATGGCTGTAGGAAAGTGCTTTTTCGCCACCTTGCTTTCGTCATCGCGAGGACCCCGGACTCGGTCCGGGGGACGCGGCGATCCAGGGCGGTTTCGCGGGAAGCCCTGGATTGCCGCGCGACCTGCGGTCGCTCGCAATGACGAAGAATGAGCGATGTTGGTGGCCCGGAGTGGTTCGGGCTGCGCCCTCGCCCCTCCACCCCGACGGCTGCGCCGTCGCGGTCCCCCTCCCCATGACCGCTTCGCGGCCACAGGGAGGATCGGGAAATTGGCGAGCTGCACGCGGAATTTCCGCCCGTGCTCCTGACCCCCTTTCCCGTCATCCTGAACTTGGTTCAGGATCCATCGTGCCCCTTAGAACCGTCGGCGCGAGCGGAGGAATGGACCCCGGCTCAGGTCCGGGGTGACGATGAGGGGGGAGCGGCGCACTTCTTCCCTCCCGTTTGCGGAAAATGGAATTATTCGCAAGCGATGCCGTCGTTATCGCGATCAAGTGCCGCTCGATAGCCGGGCTCGCCACGACGTAGCGGAGCTGCTCCGGCAGCGCGCGCCTCGGAGCAATTCGCAAAGTATGCGCTGCCGCTCGAACGGGATGGAGGCGGCGCCCTGCTTTGCGGCCGATGGCAGTGGTATTCGCCGGTCTTGCGATTGGTGTGGCAGCCGTTCGCATCGAGCCCACCGGAGTGCGCGAGTGCGGGGACAGGAACTGCCAGCGGCAAGGCGAGCAAGATTGCCACGGCCGTCAGGCTCAGGGCACGAATTGACATCGCTCCTCCCGGACAAGCGCGACCCGCTGGTGAATTTCCTGCCTCTAGCACATTTCGTGACTCTAGGCTCGACGCGGTTGAGATAAGATGATGAACCGATGCGGCGGAGGAGGGGGTGGGCGAGTGCTCCGTGGTCCCTCCGTCAAACGCCTGACGGCGCCTGCCACCTCCCCAAGGCAAGGGAGGATACGAATCGTTCCACCCGTCATCCTGAACTCGGTTCAGGATCCATCGTGCCCCTTGGAGCCGTCGGCGCGAGCGGAGGAATGGACCCCGGATCAAGTCCGGGGTGACGATGAGAGTCTAACCACCGCTGCCGCATCGCTCCCCGGCGCGCGCCCGCCCCTCCGTCAGCCGCCTGACGGCGCCTGCCACCTCCCCATGACCGCTTCGCGGCCACAGGGAGGATCGGGAAATTGGCATGCTGTTCGCGGAATTTCCCTGTCCCCTGAATTGCTTTTCTGGGAACTCAAGCGAGCTCCACGCCAGGCAACTGGACAAACCATTGTGCGGCGGCTGCGAGTCCCCGTTTTTCACCGGTAGTGAATCTGTTTGGCCGCGAAACGGGTCCCCAAACTTCTCCGTGATAGGAATTGCCTGGGACCGGATCGTATCCGATTCGCAAACCTAGGCCCCTGACGGCGGTCACCGTGAAAAATACCGACGCTGTGAAGACTGGAGTCGTCACAAACTGCCGAGGATTTAGGCCGTCGTCAGTTATCAGTGACTCAAGGTCGACAGACATACCCCCATTCGGTTCTGAGGATGGCGAGTAAGCCTTGGACGATATGCGATTACAGGAACGATTGTGGTCAGGAACAACGTGCTCAGCAGGGTTGATTCGTCTGATGATCAGATCGTCCCCTTCAATCTCAGCCTCGTCGTAAGGTTCGACTCCCAAGCTAGGCAGCCCCAGCCGATCGTTCCATTGCGCGTGGCGTCTTTAGTTCGCTTAGCCACTGCGCAAGAATTGAGAAGTCAGTCTCTAGCTCCACTTCCTCAATGGTGTCGTTAATGCAATCGAAACGGCTCGCGGCCACCCGAAAAGGAGCTGAGATGTCAATTTCGACATCATATTGATTTATGTGCCATTCGATCTGCAATGTTCCATCTGAACCCGGGACAAGGCTCGGGGGAGGGATTTCAGGGTCAAAAAGGCGTGCGAGGAGCTGTGCGGCAAAGCGCGCACAGGTGAAGGACACCGGCCGCCCTTCGTAGCCGTCCCATCCAGCAGGGAGAGCTGTCAAGGCATTGAATCGCTCACCCAATGCGGTAGACCACTCCGCCGCCGAGTGACGTTGCAAAGCCACACGACCAGCGGACCGAGGGAAAGCTACGACCTCACTTTTCGCGCCTGGCGCACTAGCTGCGTAGTGCTGAAATGCGGTGCTGTCAGATCCGCCTAAACTCATCCTAATCTCTTCCAAATCCGGTGAGCGTGTTCAGTTGTTAGTTCCGCAAACCGATTAACAATATGTATGCGTCCTTCAGCCATAAATCGAGTGGCTTCTTCAATCCCTCGCCCTGGTGGTTTTCCCCGATAAGTAAGAACCAGGCGAAGCGCCTTGCTCGAACCATCCGGAGTTACGGCAGAAGTGATTTCATGATGCAGCCTGGCCGACGGGCGGCCTTCCGGGTCCAATATCACCTCCGGAAACGCCATATTCACGCCCTCAATATTCAAGTTAAGGGCCTTCCAAATCGCGATCCAGTCCCCAATTTCTGAAAATTCCTTAACCGTTATTATGTTAATATAACTTATCTCAACCTGATTAACTTCGATCTTGAATGACTTTTCTTTTTCTATGTGATTAGATAACCTAACCAAGTTCTCTAAGAAAGAAGCGGATACTTGTTCGAATCTGGGATAAGGGGTTATTCCTTGATGCTTTCGCCAGTTTAATAGGAACCGGTCTGGCTGAAACTGGAGCAAGTGGCTTCCGTCTGGACTCACAAACCACAACCGGGTCGCCGGGGGAATTGGGCCAAAATGAAACTGAAATCCCGCTTGTGGTGTCATGCCTCCGAACGTCTCAAAAACAGGAGCAATAGGCGGTTGCTCCTCGACATTCGGAAATTCCGAGCGAAATAACTCCCAAACCGCATTCGCGTCGATGGATTTATATGCCGGAATGGGCTCAAATTGGACGCCCAGCACCACCTCGTCGAGTGGAGGATCTCCAAAATCCGGCAGTTCCTTCGGTCGCTTCATCCGTCCCCCTCAATGACACTTTTCGAATACCGCATTCTCTTACCAGCCCAACGGTGAGCCTTACCAACTGTGATTACGTACCCATTTCCACGTCAGCATCGCGTAGGAAAGTGATTTCTCAGTGTTCCGACAATGCGTCAACTTTGTGAACAACCCTCCACGTTGCCCCGCTTCCCATTCCGACTAATGGCGCTGCAGCCACAGACCCTAAGCCCCATCCCCACCCGGCCCAGCGGGCGCGGGCGTCGGCGTGGGGGCCGGCTCGACCGGCAGGATCAGGCGCGGTTCGAGGGGCTTAGGCAGGCGGTCGGCTTCGCGCGCGGCCTTGTCTCGTGCCTCGAGGAATTCCTCCACCGTCTGGCCCCAGTGGAACACGCTGAGGTCGCACAGGACCTTGCCCTGGCTGAGGCTCCAGAACAGCACCAGCATGTCGCAGTGGGGACCGTGCGGCGCGAGCAGCTCGCTGCGGTGCGAGCGCTGCAGGTCCGCGCCGGCGACGCGCAATTCGAGCAGCGGGCCGGGCCCGGTCTCGCCGTGATCGGGATTGGCGAAAAGGTGGCGGCCGCGCATCACCGCTTCGCAGGCTGTCGCGCCGGCGGCGTTGGTGGTGCATTCGAGCGCGATCCACAGCTGGGCGCAGCGCTGGATGCCGATGTAGCGTTCGGCCACCGTCTTCTTCGTCGGCTGCGCCTGGGGCAGCGTCACCTCGGCGGTGACCGAGGCGCAGGACTCGTCGCTGAACTGAAGGTTGATCTCGCCCACCGGGAACGGATGCGCGGCGTCGTTGACGCTCCAGTAATCGAAGCCGGGATGTTCGTCGGGCATGGCAAGGCTCCTCCACGCGGATTTGGCAGGTTCACGATAGCAGGAGCAGGGCGTCCGGTCACGCGCGCCGGCCCCTCCGTCAGCCGCCTGGCGGCGCCTGCCACCTCCCCATGACCGCTTCGCGGCCACAGGGAGGATTGGAAAATCGGCATGCTGTTCCCGGAACCCTCCCTGTCCCCCCTCTCCGTATATCTCCGCAGTCCGCCGCCCGGGTGCGCGCGCTATGGGGGGCTTGCGAGGGGAACGCTCGCTCCCCGCCCTGCGCGGGGAGCTAGACAACGGAGTCCGCTATGAAACGCTCCCTTATCCTGATCGCCCTTGCATGTGGCTCCGTGTCGCTCGCCGGCTGCGTCCGCGACTACGGCGGCTACGAGGCCGACGTCGGCTGGCGCAGCTATCCCTACTCGGTGTGGTACGACAACCATTACGGGCGGTTGTACGACGGCTACTGGGGAACCGACGGGTTCTTCTATTTCCGCCTGTTCGTAAACGACCGGAACTATCGCCGCGCCGCCCCGGGCCATGTCTTCCGCGACCGGCCGCCGCAGCGCCGCGACGACTTCCGCCGGTACGACGGGCATTCGCGCCGGCCGCCGACGGGAACGGACATGCCGTATTACCCCGGGCCGGGCGACCGCGACCGGGATCGCGACCGCGACGACCGGCGCTGACGCCGGGCGGGGGGGCGCGGCCGGCTCGCCGCTTGCCCGAGAGCGGATCGCTTGACCGCGCCCCCAATCCCCGCTAACGGCGCCGCCATCCAGGGCAGGCTCCGGCTTGCCCAGGGCAGATAGAGCTGAACATTGCCGGTGATGTCCCGGGGGCCTTGGCGAGAACTCGCAAGGCCCTTGTCTATTGGAGCGAAAGCTCTCGGGCAGCCGCCAAAGTAACCCGGCGTTCGCGCGTTGGGTGGAGCGTTTCAGGCTCGCCAATCGTGAGCCCCTGCGCAGGCAGGGGCCTCGTGCCTCCCGGGGCCGCGCTTGCGGCAGGGAGGTCCCAGCCTTCGCTGGGACGCACGACGGGGCGAACCTCCAACCTTCACCTTGCCGCGGTAGCGCCACCAACCGGTGAAGTGAGTCACGAATGCCGACGATCAACCAGCTGGTCCGCAAGGGCCGCGAGCCGCAGAAGGCCAAGTCCAAGGTCCCTGCGATGGAGCAGAACCCGCAGAAGCGCGGCGTCTGCACCCGCGTCTATACGACGACCCCGAAGAAGCCGAACTCGGCGCTGCGCAAGGTGGCCAAGGTGCGCCTGACCAACGGGCGCGAGGTCATCAGCTACATCCCCGGCGAGGGGCACAACCTGCAGGAGCACTCCGTGGTGCTGATCCGCGGCGGCCGCGTGCGCGACTTGCCCGGCGTGCGCTATCACGTGCTGCGCGGCGTGCTCGATACGCAGGGGGTCAAGGACCGCCGGCAGAGCCGTTCGAAGTACGGCGCCAAGCGGCCGAAATGACCATGCCGGGGGCATGGTCATCCTGAAAAGATCGCCACAAGCGATCTTGTTCAGGATCCATGGTTCCCCAGGCGAAGGTTTCGAGAAGGTTTTCGAGCTCCGCTCCCGGCCGTGAAATGGACCCCGGATCAAGTCCGGGGTGACGGTGAAAGGGAAGTGGGGCTTCTGGATAAGGAATACATCCGATGTCACGTCGTCGTCGTCCCGAGAAGCGGGAAATCCTGCCCGATCCCAAGTTCGGGGATCAGGTGCTGTCGAAGTTCATGAACAACCTGATGCTCGACGGGAAGAAGTCCGTCGCCGAGACGATCGTCTACGGCGCGCTCGAGACCGTCGAGAGCAAGGCCAAGTCCGATCCGATCGCGGTGTTCCACGATGCGCTGAACAACGTGAAGCCGCAGGTCGAGGTCCGTTCGCGGCGCGTCGGCGGGGCGACCTACCAGGTGCCGGTCGAGGTCCGTCCGGAACGCGCCCAGGCGCTCGCCATCCGCTGGCTGATCACCGCCGCGCGCGGGCGCGCCGAAACCACGATGGCCGCGCGCCTCTCCGGCGAGCTGATGGACGCCGCCAACAACCGCGGCAACGCGGTCAAGAAGCGCGAAGACACCCACCGGATGGCGGACGCGAACCGCGCCTTCAGCCACTACCGCTGGTAAGCGCGCCCCGTCTGCGGGCCGGGGCCTGGGCTCCGGTCTTCAAACGGTCACTTTAAGAACCATATGGGGCGCGAAGCCGCGAAGGCGGCAGCCCCACACGACCCGAGGAACTACCCATGGCCCGCGAATATCCGCTGGAGCGCTACCGCAATATCGGCATCATGGCGCACATCGATGCCGGCAAGACCACCACGACCGAGCGCATCCTCTATTACACCGGCAAGTCGTACAAGATCGGCGAAGTCCACGACGGCGCCGCGACGATGGACTGGATGGAGCAGGAGCAGGAGCGCGGGATCACCATCACTTCGGCCGCGACCACCACCTTCTGGTCGGCCGACGACGGCGAGGGCCCCAAGCACCGCATCAACATCATCGACACCCCCGGCCACGTCGATTTCACGATCGAGGTCGAGCGTAGCTTGCGCGTGCTCGACGGCGCGGTCGCGGTGTTCGATGGCGTCGCCGGCGTGGAGCCCCAGTCCGAAACCGTCTGGCGCCAAGCCGACAAGTACGGCGTACCAAGAATGTGCTTTATTAATAAGTTGGACCGCACTGGCGCCGATTTTTATTATTGCGTGCAAAGCATAATTGATCGCCTCGGGGCAGTTCCTCTTGTGCTTTACTTGCCGATCGGCGCGGAAAGCGACCTCAAGGGCGTGGTCGATCTCGTCAATAATCGCGGCATCGTCTGGCAGGATGAAAGTCTCGGCGCGAAGTTCGATTACGTCGACATTCCCGCCGACTTGGCCGACAAAGCCGCGGAATACCGCGAGAAGATGATCGAGCTCGTCGTCGAACAGGACGACGAAGTGATGGAATCCTACCTGGAGGGCGAAATCCCCGACGCGGCGACGCTCAAGCGGCTGATCCGCAAGGGCACGCTGGCGCAGGCCTTCGTGCCGATCACTTGCGGTTCGGCGTTCAAGAACAAGGGCGTCCAGCCGCTGCTCGACGCGGTGGTCGACTACATGCCGAGCCCGCTCGACGTGCCGCCGATCAAGGGCGTCAAGCCCGACAGCGACGAGGAGGATTCGCGTCCTTCGTCGGACGATGCGCCGTTCGCCGCGCTGGCGTTCAAGATCATGAACGACCCGTTCGTCGGATCGCTCACCTTCACCCGTATCTATTCGGGCAAGCTCGAAAAGGGCATCGTGCTCAATTCGGTCAAGGACAAGAAGGAAAAGATCGGCCGCATGCTGCTGATGCATGCCAACAGCCGCGAGGACATCGGCGAGGCATTCGCGGGCGACATCGTCGCTATCGCGGGTATGAAGGATACGACCACCGGCGACACGCTGTGCGATCCGGCCAAGCCGATCGTGCTCGAGCGGATGGAATTCCCCGATCCGGTCATCGAGCTGTCGGTCGAACCCAAGACCAAAGCCGACCAGGAGCGGATGGGCGTCGCCCTGTCGCGCTTGGCCGCCGAGGATCCTTCGTTCCGCGTTTCGACCGACCACGAGTCAGGCCAGACCATCATCAAGGGAATGGGCGAGCTCCACCTCGACATCCTGGTCGACCGCATGAAGCGCGAATTCAAGGTCGAGGCCAACGTCGGCGCGCCGCAGGTGGCCTACCGTGAATCGCTCGCCCGCCCGGTCGAGATCACCTACACCCACAAGAAGCAGTCGGGCGGCTCGGGCCAGTTCGGCGAGGTCAAGGTCGCGCTCGCTCCCGGCGAACGGGGCACGGGCATCGAATTCCTCGACGAGATCAGGGGTGGCAACATCCCGCGCGAATACATTCCGTCGGTGGAAAAGGGCATGCGCGAGCAGGCCGAGAGCGGCTACCTGATCGGCTTCCCGATCATCGACTTCCAGATCCGCCTGATCGACGGCAAGTACCACGACGTCGACTCCTCGACGATCGCGTTCGAGATCGCCGGGCGGGGCGCCATGCGCGAGGCGGCCGAAAAGGCCGGCATCAAGCTGCTCGAGCCGATCATGAAGGTCGAGGTCGTGACCCCGGAAGAGTTCATGGGCGACGTGATCGGCGACCTGAACTCCCGCCGGGGCCAGATCCAGGGCACCGACACCCGCGGCAACGCGCAGGTGGTCGAAGCCAATGTGCCGCTCGCCAACATGTTCGGCTACGTCAACGAACTGCGCTCGTTCTCCCAGGGCCGTGCCCAGTACACGATGCAGTTCTCGCACTACGACGAAGTGCCGGCCAACGTCGCGCAAGAGGTCAAGGAGAAGCTTGCCTAAGGCGAGCGATAAGTCTAGGGGCGGCGCCTGATTCAGCGGGTGCGGCCTTTTCCCCCGCAGCAATCGAAATAACGAGATAGAGGTTAAGGACAATGGCCAAGGAAAAATTCCAGCGGACGAAGCCGCACTGCAACATCGGCACCATCGGTCACGTCGACCACGGCAAGACCACGCTGACCGCTGCGATCACCAAGGTGCTCGGGTCCCCGGTGTCGTTCGACAACATCGACAAGGCGCCGGAAGAGCGCGAGCGCGGCATCACCATTTCGACCGCTCACGTCGAGTATGAGACCGACAAGCGCCACTATGCGCACGTCGACTGCCCGGGCCACGCCGACTACGTGAAGAACATGATCACCGGCGCCGCCCAGATGGACGGCGCGATCCTGGTCGTGAACGCCGCCGACGGCCCGATGCCGCAGACCCGCGAGCACATCCTGCTCGCCCGCCAGGTCGGCGTGCCGGCGCTGGTGGTGTACATGAACAAGGTCGACCAGGTCGACGACGAGGAAATCCTCGAGCTGGTCGAGCTGGAAGTTCGCGAGCTGCTCTCGAGCTACGACTTCGACGGCGACAACATTCCGATCATCAAGGGTTCGGCGCTGGCCGCTCTCGAAGGCCGCGATCCGGAAATCGGCGAGAATTCGATCAAGGCCCTGATGGACGCCGTCGACGAATACATCCCGCAGCCCGACCGCCCGGTCGACAAGCCGTTCCTGATGCCGATCGAAGACGTGTTCTCGATCTCGGGCCGCGGCACCGTCGTGACCGGCCGTGTCGAGACCGGCATTGTCAACGTTGGCGACGAAGTCGAGATCGTCGGTATCCGCCCGACGCAGAAGACCGTCGTGACCGGCGTCGAGATGTTCCGCAAGCTGCTCGATCGCGGTGAAGCCGGCGACAATATCGGCGCGCTGCTGCGCGGCACGGGCCGTGACGAAGTCGAGCGCGGCCAGGTCCTGGCCAAGCCCGGTTCGGTCAACCCGCACACCGAGTTCAGCGCCGAAGTCTACGTGCTGTCGAAGGACGAAGGCGGCCGTCACACGCCGTTCTTCGCCAACTACCGCCCGCAGTTCTACTTCCGCACCACCGACGTGACCGGCGAAGTGATCCTCCCCGAGGGCACCGAGATGGTCATGCCGGGCGACAACGTCACGATCGGCGTCAAGCTGATCGCGCCGATCGCGATGGACGAGGGCCTGCGCTTCGCCATCCGCGAAGGCGGCCGCACCGTCGGTTCGGGGGTTGTCAGCAAGATCACGAAGTAATATAGGCGCCGCGCCGGCGGGGATTCTTCCTCGCCGGCCGGTATTCTCAGGGGGCCGCCCCTATCCGGGTGACCGGACAGGCGGGCGGGCCTTTCTTTTTTGGGGTGGCGGCCTTTTTCGGTATCCGCCCTTTGGCTCTTTCGCATCGGTAGTAGGACATGGAAGCTCAGAATATCCGTATTCGCCTGAAGGCCTTCGATCACCGCGTGCTCGACCAGGCGACTGGCGAGATCGCGGATACCGCACGCCGCACCGGCGCGCTCATCCGGGGCCCCATTCCTCTGCCGACGCGCATCGAGAAGTTCACCGTGAACCGCGGCCCGCACATCGACAAGAAGTCGCGCGAGCAGTTCGAGGTGCGCACCTACAAGCGGCTGCTCGACATCGTGCAGCCCAACGCCCAGACGGTCGACGCGCTGATGAAGCTCGACCTGGCCGCGGGCGTGAACGTGGAAATCAAATTGGCGTAAGCCAATTTGCCGAGCGCCCCGGCGAAGGCCGGGGTCTTGTTCGGCAGGGTCGTCCATAACGGCCCGAGGTTCCTGCCTTTCGCAGGAACGCACGACACTGGGATACCGCCGGACCTTGGTCCGGGCCGCGTCCCCCGTCTCGCTTCCCATCGGGAAGCATTCAGCCCGGACGGGGCGACGCACGACAATTCGGGCTGATTGGGTTCCGTCGAAGCACGGCTTCGGCAGGCGCCTGCCAAGCACCCGGAATGGTCCGGGTGCCTCTGTTGAGGAGTTTTGATCATGCGCACTGGCGTGATCGCTAAGAAAGTCGGGATGACCCGCCTGTTCCAGGAAGACGGCCGCCACGTGCCGGTCACCGTCCTGGCGCTGGAGAATTGCCAGGTCGTTTCGCACCGCACCGCCGAGCGCGACGGGTACGTCGCGGTCCAGGTCGGCGCGGGCGAAGCCAAGCAGAAGAACGTCGCCAAGCCGCAGCGCGAGCACTTCGCCAAGGCCGAGGTTCCGCTGAAGCAGAAGGTCGCCGAGTTCCGCGTGGACGGCGAGGACGGCCTGCTGCCGGTCGGCGCGACCATCAGCGCCGAGCACTTCGTTGCCGGCCAGATGGTCGACATCACCGGCCATACGCAGGGCAAGGGTTTCCAGGGCGGCATGAAGCGCTGGGGCTTCGGCGGCTTGCGCGCCAGCCACGGCGTCTCGGTCTCGCACCGTTCGCTCGGCTCGACCGGCCAGCGGCAGGACCCCGGCAAGGTGTTCAAGAACAAGAAGATGGCCGGCCACATGGGCGACCGTCAGCGCACCCAGCAGAACCTGGAAGTCGTGCGCACCGACGCGGACCGCGGGCTGATCTTCGTCAAGGGCTCGGTGCCCGGGTCGAAGAACGCCTGGCTGCTGGTCCGCGACGCGGTCAAGCTGCCGATGCCCGAAGGGGCCCCGTTCCCGGGCGCGATCCTCGACAAGAAGGGCGCTCACCTGCCCGAACACGACGAAGCTCCCGCCGGCATGGTCGAGCCCGCTGCCGAGCATGAAATCCATGGGGAAGTCTCGCCCGAACAGCAGGCCGAGTTGCTCAAGGAGCAGCACGCCGGCGCCGGTGACGACCTCACCCCGGCCATTGGCCAGGAATACAACCAGGCCCAGGGCAAGTCGCCCGAAGCCGACGATGGCAAGGAGGGCTGAGCCGTGAAGGTGAAGGTCCAGAAACTCGACGGCAAGGCCGTTTCCGGTTCGGGGGGCGAAATCGAGCTCAATGATGCCGTGTTCGGCGTCGAGCCGCGCGCCGACATCCTGCACCGCGTCGTCACCTGGCAGCTCGAGAACCGGCGCGGCACCGCCCGCCCGACGCGCGAGCGGTCCGACGTTGCCCGCACCGGCAAGAAGTTCGGCAAGCAGAAGGGCGGCGGCACCGCTCGTCACGGCGACCGCGCGGCCCCGATCTTCATCGGCGGCGGCAAGGCTCACGGTGCGCGCAAGCGCGAGTTCGAGCCGTCGCTCAACAAGAAGATCCGCGCGCTCGGCCTGAAGATGGCGCTTTCGAGCAAGGCGAAGGACGGCCTCGTCGTCGTCGACAGCCTCGATCTCAAGGACGCCAAGACCAAGGCCCTTGCCGAGGCGTTCGGCAAGAACGGCTGGAGCGGCAAGGTGCTGGTGATCGATGGCGAAGCGGTGGCGGAAGGCTTCAAGCGCGCCGCCGGCAACCTGCCGGGCGTCAACGTGCTGCCGGCTGCCGGCGCCAACGTCTACGACATCCTGAAGCACGATACGCTGGTCCTGACCAAGGCAGCGGTCGAACAGCTGGAGGCGCGCTTCAATGGCTAAGAAGCAGGAAATCGATGCGCGTCACTACGACGTGATCATCGCCCCGCACATCACCGAGAAGTCGACCATGGCTTCGGAGCACAACGCCGTTGTGTTCAAGGTGGCGGGCGATGCGACGAAGCCGCAGATCAAGGAAGCGGTGGAAGCGCTGTTCGACCGCAAGGTGAAGAGCGTCAACACGATCGTGTCGAAGGGCAAGACCAAGCGCTGGAAGGGCAAGCCCTACAAGCGCTCCGATGTGAAGAAGGCGATCGTGACCCTGGCCGAAGGCCAGGACTCGATCGACATCACCAGCGGTATCTGAGGGCGGAACGATGGCACTCAAGAACTACAAACCGACCAGCCCCGCGCGCCGCGGCCTGATCCTCGTCGACAAGTCCGGCCTCTACAAGGGCAAGCCGGTCAAGTCGCTGACCGAGGGCAAGCGCAAGACGGGCGGCCGCAACAACAAGGGCCATGTCACTTCGCGCGGCATCGGCGGCGGCCACAAGCAGAAGTATCGCTTCGTCGACTTCAAGCGTCGCAAGTGGGACGTGGAAGGCACGGTCGAGCGGATCGAATACGATCCCAATCGCACCGCGTTCATCGCGCTCGTCAAGTATGACGACGGCGAGCTGGCCTATATCCTGGCGCCGCAGCGCGTGACCACGGGCGACAAGGTGATCGCCGGCGAGCGCGTCGACGTGAAGCCGGGCAATGCCATGCTGCTCGGCCAGATGCCGGTCGGCACGATCTGCCACAACGTCGAGATGAAGCCGGGCAAGGGCGGCCAGATCGCCCGTTCGGCGGGCGCCTACGTCCAGCTGGTCGGCCGTGACCGCGGCCTGGTAATGGTCCGCCTCAACTCCGGCGAGCAGCGTTACCTGCGCGCCGATTGCATGGGCACCGTGGGTGCCGTGTCGAACCCCGACAATTCGAACCAGAACTTCGCCAAGGCCGGCCGCAAGCGGTGGATGGGCGTGAAGCCGCTGACCCGCGGCGTGGCGAAGAACCCGGTCGACCACCCGCACGGCGGCGGCGAAGGCCGCACTTCGGGCGGCCGCCACCCGGTGACCCCGTGGGGCAAGCCGACCAAGGGCGCCCGCACCCGCAACAACAAGCAGACGGACAAGATGATCATCCGTTCGCGCCACGCGAAGAAGAAGAGGTAATCCGACATGGCTCGTTCCGTCTGGAAAGGTCCGTTCGTCGACCTGCACCTGCTGAAGAAGGCGCAGTCCGCCCAGGAAGCGGGCGGCCGCGCGCCGATCAAGACCTGGTCGCGCCGTTCGACGATCCTGCCGGATTTCGTCGGCCTGACGTTCAGCGTCTACAACGGGATCAAATTCATTCCGGTGTCCGTCAACGAGGACATGGTCGGCCACAAGCTCGGCGAGTTCGCGCCCACGCGCAACTTCCCCGGCCACGCCGCCGACAAGAAGGGTAAGCGCTAATGGGCAAGCAGAAGGCTCCCCGTCGCGTCGGCGACAACGAGGCGCTGGCCGTCGGCACCACCATCCGTGGGTCGGCCCAGAAGCTCAACCTCGTCGCCGGCCTGATTCGCGGCAAGAAGGCCGAGGAAGCGTTGAACATCCTGGCGTTCAGCAAGCGCGGGATGGCACGCGATGCGGCCAAGGTGCTCGCCAGCGCGATCGCCAATGCCGAGAACAACCACAACCTGGACGTCGACGCGCTCGTCGTGGCGGAAGCCTCGGTCGGCAAGTCGGTGACCATGAAGCGTTTCGCCACGCGCGGCCGTGGCAAGTCCACGCGTATCCTGAAGCCGTTCAGCCGGCTTCGCATCGTCGTCCGCGAAGTCGAGGAGGCCTGATCATGGGTCATAAATCAAACCCGATCGGCCTGCGCCTGCAGATCAACCGGACCTGGGACAGCCGCTGGTACGCCGAAGGGCGTGGCTATGCGCAGCAGCTCAAGGAAGACATCGAGCTGCGCAAGTACATCATCGAGAGCCTGCCGCAGGCGGCGATCTCGAAGGTGGTGATCGAGCGTCCGGCCAAGCTGTGCCGCATCTCGATCTATGCCGCGCGTCCCGGCGTGATCATCGGCAAGAAGGGCGCGGACATCGAAAAGCTGCGGATCAAGCTTGCCGCCATCACCGACAGCGAAGTGAAGCTGAACATCGTCGAGATCCGCAAGCCGGAAATCGACGCCAAGCTCGTCGCCCAGGGCATCGCCGACCAGCTGGTCCGCCGCGTGGCGTTCCGCCGGGCGATGAAGCGCGCGATGCAGTCAGCCATGCGGCTCGGCGCCGAAGGCATCAAGATCATGTGCGGCGGCCGCCTCGGCGGCGCCGAGATCGCCCGTGTCGAACAGTATCGCGAAGGCCGCGTGCCGCTGCACACGCTGCGCGCCAACATCGATTACGCCGAAGCCGAGGCGCTGACCGCGTACGGCATCATCGGCATCAAGGTGTGGGTCTTCAAGGGCGAGATCCTCGGCCACGACCCGATGGCGCAGGACCGGCTGATGATGGAGGCTCAAACCTCCGGCGTCCGCCCGGCTCGCTGACCCGCAGGACTGAGTAGAAACCATGCTGCAACCGAAGAAAACCAAGTTCCGCAAGGCGTTCAAGGGCCGCATCAGCGGCAACGCCAAGGGCGGCACCGCGCTGAATTTCGGCTCCTACGGCCTCAAGGCGCTGGAGCCGGAGCGGATCACCGCGCGCCAGATCGAGGCCGCGCGCCGTGCGATCACGCGCCACATCAAGCGCCAGGGGCGCTTGTGGATCCGCATCTTCCCCGATGTGCCGGTGTCGAAGAAGCCGGCCGAAGTCCGCCAGGGCAAGGGCAAGGGCGCGATCGAGTACTGGGCTGCCCGCGTGAAGCCCGGCCGCATCCTGTTCGAGCTCGACGGCGTTTCCGGCCCGCTGGCCGCCGAGGCGTTCGAGCGTGCGGCGATGAAGCTGCCGATCAAGACCAAGGTCGTCGCCCGGCTCGGCGACACCTCGCACCTGGGAGGCGAATGATGGCCGCCAAGACCGAAGACCTGCGCGCCAGGAGCGACGACCAGCTCGACGTCCAGCTGACCGAGCTGAAGCGCGAGGCGTTCAACCTGCGCTTCCAGTCGGCGACCAACCAGCTCGAGCGCCCCGCGCGGATCAAGGAAGTCCGCCGCGAGATCGCCCGCATCAAGACGCTGCAGGGCGAACGCGCCCGCGCGGCGGCAGCGAAGTGAGGAACTAGACGATGCCCAAGCGTATCCTGATCGGGACCGTCGTTTCCGACAAGACCGACAAGACCGTGACCGTGCTGGTCGAACGCAAGGTGAAGCACCCGCTCTACGGGAAGATCATCCGCCGTTCGAAGAAGTACCACGCGCACGACGAGGCCAACGAATACAAGACCGGCGACACCGTCCGGATCGAGGAAACGCGGCCGATTTCGAAGACCAAGACCTGGGCCGTGCTGGACCGGGTCCAGGCCGGCGGCGTGCAGCCGATCGAAGCCGAACTCGAGGTCGAGGCCGCGGGTATAACTAACTGACGTTTTTTGGAACTGCCGGACCAGTACCGGCAAGCCACTGAGAAGGAACCGGATCGATGATCCAGATGCAATCCAATCTCGACGTCGCGGACAACAGCGGCGCCAAGCGCGTCCAGTGCATCAAGGTGCTGGGCGGCTCGAAGCGCCGGACCGCGGGCGTCGGCGACGTGATCGTCGTCTCCATCAAGGAGGCGCAGCCGCGCGCCCGCGTGAAGAAGGGCGACGTCCACCGCGCGGTGATCGTCCGCACGAAGAAGGACGTCCGCCGTCCCGACGGCAGCGTGATCCGTTTCGACAGCAATGCCGCGGTCCTCGTGAACAAGAACGAGGAGCCGATCGGCACTCGCATCTTCGGCCCCGTCGTGCGCGAACTGCGCTCGAAGGGCTTCATGAAGATCATCAGCCTTGCTCCGGAGGTGCTGTGATGGCCGCCGCCAAGATCAAGAAGGGTGACAGCGTCGTCGTCCTGTCCGGCAAGGACAAGGGCCGCACCGGCACGGTCGTCCGCGTGATGCCGAAGGACGGCAAGGTCGTGGTCGACGGCGTCAACGTCGCCGCCCGCCACCGCAAGCCGAGCCAGGCGAACCCGCAGGGCGGCATCGACCGCTCGCCCGCGCCGATGGCGATCTGCAAGGTCGCGATCGCCGATCCCAAGGACGGCAAGCCCACCCGAGTCCGCTTCGAGGAGAAGAACGGCAAGAAGGTGCGCGTCGCCGTGAAGTCCGGGGAGACCATCGATGGCTGAGAAGTACACCCCGCGCCTCAAGTCGCGGTACGAAGACCAGGTCGTCAAGGCGATGACCGAGAAGTTCGGTTACAAGAACCGCCTGGAGGTCCCGCGGCTCGAGAAGATCACGCTCAACATGGGCGTGGGCGAAGCGAGCCAGGACAAGAAGAAGGTCCAGACCGCCGCCGAGGAAATGGAGCTGATCGCCGGCCAGAAGCCGGTCATCACCAAGGCGAAGAAGTCGATCGCGCAGTTCAAGCTGCGCGAGGGCATGCCGATCGGCTGCAAGGTCACCTTGCGCCGCGACCGGATGTACGAATTCCTCGACCGCCTGGTGACGATCGCGATGCCGCGCATCCGCGACTTCCGCGGCCTCAACCCGAAGAGCTTCGACGGGCGCGGCAACTACGCGATGGGTCTCAAGGAACAGATCGTGTTCCCCGAGATCAGCTACGACAAGATCGAGAAGGTGCGTGGCCTCGACATCATCGTCACCACCACCGCCAACACCGACGAGGAAGCACGCGAGCTGCTGCGCTTGTTCGGTTTCCCGTTCCCGGCCGAGCAGGCCGAAGAGAAGGAGGCGGCGTAAGCCGCTTCAGGAGAGCTTAAGTCCATGGCGAAACTGAGTTCCATCAACAAGAACGAGCGGCGCAAGAAGCTCGTCAAGAAGCATGCTGCCAGGTACGCGAAGCTGAAAGCGATCGCGGACAACAAGGCGCTCGACGAAACCGAGCGGCTGATGGCGCGCCTCAAGCTGGCGGAAGTGCCGCGCAACGGCAATCCGACCCGCGTGCGCAACCGCTGCACCACCACCGGCCGCCCGCGCGGCTATTACCGCAAGTTCGGCCTCAACCGGATCGAGCTCAGGAACCTGGCCAACAAGGGCCTGATCCCTGGCGTGACCAAGTCGAGCTGGTGAGGATCTGACAGATGGCTATGACCGATCCCCTGGGTGACATGCTCACCCGCATCCGCAACGGCCAGCAGGCGAAGAAGGACTCCGTCCTTTCGCCGGCGTCCACGCTGCGCGCGAACGTGCTCGAAGTGCTCCAGCGCGAAGGCTACATCCGTGGCTACAGCGAGGACAACAGCGGCAAGCACAAGGCGCTGCGGATCGAACTGAAGTATTTCGAGGGCGAGCCTGCGATCAAGCACGTCTCGCGCGTCTCCAAGCCGGGCCGCCGCGTCTATTCGGGTTCCAAGGAACTGCCGAACGTGCGCAACGGCCTCGGCATCACCATCGTCTCGACGCCCAAGGGCGTGCTCTCGGACACCGAGGCGCGCGCGCAGAACGTCGGCGGCGAAGTGCTGGCGGAGGTGTTCTGATGAGCCGCATCGGCAAGAAGCCGGTGGCGATCCCGAGCGGGGTCACCGCCCAGATCGACAACGGCACGATCACCGTCAAGGGCCCCAAGGGCACCCTGACGCTCGGCACCGACGACCTGGTCGCCTACAAGCTGGAAGACGGCACGATCTCGATCGAGCCGGCCAACGACAGCCAGGACGCGCGCAGCCACTGGGGCATGCAGCGCACGCTGGTCTCGAATCTGGTCGAAGGCGTCACCGACGGCTTCACCAAGGTGCTCGAGATCACCGGCGTCGGCTACCGTGCGCAGGCCCAGGGCAACAAGCTCAAGCTGCAGCTCGGCTACAGCCACGACGTCGACCTCGACGTGCCGCAGGGGGTCGAGGTCAAGACGCCCGACCAGACCACGATCGAGATCAGCGGGATCGACAAGCAGGCGGTCGGCCAGTTCGCCGCCGAGATTCGCCGCTGGCGCAAGCCGGAGCCCTACAAGGGCAAGGGCATCAAGTACCGCGGCGAGTATATCTTCCGCAAGGAAGGGAAGAAGAAGTAAGATGGCCAAGCTCTCCCTGTTCGATCGCCGCCGCCGCCGGGTGCGGACCGCGCTCAAGAGCCGCGCCGGCGGCAAGCCGCGCCTGTCGGTGCACCGCACCGGCCGGCACATCTACGCGCAGGTCATCGACGATGCCGACGGGCGCACGGTCGCCGCGGCCTCGACGCTCGGCGTCGAGGTGTCCGGCGCGAATGTCGATGCCGCCGCCAAGGTCGGCAAGGACATTGCCGCCGCCGCCAAGAAGGCCGGCGTCACCACCGTCGTGTTCGACCGCGGCGGTTACCTGTTCCATGGCCGCGTCAAGGCGCTGGCCGATGCCGCCCGCGAGGGCGGGCTGGAGTTCTGACGATGGCTGACAAGAAGAAAACCGAAGAGACACCGGAAGTCGTCGAGACTGCCGCAGCGCCTGCCGAGCAGGTCGTCGAAGCCGCGCCGGCCGAGGAAACCCCCGTGGAAGCCCAGGCTGCCGAAGAGGCGCCGGCGGCCGACGTCGCGGAATCCGCTCCGGCCCCGGCCCCAGTTCCGGCCCCAGTTCCGGCCGAAGCCGCCAGCGAACCGGCAACCGAAGCGGTCGAGCCTGCGCAACCGCCGCGCGGCCGCGGCCGTGGCGGCGACCGTGGCGATCGCGGCGGCGGCGACCGTGGCCGTGGTGGTGGCGGCCGCGGGCGCGGCGGGCGTGACGATCGTCGCGGCCGTGGCGGCGACGACGACGGCGGCGAGGAGCTGATCGAGAAGCTGGTCCACATCAACCGCGTCTCCAAGACCGTCAAGGGCGGCAAGCGCTTCGGCTTTGCCGCGCTGGTCGTGGTCGGCGACGGCAAGGGCCGCGTCGGCTTCGGCCACGGCAAGGCCCGCGAGGTCCCCGAGGCGATCAACAAGGCGACTGCCGCGGCCAAGAAGAAGATGATCCGCGTGCCGCTCAAGGAAGGCCGCACGCTGCATCACGACGGCAAGGGCCGCTTCGGCGCCGGCCGGGTCAACCTGCGCACCGCGCCTCCGGGTACCGGCATCATCGCCGGCGGCCCGATGCGCGCCGTGTTCGAGAGCCTGGGCGTGCACGACGTGGTCACCAAGTCGATCGGCACGTCCAACCCCTACAACATGATTCGCGCCACTTTCGACGCGCTGACCGAACAGACTTCGCCGAAGTCGGTCGCCCAGCGCCGTGGCAAGAAGGTCGCCGACCTGCTCGGTCGCGGCGGCGCGAGTGCGGCCGAGGCCGAGGCCGACGCCGCGGCGATCGTGGAGTAATCGAGATGGCGAAAATCAAGCTCAAGCAAGTCGGCAGCCCGATCCGCCGCCCGGAATCGCAGAAGCAGATCCTGGTCGGCCTGGGCCTCGGCAAGATGCACCGCGTGGTCGAGGTGGAAGACACCCCGGAAGTGCGCGGCGCCATCGCCAAGCTTCCGCACATGGTGGAAGTGGTCGGGTGACGTATAAGCCCTCTCCCCTTCAGGGGAGAGGGTTGGGAGAGGGGGCGTGAGGTGCAGGCCCCTCTCTACTGCGACTAGGGCCTGCTTCGCAGACCCAAGTCTCGTTTTCTCTCCCCTCAAGGGGAGAGAGCAAAACCAAGGCGCGATTTAAAGCGAAAGCGAGTGCAAGGACATGAAACTTAACGACATTCGTGACAATCCCGGCGCCCGCAAGGGCAGGATGCGCGTTGGACGCGGCATCGGCTCGGGCAAGGGCAAGACCGCCGGCCGCGGCCAGAAGGGCCAGAAGAGCCGTTCGGGCGTTGCCGTGAAGGGCTTCGAGGGCGGCCAGATGCCGCTGCACATGCGCCTGCCGAAGCGGGGCTTCAACAACCCGTTCGGCAAGGACTTTGCCGAAGTGAACCTGGGCATGGTCCAGAAGTTCATCGAAGCGGGCAAGCTCGATGCCAAGGCGGTGATCGATCATGCGGCTTTGAAGGCGGCCGGTCTTGCCCGTGGCGGCAAGGACGGCGTGCGCCTGCTGGCCAAGGGCGAATTCACCACCAAGGCGATCTTCAAGGTCGATGGCGTTTCCAAGGGCGCCCGCGCGGCGGTGGAAGCGGCCGGCGGTTCGGTCGAACTGCCTGCGGCCCAGCCCAGCGAGCACGAAAAGAAGACTGCCCGTCGCGAAGCCAACAAGGCCGCGAAGTAAGGCTCCTGCCATCCCCGCATACCAATGCGGGGATGGTGCGGCTCCCCGGGGGTTCGACATCGCGCCTTAGCCCCTATATGGGGCTGACGGATGGTCCGGACCGGACCCACATCAAGGCTCTATCTTCCGATGGCATCACGCGCCGACAATCTCGCGAGCAATCTCAACCTCGCCAACTTCTCCAAGGCGACCGAGCTCAAGGGCCGCATCTGGTTCACCATCGGCGCGCTGGTCGTGTTCCGCTTCCTCAGCTTCGTGCCGCTGCCGGGCGTCAACCCGCTGATCCTCGAATCGCTCTACGACCAGACCCGCGGCGGCATCCTCGACCTGTTCAACACTTTCTCGGGCGGCAGCCTCGAACGCATGAGCCTGATCGCGCTCGGGGTGATGCCCTACATCACCGCGTCGATCGTGATTCAGCTCGCCGCTTCGCTCCATCCCTCGCTGATGGCGCTCAAGAAGGAAGGCGAAGCGGGCCGCAAGAAGCTCAACCAGTACACCCGCTACGGCACGGTGCTGCTGTGCGCCATCCAGGGCTGGTTCCTCGCTTCCGGGCTCGAGGCATACGGCGCGCAGAGCGGGCTGCAGGCGGTCGTCAATCCCGGCTACCTGTTCCGCTTCACTGCGGTGATCAACCTGATCGGCGGGACCATGTTCCTGCTGTGGCTGGGCGAGCAGATCACCAGCCGCGGGATCGGCAACGGCGTGTCGCTGATCATCATGGCGGGCATCGTCTCGCGCTTCCCGACCTTTGCCGCCAACTTGTTCGAAGGCGGCCGCACCGGTTCGGTCAGCGCGTTCACGATCGTCGCGGTGATCGCCATGATCGTCGTCCTGATCCTGTTCATCTGCTTCATGGAGCGCGCCCAGCGCCGCCTGCTGATCCAGTATCCCAAGCGCGCCAATGCCCGCGGGATGATGCAGGCCGAGCGCAGCCACTTACCCTTGAAGCTCAACACCGCCGGCGTGATCCCGCCGATCTTCGCCAGTTCGCTGCTGCTGCTGCCGCTGACGATCAGCCAGTTCGCCGGCAACTCGGTCAGCACCGACAGCACGTTCTACGGCGTGGTGCAGACGCTCAACCAGTACCTCCAGCACGGCCACCCGCTGTACCTGGCGCTCTACGCTGGGGGCATCGTGTTCTTCTGCTTCTTCTACACGGCGGTGGTGTTCAATCCCGAGGAAACGGCCGAAAGCCTGAAGAAGAACGGCGGGTTCGTTCCCGGCATCCGCCCGGGCAAGACCACCGCGACCTATCTCGATTATGTGCTCACGCGCATCACCGTCATCGGCGCGGCGTACCTGACGCTGGTCTGCGTGCTGCCCGAATACATGGTCGCCCAGACGGGCATCCAGCTGTTCCTCGGCGGCACCAGCCTGCTGATCGTGGTCAATGTGACTGTGGATACGATCAGCCAGATCCAGTCGCATTTGCTGGCGCACCAGTATGGTGACCTGATCAAGAAGGCGAAGCTCAAGGGCCGCTTGCGCTAGACGAGTCGGCCAGGGAAGGAGAGGCCCCGGTGAACATTATCCTTCTCGGGCCCCCGGGGGCCGGCAAAGGCACGCAGGCTGGCCGCCTGGTCGAGCGCCACGGCATGCGCCAGTTGTCGACCGGCGACATGCTGCGCGATGCCGTAAAGGCCGAGACGCCCACCGGCCTGAAGGTCAAGGCGATCATGGATGCCGGAGAGCTGGTGTCGGACGAGATCGTGTCGGCGCTGATTTCCGAAGAGCTCGTTGCGCTGCCGCAGACCGTCGGCATCATCTTCGATGGCTACCCGCGCACCCAGGCGCAGGCGAGACAGCTCGACGCGATCCTGGCCGGGCACCGTCGCAAGCTCGACCGCGTGATCGAACTCGAGGTCGACGAAGACGCGCTGGTCGAGCGGATCAAGGGCCGGTTCACCTGCGCGCATTGCGGCATGGGCTATCACGATACGTTCAAGCTGCCGCGCAACACCGATCCGCTGAAGTGCGATCATTGCGGCAGCACCGACTTCAAGCGCCGACCCGACGACAACGAGGAAACCGTGCGCACGCGGATGGCCGAATACCGCGCCAAGACCGCCCCGATCCTGCCGCTTTACGAAGCGCGCGGGATCGTTTCGCGTGTCGACGGCATGGCCGAGATCGACGAAGTGACCGAGGCGGTCGAAAAGGTCCTCGCCGGCGCCTGAGCGCGAAACTATCGTCGGCTCCTGCTGCAATCGCGGGAGGCGATCGAATGCGCAGGCTCATCTCGATGGCGGGCGAATGATCGGCAGGTTTTGACCGGGCGGCGCTTTGCCGCTATAGGTTATTTCACCGATCGTGAGGATCGCGTTTGCCATGGTGCGAAGGGTGCCTTCTTCGCGCCCATGTCTGCTGTTGACGGCGCAGGCGAATCGCCCTAAGCGCGGCTCATTCGAGAATTCGGGACGAGTCCGGCAGGCGGCGGCCTTGTGCGCGCCATCCGGGCTTTTTGCCGTCCGGCGGCTCCCGGGTTCCCGGACAACGCGATGAGATAGGGGCGTCCGGCCTGCCGGGCACCAAGTCCCTGTGGAGCATGGAGATCTAAGTGGCTCGTATTGCCGGGGTGAACATCCCCACCAACAAGCGCGTTATCGTCGCGCTCACCTATATCCATGGTATCGGCCCGACCACGGCGAAGAAGATCGCCGACAAGCTGGGAATCGACCAATCGCGCCGTGTGCAGGACCTGACCGACCAGGAAGTGCTGCACATCCGCGAGGCGATCGATGCCGACTACTCGGTCGAGGGTGACCTTCGCCGCGATACCGCGATGAACATCAAGCGGCTGATGGACCTCGCCTGCTACCGCGGCTTGCGCCATCGCAAGGGCCTCCCGGTCCGCGGCCAGCGCACGCACACCAACGCGCGCACCCGCAAGGGCAAGGCCAAGCCGATTGCGGGCAAGAAGAAGTAGGCGGCGCCTTTTCGGCAGCGGCTTGCTCTCCCAGGATTTAGGACAGGACACGAACCATGGCACGCGAACCTCAACGCATTAAGCGTCGCGAGCGAAAGAACATTTCCAGCGGCGTCGCGCACGTGAACGCCAGCTTCAACAATACCATGATCACCATCACCGACGCGCAGGGCAATGCGATCAGCTGGTCGAGCGCGGGGACGATGGGCTTCAAGGGCAGCCGCAAGTCGACACCCTACGCCGCCCAGGTCGCGGCCGACGATGCCGGCAAGAAGGCCGCCGAACACGGCGTGCGTACGCTCGAAGTCGAGATCAAGGGGCCGGGTTCGGGTCGCGAAAGCGCGCTTCGGGCCTTGCAAGCCGTGGGCTTCACCATCACATCGATCCGCGATGTGACGCCGATCCCGCACAACGGGGTCCGACCTTCCAAGCGTCGCCGCGTCTGATCGAGCCTGCCGCGGCTCTTTTGGGCCGCAAACGCAATTTCGCATCGGCCGCGGCGCTCCCAGCGCTCCGCGGCCTTTGCCCCCAGTTGAACACCTTTAGGGGAAGTCCATGTCCGTCAATATGAAGAACTGGCAGGAACTCAAGAAACCCAACAGCCTCGAAGTGAAGGAAGGCGGCGACAAGAAGCGCAGGGCCACCTTCGTGGCCGAACCGCTCGAGCGCGGCTATGGCCTTACGCTCGGCAACGCGCTGCGCCGTGTGCTGCTGTCGTCGCTCCAGGGCGCGGCAATCACCTCGATCAAGATCGAGAACGTGCTGCATGAGTTCTCCTCGCTCGCCGGCGTGCGCGAGGACGTGACCGACATCGTGCTCAACGTGAAGCAGATCGCGCTCAAGATGGAAGGCGAAGGGCCCAAGCGCCTGCAGCTTTCGGTCACCGGCCCGGCCGACGTGACCGCGGGCGACATCGCGGTGACCGGCGACATCGAGGTGCTGAACAAGGATCTGGCGATCTGCCACCTCGACGAAGGCGCGACGCTCAACATGGAGCTGACCGCCGACACCGGCAAGGGCTACGTCCCGGCCGTGTCGAACCGTCCGGTCGATGCGCCGATCGGGCTGATCCCGGTCGACTCGCTCTACTCGCCGGTCCGCCAGGTGAGCTACAAGGTCGACAACGCCCGCGTCGGGCAGGAACTCGACTACGACAAGCTCAGCCTGACGGTCGAGACCGACGGCACCGTCACGCCCGAGGACGCGGTGGCCTATGCCGCGCGCATCCTGCAGGACCAGCTGTCGCTGTTCGTCCACTTCGAGGAAGGCATCCCGCAGCCGAGTTCGCCGATGATCGGCGTGGCCGCGAAGCCGGAGGAATCCGACGCCAACCAGCTCAACCGCTACCTGCTCAAGAAGGTCGACGAGCTCGAGCTGTCGGTCCGTTCGGCCAACTGCCTCAAGAACGACAACATCATCTACATCGGCGACCTGGTCCAGAAGACCGAAGCCGAGATGCTGCGCACGCCGAACTTCGGCCGCAAGTCGCTGAACGAGATCAAGGAAGTGCTTTCGAGCATGGGCCTGCGCCTCGGCATGGACATCCCCGGCTGGCCGCCCGAGAACATCGAGGAAATGGCCAAGAAGCTCGAGCAGGAGCTGCTGGGGTAACGCTCACCCTCGTCACCCCGGACTTGATCCGGGGCCCAGCGAGACAAAGAAAAAGGGCCGCCCCGGTGGGCGGCCCTTTTCGTGCTTCGGTTCAGGGACGCTGGAAGTCGACGTGGATCTGGGCCTGCAGCTTTCCCGGTGAGGGTTTGAGCGTCAGGATCGTCGTCTTGGAAGTCGCACCGGGCGGCCGGCACTTCAGCGCGGCTTCGGTCGAGCCGCGGGGCGGGGCGGGATAGGAGAAGCCGATAGTGTTGACGCCGGGCTTCAAGAACCCGTCGAGGTCGGTCGAGATCGAGTCGTCGTAAACGCCGACCGGCACGCCGTTGACCGTGACGGTGAGCGGCGCCTCCGGGGTCGCCCAGACCGCCAGCACGGAAACCTCGCTGCACGGCACCCCCGCTACGGCGACGGCCGGCGCGGGCGCCTGGGCTCCGGCGGAAGCCGCCAGCAACACCAGCGCCAGGGAGGCCGGCGGGCCTTTCAGGTGCAAGCGGGAAACACGAAAATCACCAAGACGCATGGCAGCCTCCTTCGGCAATCGGGTAATCAAATTAGGCGCCGCCGTGCCGCTTGTCCAATTGTCCCCGGAGCCGCGGTGCCTTGACTTTCCGCGCGGAATCGCGTTTGGCGCGACGCTTCGAGAGGGTGTCGGCGGCGACCCTTAACTGCCGCCTGGACCGGGGTACCTTGCACGGCCCCCTTACGAACGGAGTACTCGAGATGAAACACGGCATTTCCGGCCGCAAGCTGCAGCGCAAGTCCGGCCACCGCGCCGCCCTGCTGCGCAACATGGCCGCCGCCCTGATCAAGCACGAGCAGATCAAGACCACTACGCCCAAGGCGAAGGAACTGCGTCCCTACGTCGAGAAGCTGATCACGCTGGCCAAGCGCGGCGGCCTTTCCAACCGCCGCCTGGCGCACAGCCGGATGATGGACGACGCGCAGGAGAAGAAGCTGTTCGAGGTCCTGGCCGAGCGTTACGCCGGCCGCGAAGGCGGCTACACCCGCGTGATCAAGGCCGGCATCCGCGCATCGGACGCCGCGCCGATCGCCATCATCGAGCTGGTCGACCGCGATGTCGCCGCCAAGGGCCAGGACAGCGGCCCGGTGATGGCCGAGGACGAATACGAAGGGGCGTAACTCAGCGTGAGTCCCTGCGCAGGCAGGGACCGCGTGCCGCCGGCGCGGAGCAGGCGGCCTGAGGCTCCAGCCTGCGCTGGGGCTCACAGCTTCAAGCGCGGCGCCGGTGGCCTGAGGCCCCGGCCAGCGCTGGCGCTCACAGCTTCAAACGTGTCGTTCAGGTTGATGGCCGATTTCCTGAACATTTTCTGACCAGCGGGTTCAGCCTGACATCACGTCGGACAGTCTAGATCACCTTTCATCGAGGGAGCAGTCTCGCTCCCCATGCGAAAGGTGAAGACGATGAAGAACTTGTCCAAAGCACTGGCCAAAGGAACGATCGCAACCGTCGCGGCTGGCGCGATGGCCCTGACTTCAGCGTCCCCCGCGCTCGCCCGCGATCGCCACGACCGCAATGACGGCATCGACGTCGGCGACGTGATTGCCGGCGCGCTGATCATCGGCGGCATTGCCGCGGTGGCTTCGGCCGCGAGCAGGGACCGCGGCTACCGCTATGACGACGACCGCTATCGCGGCCGCAACGGCGGCTATGACGGCGGCTACTACGACCGCGGCGGGAATCCCCGCAGCGCCGTCGAACAGTGCGTCTATGCCGCCGAGCGTGCCGCGAGCCGCTCTTCCTACGGCGGGCGCGCGAAGGTCACCGACATTCGCAGCATCGACCACAAGCGTCACGGCTTCCGCGTCAAGGGCCGCATCGCGGTCAACGCTTCGGGCCGCGACTGGCGCCGCGGCGACCGCAACTACGGCAACGGCTGGGACAACGATTACCGCGGCTGGAACGACCGTTACCGCGGCTACGATGCCGGCTCGTTCACTTGTGACGTGCGCTATGGCCGGGTCGTCGACATCGATTTCAAGGGCATTCGCGGCCTCTACTGAGGCAACTGCCGGGCGCCCCGGCGAAAGCCGGGGCCTCGGTTCGCCAGCGCAGCGCCCCGGGGCATGAGGTCCCAGCCTGCGCCGGGACTCGCGATTGGCGGTTCAGGCTGGTGCAAGCCCGGGCCGCCTAGCCCGGATTAACGCAGCGGCGCGGCGCCAGGCCGCGCCGGATCGACAAGGATGCCGCCGATGGCTCTCGCCAACCGCTTCGCCGCCACGACCGCGCTCGCCGCGGCCTTTTCCCTGCTCGCGACGCCCGTTTCGGCCGCCGGGCTGCCGCGCGCGGCAGCCGGTCCGGTCGCCTACGACAGCGCCGCCGAGACCGTGCAGGACCGCCGCTGGGACCGCCACCGGCGCCATCATGGCGACGGGATCGATGCCGGCGACGTGCTCGCCGGGGTGCTGATCCTCGGCGGAATCGCCGCGATCGCCGGCGCCGCCTCGAGGAGCGAGCGCGAGCAACGCTATCCGCCGCCACCGCCGCCCTATCCCGACGAACGCCAGGACTACCGGTCGGACGACGGCCGCGGGATCGACAACGCGGTCGGCATGTGCGTCGACGCGATCGAACGCGGCCCCGACCGGGTCCGCACGGTCGACAGCGCCGCGCGCACCGGCGAAGGATGGACGGTCGCGGGATCGCTCGAGCGCGGGGCCGGGTTCACCTGCCGGATCGACAACGACGGGCGCATTCGCGATATCGACCTCGGCGGGCCGCCCGATTACGCACCGCAGGCCGATGACGGCCAGTACAGCGACGATTACTACGCGCGCGCCCGCGCCGGGCTGGAAAGCGCCGCGCCGCACGATGACGAGAGCCCGCCGGAGTGGGTCGCCGACCGACCCGAATGGCACGGCGACGAGGGCGGCGCCCGGCCGGGCGGGTAGTCAGGCCTCGCGCGAATAGGCCGGCAGCTCGATCTTCCAGGTCAGCGCCGCGCCGCGCAGCGCGAAGCCCGCCAGCGCGGCGACGGCCCAGACCGGGCCTTGCGGCACGGGCAGGAAGCTTCCCGCCGCGCACAAGGTCGCCGACAGCGCCGCGGCGGTGACGTAGAGCTCCGGGCGCATCAGGATCGACGGCAGCCCGGCGAGCAAGTCGCGGATGATCCCGCCGACGCAGCCGCTGATCACGCCCAGCACTACCGCCGGCACTGGCGCCACTCCGAAGGCAAGCGCCTTGGCCGTCCCCAGCACCGCGTAGGCGGCCAGGCCGGCGGCGTCGGCCCATTCGAGCAGCCGGCCTTCCCACCAGCGCCGCGGCGTGAACCATGCGATCAGGGCGACCGCGAAGATCACCGGAGCGACCCAGGGATCGCGCAGCCAGAACAGCGGCGCGTCGATCATCAGGTCGCGCACCGTGCCGCCGCCGACGCCGGTGACCAGCGCGAAGAAGCACATCGTCACGAACGTCTGCCTGAGCCGCGCCGCGACCAGCGCCCCGCTCAGCGCGAACACGGCGGTGCCGGCCAGGTCGAGCAGCGGGGGCAGGGAGGGAGTGAGCTCGGCGGACACGATGCGGCGCATACCCCCAACGAATCGTCATGGCGAGCCGGAGCGGCACGAAACAGCCCTGGATTGCCGCGGTGCCTGCGGCCCCTCGCAATGACGAAACGAACGGTGGTGTCTCGTCATCGCGAGCGCAGCGAAGCGATCCAGGGCGGCGCGGTGCGACCCGGCGATGGCCGCGGGGCCTGCGGCCCCTCGCAGCGACGAAGGAGCGAAGCCTAATCCCTGGCGAACAGCTGGCCGAGGTCGGCGAAGGCCTTCATCTCGATCGCGTTGCCGCTGGGATCGCGGAAAAACATCGTCGCCTGCTCGCCCGCCTGGCCGGGGAAGCGGATGTGCGGTTCGATCACGAATTGGGTCCCTGCCGCCGTGAGGCGGTCGGCCAGCGCCTGCCAGTCGGCCATTTCGAGCACCACGCCGAAATGCGGCACCGGCACCGCGTGGCCGTCGACCGGGTTCGACGATTCGGCCGCCGGCGCGTCGGCCAGGTGGGCGACGATCTGGTGGCCGTAGAAGTCGAAATCGACCCACTCGTCGCTGCTGCGCCCTTCCGGGCAGCCGATCACCCCGCCCCAGAAGGCCCGCGCCTCGGCGATGTCGCGCACGGGGAAGGCGAGGTGGAACGGGCGCAGGGTCATGGGTGCACCAACGGCCTTCGCCGGACGCAACCACCAAACCCCTCCCCCTCAAGGGGGAGGATGGGAGGGGGTGTGCCACGCCGATGGCTTGGACGCGCGCCTGCGGCGCGCTCCCCCACCCCCGTCCCCTCCCCGGCGGGGAGGGGGGATACATGCTGTGACGATGCACTCATCAAATATGAATCGGCTTGCCCGCCACCGCCATCGCCGCTTCCTTGAGCGCTTCGGAATGCGTCGGGTGGGCGTGGCAGGTATAGGCGATGTCCTCGGCTGTAGCGCCGAATTCCATTGCCAGCGCAGCCTCGGCGATCATCGTGCCCGCCACCGAGGCGATGATCCACACGCCGAGCACGCGGTCGGTCGCGGCCTCGGCGATCACTTTCACGAAGCCGTCGGGCTCGTGGTTGGTCTTCGCGCGGCTGTTGGCGAGCATCGGGAACTTGCCGACCCTGACCTCGTGCCCGGCTTCCCTGGCCTGCTCCTCGGTCAGGCCGACCCCGGCGATCTCGGGCATCGTATAGACTACGCTCGGGATCACCGCGTGGTTCACGATGCCGGTCTGGCCGGCGATGTTCTCGGCCACCGCGATGCCTTCGTCCTCGGCCTTGTGCGCCAGCATCGGCCCGGGGATCACGTCGCCGACCGCCCACACGCCCTCGACCGCAGTGCGGAACTCGTGGTCGGTTTCGATCTGGCCGCGCTGGTTGAGTTCGAGGCCGATCTTGTCGAGGCCGAGGCCTTCGGTGTTGGGCCGGCGGCCGATCGACACGAGCACGCAATCGGCTTCCAGCGTCTCGCTCGCGCCGCCCGCCGCGGGTTCGAGCGTCAGCGTCGCCTTCTTGCCCTTGACGGTGACGCCGGTGACCTTGGTCGACAGGCGCAGCTCCATGCCTTGCTTCTTGAACAGCTTGGCGGCTTCCTTGCGCACTTCGCCGTCCATGCCGGGCAACAGCGCGTCGAGGAATTCCACCACGATCACTTGCGCCCCGAGCCGCCGCCAGACCGAGCCGAGCTCGAGCCCGATCACGCCGCCGCCGATCACGACCATGGTCTTGGGGACCGAGGCCAGCTCGAGCGCGCCGGTCGAATCGACCACCACGCCCCTGGCATTGTCCACCTCAACGCCGGGGAGGGGAGTGACCGCAGATCCGGTGGCGATGACCACGTTTTTCGCGCTGACCGTCTGGTCGCCGACCTTGACCGTATGCGCCCCTGCGTAGGCAGGGGCCTCAGGCCGCTGGCGCTCCGCCTGTGGCACGAGGTCCCGGCTTCCGCCGGGACTCACAGGTGCGTGCGGATCGACGAACGTCGCGAAGCCCTTGAGCCAGGTGACCTTGTTCTTCCTGAACAGGAACTCGATCCCGCCGGTCAGCTGCTTGACCGCGTCGAGCCGCTGGCCATGCATTGCTTCGAGATTGAGCTTCGGCGTGACTTCGACGCCCAGCCTGGCCATCGCCCCGCCGGCGGCCGCCTCGAAGTATTCGGACGCGTGCAGCATCGCCTTCGAGGGGATGCAGCCGACGTTGAGGCAGGTCCCGCCGAGCGTCTCACGGGCTTCGACGCAGGCGGTCTTCAGCCCCAGCTGCGCCGCGCGGATCGCGGCGACATAGCCGCCGGGCCCGGCACCGATGACGAGGAGGTCGTAGTCGTAGGTTTGTTCGCTCATCGCTCTTCTTTCGTCATCCCCGCGAAGGCGGGGACCCAGATTGCACCCTCCGCGGCTGGGTTCCCGCGTTCGCGGGAATGACGAAGGGTAGGGCCTCGGTGCCTCACAAGTCGATCAGCATCCGCATCGGATCCTCGATCGCTTCCTTGATGATCTTCAATGCGGTCACCGCCTCGCGCCCGTCGATCAGGCGGTGGTCGTAGCTCAGCGCGAGATACATCATCGGGCGGATCACCACCTGGCCATCGCGGGCCACCGGACGGTCGTCGATCCGATGGAGGCCGAGCACGGCGCTTTGCGGCGGATTGATGATCGGGGTCGAGAGCATCGAACCGAACACCCCGCCGTTGGAGATGGTGAAGGTGCCGCCCTTCATGTCCTCCATGGTCAGCGTGCCGTCCCTGGCCTTCTGGCCGTAATCGGCGATTTCCTGCTCGATCTGGGCGAAGCTCTTCTTGTCGCAATCGCGCACGACGGGGACGACAAGGCCGCCCGGGGCGCTCACCGCGATCGAGATATCGACGAAATCGTGATAGACGATCTCGTCGCCCTCGATCCGGGCATTGACCGCCGGAATGTCCTTCAGCGCCAGCACCGAAGCCTTGGCGAAGAAGCTCATGAAGCCGAGCTTGATGCCGTGCTTTTTGGCGAACAGGTCCTTGTAGTGCTCGCGCGCCGCGATCACCGCCGACATGTCGCATTCGTTGAAGGTGGTGAGCAGCGCGGCCTCTTGCTGCGCTTCCTTGAGCCGGCGGGCGATCGTCTGGCGCAGCCGGGTCATCTTGACTCGCTCGGTGCGGCGTTCGCCGGCCGCCGCGGGAGCGGGCGAGGGCGCCGGCGAGGGAGCAGGTTGCGACACCGACGGCGCGGGAGCCGCCTTCTTCGCCGCGGCCGCCGCGAGCACGTCTTCCTTGGTCAGCCGCCCGTCCTTGCCGGTGCCCTTGATCGCGGTCGGATCGACCCCGTGCTCGAGCACCGCGCGGCGCACCGAGGGCGAAAGCGTCGCCGAGGCGTCGGCCGCCTCGCCGTCCTTGGGCAGCGCTTCGAGCTCGCGGTCGATCGCGGGGGCATGTTCGCGCGGCTCGATCGCGGTCGTCTCGCCGGCGGCGACGGCGTTCTCGATCGTCGCGATGACCGCGCCGACCTCGACCGTGTCGCCGACCGCGACCTTGTGCGCGCCCATCACCCCGGAGACGGGAGAAGGCACCTCGACCGCGACCTTGTCGGTCTCGAGGCTGGCGATCGGTTCGTCGGTTTTCACCGCGTCGCCGGGCTGCTTGAGCCATTCGCCGATCGTCGCCTCGGTGACCGATTCGCCGAGCGCCGGGACTTTCACTTCAGTGGCCATCGTGGGTTATCCCTTGAACCAAAGTCTCGTCATCCCCGCGCAGGCGGGGACCCAGTTCGAACGTTGCTGCTGGGTTCCCGCCTGCGCGGGAATGACGACGGTCGGGGAGGGCGTGAAGACTCACCCCGTCAGCCCTTCCTGGTTTTCTTGAGCGTGCGACGGGCCTTGTCGTCTGCATCGAGGCCGAGCGCGAGCGTCACTAGCGCTTCCTGCTGCGCCAGGTGGCGGCTGGCGAGGCCGGTGGCGGGCGAGGCGGCGACTTCGCGGCCGGCGTAGCTGGGGCGCATGCCCGAGTGCCCGGCTTCCGCCAGCGCTTCCTCGATCTTGCTTTCGACGAAGAACCAGGCGCCGTTGTTCTTCGGCTCCTCCTGGCACCAGACGACTTGCTCAAGACCGGTCATCCGCTTGAGCCGCACCGCCAGCGGCTCGCCGGGGAACGGATAGAGCTGCTCGAGGCGGACGATCGAGACCTCGTCGAGCCGTTCCGCGTTGCGCTTTTCCATCAGGTCGTAGGCGACCTTGCCCGAGCACAGCACCAGCCGGCGGACCTTGTCGTCGGGTATCTCCATGCGGTCGGACAGGATGCGCTTGAAATGGCTTTCCTCGATGAATTCGCCGGCGCTGCTCCTGGCCATCGGGTGCCGCAGCAGGCTCTTGGGCGTCATGATGACCAGCGGCTTGCGGAACGGCCGCAGCATCTGCCGCCGCAGCACGTGGAAGTAATTCGCCGGGCTGGTGATGTTGCACACCTGGATGTTGTCGTCGGCGCACAGCTGCAGGAAGCGTTCGAGGCGGGCGCTGGAGTGTTCGGGGCCCTGGCCTTCGTAGCCGTGCGGCAGCAGCAGGACGATGCCGTTGGCGCGCAGCCACTTGACCTCGCCGGCGGCGATGAACTGGTCGATCACGATCTGCGCGCCGTTGGCGAAATCGCCGAACTGCCCTTCCCAGCACACCAGCGTCTTGGGGTCGGCGCTGGCGAAGCCGTATTCGAAGCCGAGCACGCCGTATTCGGAGAGCGGGCTGTCATAGACCTCGAACTTGCCGTGCGGCAGCGTGGTCAGCGGGATGTACTTGTGCTCGTCGACCTGGTCGATCCACATCGCGTGGCGCTGGCTGAACGTGCCGCGGCCCGAATCCTGGCCCGAAAGGCGCACGCCGAAGCCCTCGGTCACCAGGCTGCCGAAGGCGAGCGCCTCGGCGGTCGACCAGTCGAAGCCTTCGTTGGTCTCGAACATGTGCCGCTTCGCGTCGATCACCCGGGCGAGCGTCTTGTGGATGTTGAGCCCCGCGGGAATCGTCGTCAGCGTGCGGCCGAGGCTGTCGAACAGCTTGCGCTCGATTGCGGTGTGGACGTTGCGGCGCGCGGTTTCCGGGTCGGCCGGCTTGTGCAGCCCGCTCCAGCGGCCGCCGAACCAGTCGGCCTCGTTCGGCTTGTAGCTCTTCGCGCCGTCGAATTCGGCCGACAGGAGCGCCTCGAACTCGTAGCGCATGTGCGGCGGGGCCTCGGCGTCGATCACGCCTTCTTCCTGCAGCCGCTTGGCGTAGATGTCGCTCACCCGCGGGTGCTCGCGGATGCGGGCGTACATCAGCGGCTGGGTGAAGCTCGGCTCGTCGCCCTCGTTGTGGCCGAAGCGGCGATAGCACCACATGTCGATCACGATGTCGCGCTTGAAGCGCTGGCGGTATTCGATCGCCAGCTTGCAGGCGAAGGTCACCACCTCGGGATCGTCGCCGTTGACGTGCAGGATCGGCGCCTGCACGCCCTTGGCGACATCCGAGGGATAGGGGCTGCTGCGCGCGAACTGCGGGCTGGTGGTGAAGCCGATCTGGTTGTTGATCACGAAATGCAGGCAGCCGCCGGTGTTGTAGCCGCGCACGCCGGAAAAACCGAGACATTCCCACACGATGCCCTGCCCGGCGAAGGCCGCGTCGCCGTGGATCAGCACCGGCAGCACTTCGGCATGGGCGGCGAGGTCCTCGCGGATCGCTTGCTGCGCGCGGACCTTGCCGAGCACGACCGGGTCGACCGCTTCGAGGTGGCTCGGGTTGGGGACCAGGCTCATGTGCACCCTGATCCCGTCGAACTCGCGGTCGGTGCTGGTGCCGAGGTGGTATTTGACGTCGCCCGAGCCGCCGACGTCGTCGGGGTTGGCGCTGCCGCCGGAGAATTCGTGGAAGATCACCCGGTAGGGCTTGGCCATCACGTTGGCGAGCACGTTGAGGCGGCCGCGGTGGGCCATGCCGTAGACGATCTCGCGCACGCCGAGCGCGCCGCCGTACTTGATCACCGCTTCGAGCGCCGGGATCATCGCCTCGCCGCCGTCGAGCCCGAAGCGCTTGGTGCCGACGTACTTCTTGCCGAGGAACTTCTCGTACTCCTCGCCGCGGATCACCGCGCCGAGGATCGCCTTCTTGCCTTGCGGGGTGAAGGTGATGACCTTGTCCGGTCCCTCGATCCGGTCCTGCAGGAAGCGCCGTTCCTCGACGTCGGAAATGTGCATGTATTCCATGCCGACCCGGCCGCAGTAGTTCTTGCGCAGGATCGCGACGAGCTCGTTGACGCTGGCCCATTTGAGCCCGAGCGTGCCGCCGAGATAGACCGGCCGGTCGAGCGCCGCGCCGGAAAAGCCGTGGTATTCGGGCGTGAGGTCGGCCGGCAGCTCGCGCTTGGTCAGGCCGAGCGGGTCGAGGTCGGCGGCGAGGTGCCCGCGCACGCGATAGGTCCGCACCAGCATCATCGCCCGGATCGAATCCGCGGCGGCCTGCTCGACGGCGGCTGCGTCGAGCGCCTTGCCCACCTTGGCCGCGGCTTCCTTGACCGCGAGGCGCAGCGTCGTCGGGTCGAGCGCGTCGGTCAGGTCGTCGCCGGCCTCGCCGAACAACGGCCAGCGCGCGTTCTGCCAGCTCGGCCCGGGCTGCGGGCCGTCCTGGCCGGTCAGCTCGGGAAGGAAAGTCTGCGCTTCGTTACCCATAAGAAACTCCGCGAGCCCCAGCGCAGGCTGGGGCCTCGGGCCGCAGGCGCTGCGCGATAGGCTTGAGGTCCCTGCCTGCGCAGGGACTCACAGGAGTGGACCTTCCTCGAACAAATCGCGCCATTGGGGGTTCAACTCCTCGATGCGCTTTACTTTCCATTCGCGCTTCCATGCTTTCATGCGCCTTTCGACCACGCGGGCATCGTGGATGTTTTCGAAGCGCTCGAACCAGACCAGACGTTCGCAATTGTATTTCCTGGTGAAACCTGGAACCGCCCGAGCCCGGTGTTGCTCGACGCGCTTCGCCAGTTCATCGGTAACACCGATATAGAGCACTCCGTGCGGCTTGTTGGTGAGGATGTAGACATAGCCGGGCTTCACCCGCGCACCCCGTGAGCCCCTGCGAAGGCAGGGGCCTCAGGCCGCGGGCGCGGCGCCTGCCGACCGAGATCCCAGCCTTCGCTGGGACTCACGCAATAGTGCGCCCCTGCGAAGGCAGGGGCCTCAGGCCGCGGGCGCGGCGCCTGCCGACCGAGGTCCCAGCCTTCGCTGGGACTCCCGGCGTGCGCCCCAGCGAAGGCTGGGGCCTCGTGCCTCAAGCGCCGCGTTGGCCGCCTGAGGTCCCTGCCTTCGCAGGGATTCACGCCAGTTCCCCGAGCAGCGCGTCGAGCGTGGTGCCGAGCTCGCTCGGCGAGGCGGCGACGCGGATGCCGGCGGCTTCCATCGCTGCGATCTTGTCCTCGGCGCCGCCCTGGCCGCCCGAGACGATCGCGCCCGCGTGGCCCATGCGGCGGCCCGGCGGGGCGGTGCGTCCGGCGATGAAGCCGACCATCGGTTTCCTGCGCCCGCGCCTGGCTTCGTCGGCGATGAACTGCGCCGCTTCTTCCTCGGCGCTGCCGCCGATCTCGCCGATCATGACGATCGACCTGGTCGCCTCGTCGGCCAGGAACAGCTCGAGCACGTCGATGAAGTTGGTGCCGTTGACCGGGTCGCCGCCGATGCCGACCGCGGTGGTCTGGCCGAGACCGACCTGGGTGGTCTGGTGCACCGCCTCGTAAGTCAGCGTGCCCGAGCGCGAGACGATCCCGACCGAGCCCTTCTTGAAGATGTTCGCCGGCATGATGCCGATCTTGCACTCGTCGGGCGTGAGCACGCCGGGGCAGTTGGGGCCAATCAGGCGCGATTTCGTGCCCGTAAGCGCGCGCTTGACCTTGACCATGTCGAGCACCGGGATGCCCTCGGTAATCGCGACGATCAGCTCGATCCCGGCATCGACCGCCTCGAGGATCGAATCCGCGGCGAACGGCGGCGGGACGTAGATCACCGAGGCTGTCGCGCCGGTGGCGTGCTTGGCTTCGGCGACGGTGTCGAACACCGGCAGCCCGAGGTGCGACGTCCCACCCTTGCCCGGGGTGACCCCCGCGACCATCTGCGTGCCGTAGTCGAGCGCCTGCTGGGTGTGGAAGGTGCCGGTCTCGCCGGTCATCCCCTGGGTGATGACCTTGGTGTTCTTGTCGACGAGGATGCTCACAGTCTTGCTTCTCCACGTGAGCCCCTGCGAAGGCAGGGGCCTCAGGCCATTGGCGCCGCGCGGGCGGCACGAGGTCCCTGCCTGCGCAGGGACTCACGACATTACGAACCCAGGCTCGGATCGATGCCCTTGCAGGCGACCAGCAGCTCCCTGACCGCATCGACGCTGACCTGGAGGCCGGCCCTGGCTTCGGCGTCGAGGTCGATCTCGATCACTTCCTCCGCGCCGCCCGCGCCGATCACCGCCGGCACGCCGACATAGAGGCCGTCGAGGCCGTACTGGCCGTCGACGTAAACCGCGCAGGGGAGGATGCGCTTCTGGTCGCCGAGATAGGCTTCGGCCATGGCGATCGCGCTGGTGGCGGGGGCGTAATAGGCGCTGCCGGTCTTGAGCAGGCCGACGATCTCGCCGCCGCCCGCGCGGGTGCGGGCGACGATCGCGTCGATGGCCGCCTTGCTCGACTTGCCCATCTTGACGAGGTCGTCGACCGGGATGCCGGAGACGGTGGTGTAGGAAGTCACCGGCACCATGGTGTCGCCGTGGCCACCGAGCACGAAGGCGTTCACGTCCTTGACCGAGACGCCGAATTCCCAAGCGAGGAAAGTGGCGAAGCGCGCGGAATCGAGCACGCCGGCCATGCCGACGACCTTGTTGTGAGGGAGGCCGGAGAATTCGCGCAGCGCCCAGACCATCGCGTCCAAGGGGTTGGTGATGCAGATCACGAAGGCGTTCGGGGCATGCTGCCTGATGCCCGCGCCGACCGATTTCATCACGCCGAGGTTGATGCCCAAGAGGTCGTCGCGGCTCATGCCGGGCTTGCGCGGAATCCCGGCGGTGACGATGACCACGTCGGCCCCGGCGATATCGGCGTAGTCGTTGGTGCCGGTGATTTTGGCGTCGAAGCCCTCGATCGGGCCGCATTGGGCGAGGTCGAGCGCCTTGCCCTGGGGGATGCCCTCGGCGATGTCGAACAGGACGATGTCGCCCAGTTCCTTCTTCGCGGCGAGGTGGGCGAGAGTGCCGCCGATCATGCCGGCGCCCACCAGCGCAATCTTGGCTCGGGCGATCTTGTTGCGGGCCATGGGGTGTCGATAATCCTTCAAGCTGCGCGGGCGCTCGCGAGATCGGTCCCGGGCGCTCCCCCGCATCCCGCGAAAGGGGCGGCGCCCGGCTTCGGCGGCAAGCCCTAGGCCCGCCATTTGGGCAAGGCAACCGGCAAAATCGCGCAGTCGGGAATTATCTTTGCAATCAGTTCGCAATAGCGATAATAGTTGAGTCCCTGCGCAGGCAGGGACCTCAGGCAACCGGAGTCTCGCTTGCGGCCTGAGGCCCCAGCCTGCGCTGGGGCTCACGCTTGCGCCGGGGCTCAGCCGGCCAGGCGTTCGGTCGTGTCGCGCCCGTCGCGTTCCTGGGCGAGCAGCATCGCGGCGAGGAAATCGGGCACCGCGCGGCTGAAGTAATAGCCCTGGCCGAGCGTGCAGCCGGCGTTGCGGACCGCCTCGACCTGCTCGATCGTCTCGAGCCCTTCGGCGACGATCTCCATTTCCAGCGTCGAGCCCATCTCGGCCACCGCGCGGATGATCGCGTCGCTCTTGCGGCCGATGTTGGGACCCGAGACGAAGCTGCGGTCGACCTTGATCTTCTTGAACGGGAACTGGTTGATGTAGCCGAGCGAGGAATAGCCGGTTCCGAAGTCGTCGAGCGCGAAGCGCACGCCTTGCGCGGACAGCTCTTCCATGAACCGCGAGGTGTGCTCGCTGTCCTCGATGAACAGGCTCTCGGTCACTTCGAGCTCGAGCCGGTGGGGCGGCAGGCCGGCGTCGCGGATGGCGTTGAGGATGCCGAGCGCGGCGCCCGGCGCGCGGATCTGCAGCGGCGACAGGTTGACCGCGACGGTCACGTCCTCCGGCCACTGCGCGGCGGCCTTGGCGGCTTGCGCCGTAATCCAGTTGCCGAGCGTGATGATGACCCCGGTCTCTTCGGCCACGGGGATGAATTCGTCGGGGCGCAGCTCGCCCTTTTCCGGGTGGAACCAGCGGACCAGCGCCTCGAACGTGCGGATCTTGCCGGTCTTGAGGTCGACGATCGGCTGGAAGAAGATCGACAGCTCGTCCTTGCGGATCGCCGCGCGCAGCTCGGTCTCGATTTCCTTCTTGCGCACGAGGTCGCGAGTCATCGCCGGGTCGAAGAACCTGAGCTGGTTCCGGCCGCCGACCTTGGCGTGATAGAGCGCCAGGTCGGCGCTTTGCATCACGGTCTCGATGTCGGGCCCGTCGTCGGGCAGCAGGGCGACGCCCATCGAGGCGCCGCTGGCGATGCGGTTGCCGTCGATGCGGACCGGGCGCGAGAGGTCGCTGATCATCGCGCTCGCCAGCTGCTCGCATTCCGCGCGGTCGCTGACGACGCAGGCGGCAACGAACTCGTCGCCGCCGAAGCGGGCGACCGTCGCCCCTTCGGGGGCGGTGTCGATCAGGCGGCGGGCCACTTCGGCCAGCACGCCGTCGCCGATCACGTGGCCGAGCGTGTCGTTGATTTCCTTGAATTTGTCGAGGTCGAGCCAGAACAGCGCCAGCCTGCTGCCGTCGGGCAGGCGCATCATCTGTTCGACCAGCTCGTGGTTGAGTCCGGCGCGGTTGAGCAGGCCGGTGACGACGTCGGTGCGGGCCTGCTCGCGCATCTGGTCGGCCATCCGGGCGCTGGCGTCGGCGGCGAGGATCTGTTCGCGCAGGACGTGGAACACGTTGACCGTGATCGAGATCATCCCGAGGATCAGGAACACCACGATGGCGGCGAGGACATAGAGCCCGGGCCCGCCGATCATCAGGCTGACGAGGAAGATCGGCACGCTCGACAGCAGCAGCTGGCCGATCGCCATGGCCGGCCGCCCGGCGTTGCGGGCGGCGATGCCCACGCCGTAGACCAGCGCATAGCTGATGGTCAGCGTCGGCAGGTGGGCGGTATCGCCGTACCGCAAGGTGAGCGCGGCGATCAGCCCGGCGAGGAACGCATAGGTCAGCGCGCCGATTTCGAAGGCGGTTTCCAGCACCCGCTCGTCACGGCTGCCGGTGACGCTGTCGCGCGAGAGCGACAACGCTGCGATGACGCGCGCAATCGCGACGGCCACCAGCGCCCCGGCGCACCATTCGATCGCCGGATGGCGGGTGACGAGCGCGGCGGTGGTGGCGGTGGCGATGCCGGCGAGGGCGCCGACGGCAAGGCTGGTGGGCTGGGTATAGAGCGAGGCCACCAGCTTGCGCCTGACAAGCTGGTCGCGGCTGTCGCCGCCAAGGTAATCCTTGAATATCGCGCTGACCCGCTTGATCGGTCTTGCTCCCCGAAAGCCTCGGCCTAGCGCGATATGGTCACTTAATGGTTAATCCGGCGACTACGCTGAGCGGTGGAAAAAGGCGCCTCGAAACAAGGGGCTCGGCGCGCGTCGCCGGTCCCCGCGGCCGTGCGCCAGATCCACCCGCCGCTGCGCCCTTAGCCAGCGGGCTCCTGAGAGCGATCGAGGCCTTTGCCGTTACTGATGGCAGTGCCCAGCTCGCGGGCCATGCGCCGGTCGAGCATCCGGCAGATGCCCAGCCACCAGCGATAGGCGTCGCGCTCCCCGGCGAAGAACGCCGCCTCGGCCCGGCGCCTGGCATGCGCGGCCGCGGCCATGCCGTGCTCGGCGAAATGGCGCAGCGCCGCGTTCAGCATCGCATCTTGCGAATGGTTCGCCGAATTGTCGTTCGACGGGCGAACGACAGCCTCGCGCGCACGTTGCCGCGAAAGGCGAACGCTCATGGCCTGGGGCGGTGCGGCGAAGCGGATGCTCATGAAAGGTGCGGTCCGTAATCTGGAGGGGGAACCGAATTGACCGACCCTAGCGAAGCTCGCCTAAGCGAAGGTGTGGCAGAATGGTTTCCGCGAGCTTCACCGGCATTTACCTTGATCGCACCGGTCATGGCCGGTCGAGCCACTGGCCGCTGCGCTCGAGCGCGGGGGACAGCGTACCGCCGCCCGGGAGCTTGTCGGCCCGGAACAGCGCATCGCCGCCGCGCGCCTCGATCGCCTCGGAATAATGCGGCGCCGCGGACGGGCCTGGGGCCGGAGCGGCGATGCCGGCGCGCGCCTGGTCCGGGCCGGCCGACGCGGCCTGCGCGGCTTCGAAGCTGCGGGCGAGGGCCAGCGGATCGGCCTCGCTGTCGGCCACCGGCACGCGCGCGCGCGGGTGCGGCGCCGCCATCGGCTCGCCGCCGAGGTAGGCGGCGAGGAAGGCGGCCCTTTGTCCCGCCGCGCCGCGCCAGCGGTAGAAACGGTGCGTGCCGATGGTGGCGACCAGCGACAGGCTGGGGGCCCAGTAGGGATGGACGTAAGTGGCATGATAATGCGTCGCCAGGCCGACCGGGGCGTAGACCGCGCCGGCGAGCGCGTCGCGCGCGACGCGGGCCGCGCGCTCCCACCACACCGCCATCGGCCGCCGCGCCAGCGAACCGTCGCAAGTGAAGGTGAACTGGCAGCCGGTCGAACGCTCGGAGCCCTGGAAGACCACGCCGCACACGGTGTTCGGATAGCTCGGATGGGCCACGCGATTGAGCACGACTTGCGCCACCGCGCGCTGGCCGGCGTCGGACTCGCGCGCCGCTTCGTAATAGACCGCCATCGTCAGGCATTGCTCGGCGCGGGCGCGATCGATCTCGCTTCCCGTTGCGCGCATCGGCCGGGCGGCCTGGCCCGCCGCCAGGCCTTCGCCGGCATCGGCGAGGATCTCGCCGTCGAGCGGGGCCGAACCGGGCCGGAAGCCGGGCGCCGCTTGCGCCGCGGCGAGATAGCGCGCGCCGCTTTCGTCCCGGCTCGCCGGGTTCGCGTGAGCGGCGAGCGGCGCGGCGGCGGGCTGCCATTGCGGGGTGTTGGCCATCGCCGGCATCGCGATTGCCGCGGCGAGGACGGCGTAGCGCTTGCGCAGCTGCCCGCGCCGCAGCGCCAGGACCGGCCGGCCGCGGCCTTCGCGCGTGTACCGGGCATGGAACTCGCGCGGGCGCAATTCAGCGGGATAATGGCCGGCGATGGTGATGGTCTGTCCCTTCGTGCAATGCGCGCCCAAGCGCGTACCGAATGGGGACGCGCGCCGCATCCGCCGCGGCGCCGCTGTGCCGCGGTGGGACGCGCGGCTGCCCGACCGGTTAACGGCTGCGGGCGATTGCGCGTGCGGCCGGGCGGGGCTATGCCGGCTGCCGTGTCACGGATCGCCCGGGAGGCCGGGCCGGGGCGGGCGGCATGCCCGCGCCGAGGGAACCGGGTGGAATCCCCGGGCTGCCCCCGCAACTGTGACCGGGGAGCCGCGCGCCGAGATTGCCACTGGGACAACCGGGAAGGCAGGCGCACCGGCGATGATCCGGCGAGCCAGGAGACCTGTCCGTTGACCGTCGTTCAGCCGCGGGCGGGGTGTACCGACGGCAAGCGATGGATGCGCTCGCGCGGGGGTTTCCCGTGCGGCCTCCCGCGATGGACGGCATGTTGATGTCGTTCGGGAGGTATCGTGCACAAGTATCTGGTCTGCCTGTTAATCGGAACGAGCGGGGCCCTCTCGCTGCCGGCGCGCGCGCAAGACGCCGCCGGCGACGACGCCCAATCCGCGGAAGTCGTCATCGCCGACTACCGCATTGCCGAGACCGCGATCACGGTCACCGCCACCGGCACGCGGATCGAGGTCGAGGATACCGGACAGCCGGTATCGGTGATCGGGCGCAGCGAGATCGAGGCGGTGCAGGGCGCCGACCTGACACGCGTGCTCACGCGCGTGCCCGGGGTGAGCTTCAGCCGCAACGGCGCGCCGGGCAGCTTCACCGGGCTGCGCGTGCGGGGGGCGGCGGCCGAGCAGCTGCTGGTCGTGGTCGACGGCGTGCGCGTGGCCGATCCGGCGGCGCCCGGCGGCGGCTTCGACTTTGGCAACCTGACCGCGGGCAATGTCGAAAAGCTCGACCTGCTGCGCAGTTCCAACAGCACGGTGTGGGGCTCGGATGCGATCGGCGGCGTGCTCGCGGTCGGCACGCGGGGGCAAAGCGGGTTCGAGGCGAGCGCCGAATACGGCGCGCGCGACACCGCTTTCGCGACCGCCTCGGGCGGCGTCGGCGGCGAGCACGGGTTCCTCGGCGGATCGGCCGCCTGGTATCGCACCGACGGCTTTTCGAGCGCGGCGCAAGGCACCGAGCCCGACGGCTTCGAGCAATGGGCCGCGAACGGCCAGGGCCGCCTCTACGTCTCGCCCCGCTTCGAGGTGTTCGTCCGCGGCCGTTATGCGAAGGGCGAGCTCGATCTCGATGGCTACCCGGCCCCGTCCTACGCCCTGGCCGACACCGCCGAGTCCCAGCGCACGCGGCAATTTTCGGGCGCGGCGGGAGCGGTTTACGACAGCGGCGCGCTGTTCCTTTCGGCCGCCTATTCGCTCGCCGACACCGCGCGGAGCACGTTCGACCCGGCACAGGGACCCGCGCCGACCTTCACCAGCGACGGGCGCAGCAGCCGGTTCGACCTGACCGGCGAATGGCGGCCGATCGGCCCGCTGCTGGTCAACTTCGGCGGCGACTACCAGCGGACTCGCTTCGAAACCCTGTTCGACGCCCCGGCGCGCAGCCATTCGGCGGGCGCCTATGCCCAGCTCGGGATCGAGTACGGCCCCCTGGCGGCGCATGCCGGGGCCCGGCGCGACGACCACGCGCGCTTCGGCGGCACGACCAGCTTCGGCGCGGACCTGAGCTACGCAATCGCGCCGGGCCTGCGCCTGCGCGCTTCGCTCGGCGAGGGCTTCAAGGCGCCGACGCTGTTCCAGCTGCTGTCGGACTACGGCAACGCCGCGCTCGATCCCGAGCGCAGCACCAGCTTCGACCTGGCGCTCGCCTGGCACGACCGCAACGCGATGCCGTACGCCGCGCTGTCGCTGTTCCGCCGCGACAGCGAGGACCTGATCGACTTCGTCTCGTGCTTCGGCACCGCGAGCGGCATCTGCACCGGGCGGCCCTACGGCACTTACGACAATATCGGCCGCGTCCGCGCGCAAGGCGTCGAGCTCGAAGCCGGGGCCGAACTGGCGCCGGGTTTCGCGGCGCGTATCGCCTATAGTTATGCCGTGACCGACAACCGCACGCCGGGTTCGCCCGACCGCGGCCACAGCCTCGCCCGCCGCCCGCGCCATGCGCTTTCGGCCGGCGGCGAGTGGCAGCCGGCCGATCGCGGTCCGGCGCTCGGAGCCGACTTGCGCTGGGTCTCGGGCAGCTTCGACGATGCCGCCAACCTCGTGCGGCTCGCGCCCTACGCAGTGCTCGACCTCAGTGCCCGCTGGCCGCTGGACGACAAGGTCGAGCTCTTCGGCCGGGTCGAGAACCTGTGGGACGAGCGCTACCAGACGGCCGCCGGCTATGCCTCGTCCGGGCGGGGCGTGTTCTTCGGCGCGAGGTTGCGGCTGTGAAGGGCGTTCTCGAAATCCTCCCTGTCCGGCGCAGCCGGATGGGGAGGTGGCGCGCGCCGCAGGTGCGTGGCGGAGGGGCCGGGGCGCGCCATGCCCCTCCACCACGACACCTGCGGCGTCGCGGTCCCCCTCCCCATCGCTTCGCGACAGGGAGGATTGTCCTGCCGCTGGTTTTGGCGCTTGCGGCCTGTGCGCAACCCGCGCCGCGACGCGATGCCACCCATCCCACCATCGTCAGCCTCAATCCGTGCACCGACGCGATCCTGGCCGAAGTCGCCGTGCCGGGGCAGCTGCTGGCGATCTCGCGCTACAGCCACGACCCGCGCGCGGCCTCGATGCCGCTCGCCGAGGCGCGCCGCTACCGGGCGACCGGCGGGACGGTCGAGGAAGTGCTCGCGCTCGACCCGGACGTGGTCGTGGCGAGCGGCTTCCTCGACCCGGCCGCCGCCGCGGCCTTCCGCCGCCTCGGCATCCGCGTCGAGACGGTCGGGATCGCCGCGACCCTCGCCGAAAGCGAAGCGCAAGTGCGGCGGCTGGCGGTGCTCACCGGGCAGGCGGCGCGCGGCGAAGCGCTGGTGGCGCGAATGGCAGGCGCCGTTGCGGCGGCGCGGCGCGGCGGGCCGCGCCCCTCGGCGCTGGTCTGGCAGGAAGGCGGGCTGGTGCCCGGTCCCGAAACGCTGGTCGCAGAGCTGCTCGAAAACAGCGGCTTTGCCAGCCATTCCGCCGCGCGCGGGCTGGGGCAGGGGGCCTACCTGCCGCTCGAGCAAGTGCTCGCCGACCCGCCGCGGCTGGTGCTCGTCGCCGGCGGCGAGCGGATGCAGCGCCACCCCGTGCTGCGGCGGCTGGCGGGCGTGCGCTACGAGAAGCTCGACCCCGCACTGCTCTACTGCGGCGGCCCGACCGTCCCGCGCCTGGCCGCGCGGCTGGCTGCGGTGAGGGACGGCTTGGGCAAGGCACCACCCCCAACCCCCTCCTCTGAAGAGGAGGGGGCTTCGGGCGCGCCGGCCATCGCTCTCCCCTTCCTCTTCAGAGGAGGGGGCCGGGGGGTGGTGGAGGCCAGGCCATGACTCGCCCCGTCCCGCTCCTCCTCGTCGCGCTCGCGGTGGCGCTGCCGCTGTCGCTGCTCGCCGGGCGCGTGTGGCTCGACCCGGCGGCGACGCCCAACGCGGCGCTGATCCTCGGCGAGTTGCGCCTGCCGCGCGCGCTGCTGGCGGTCGTCGTCGGTGGCGGGCTCGGCGCGGCGGGAGCGGCGATGCAGGGCTACCTGAGGAACCCGCTGGCCGATCCCGGCCTGTTCGGGATCGCGCCCGGCGCGGCGCTCGGCGCGGTCGCGAGTCTGTGGTTCGGCTATGCGGCGAGTGCCTATCTGCTGCCGCTGTTCGCTCTCGCGGGCGCCGCGGGCGCGATGGCGCTGCTGGCGCTGATCGCCGGGAGCAGCGCCGGCATCGCGCTGTTCACGCTCGCGGGCATGATGATCGCCAGCCTGGCGGGCGCGCTGACCAGCCTCGCCATCAGCCTTGCGCCCAATGCCTTCGCGCTCGAAGCGATCGTCTCGTGGCTGATGGGCGCGCTGACCGACCGGGGCTGGCCCGACGTCTGGCTGGCGGCACCGCTGACGGCGGCGGGAATCGTCCTCCTGCGCCTGGCCGGGCGCGGGCTCGACGCGCTGACGCTGGGCGAGGCGGCGGCGCGCTCGCTCGGCGTCTCGCCCGCGCGGCTGCAGGCGCTGCTCGTCGCCGGGGTCGCCCTGACGGTCGGGAGCGGGGTCGCGGTCGCCGGAGTGATCGGCTTCGTCGGGCTGATCGTGCCGCACCTCGTGCGCCCGCTGACCGACCGGCGGCCGAGCTCGCTGATCGTGCCGAGCGCGCTGGCCGGGGCGCTGCTGGTGCTGGTGGCGGACGTCGTCTGCCGGATCCTGCCGCTGGTGACCGAGCTCAGGCTCGGCATCGCGCTCAGCCTGATCGGCGCGCCGTTCTTCCTCGTGCTGCTGCTGCGGATGCGGCGGGAGGCGCTGTGATGCTCGAAGCGCGCGGCCTCATCCTGCCCGGTCGCCTCGACGGCGTCGGCTTCGCGTTGCGGCCGGGCGAGGTGACCGCGATCTGCGGGCCGAACGGTGCCGGCAAGTCGACCCTGCTGCAATGCCTCGCCGGGTTGCTCGCGCCCGCACACGGCGCGGTCCTGCTCGACGGCGCGCCGTTCGCCGCGCAGGCGCCGCGCGCGCGGGCGCGGGCGATCGGCTACCTGCCGCAGCACGGGGAAGTGGCCTGGGACCTTTCGGTCCGCAACCTCGCCGCGCTCGGCCGCCTGCCGCATGGCGATGACGGCGCGGCGCACGTCGATGCCGCGCTGGCCGCGCTCGACCTGGCGGCGCTTGCCGCGCGCCCGGTCTCGACCCTGTCGGGCGGCGAAAGGGCGCGCGCGCTGCTGGCGCGGGTGCTCGCCGGCGAGCCCAGTTGGATCCTCGCCGACGAACCGCTCGCGGCGCTCGACCTCGGGCACCAGCAAGCGCTCGCCCGCCACTTGCGGCGCGCGGCGGCGGCAGGCGTCGGAGTGGTGCTGGTGCTCCACGACCTGGCGCTGGCGATGAACCACGCAACCCGCGTGCTGGTGTTAGGCGCCGGCCGCGTCGTCGCCGACGGCCCGCCCGAGGCGGCGCTCCACCCGGCGGTCATCGAACAGGTCTGGGGCGTTCCCGCGCGCTGGCTAGGCGAGCCGGGCGCGCGGGCGCTGGCGGTCGAGGGGCTGCCCTAGTTGGCTTCGTCGCTCCCTGTCAGGCCGCGCGCCTCGAGCATCGGGCGCACATCCGGGTCGCGCCCGGCGAAGGCGCGGAACATCGCGTTGTAGTCCTGCGTCCCGCCCTGGCTGAGCACGGTGGCGCGGAAATGCTCGCCGTTAGCGCGCGTGAGCCCGCCGTTGTCGCGGAACCACTTGCGGCTGTCGCGGTCGAGCATCTCGGTCCACAGGTAGGAGTAATAGCCCGCCGAATAGCCCGCCGGGTCGGCGAAGATGTGCCGGAAGTAGGTGCTGCGATAGCGCGGCGGGACGTGCGCGACGTCGAGGCCCAGATCAGCCAGCCACTGCGCCTCGCGCGCGTTGACCTCGGCGGTGGTCCCGATCGTGGCCGCGTCTTGCGGCGAGAGCGCATGCCAGCGCATGTCGAGCAGCGCGGCCTCGACCAGCTCGCCGAACTCGTAGCCCTGGTTGAACTTCTGCGCGGCGATCAGCTTGTCGATCACCTTGGGGTCGAGCGGCGCGCCGGTCTGGTAGTGCTTCGCGTAGTTCGCCAGGACCGAGGGCTCGGCCGCCCACATCTCGTTCACCTGGCTCGGATACTCGACGAAGTCGCGCGCGACGTTGGTGCCCGACATGGTCACATACTTCTGATTGGCGAACAGGCCGTGCAGCGCGTGGCCGAATTCGTGGAACATCGTCTCGACGTTGTCCCAGCTGACCAGCTGCGGCTCGCCTTCCGCCGCCTTGGGGATGTTGAGCACGTTGAACACCGCCGGCTTGGTGCCCCACAAGTGGCTCTGGTCGACGAAGTTGCTCATCCACGCCCCGCCGCGCTTGCTGTCGCGCTGGTAGGGATCGAAGTAGTACAGGCCGAGCTCGGACCCGTCCTTGTCGTAGACGGTGTAGACCCACACGTCGGGGTTGTAGACGGGGATATCGCTGCGCGGCTCGAAGGTCAGGCCGTAGAGCTTGCCCGCGGCGAAGAACACGCCGTCCTCGAGCACGCGGCGGACCTCGAAATAGGGCTTCACCGTTTCCTCGTCGAAGTCGTAGCGCGCCTTCTTCACCTTGTCGGCGTACATCTGCCAGTCCCACGGCTCGACCGCGAAGTGCTTGCCGTCGGCCCGGATCGCCTCGTCGAGCATCGCCGCCTCGCGCGCCTGGGTGGCGGCGAGCGCGGGGACCATGTCCTTCATGAAGCCGACCGCGGTCGCCGGGTCCTTCGCCATGCGGTCGTACATCGCATAGCTCGCCCAGTCGGGCTCGCCGAACAGCGCGGCCTTGCGCGCGCGCAGGCCGGCGATTTCCGCCACCAGCGCGCCGGTGTCGTTGGCGCCGCCGCCGTCGGCGCGGCGCACGCTGAGCTCGAACAGCGCCTGGCGCGTCGCCCGGTCGGTCAGCGAAGTGAGCAGCGGCTGCTGGGTCGTGTTCTGCAATGCGAGCACGTATTGCCCGTCGAGCCCGCGCTCGGTCGCGGCCTTGGCCGCGGCTTCGATCTCGCCGTCGGTGAGCCCGGCGAGCTGCGCCTTGTCGCCCACCGCCAGCGCGCTGTCGTTGGTCGCCTGCGTCAGCCGCTGCGAGAATTCGGTGGTCAGCTCCGACAGGCGGGTGTTGATCTGCCTGACCTCGGCCTTCTGCGCCTCGCCCAGCAGCGCGCCGGCGTGGACCATGTCTTCATAGGTCTTTTCGAGCAGCCTCGCGTCCTCGGGCGTCATGCTCATCGCCGCGCGGTTGTCGTAGACCGCCTTGACTCGCGCGAACAGCGCCGGGTCGAGGTTGATCGCGTCGAAATGCGCGCTCAGCTTCGGGGCGGTCGCGGCATCGATGGCATCGAGCGTGTCGTTGGTGTCGGCCCCGGTCAGGGCCGAGAACACCGCATAGACGCGGTCGAGCATGCGCCCCGTCTTCTCGAGCGCGACGATCGTGTTCTCGAATGTCGGCGGTTCGGGGTTGCGGGCGATCGCCGCGACTTCGGCGGCCTGGATCGCCATGCCCTGCTCGATCGCGGGCTGGAAATCGGCGTCGGTGATCCTGGTGAAGTCGGGCGCGTGGAACGGCAGGGTGCTTTCGCTGGCGAAATAGCCGGTCCCCTCGGGGATCGCCGGGGCCGCCACTTCCTGCTTCGCTTCGCCGCCTGGCATCGTCGTGCAGCCCGCCAGCATCGAGCCGAGCGCCGCCGTGGCCAAAAAACCCATTCGCATGCACAATTCTCCTCGTCGCCCGCCGGACGGCGGTTTCGTGTGAAACTTCCCCTAGCGGCAGCGCACGGCAAATTACAGCCCATTCGGCGTTCTTGCCGAGCGGGTCAGAATTCGTAGTCGACCAGCGGCTCGTGGGCCGCTCCATGGGGATGGAGGCGGCTTTCGTAGAGCGTGAAGCCGGTCACGCTCCACGGCCCGGCGCGCAAGGTGCCGTGGCGCACCAGCCATTCGCCGGCCGCCCCGGCCGAACGCGCCAGGCGGGCGAGCGTGATGTGCGGGCGAAAGGTGCGCTTCTCGGTGGCGAGCCCGGCAAGGTGGCATGCCCGCTCGACCCGTTGCTGGAGCACCGCCAGCGCCGGGCTGAGCGGCACCGCGGCCCAGATCGCGGCGGGCGCGCCCTTGCGCTCGAAATGGCCCACGCCGGCGACTTCGGCCGCGAACGGTTCGCTCTCGACCCATTCGAGCGCCTGTTCGAGCGCGGCCTGGCGGCGCCCGTCCGCCTCGCCGATGAAGGACAGCGTCAGGTGCAGTTGTTCGTCGTACTGCCAGCGCGCGCCGGCGACGCCGCCCATCGCCGCGCTGAGCGCCTCGCGCACCGGCGCGGTCGGTCGGATGGCGACGAACAGGCGGGCCATCGGCCGTGATTAGTGTCCGCACTCGATACCGGCAATCCGGGATAGAGTACGGACCCCAGGCGAGCGGGCGGGAACGCGAAAGGGTGCGGCGCGCACGGCGCCGCGCCCTTTCGCCGGTCACCAGATGCGCACGCGGTCCTCGGGCGCGATGTACATCGGGTCGCCCGGCTTGATGTCGAACGCCGCGTACCATTCGTCGATGTCGCGCAGCGGGGCGATCGTGCGGTAGCGCGCCGGGCTGTGCGGATCGGTCGTGACCTGGTTGCGCAGCGAATCCTCGCGCGCCTTCGAGCGCCAGACCTGCGCATAGGCGAGGAAGAAGCGCTGGTCGCCGGTCAGGCCGTTCAGCACCGGGGCTTCCTTGCCGCCGAGCGAGCGGTGATAGGCGTCGAGCGCGACGGCGAGGCCGGCGAAGTCGGCGATGTTCTCGCCCATCGTCAGGTCCGGGTTGATGTATGCGCCGGGCACCACTTCGAACGCGGCGTACTGCGCGCCGAACTTCCTGGCCTCGGCCTCGAAGCGCTCGGCGTCGCCCGGGGTCCACCAGTCGCGCACCGCGCCGGTGGCGTCGATCTTGCGGCCCTGGTCGTCGAACCCGTGGCTGATCTCGTGCCCGATCACCACGCCGATCGCGCCGTAGTTGACCGCCGGGTCGGCATTGAGGTCGAAGAACGGCGGCTGCAGGATGCCCGCCGGGAAGACGATCTTGTTTTCCAGGCCGCCGTTGTAGGCGTTCACCGTCTGCGGGTTCATGCCCCACAGCTTGCGGTCGACCGGCTTGCCGAGGAAGCTCATCTGGTAGTTGGCGTTGAACGCGGTCGAGTTGGCGGCCGAGCGGTACAGGTCGCCGGCCGAAATATCGAGCGGCCCATAGTCGCGCCATTTGTCGGGATAGCCGACCATCACGTCCATCCGCGACAGCTTCTCGAGCGCGGCTTGCTTGGTTTCCGGGCTCATCCAGCCGTTGGTGCGGATGCGGTCGGCCATCGCCAGCTTGAGGTTGGCGACGAGCTCTTCCATCGTGGCCTTGGCGACCGGCGGGAAGTGCTCGTCGACATAGGCCTGCCCGACCAGCTCGCCGAGCGAGCCGTTGACGAGGTCGATCGCGCGCTTCCAGCGCGGGCGGTCCTCGCTCACGCCGCTGAGCGTGCTGGTATAGGCGAAGCGGCTGTCGACCATCTTCTTGTTGAGGTAGGGCGCCGCCTGGTTGGCGACGTGGAAGGCCTGCCACAGCTTGAGCGTCTCGAGCGGAGTCGCCTCGTAGAGCCCGGCGATAGCGCTGACCGCGCTGTTCTCCATCACGATCATCCGCTTCTGCGGCCCGATCCGGCCCCCGGCGAAGAACGCGTCCCAGTCGATCCCGGGAGCGTAGGCTTTCAGCTCGTCGGTCGAATAGGGATTGTTGACCAGCTCGATCTGGCGGCGGTCGGCCACGTCCCAGCTGAGCGAGGCGATCTCGGTCTCGAACGCGAGCACCTTCGATGCCGCCGCGGCCGGGTCGGGCGTGCCGATGGCCCGCAGCGTGCGCTCGACATATTCGCCGTAAGCGGCGCGCTGCCTGGCGAACTGCGGGTTGAAGTAGTAATCCTTCTCGGGCAGCCCGAGCCCGCCCTGGCCGAGGTAGAGCACGTTCATCGTCGGGTCGGCGGTGTCGGCATCGACTCCGAAATCGAACAGGCTGGCGCCGAACCGCTCGTAGGTGCCCGACATGTAGCGGGCGAATTCGGCCTTGCCGTTAATCGCCTCGAGCTGGGCGAGGTCGGCCAGCAGCGGCTTGATTCCCGCCCGCTCGACCGCCTTCTCGTCCAGGAAGGCATTGTACAGCGCGCCGTACTTCGTGCCGGACGGCGCCTTGGTGATCAGGTCCTGCAATTCGGCCTGCACGTCCTCGCGCAGGTTGGCGAACGAGCCGACCGAGGGACGGTCGGACGGTATCTCGGTCTTGTCGATCCACGCGCCCGAGGCATAGCGCTCGAAATCGGCGCCCGGATCGGCGCTGAGGTCGCGCGCCGAAAGGTCGATCCCGAAATCGCCGATCTCGGCATGGCCGATGACGACGATTTCTTCGGCGGAGGCTGCGGCGGCCTCCTGCGCGATGGCCGGGAAAGGTGCCGCGCACAGCAGCGCGATCGCCGTCGCCGTGCCCAGCGAATTCTTGAACTTGGTCATGGAAAGATACCCCTGTCGAACGGACAAATCGCCGGGCGCGGCGGCGCCCTGGCGGCAATGGCCGGATGCGAGCGGCCATGCTATGCATGGGCGCGAGGATTTGTCGACGAACGCAAGCAGGTTCTCGACGAAATGCTTGGCGCCCCGCCGCGCCGGCGGCACGGGCGACGCGCCACATCGCGCCAGCCGCAGATCGCGCGTTTCTTGACCGGCGCATTTTCTTAACGCACCTTGTCGCGCTATGATCATGCTGGGACCAGTTTCGGGGCGTCCCGCGCCGGCAAAGGTGGCGGCGGGCATCGTGGTGTGGAATCGGGCGGACATGGAGCAGGAAGACCTGGGCAGTGGACTCCTCCTGGCGGTTCTGACCGAAAAGCAGCGGCAGGTGCTCGACCTGCTCATCGAGCATAAGACCTCGAAAGAAATCGCGCGGCTGCTCGACATTTCGCCGCACACGGTCGACCAGCGCATCCAGTTCGCCAAGGAGAAGCTCGGCGCGCGCACGCGCAACGAGGCGGCCGTCGCCTATCGCCGACTCGTCGAAACATACGGCAAAATGACATATGAGGAATCCCGTATCGCCGTAGCTGCGCTCGAATGGGATGGGGGGGCAGGGACGCAGGGCCCGCTTCCGGAGCCTTCGCAGCGGAAGCGGGCTCAATCCTACCGCTCCAGCGAAGCGGAAGTGGATTTCCAGGTCGTCCCGGAACTGTTCGACGGCCGCCACGGCACGCTCATGAGGTTGGGGGCGATCATCGCGATCGCCGTGCTCATGGTGGTGGTGGTGCTCGGCGGATTGGCCATCTTTGCGCAGCTTTCGCAGCTGCTGGGCCGGTGACGACGACTGTGACGGTGGCCATCCAGGTTGCCGTGACGGCGGCTAGCGCAGTTCCTTCGATCATGTGATCCGACCCGACGGGTCGAGAAGGAAAATAGCTATGTATATGACTGTTCCTGTCGCCCAGATGCGTATCGCCCGCGACATCAGCGAAGCCGAAAAGGCGCTCGACGAAGCGCTGATCCGCCAATCGTCGCTTTTCACCACCATGGTCACCGCCCGGCGCGAGACCGGCAGCGCGCCCTTCGCGGGGCACGAGGCGCTGCTGCGCCTGGCCAAGTCGCAGCAGGCTCTGCTGGAGGCCGGCGGCAACCTCGCCCGCGTCCACGGCTCGCTGCTCGAAGTGCAGAAGGAAGTCTGCGGCGCGGACGAATGCCCGCCGGAAGAGACGGCCGTGTTGTCAGCGGAACGGCAGGCCGGCTGATCGGCTGCTGCTGCTGCATGAGCTTGCAAGTCATTGTCATCGTCGGGCTGGTCGTCGTGGCCGGTTCGCTGGCCTTCCAGCAAGGTGGGCCACCGGAAAAGCTCGCAGCGGCGATCATCGTCGGGTGGATCCTGGTCGATGCGCTGTACCATGTCCTGTTCGGGCCGTCGGGGTTCGACACGGTCGATCCGGTGCACCTCGTGCTCGACGGCGGCGAACTGGCCGCGATCGTCTGGCTGTCCTTGCGGGCGAACCGCATGTGGCCGCTGTGGGCCGCGGCGGCGCAGCTGATCTGCGTCTCCGGCCACCTTGCGGTAATGGTCGAACCCGGCGGCGTGCGCCGCGCCTACTGGGCGATGACCCAGCTGCCGCAATACATCCAGCTCACCGCATTGCTGCTTGGCGCCACCGCGCACGCAAGGCGCGAGCGCCGGGTGGGGCGGTACCGGAGTTGGAGGTACACATGAAGCTCGAAGTTGGACCGATGACCGGGCGACCGACCGATTTCAACGACGCGGCCTGCTCGGCGATCGAAAGCTGGGCGGGGCGGCGCCGGCCCGATGCGCGCCAGTTCCGCTGGGCCGGCAAGGCGCCGGCGCAGGACTGGAACTACGACCAGCAGAGCTGGCTGCGCGAAATCAGCGACATCCACCGCGAATTCGAGCGGCGGATCGGTTTCTCCATTCCGCTGACACCGGCCGAGAAACGCAAGACCGCCGGCTTTTCGCTGCTCAAGACCCACTTCATCCTCGTCCGCAAGGCAGAGACGCAAAGCGGCATGACCGTGCTGAAGGCCTTGTTGTCATAGGGCATGGGGCCGAGGCAGGGCTGGCGGTCCGTCCAGCCTGGGTTAGTAATCACGGTTTGAGTTGCCGGCAGGACGGGGATTGATCGGCGGTGCAACAGGGGGAAATCATGCGGAAATCGTTGTTCGTGCTGCTCGCTTGCTCTGTCGCAAGCAGCGGTTGCGCATCCAATGTCGGACCGGTCAGCGTACCGGTCGCGGACTCGGCCGACCGGGTGAAGGTAACCCAGTGCGCCTCGACGGCAACGCCCACGCCCACCCCCACGCCGGCCCCCGTGTTCAGGACTCTCGCGCCGAAGGACCGGATGCAGTGGATGGTCTGCGAGCTTTACGCGCGAGCCGAAACCAATCTCGCCCAGAGCAGCAAGTGGTACAACAAGACCGAGTGGCGCGACCTCCCCTTGCTGGCGGTCGCCACGACCGTCGCCGGGCTGCTGCTGTTCGGCAAGCGCGGGCCCGCAACAAGCTGGTCGACAGCGCGCAGGAAGGCATCGCCATCGCCGGCTTCGGCGGCGCCACGCTGGCCGCCTTCGCCGGCTACCTTTCGCCCGAAAACGCGCGCGCGGTGCTGCGCAAGGGTTCGCGCGGCCATTTTTGCATGGCGACGCAGGGCGAAGTGATCCTGGCGGCGTGGGACAGGGTGGAGAGCCGGGACAAGCTCGAAACCGCGACCGACCTGCAGAGCCGGCTTCCCGCCTTGAAGGCCGAGATCGACAAGGAACTGGCCAAGGCCGAAGACAGCCGGAACCCGAAGCTTGCCGAGGCGCAGGCGGTCTACGAACGCGGGATCAGGGCATTCGCGCTCTATAACCGCCAGCGCGACTGGCTGCGCGTGGGCCCGGTTCACCTCGGCGAATCGGCCTGGCACTTCGGGATGAGCCTGATCGAGCAGGCCGATCGCGAAGCGGTCGACGTCAACGCGCTCGTCCGCACCATCACCGAGCAGACCAACAGCATGGCGAATTTCGAGCAGGCATCGGCCAGCGTCCCGGGAGACGCCGGCACGAAAGCCGGCGGGGCGCCGGCCGTGTCCCCGCCGCCGTTGGAGGCCGAAGCGCGCGCCGTGCGCGACGATCTCGTCGTGCTGATGGCCGACCTGCCCAATGTCGAGGCCATGGTCCTGGGGTTCGACAATTGCGCGGCAGCGGCGCTGATCGGGGGCTCGCCCCGGGCGACGATGATCCAGACGCTGACGCTGGACTAGCGAAGGGCCCCACCATGGCGACGACCCGGCTTTCGATCCCGCTTCCCGAGCCGGTCAGTCCGCCGAAGGCCGGAATCAGCGCGCTGCTGGACTGGTCGGCGCAGCCCCCGGGCACGGTCGAGATCACCCTGCTCGACGAAGACGAACAACAAGTGGCCGAGCCGATCGAAGTGCCCGTGCCGCCGGTGCGCGCGGTCGAGGTTCCCGGTGCCGCGGGGGCAATGGAATGGCGCGAGACCCGTGCGCCGCTCGCCTTCGACGCCGACGTCGACGCCGCGAGATTCCTGAAGGTGCGCTTCGGGCTGGTCTCGGCGGTTCATGAAATAGCCTCGCTCGCCGCACCGCTACCGCGCCCGCCGGACGCGACTTTCCCGCTGAACCCGGCAGGCATGTGGCAGATCGCGCTGGTCTCCGAGCTGTTCGATCATCCGGGCGCGTTCGACGCGGTCTGCCGTTCGCTGCGCGATCACATGCGCGGCCAGGCCCCGTTCGATCAACCGGACGTGATGGGCCGGATCAATCTCGTCGGCCTCTACTGGCACAGCGGGCCGGAGGGCAATTTTTCACCGGTTCGCGACGGCCGGCTGCTGCTGGGCGACAACGAGCGGGTAAAGCGCTTCGTCGCCTTGGCCAACGTGCAACCGCGGCTGATCATGGTCCTGGCCAGGATGGACGAGCGTTGCGGGGCGGGCGGGACCAGCGACACGCCTGCCTGGACCAGCACCAAGGCGGCCGACAACGAGGACTGGCGCGATATCGTGCTGCACGAGCTCGGCCATTCGTTCGGCCTGGCCGACGAATACAGCGACGACAGCCAGGTGACGCCCGAGCCCAACCCGCTTGAGTCGAACGTTACGGCCAATCCCGATCCCTTCGGCGCGCCGTGGGCCCACATGTGCAGCCACGACCATCCGGGCATTCCGACCCGGCCGTGGTTCGATTCGAGCGACTTTCCGCCCGACGTGATCGGCACGTTCGAGGGTGCGCGGTACAAGCGCAAGAAGCGCTACCGGCCGACGGTGACTTGCCGGATGCTGTGGACCAATCACTCGTTCTGTCCGGTCTGTTGTCGGCTGATCGAGCAAGAGCTGGGCCTCTGAGCCGGCGAAAAAAGGCCGGGCCGCCGCCGGGTTCGCGACGATCGGCCGATTGCAATCCGCCCGCCCGCCCCCACATCGCCCGGGAGCCTGTGGGGCCGCGCCGTGGGTCCTTGGCGCGCCCCTCTTGACCAACGCGAACATTTGCGGAACATCTCCACTCCATGTCCCTCACGACAATCTCCGTCCGCGGCGCCCGGGAGCATAATCTCAAGGGCTTCGACATCGACCTGCCGCGCGACAGGCTGATCGTGATCACCGGGCTGTCGGGCTCGGGCAAGTCGAGCCTGGCGTTCGACACGATCTATGCCGAGGGGCAGCGGCGCTACGTCGAATCGCTCAGCGCCTATGCGCGGCAGTTCCTCGAGATGATGCAGAAGCCCGATGTCGAGCATATCGACGGCCTGTCGCCCGCGATCTCGATCGAGCAGAAGACCACCAGCCGCAATCCGCGCTCGACCGTCGCCACCGTCACCGAGATCTACGATTACATGCGCCTCTTGTGGGCGCGCGTCGGCGTGCCGTACTCGCCCGCCACCGGCCTGCCGATCGAGGCGCAGACCGTCTCGAACATGGTCGATAGGGTGATGGCGCTGCCCGAGGGGACGAGGGCTTACCTGCTCGCCCCGGTCGTGCGCGGGCGCAAGGGCGAATACCGCCGCGAGCTCGCCGAATGGCAGAAGGCCGGCTTCACCCGCGTGCGGATCGACGGCGAGATGGTCGAGATCGAGCAGGCCCCGGCGCTCGACAAGAAGTACAAGCACGACATCGAAGTGGTGGTCGATCGCCTGGCGGTGCGCCCCGGCATCGAGACCCGCCTCGCCGACAGCTTCGAGACCGCGCTCAAGCTGGCCGAGGGGCTGGCTTATGTGGACCTGGCGGACGGGACGGTGGCGGACCTGCACCACCCCCCGACCCCCTCCTCTGAAGAGGAGGGGGAGAACACGCGCACCCATCCCCCCTCCTCTTCAGAGGAGGGGCCGGGGGTGGTGGCGAGCGCAGCGAGCGGCGAGAAGATCGGCGGATTGAAGGGCGCCGGCCTGCCGCCCAACCGGATCGTGTTCTCGGAAAAGTTCGCCTGCCCGGTCTCGGGCTTCACCATCGAGGAGATCGAGCCGCGGCTGTTCAGCTTCAATGCCCCGCAGGGCGCCTGCCCGACCTGCGACGGGCTCGGCGAGAAGATGCTGTTCGATCCGCAGCTGGTCGTGCCGAACGAGAACCTTTCGCTCAAGCAGGGCGCGGTGGTGCCGTGGGCCAAGTCGAACCCGCCGAGCCCCTATTACATGCAGGTCCTCGCCAGCCTGGCGCGCGAATACCAATTCGACCTGACCACGGCGTGGAACGAGCTGGCGGAGGAGCACCGCGAAGTGATCCTCCACGGCACACAGGGCCGCGCGGTGGCGCTGACCTTCCGCGACGGGCGCAAGGAATACACCGTGCACAAGGCGTTCGAGGGGGTGATCGGCAACTTGAACCGCCGCTTCGCCCAGACCGACAGCGCGTGGATGCGCGAGGAGCTGGGCAAGTTCCAGACCGCGCAGCCGTGCGAGACCTGCCACGGCAAGCGGCTCAACGACAAGGCGCTGGCGGTGAAGGTCCCAAGCGCCAACGGGCCGACCGACATCGCCGAGCCGACCAGGATGAGCGTGTCGGACGCGCTCGCCTTCTTCGCCGAGCTCCACCACAGCCTCACCGCGCAGCAGAACCAGATCGCCAAGGCGATCCTCAAGGAAATCAACGAGCGGCTCGGCTTTCTCGACAACGTCGGGCTCGACTACCTCAACCTCGACCGCACCAGCGGCACCTTGTCGGGTGGCGAGAGCCAGCGCATTCGCCTCGCCAGCCAGATCGGCAGCGGGCTCAGTGGCGTGCTCTACGTGCTCGACGAGCCCAGTATCGGCCTCCACCAGCGCGACAACGACCGCCTGCTGGAAACGCTCAAGCGCCTGCGCGACCTCGGCAACACGGTGATCGTGGTCGAGCACGACGAGGACGCGATCCGCCACGCCGACCACATCGTCGACCTCGGCCCCGGCGCCGGGGTCCACGGCGGCGAAGTGGTCGCGCAAGGGACGCTCGAAACGATCCTCCAGGCCAAGGGCTCGCTTACCGCCGACTACTTGAACGGCACGCGGCGGATCGAAATCCCGGCCAGGCGCCGCAAGGGCAACGGCCACCATGTCACCGTCCACGGCGCGCGGGCGAACAACCTCAAGGGCGTGACAGCCGCCATCCCGCTCGGCACTTTCACGTGCGTGACCGGCGTGTCCGGCTCGGGCAAGTCGAGCCTGGTGGTCGACACGCTCTATCCCTCCGCCGCCCGCGCGCTCAACGGCGCGCGCGTGATCGCCGGGGCGCACGACAAGATCGCCGGGCTCGAATTCTGCGACAAGGTGATCGAGATCGACCAGAGCCCGATCGGCCGCACCCCGCGCTCTAACCCCGCCACCTACACCGGCGCCTTCACCCAGATCCGCGACTGGTTCGCCGGGCTCCCCGAAAGCCAGGCGCGCGGCTACAAGCCCGGGCGCTTCAGCTTCAACGTCAAGGGCGGCCGGTGCGAAGCGTGCCAGGGCGACGGCCTCATCAAGATCGAGATGCACTTCCTGCCCGACGTCTACGTCACTTGCGAGGAGTGCCACGGCAAGCGCTACAACCGCGAAACGCTCGAGGTGAAGTTCAAGGGCCTCTCGATCGCCGACGTGCTCGACATGACGATCGAGGACGCGGAGGGCTTCTTCAAGGCCGTCCCGCCGATCCGCGACAAAATGCACATGTTGAACGAAGTCGGCCTCGGCTACGTCAAGGTCGGCCAGCAGGCGACCACGCTCAGCGGCGGCGAGGCGCAGCGCGTCAAGCTCGCCAAGGAACTGAGCCGCCGCTCGACCGGCCAGACGCTCTACATCCTCGACGAGCCGACCACCGGGCTCCACTTCGAGGACGTCCGCAAGCTGCTCGAAGTGCTCCAGCGGCTGGTCGACCAGGGCAACAGCGTGGTGGTGATCGAGCACAACCTCGACGTGATCAAGACCGCCGACTGGGTGCTCGACCTCGGCCCCGAGGGAGGCGTGCGCGGCGGGGAGATCGTCGCGCAGGGCACGCCGGAGGATGTCGCGGCGAGCCCGCGCAGCTATACCGGGCAATATCTCAAGCCTGTCCTGAGCTTGTCGAAGGCGCAGGCGCCGCGGAAATAGGAGAACGCCCGATGGCAACCACGCCGCGCACCTCGCGCCATGCCGGATCGCCCGACGTGGTGATCGCGGGCCGGGCGCCCCAGGGCGCGGCGCTGGTGGCGCGGGCGTGGCTGCTCGGCGGACGGGTGAAGACGGGCGACCTCGCCGGGGATCCCGCCCTGGCACAGGCCGCCCGGGGCCTCGCCTTCGTCTTCCGCTATGGCGTCGCCGTGACCATTGCCGCCAGGGGCGAGGCGGAACCGCCGCTCGACGCGGTGCTCGCACCCCATGTGGTCGAACCCGCCGCCCAGCCCGAAAGCGAGATCGCCGAGATCGCCATCGAGGCCGATGGCGGCGACCGGATCGCGGCCGGCGGCACGATCGTGCTCGCCGATGCGGGGATCGAGCGGCTCCAGCTCGTCGCCACCGTGCTGGCACGCAGCGTCGCGCTGGCGCGGCACGAAACGCTGGTCGCCGGCGCCTTCGAGGTAAGCGCGCCGCTGGTCGCGGAGCTCAGGGAAAAGGGCCGGGTGCGCCTGCGCATCCCGGCGGTGATGAAGATCGTCGGCAATGCGCTCGCCGCGCGGCTCGGGGTGACCGGCGCGGTCCAGGCGGGCGAGCGGCCCGACCTGTTGTGGGACTACCCGGCGCTCGACCGGCTCTATGCCAGGCTCGAGGCGGAATACGAGCTCGAGGAGCGCGAGGCGGCGCTCGACCGCAAATATGCCGCGCTCGGCGATGTCGGCGAGGCGCTGCTCGGCATCGTGCAGGACAAGCGCGCCTTCCACCTCGAAATAGCGATCGTGCTGCTGATCGCCTTCGAGATCGTGCTGCTGCTGTTCGGGCTGGGCTGACGATGCGCGGCGGGGAGCTGGTGGCGGAGGGGAACGTCCCGCAAAGCGCAACGCCAAATTGGTTCACGCAGAGACGCAGAGGCGCGGAGTAATAGATCCTCCCTGTCCGGCGCAGCCGGATGGGGAGGGGGACCGCCCGCAGGGTGGTGGAGGGGCATGGCGGTGCAACCGCCGCCAGCGCGCCCTTGCCCCGCCCTCAGCCGCCTTTCGGCGCCTGCCACCTCCCCATCGCTGCGCGACAGGGAGGATTTGCAACCGCTCGTCCCGGACCTGATCCGGGGGTGGTGGAGGGGCACGTTCCGCAAGCGCAACGCCGAATTGGTTCGCGCAGAGACGCGGAGACGCGGAGAAGAATGATCGAAAGACGCGAGCGCATTGTGGGACATGGTCAAGGCTCGCGTCGAAGAGACGCTGGCCGATCCGAAGCCATCCATTCCGCAGGAGGAAGTCTTCGCCGATCTGCGAGCCCGTCACCGAGCACGCGCAGGGCGATCCGGCCGCAGCCGAAGCGGCCGTGAGCGGAAATTAGTACACAGGCCCCGGGATTCCTGAGTACACTGTCCCCGGATTCCAATGTCAATGTTTCGTCGAATCATTGCCTCAAGTCTAAGGATGACAGCTTGCAACAGACTAACAACGGCGAGGCGCACGAACCGCCGGAGAACCTAACCGAGGGAGAGCCTGACAACGCGCCTGACCTCGAAGAGCAAATCATCGAGGAGGAGGCTGCCGGGCAAGCGGAGTTCTCTGATGACGATCCAGAGTCGCCAGATGAGGAGGCCATCGGCGATACAACCCAAGCTGTTCTCTGGGCTTCTGACTGGACGAGTGAGACAATTCTGGCGCAACTTAAGCGCGGAAACATCGAACTTAGTCCGAGATTTCAGCGCCGGGACGCTTGGAGCCGGCCCAACAAGAGCCGGTTCATTGAAAGTCTATTATTGGGCTTGCCAGTTCCCCAAATTGTACTCGCGGAACGGACTGATCGGCGAGGCCAGTACATTGTATTAGACGGCAAACAGAGACTGCTGACTCTGCTGCACTTTTCTGGCGCCGGAGAAGGAAGAGACGTCGGATTCCGACTATCAGGCCTTGAAGTCCGGAAAGACCTCGCTCGGGTTACATACAAGAGATTAAGCGAGCAAGCCAAGCTTCAAAATGAATTTAACACCTTCGCTAGCCAGACAATTCGAGCTGTCGTAATTCGCAATTGGCCTAGTACTAGTTTTCTGCATTTAGTGTTCAGGAGGCTGAACACTGGTAGTTTGAAGCTCTCGGCACAAGAGTTACGTCAGGCTATTTCGCCAGGTCCTTTTTCTGATTTTGTTGACGATTTTTCCCTAGAAAATGAAACTTTGCATCGACTGTTGGGGCGAACCACAGCCGATCCGCGAATGCGCGATGTTGAACTTCTAGCTCGGCATCTTTCTTTGAGACTGCGTACCGATGCGTATTTTGGACGTATGAAAGAATTTCTCGACCAGAGTGCAACCATTTTCAATCAAGCTTGGCTTGAACAAGAGATCGCCATCAAGGAGGCAGCGGCCCAGTTCATCGATGCGATAACCGTATTAATAGAAATATTCGGTGAAAGATTGGCAAGAAAGGAAGGCTCGCGTTTATTTAACCGATCAATTTTTGATGCGCTCGCGTTTTATGCCGTTGATCCCGCCGTTCGAGGTGTGATGAGCGCCAATGCACAGCAAGTGCGCGATGCATATGCTGCTGTTACGGCGAACGATGAGTTCCAGAAGGCGGCCGAAAGCGACACGGCGGGCGTGCCAAATACGGTTGCAAGGCTACGCCTTTGGGGGGCCGCCCTCAACCAAGGCATTGGCACCCAACTAGTGCTGCCTCAAAACGTTGAAAACCGGATTACGTTTTAAGCGTGCCGCATTCTTCTCGGTATCGAGCGCTTGTCGGTCAGACATCGGCGTTGAGGCGGCATCTTCTGCCGAAGATTTTTTCGCCAACGGGAAGTTATTTTCGTCCGGATCGGGTGAGCGTGCATGCGCTCAGCTTCCGAATTCTGTGCGTCGCCGAAATCGAGAATTATCTCGAAGACCGCTGTGCAGAGATCGCCAAAACGGCCTTGGAATCTTGGCGCACGCGGAACCATTTCTCGCCGTCTCTTCAGGCCCTTACCGTCTTCACTACTATCAAATACGAGAGTCTGCCGGACTATCTATCTGCGAAGCCAAAAGATCAAAAAGATTGGGAAAATTTGGTTAGCCCAGTAAAGCGTATAGAGAAAGCTGTAGAGGGGTACATCAGATTTGTGCAGTCGAATAATCACGGGATTAGAGAGAAGAACCTCATTGCTCTTTTAATTCCAGTTGGGCTGGATCTCAGAGTAATTGATCGGACATTGTTAGACAGAATGGATGCCTTAGGTTCACGACGGGGAGATGCAGCTCATACAAGCTGTGCCAAAGCGCTCAAGATTGGCGTCGATCCCGCAGCGGAGAAAAAGGATATCGATGACGTCATAAGCGGGATAGCCGATTTGGACGTACGACTTGAGGCACTCCTAACCGCGTGCACCTGAAGGTGAGGGCTGACCTAACCGGAGGAATTTCGGCGGGAATTCCGGGCACACTTCACTAATTCCACCGCACGACGCTCCACACCCAAACCGCAGGCAAAAGCAACTTTCCTACAGCCCCCGCTGTAGTCCACTTGACCCGGTTCCCCTGCTCCCAACGCACAGGTGAACCATGTCCTGCATCGATCCGAAGCTTTCTCCCCTCCATTCAACCCCCGCCTGCGCGGGGGGGGGCATCGCGGATCAAGGGGTGGTTGCGGACGCGCGAGCGTCCGTCTCGGTGACTGGCCGCCACCACCCCCAAACCCCCTCCTCTGAAGAGGAGGGGGCTTTCTCCGACCAGCTCGCCGCGCTCCCCGCCCGCGCCGACGCGCCGCCGCAGGTGAGTTTCGAGCGCGAGCGGCAGGTGCGGTTTCTCGAGGCGCTGGCGGTGTGGGGCAATGTGCGCGCGGCGTGCCGGGCGGCGGCGGTCAGCCCGCAGACGGCCTATCGCCTGCGCCGCTCGTTCGCCGCCTTCCGCCTCGCCTGGGACGCGGCGCTGCTCGCGGCGCGCGCGCAAGTCGAGGCGGTGCTGGCCGACCGGGCGCTGAACGGGGTCGAGGAAGCGGTCTATTACCACGGCGAGGAGGTCGCGCGGCGGCGGCGCTATGATTCGCGCCTGCTGCTGGCGCACCTCGCGCGGCTCGACCGGCTGGCCGAACGGGCCGAAGTGGCCGGCGCGGCGGACGATTTCGACCGCGCGCTCGAGTGCTTCCGCCGCGACGGCGTGCTGCCGCTGCCGGACGGGGCGGCGGACGAGGACGCTTGCGAGGATGAGGGCGAGGAGGAGGACGGGCTCACTCCGTCCGAGCGCGACACCGTGCGCCTGTTCGAGGCGATCGCCGCCTTCGAGCGCGCCCATCCCGGGTTCGACCCGCACACCGCCGCCCCCGGCGATCCCCGCCGCCGCGCCTGGCGCGCGGTGATCAACGGCTATGACGAGGAGGAGGAATAAATTTCCAGGACCGTGTCACATGCGTTCCATGTCTCTGGTGGAACCGGTCCCCCTCCCGCAAGCGGGAGGGGTCGGGGGTGGGCGCGCGGCCCGCAGGGGCGCGCTTCACGCAGCCGGTGCAGACCCACCCCTAACCGCTGTTCCTTCGGAACACCTGCGGTTCCCCGCAGGCGGGAGGGGGATTGCGCGCCTTCGCTTGCGGCGAACAGGGCCGCCGGCCTGAGGGGAAGCGGTTACTCGGTGAGGACGGCGAGGGTGACCGTGCCGTGGCCGGGGGCGATCAGGCCGAGGTCGCGCGCGGCGGCCTGCGACACGTCGATCACCCGGCCGCGGGCGAACGGCCCGCGATCGTTGATCCGCACGACCACCGAGCGGCCGTTGGCGCCGGTCACGCGGACCCGGCTGCCGAACGGCAGGGTGCGGTGCGCGGCGGTGTACTCGCCCGGGTCGAAGCGCTCGCCGCTGGCGGTGCGGCGGCCGGCGAACTGGCTGCCGTACCAGCTGGCGACGCCGCTGCCGACGGGCTGCCAGATCTCCTCGGGCGCGGCGGGTTCGACGGGTTCGGCCGCGGCAAGGTCGGCTGCGGGCGCGGCGGCCTCGCTCGCGGCGGGCACGTTCTCGGCGGGCTGGGCGGCGGGTTCGAAGCGGGGCTGCGCGGGGTCGGCGGCGGGGTCGGGCGCGGGGACGGGGATGGCGTCCTCCGCGTGGCCCGGCGCGAGGGCGACGGCGAGGCCCAGCATGGCGGCGGCGGCAAGCGCGGCGCGCAGCGTCTTGGGGATGATCCTGTCGGCCATCGTGGGACAGCCCGTTACGCCTGAAACGGTTTCGAAAACACCCCGCGGCGATCGTCCGGCCCCGTTTCAGGCTCGCTTCGCCGCGCTCCGGAGGACAAGGCGCGGCGATCGGCCGGGGGCGGGGGCGAAACTGGGCTGCCCACAAGCGGTGGTGTGGCGCGAAGTCCGGGGCCGCTACCGGCGGGGGGCGGAGGGGGATCGGAATGCGGGCGGAGAGGGCCCCTGGAAGCTCCCGGTCGGCGGGCGTTGGGGGGTGCGGAAAGGGGTGCGCGGATGGTGCGGAGGGTGCAGGGGGCGCTCAAGCTCTGGGGGGCGCTCGGACGGGGGCGCAAACGGAAATGGGGCCGGCATTGCTGCCGACCCCACTCTCACCGGCGTGTGGGCCCCGAAGGACGCTTTACGCCAAGCGTTTCGCCTGCGGCCCGAAGGCTGCGGCAAGGTCGCCCGGCGCTCGCGCCGGTGCCGGTTCCGTCGGGGGACGGGAGTAGTCCGAAGACCGCGCCCAGACCGCCCGGCGGTTCCGCGACCGGTCAATCAGCCAGGCTTCTCATGGTTCGGCAATGCGGGGCACTGCCGTTCTATCAAAGCCGGCCGGAAGTCCGGCCTGCCGACAGCGCGCCTGCGCGGTTTCAACGGTTTGTCTGCTGAAGCGCCCGAAAGCGCCCCGGCTTTCATTCCTCCACCCCGCGGCAGTTCGCCGTCGCGTCGAAAGCGGTTCCAAAATCCCTTCTTTTATCAGGGTGTTACCCCGTCAATCCAAAGGGCCAATCCCCGTTCTCGATGGCTTGAAGATGCTCCCGGCGGGCGAGTCGGGCAAGCTTTCGGCGGGGTAGTTATCCACTTTCAAGCCATTTGCCGGTGGACAAGGGTGGATAAGTCAACGGCTCGTCGCGGAAGTCAGCGGTCGCGCTTGGCGAGCAGCCGCAGCCGCAGCGCGTTGAGCTTGATGAAGCCTTCGGCGTCGTGCTGGTCGTAGGCCCCGGCGTCGTCCTCGAAGGTGACGTGGCGTTCGGAATAGAGGCTGTTGGCGCTCCTGCGGCCGACCACTTGCGCCAGGCCCTTGTAGAGCTTGAGCCGCACGGTGCCGGAAACCTTTTCCTGGCTCAAGTCGATCGCCGCCTGCAGCATCTCGCGCTCCGGAGCGAACCAGAAGCCGTTGTAGATCAGCTCGGCATAGCGCGGCATCAGCTCGTCCTTGAGGTGCGCCGCGCCGCGATCGAGCGTGATCGATTCGATGCCGCGGTGCGCCCGGGCGTAGATCTCGCCGCCGGGAGTTTCGTACATGCCCCGGCTCTTCATGCCGACGAAGCGGTTCTCGACCAGGTCGAGCCGGCCGATGCCGTGCTTCCTACCGAGCGCGTTGAGCGCGGCCAGCAGCGTCGCCGGGCTCATCGCCTCGCCATTGAGCGCGACGCCGTCGCCGCGCTCGAAGTCGATGGTGATGTATTCGGGCGCGTCCGGCGCGTCCTCGGGGTTGTCGGTGCGCGAATAGACGTAGTCGGGCACTTCCTCCCACGGGTCCTCGAGCACCTTGCCCTCGGAAGAGGTGTGCAGCAGGTTGGCGTCGGTCGAGAACGGGCTTTCGCCGCGCTTGTCCTTGGGCACCGGGATCTGGTGCTTTTCGGCCCAGGCGATCAGCGCCGTGCGGCTGGTCAGGTCCCACTCGCGCCACGGGGCGATGACCTTGATGTCGGGATCGAGCGCGTAGGCGCTGAGCTCGAAGCGGACCTGGTCGTTGCCCTTGCCGGTCGCTCCATGGGCAATGGCGTCGGCGCCGGTTTCGCGGGCGATCTCGATCAGCCGCTTGGAGATCAGCGGCCGGGCGATCGAAGTGCCGAGCAGGTAATCGCCTTCATAGCGGGCGTTGGCGCGCATCATCGGGAACACGAAGTCGCGCACGAATTCCTCGCGCAGGTCGTCGATGTAGATGTGCTCGTCGGGAATGCCCATCAGCTGAGCCTTCTGCCGTGCCGGCTCGAGCTCCTCGCCCTGGCCGAGGTCGGCGGTGAAGGTCACTACCTCGCAACCGTAGGTCACCTGCAGCCACTTGAGGATGACGCTGGTGTCGAGGCCGCCCGAATAGGCCAGGACGACCTTGTTGATTTCCGGGCGCTTGATATCGGGCATGCTTTTCTCCGCCGGTTGCAGGCGCGGCGCGCCTATCAGGCGCGGGGCGGGCAGGCAATGGCCCAGGCCGCTTGCTCAGCCCCCGATCGGCTTGGCGTGGAGCTGGGGGTTGAGCGCGGCGACGTAGTTGAGCCAGGCGCGCGGCTTGCGCAGCAGCTTCTTCGGGTAATCGACCTTCAGCCCGCCAAGCTCGGCGATCCGGCCGACGAAGTGGATGCAGTTGTTGCTGTCGAGATCGTAGAACTTGCCCGGGTGGGTCCGCCACGCCTCGACTTCCGTCCGCATCCGCCGATAGGTCGCATCGCTGACGGTAAGCGTGAAATGCCGGTTGGTCTTCGTGATCCACTTCGGCTGCTCGACGTAGATCATGTGCTCGACCGGGCCGGTCAGGACCGCGGGCGTGGCGTGCTTGGCGGAAAAGCCGAAGTTCTCGTTCACCCTTTCCCCCGTGTCGTCGAGCGCGCCTTCGAAGACGACGAACGCGTGCGGGTACCGGCCGATGATGACCGACCCGTTGAAGCTCTGGAAATGGACCTGGACCTTGGCCGCGGCCGCCTGGGCAAAGGCGAGCAGGGCCAGCAGCGCGAGGACGGTGCGGAAGAAGGCGGCCCCGAGCCTGCGAAACGTCATCGGCGCGGATTACGCGGTCGGGGCGTTCCCCGCAACCGGCTCCTTTTCGTCGAGCGAGCGGAGCAGGGCGGAGTGCAACTCGGCCCCGTCGCTATGGCGTCGGTTCGACCCTCAGCACGGCATTCTCCGGCCCGTCGGTCAGGACGTAGATGTTCCCGTCGGGCCCCTGGGCCACGTCGCGCACGCGCTGGTGCAGTTGCAGCAGCACGCGCTCGCGGCGCAATTCGCCGAAATTCGCGCCGAACACCACGCGCATCAGGCTCCCCGTCTGGTCGATCTCGCCCCAGCGGGCGCTGCCGATGAACAGGTTGCCTTTCCAGGCGGGGAACTTGTCGCCGGTGTAGAACAAGAGGCCCGAAGGCGCGATCGAGGGCGACCAGACGATCAGCGGCTTTTCCATGCCCGGGCCGGTGGGCAGTTCGGTCAGCTCGCTGCCGTCGTAATTGCGGCCATAGGAATAGTCCGGCCAGCCGTAATTGGCGCCGGGCTTGATGCGGTTGACCTCGTCCCCGCCATTGGGGCCGTGCTCGGCGGAAAACACCTCGCCGGTTTCCGGGTGGACCGTCAGCCCGTGCTGGTCGCGGTGCCCGAGCGTATAGATCGCGGGAAGGGCGCCCTCGCGCCCGGCGAAGGGATTGTCCGGCGGGATCGAGCCGTCGCCGTTGAAACGCAGAACCTTGCCATAGGGGCTGGCGAGGTCCTGCGCGTCCTTGCCGAACGGCGCGCCGGTCGTGACCCACACCTTGCCGTCGGCCGCCACGACAACCCGCGATCCGCCGGCATAGGAGGCCTTGCCGGCCGCGAAGAGCGTCTCGACATCGCTCACCCGCCCGTCCGCCAGCCGCGCCCGCATCAGCCTGAAGAAGGCCTGGCGCTGCTGCGGGTTCGCGCCCTCGGGCATCGGCGCCGGCTCGTTCCAGGTGAAATAGATCAGGCCGTTGCGCGCGAAATCGGGGTGCAGCGCGATATCCTGCACGCCGATGCTGAAGGTCGGCTCGGCGAGCTTGGGCATGCCGGGGACGGGCGCGGGATCCATCGCCGCACCGGGGGCGGTGGCGTTCCTGATGATCCGCAGGTCGCCGCCGCGCTCCATCACCAGCAGGTCGCCGTCGGGCAGGAACTCGATCGCGAAGGGCCGGGCAAAGCCCTTGGCGACGACCGTCACCTTGATCCGGTGCTGCTCGGCCGTGTCGAAGACGTAGGGCTCGTCCGACAGCACGACCGGTTCGATCCCGATCCGGGGTTGCTGCGCCTGGGCCGGTGCGGACAGCAGCAGCACCGCCGCCGCTGCCAGGGTTCGTTTACCTGCCATTCGCCTGCCCCCTCCCAAGCTATCCCGGCGGGGCGGCTATTCCGCCGCTTGCGCCAGGTGCCACACCGGCGGTTCTTCGCTTTCGCGCAGCCGTTCGCTTTCCTCGTACATGAAGTCGCGCGTCATCGGGATCGCCGTGCGGTCCTTCACATAGACGAGCTGCCAGTTGACCATCTTGCCGTTGCGGAAGCTCTGCTCGGCCCCGCACAGGTAGAACTGCCACATGCGAAAGAACTGCTCGTCGTAAAGATCGACGATCTCGTCCTTGTGCATCACGGTGCGGTTGTACCATTCTTCCAGCGTGTGGCTGTAGTGGAAGCGCATCGCTTCGACGTCCATCACCTGCCAGCCGGCCTTCTCGCTCTCGGTCACGAGCTCGGAGAGCGCGGGGATGTAGCCGCCGGGGAAGATGTACTTGCGCGTCCAGGCGTCGGTGAAACCCGGCTTGCCGGCGCGGCCGCAACAATGGCTGAACATCACCCCGTCCTGCTTCAGCAGCTTGAAGGTGTGATCGAAGAACAGCGGATAGTGCGGCGTGCCGACATGCTCGAGCAGGCCGACCGAGCTGATCCGGTCGAACTGCCCTTCAACGTCGCGGTAGTCCATCAGCGCGAATTTGACCTTGTCCTCGACGCCTTCCGCCTTCGCCCGCTCCTTGCAGAACGCGATCTGGTCGGGCGCAAGCGCGACGCCGAGGACCTCGCAGCCGTAGTGCCGGTGCAGGTAGAGCGCGAATCCGCCCCAGCCGCAGCCGATGTCGAGCACCTTCATCCCCGGCTTGATGTTCATCTTGGCCGCCATGTGGGCCTTCTTGTCGAGCTGGGCTTTCTCGAGGCTGTTATTGAGGTCGCGGTAGTAGCCCATCGTGTATTGCCGGTCCTCGTCGAGGAACAGCTCGTACAGGCGCCGCGTCAGGTTGTAGGTGTGCTCGGCATTCTTGCGCGCCTTGCCGCGCAGGTTGATGCCGTCGGCCTTGGCGATCAGGCGTTGCGCGGTCTTGCGCAGCTTGCCCTTGGGCTGGATCGAGGCCGAGCCCAGCCGCTTGGTGCTGGCGGTGACGAACAGGACCATGTCGCGGATGTCGTGCGGCGGCTCGACCACCAGCCAGCCCCACATGTAGGCCTCGCCCGCGCCGAGCTGCGGATAGCGGGCGATGTGCGAGGAGGCCTTCTTGTGCGTCAGCCGGATGCGGATTTCGCCGTCGTCGCCCCCGGGGCCGTATTGGTAGACCTTGCCGTCGTAATCGGTGACGACGAGGCGTCCGCGCTTGATGGCCTTGGTCAGAAACTTGTCGAGCAGCCACATCGGCGGCGATCCTCCCCCATTGTAATGAACCGCCAGCTTGAACAGTGCCCTTTGCCCGCTGTCAATCTCCGGTTAGTTTCGCGGCATGGCGGACCTGAAGACCAAGGCGACGCTGGCCGATGTCGCGGCCTTTATCGAGGCTGCCGAACCGGCCGCGAAAAGGGAGGACGCGAAAGTCCTCGATGCGCTGTTTCGCAAGGTAACCGGCGAAATGCCGCGCATGTGGGGGCCGAGCATCATCGGCTACGGCTCGTATCACTACAAGTACGCCAGCGGACACGAGGGAGACATGTGCCGGGTGGGCTTTTCGCCGCGGAAAGCCAAGCACTCGCTGTACCTGAGCTGCGGCAGCGAGGCCGAGGAGGCCTTGTTCGCCCCGCTGCTGGCCCGGCTCGGCAAGCATTCGCGCGGCAAGGGCTGCCTCTACGTCAACAAGCTGGCCGACATCGATCTCGGCGTGCCCGGGGAAATGACCGCGCTGAGCTGGAAGAACTCGTTCGTACGCTATCCGCCCTAGGTCTCAGATGCCCGCGTACCACTGGTAGCCGGCGACATCCTCCCAGTACCCGCCTTTGCCCTTGCCGACGCCGTCGAGGCTGGCGACCGCCTCGATCCCGGTCAGGTATTTGGCGTGCTTGTAGCCGAGCTGGCGCTCGATCCGCATGCGCAGCGGGGCGCCGTTCTTCACCGGCAGCGGCTGTCCGTTGAGCTGGTGGGCGATGATCGTCTGCGGATGAAAGGCATCGACCAGGTCGACGCTCTCGTAATAGTCGGCGCCGCCGAGCTTGTCGGCGCAGCGGAACACCACGTAGCGCGCCTCGGGCTTGAGCTGGGCCATATCAAGAATCGTCGCCAGCTGCGGCCCGGTCCACTGGCCGATCGCGCTCCAGCCCTCGACGCAGTCGTGGCGGGTGATCTGCGTGCGCTGGGGCAGGCTGCGGAGCTGTTCGAGCGACAGCGCCATTTCGTTGGCGACGAGCCCGGTCACCGCGAGCGTCCAGTCGGCGAAACCGGCAGCGGCATGGGCGGCATAGGCGACGCTGCCGGGGTCGGTGGTGCCGTTGCCGCGGAAGGACGGCGAGATGTCCTCGGGCGAGAACTCGCGCGCGAGGGCGTCGCGCCCGCCGAGCGCGCGCTGCGCGCCGCGATGCCAGCCTTCGGCAAGGTCGAACAGCGTGCGCATCGGCTGGCTCTCGCCGATCTTCGAGCACCCCGCGACGAGGCCGGCGCCGAGGCCGGCCAGGAGGTTACGCCGCTTCATCGATCCGCCCTCCGAAGATCATGTCCCTCACTTGCCTAAGCGGGCCCGAAAGCACGACCAGCGCGACGTGCAGCAGGAAGAAGCCGAACAGGCCCCAGGCGACGAGGAAATGGATCGAGCGCGCGCTCTGGCGTCCGCCGAACAAGTCGACCAGGAAGGGAAGCGCGGCGTCGGTCCCCGGGCTGATCGCCATCCCGCTGAAGATCATCAGCGGCAGCATGACGAAGATCACCGCGCCATAGGCAAGCTTCTGCAGGAAGTTGTACTTGCCTCCGGCATGCCCGAAGTCGAAGCGCAGGTGCGCGGCGATGTCGGCCCGGATCGCCGCCCAGCGCCATTCCTGGCGGCGGGTGGCGATGTCCCTGCGGAAATGGCCGTTCGCCAGCGCGAACAGCATGAACAGCAGCAGCCCGACCGCGAACACCCAGGCGAACAGGATATGCCACTGCCGCGCCCCCGCGAGGCTGTAATGGCCCGGGATCGTCGCCCAGCCGGGGAAGCGCATGACGTTGAGCCAGGCGTCCTTCGGCTCGAACCCCCATTGTCCCCAGTACAGGTGCGGGTGGGCGTTGGAGATGTTCAGCCCCGACATGAACAGGACGACGAGGCTGAGCAGGTTCACCCAGTGCCAGATCCTGGTCGAAAGGCGATGGCGCTTCATGCGCCGTCCCCTCGCGCGAGATACATCACGTCGCGCGGCTGGCTCAGCAGGTGCTGGCCCGAATCGACATAGAGCGCCTCGCCGCTCGCCAGCGGGCCGGTGGCGAGGAACCACGCCGCGTCGGCCACTTCCTCCGGCCCGGTCCGGCGATCGAGCAGGTTCATCCGGTGCGAGAGTTCGGCCTCGGCCGGCGCCTGGTCATGGCTGGCCAGGATCGCGCCCGGGGCGAGGCCGTAGATGCGGTCTTCCGCAGCCGCGGCCATCGCCAGCATCGGCACGGTGGCGCCGAGCGCATGCTTGCTCATCGTGTAGCTGAAGAAGTCTGGATTGGGATTGGCGAGCTTCTGGTCGGTCAGCTGGATCACGCGCCGCCCGGCATTCGAGCGGGCGTGGCGCAAATAGGCTTGCGCCATCGCCGCGGGAGTCCCGGCATTGACCTGCATCGCCTCGGCGAAAGTCGCCAGGTCGAGCGCGGCGACATCGTCGGGACGGAAGACCGACGCCGAATTGACCAGCGCCCGCCAGTCGTCGAGCCGCGCGGCCAGGCGCTCGACCATCGCCAGCGCCGCCGCGCCGTCGGCGAGGTCGCAGCAGGCGATCTCGGCGCTCGGCAGGCCGGCGGCGAGCGCCTCGGCGTGTTCGGTGGAGGTATGGCAATGGATCACCACGTGCCACCCGCCGGCGGCGAAACGGCGGACGATGGCCTCGCCGATCCGCCGGGCCCCGCCGGTGACGAGCGCGGCCGGGCGGCTCATGGCCGGGCGCGGCAACGCTGGGCGATGGGCGCCATCACTGGCGGGCCGCGTCGAACGCGAAAGTCAGCGCCACCGCCTTGTCGAGCGAGCCGCCATAGGAACCCATGCCGATGTCGAAGCCGACCCGGTCGATCGTCGCATTGCCCTCGACGTGGCGGCTGGCGCCGCTGCCCGAAAGGGTGAACTCGATTTCCTGCGGCCTGCTCAGGCCCTTGAGCGACAGCGTGCCCGCGGCGCGGAAGCGGCCGTCGGGCAGCGCCTCGACGGAATTGCTCTCGAAAGTCGCGGTGGGATGGAGCGGCACGTTGAAGAACTCGTCCTCGCCGAGCAGCTTGTCCTTGAACGCATCGCCGACCGAGCCGCTGGCAAGGTCGACGTCGATCCTGATCGCCGCGCCCGCCGGATCGAGCGGATCGAACCGGATATCGCCGCCCCAGCCGGCGAAGCTGCCGGCGACCGTTTCCGAGCCGTTGTTGACGACCGCGAAGCCAAGCCTGCCGCCCGGCTGGATCGCCCAGGCCGGCGCGGCGGATTCGCCCGCCGCCCGCGCCTCGCCGGGGCTCACGCCGGCGATCGACAATGCCGCCGCGCCTGCCGCAAGGGCCAGGGCAGCCTGCCCTGCGAATATGGTCCTGCGGTGACGTCTCATCGGTTCCCCTTCATGCTGCGGCGAGGAATAGTGCCAATTTCAGGTCACCCAAGGCAACCCCGCTCGTAGCTGCGCGGGCGGACGAAAATCCTGCCGCGGCGGGTGTGAACCGGCGATTACCCGGCCCGTTCCTCGGGCACCACGTTGTACTTGTGCACTTCGTCCTGGCTCAGGCAGTAGCGAGTGCTCGGGTTATCGTCGGTCTTGACTGCCTGCTGGCGGTACATCACGTCGGTCAGGAGCTTGCGGCTGATCCCCATGCGGATCAGGAAATCGTTGTCCTCGCTGGCGAGCAGCGCGCTCGACTGCTCGATCTCGGCGATCAGCTTGACCGTCTCGGCAGTGCCTTCGTCGACGCTGATATTGATCGTCTCGCGATCGTTCGTGTGAGTGAACATGTGGACCATGAAGATTCCGCCCGGCTCGACGAACCGGCGGTCTCCGCCCATGAACAGGAAATTGCAGGCCGAAAAGCAGGTCCAGCCCGCGGGAATCCGGGTGGCCATTCCGGGGAACGAGCGGATCACCTTGCCCGCCTCGTTGCCCGCGTGGGCGTCGCCGCCGCGCGAACGGACCCAGATTTCGGCGATCTGGTCGTCGCCTTCGATCGCCTTCTTCAGCCGCTCGGGCAGCGTGGCATCGATGATCCCTTCGGCCAGGAGCACGCGCACGCCGCCCTTGTCGCGCTTGGTCAGGGTCATGGCCTTGGCCGGGCCCCAGTCGGGCTCGGCCGGGCAAGTCGGGTTCTGCGGATCGGTCGCGCCGGCCAGCAACGCCAGTGCTCCCGTCGCGGCAACGATGCGCGTGACCGGGCTCATGCCGCCAATGCGTAGCGCGCCGCCGGCGGGCGACGGCACATGCGCTTGTCGGCGCGCGATTCCTCGCCCTTGACGATGATCACGTCGGACACCGTGATGCATTGCAGGCCGTCGTTGCCGCCGTCTTCCCTGGCGATGACCGTCGACGTGCCCGAGACGTCCGGCCGGGTGTTCGAATTCCATGCCGACATCGAGCCGACCTCGGCCTCGCCGGTGTCCTCGCCGCGCGTCGCGGCGAGCGTCGCGTCGGCGGCCTGCTTCTGCTCGTCGGGATCGAGCTTGCAGGCGATCGAGGCCGTTATCTGGTCGGTGAAATCGGCCACCGGGACATAAGTCAGCACCCCTCCCGCGCGCCCCGCGAGATTTCCAGCGACCGAACCGAGCACGCCCCCGGCGATGCGCGAGCCGGCGCTGCGCGACTTACCCTGGCTGCATCCGTCGGTGGTCCTCTCGGTGGAGCGCGTCGCACCGCCGAGCAGACCGCCGAACTGGGCCTGGGCCGGCACGGCCAATGCCCCGAGCGCCAAAGCCGCCGCGACCATGCCCGGCACGTGCAAGCGACCCATCATAATCGTGTCATCCTCGAGTTAGCGGCACAAGCGCCGGGAATCCTGCACGCTTTCCAGGCAAATCCGCGGCGCAACAACCGAGGCAAGGCTACACCCCCGCCTTGGGCCAGGTCAATCGCGGTGCCGGTGCTTCCCGGCGAAGGCTGGGACCTCGGGCCGCAAGCGCGGCGCAGGAGGCCTGAGGTCCCTGCCTGCGCAGGGACTCACTCGTCGGGGACCCCGGCCCGCAATTCGGCCAGCCACACGTCGGCCACCGCGTCGCTTGGCGCGCGCCAGTCGCCGCGCGGGCTGAGCGCGCCGCCGCTCGAGACCTTGGGGCCGTTGGGGATCGCGCTGCGCTTGAACTGGCTGAACTCGAAGAAGCGCTTGAGGAAGCTTTCGAGCCACTGGCGGATCGTGGCGAGGTCGTATTCGTTCCTGTTCGCCCGCGGGAAGCCGGACGGCCACAAGCCTTGGCCGGCGTCGCGCCAGGCGTGCCAGGCCAGGAAGGCGACCTTCGACGGACGCTGCCCGTAGCGCATCGTGTGGTGGAGGAAGAAGTCGTTGAGCTCGTAGGGGCCGATGGCCTGCTCGGTGCTCTGGACTTCGCCGTCTTCGCCCACCGGGATCAGCTCGGGAGTGATTTCCTGGTCGAGGATCGCTTCGAGCACCTTGTCGGTCTCGGCATCGAACTGGCCCGTGCGCGTGCACCAGCGGATCAGGTACTGGATCAGCGTCTTGGGCACCCCGGCATTGACCGCATAATGGCTCATCTGGTCGCCGACGCCGTAGGTGCACCAGCCGAGCGCCAGCTCGCTGAGGTCGCCCGTGCCGATCACGAAACCGCGATGCTGCCCGGCGAGGCGGAACAGGTAGTCGGTCCTCAGGCCCGCCTGCACGTTCTCGAACGTCACGTCGTGGACCGGTTCGCCGCGGCCGAACGGGTGGCCGATGTCCTCGAGCATCCTGCGCGCGGCCGGGCGGATGTCGATTTCCTCGGCCGTGACGCCCAGCGCCCGCATCAGCTTCCAGGCGTTGGACCGGGTGCCTTCGGTCGTCCCGAAGGCGGGCATCGTGTATCCGCGGATCAGCGTGCGCGGCAGGGCGAGGCGGTCGCAGACCTTGGCCGCGACGATCAGCGCGTGGGTCGAATCGAGCCCGCCCGAAACGCCGATCGCCATGCTTTCGGCGCGCGTCTGTTCCAGCCGGCGCATCAGCCCGTCGACCTGGATGTTGAACGCCTCGTAACAGTCCTCGTCCAGCTTGTGCGGGCGGTCGGGGACGAACGGGAAGCGCCGGACCGGCCGCTGGAGGCCGATGTCGCCTTGGGCCGGGCGGTGGTCGAAGGGAACCGTGCGGAAGCTCGTTTCCGGGTAGCCGGCGGCCTCGGCGGCGTCGGCGAAGGTCTGGAACCGCATCCGTTCGCCGAGGATCCGGTCGCAATCGACATCGGCGACGCACAATTCGGGACGCAGCTCGAAGCGCCCGGATTCGGCCAGCAGGTCGCCCAGCTCGAAGATCATCCCCTGGCCGTCCCACGCCAGGTCGGTCGTGCTTTCGCCGTGGCCGGCGGCCGAATAGACATAGGCGCTCGCCGTGCGGGCCGATTGCGCGCGGCACAGCAAGTGGCGCTCGTCGGACTTGCCGATGACGATGTTCGAGGCGGACAGGTTGGCCAGAATCGTCGCTCCCGCGAGCGCGCCGGAAGTGGAAGGCGGGTCCGGTGCCCAGAAGTCTTCGCAGATTTCGACGAACAGCCGGAAGCCGGGCAGCTGGTTCGAGGCGAACACGAGGTCGGTGCCGAACGGTATTTCGTCGCCGCCGACCTTGATCGAGCGGCCTTTCACGCCGCGGCCGTGGGCGAACCAGCGCTTTTCGTAGTATTCGCGGTAATTCGGCAGGTAGCTCTTGGGCACCGCGCCGAGCAGCCTGCCGTCGGCGATCGCCAGCGCGCAATTGTACAGGCGGCCCTTGTCGCGCAGCGGCGCGCCGATCAGCAGGACCGGACGAAGCCCGCCGGTCGCAGCGACGATCGCGGAAATCGCTTCCTCGACCGCATCGAGCAGGGCCGACTGCAAGTGCAGGTCGTCGAGCGCGTAGGACGACAGGCACAGCTCGGGATAGACCAGCAAGTCGACATGCGCCTCGTGCGCGCGCTGCGCTTCCTCGATGATCCCGTCGCGATTGTAGGCGACATCGGCGGTGCGCACGCGCGGCGTGCTGGTCGCCACGCGCACGAAGCCGTGCCGGTGCATGTCGAAGAACGGGTGGGCGCGGCCGTCCGGCGGGCCGCCCGGCCGTTCCTCGACCGGTTCGAGCCAGTCCGCCGGCTCGCAGATGCCGAGCTCCGACAGGCGCCTCTGGATACCGGGGCGCGGTATCTTGCCTTGAGTCTCCCAGCCGTAAATGGTCCGGCTCGGCCATGCGTCCGGCTTGCCGTGGATACGCCCGAATTCCGCAGCTGTCAGCGGCGGCTGCTGGCTTTCGCGCCACGCGCGGATCTTCTCTCCGGCCTTGTGCATCTCTCGTTAGTATCCGAAAAGGATACTAGTGACAAGCCGTCTCAGGCGGCTGCGCGCTGCCCGACGTCGAGCCGCGCGGTCACCGTCGCCTTGCCCAGGTCGAGCCCGTAGAGCTTGGCCGCGTTGCCGCCGACGAGACCGCGCACGACTTCGGGGTCCATGTGGCCCATCGTCTCGCCGATCGTGCGCACGCTGTTGGGCCAGATCGAATCCGGGTGCGGGTAGTCGCTGGCCCACAGCAGGTTCTCCGGGCCCCAGAATTCGGTGAGGCGCATCGCGGTCGGGCTCTGCTGAAAAGTGCCATAGACCTGCCGCTGGAACACTTCGCTCGGCTTCATCTTGTGCGGGATGCCGCCCTTGTCGTCCCAGAATTCCTTGCATTCCCACAGCCGCCAGTGGCGATAGTCGAGTTCCTCGACCACCCACGGCACCCAGCCGACGCCGCTCTCGGCGATGACGATCTTCAGCTTCGGGTGCCGTTCGAGGATGCCCCAGGCGAACAGGTCGACGAACGGGTCGAGGAACTGCTCGATGAACATCTTGGCATGGAGGAAGGTCGCGCCCGGGCTGCCCTTGTACTTGTCGAACGCCTTGGTGACGCCGGGGAACACGGTGACGTGGAAGCTCAAGACGATGCCCGATTGTTCGAGCAGGTCGAACAGCGGCTCCCAGCGCGGGTCCTCCAGCCGCGGTTCGGCCATCGCGATCTGCAGGTTGGCCTGGCGCACGCCGCCGCGCTGCGCGAGGCGCTTGAGCTCGTCGTGCGCCGCCTCGGGATTGGGCGGCAGCATGGCGACGCCGATCAGGCGGTCGGGCGCGGCGGAGCAGAAGTCCTCGTACAGCCAGTCGTTGTAGGCCGCATAGCAGGCGCGCATGAAGGCATCGTCGTGCGTGCTGATCGAGGTGACCGGGCCGAACACCAGGTGCGCCCAGACATGGTCGCGGTCCATGTCCTCCAGCCGCAGCCGCGGGTGGCCGGCGCGAAGCTCGGTGGTGTCCTCGATCCCGCCGCGGTCGTAGGCGGTCTTGATCGGCTTCGGCCCCGCAAAGCCGGTCGGGCGGCCGGACCAGAAGCCCCAGCTTTCGCCGTCCGCCATCCACAGCGTTGGGCCCTTCTCCTGCTCGACCACGCGCGGGGTCCGCTCGCCCCACTTGCCGGCCATGCGGCCGGTCCACACGTCGGCCGGCAGCATGTTGAGGTCGAGGTGGTCGTCGCAACTGACGAGGGCGGCTTCGATCATGGGAACTCTCCGAAGGCGTTTCTTAGCTTGCGAACAGAATGGCAGGCGGGGCGCGGCCGAGCAATGCGCGAATCCGCCCGGCCGTGCTCATTTGCGGGCGAACACGGCGTGCCACGTAGTGGGGGCGCCGCCGAAGCTGGTTCCTTCGTCGGTGGTCAGCGCCAGTTCGCTCCACGGGCCAGCCGCGCGATAGGCCGCTTCGAGCCGCTCGGCCGGAATGTACGAATAGAAACGGCCGTGCTCGTCGCGATGCCCGCCGTCGCCGCCCTTGTAGCTGGCCCAATGGAGGCCGCCGGGCGTCAGGGCGCGATGGATGCGGGCGAGGATCGACGGGAGCGCGTCTTCAGGCACGTGCAGCAGCGAGGTATGGCACCAGGCCGCATCGTAGGCGTCGGCAGTCTCAAGCTCGGCAAAGTCCATCACCGGCACCTCGCGCCCGAGCCGGGCACTTGCGAGGGCTGCCATCGCCGGCGAGCCGTCGCTCGGCTCGACCTGGAAGCCGCGCGCGATCATCCGTTCCGCATCGCGCCCGTCGCCGCAGCCGAGTTCGAGAATCCGCGCTGCCGGAGGGAGCCTGTCGAGGAAAGCGTCGAGCTGCGGGCTGTACGCGAACGGCAGCGCCGCCGCCCACTCATCGGCGCGCCGCTGATAGAAGTCGAAGGTCTGCCGGTCCATGCCGGGCCCTATAGGCGAATCGGGCGGCAGGACAAAAGGGCGCTCCTCTCGCGGGAGCGCCCCCCTCAGGCCGCCTGGTGATGTGCTCCAACGGAGGGGCTGGGGCCTCAGGCGTCCAGCGCACCGCCCGCGGCACGAGGTCCCTGCCTGCGCAGGGACTCAGCGGCAGCGCAGTTCGCCGCGGTCGATCTCGCGACCGAGCAGCGCGCCGAGCGCTGCGCCGACGATCGTGCCGGTCGCGCGTTCGCCACGGGTGTCGATCGCGCGGCCGATCAGCGCGCCGCCGGCGGCGCCGATGATCAGCCCGGTCGTGCCGTTGTCGCGCCGGCAGTAATAGCGCCCGTCGCGCCCGCGCCAGATGCGGTCGCTGCGCGAGATGCGGCGCGGCTCGTAATAGCGCCCATCGCGGTCGTAGACCGCGTGGCGTTCCTTGGCGCGCCAGCCGTGGGCGGGGGCCCAGGGCGGCGGGTCGGCCGCGGCCGGCGCTGCGGGGAGGGCCAGCGAGGTGGCGGCGATTGCGATCAGGGTCTTTTTCATCGCTCGAACCTTTCCGTGGTCTTGAGTTCCTGCCTCAATAACGGCCAGTTTCGTTCAGTGATCCACAACCCCAGATGAACAAAGCGCGCCAGGCGCAAGCGTGCGACCAGCCGTGAAATAGCTGCGACGAATGCGGCGGAGCCTTATTCGGCCGGTTCCATTGCGGCCGCCTGCGCCACAGGGGGGCGTTCGGAAGCCATCATCCGGGCCTCGTCCTCGAGCATGTAGTTGCGCGTTACCGGCGTCGCGTAGCGGCTGCGCAGGTACTGCAGCTGGTAGACGACCATCGCCCCGTCCGAGAACATCGTCATCGAGGCGGCGAGATAGAAGGCGTAGAGACGGTAGAAGCGCTCGTCGGTCAGCTTCACGACCTCGTCGTGGTTGGCCTTGAAGCGTTCGTACCAGGCGCGCAGCGTGTGGACGTAGTGCAGGCGCAGCGCCTCGCAGTCGGACATGATCAGCCGTTCGCGCTCGCTCGCCGAGACGATCTCAGACAGCGCCGGCAGGTAGCCGCCGGGGAAAATGTACTTCTGCATGAAGCGGTCGGTCGTGCCGGGCTTGCCCATCCGGCCCATCGTGTGGACCAGCGCCACGCCCTCGGGCGCCAGCAGCTGGCGCACCTTGTGGAAGAAGGCCTGGAAGAACGCGGTCCCGAGGTGCTCGAACATGCCGATCGAGACCACCCGGTCGAATTGCCCCTCGACGTCGCGATAGTCGATCAGCTCGAACTTCACCCGGTCGGACACGCCCGCCGCCTCGGCGCGCTGGCGCGCCACCGCCAGCTGTTCCTTCGACAGCGTCACGCCGAGCACGTCCACGTCGGCCACGCGGTGGAGGTAGAGCGCAAGGCCGCCCCAGCCGCAGCCGATGTCGAGCACGCGCTGCCCCGGCTTGAGGTAGAGCTTCGAGGCGATGTGCGCCTTCTTGTCGAGCTGCGCCTGCTCGATCGAGTTGCCCGGATCGGTGAAGTACCCGCAGCTGTACTGCATGTCCGGGTCGAGGAAGAGGCGGTAGATGTCGTTGCCGATGTCGTAGTGGTGGACGACGTTCTTCAGCGAATCCGACTTGCGGTTGTAAGTGCTCAGCAAGTGGCGCAGCTTGCCGGTCTTGCGCATGAAGGTGTTGGCCCGGTTGCGCTCTTCCCACCGCTGGTTGCGCCGGATCAGCATGCACAGGTCGATGATCTCGCCCTCGACCAGCTGGAGCCGGTCGTCCATCCACGCCTCGATCGTGCCGAGCGCCGGGTCGCGGGCGATCTCCATCGCCACGCGGCTGTCGGCCATCCGCACGGTGACGGGCCTCAGTTCCGGGTCGGGCGTGCCGAAGGTATGGGATTGGCCGCCGGGGCCGATGATCGTCAGCTCACCTCGCTTGAGAAGTTTGCCGAGCATCTGTTCGAGAAGTTGCATCGCGCCAGAATACCGCGATGCGGGCCAAGCGCAACCGGGCGCGAAGAAGTCTCGCTTCAGCCCAGCGCGGCCTGCTTTTCCGCTGCCAGCCGGTCCATCTCGGCGCGGCTTTTCTTCTCGGCACTGGTCTTGAGCTGGCCGCAGGCGGCGTCGATGTCGCGGCCGCGCGGGGTGCGGATGGGTGCGCTGATCCCGGCCTCGAACACGATCTCGGAGAAGCGCTTGATCCGCTCGGGGCTCGAACATTCGTAGGGCGCGCCGGGCCAGGGATTGAACGGGATCAGGTTGACCTTGGCCGGCAGCTTGTACTGCTTGATCAGGCGAACCAGCTCGCGCGCGTCCTCGTCGCTGTCGTTCCTGTCCTTGAGCATCACGTATTCGAAGGTGATCCGCCGGGCGTTCGACGCGCCGGGATAGGCGGCGCAGGCCTCGAGCAGCTCCTCGATGCCGTACTTCTTGTTCAAGGGCACGATCTCGTCGCGCACGTCCTTGTTCACCGCGTGCAGGCTGACCGCGAGGTTGACCCCGATTTCCTCCCCCGCGCGCGCCATCATCGGCACCACGCCGCTGGTCGAGAGCGTGATCCGGCGGCGCGACAGGCCGAGCCCGTCGCCGTCCATCACCAGCTTGAGCGCATCGCGCACGTTGTCGAAGTTATAGAGCGGCTCGCCCATGCCCATCATCACGATGTTCGTCAGCAGGCGGCCGTCGGAACTGTATTCGGCGTCTTCGTCGCCATCTTCGTCGCGGTGAGCCCCAGCGAAGGCTGGGGCCTCAGGCTGTGAATTACCACCCTGCCGCCCGAGGTCCCGGCCTTCGCCGGGACTCACGTGAGTTTTCGCACCCGGCTTGGGCCATTCGCCCAGCGCGTCGCGCGCCAGCATGACCTGGCCCACGATCTCGCCGGGAGTGAGGTTCCTCACCAGCCGCATCGTCCCGGTGTGGCAGAAGCGGCAATTGAGCGTGCAGCCGACCTGGCTCGACACGCACAGCGTGCCGCGGTCGGCGTCGGGGATGAAGACCATCTCGAAATCGTGGCCGTCGGCGGTGCGCAGCAGCCACTTGCGTGTGCCGTCGGTCGAATGCTGCGCCTCGACCACTTGCGGACGGCCGATGACGAATCGTTCGGCGAGCCACGGGCGCATCGACTTGGCGATGTCGGTCATTGCCGCGAACTCGGTCACGCCGCGATGGTAGAGCCAGTGGAACACCTGCTTGGCGCGCAAGCGCGCCTGCTTCGCATCGAGCCCCGCTTCCTCGAACAGCTCGGCGATCCGCTTCTTCGGCAAGCCGATCAGGTCGACGCGGCCGTCGGCGCGCGGCGTGATGTCGCGCGCGACGGGCACCGGATCGATCTGTCCGGGTATCGGCATGAGGGCGGTATGGGACATGGCGTGGCGCATATAGGGTGGGCCGTGCTGCAACGCAAAACCTGTCGGCCAGTCGAGCCGGAAAGAAGGCGAGCCGCACGCCTGTCGGACCCACCCACTTCCCGAGGGGTCGAAGTGCTTGCCGGTTCCCGAGATTCGGCGTTCGCCCGGCGCGCTTCGTCGCGGGCCGAGTGGCCCATTAGACACACCCCGGGTCGTTGTCTGAGGTTCATGAAACCGAACGGCCCACCACTCATTCACCAGGTCCGGCGCGGCATGATCGCGGTGCCGGATTTGACCGAATGGAGTACACAATGAAAAAGGGTTTCGCACTTCTCGCCGCCGGAACGATGGCGGCCCTCGCCAGCCCGGCCTTTGCCCAGGATACCGGCTTCTCCGGCCCGTGGGTGGCTGGCGTTGCCGGCTATGACATCAACAAGGCCGGCAGCTCGCAGGACGACGACGTCAATCCCGACGTCGACGAAAGCGCCGAGGGCCTGATGTATGGCGCCGCGGTCGGTTACGACATGGACTTCGGCACCGTGGTCGTGGGCGGCGAAGCCGAGCTGACCGATTCCCAGGCGGATTCCGACTACAGCAACGCCTTCACGAACTTTGGGCTCGGCACGGTCGACGCCGGCCGCGACATCTATGTCGGCGCGCGCGTGGGCTTCAAGGCCACTCCCAAGACGATGGTCTACGCCAAGGGCGGCTACACCAACGCCCGCTTCAACTATGTCGGGACCGACGGCACGACCAACTACAACCGGAGCCTCGATACCGACGGCTGGCGCGTCGGCGCGGGCGTCGAGCAGAAGTTCGGCTCCAATGCCTTCGGCAAGATCGAATACCGCTATTCGAACTACAACGAGGGCGAGATCGACTTCGAGGCCGAGGGCATCCCCGACAGCGACCGGTTCGACATCGACACCGACCGGCACCAGGTGGTGGCGAGCGTCGGCTGGCGCTTCTGATCCGGAAGATCCTCCCTGTCCCCGCCTATGCGGGGATGGGGAGGGGGACCATCCGAAGGATGGTGGAGGGGCACGGGCCGCCAGCGTCACGGCAGTGGCGGGGGGGGCCCCCGGCCCCCCCCGCGCGCCCCCCCCCCC